>Ga0210009_1000907_pt1 | contig 28844 bp, 38 predicted proteins | sample CryGeyCG2114_065_FD_185457 | JGI IMG/M metagenome (GOLD analysis project Ga0210009, IMG submission 185457) | Groundwater microbial communities from aquifer - Crystal Geyser CG12_big_fil_rev_8/21/14_0.65 (SPAdes) (version 2) | ecosystem: Environmental > Aquatic > Deep subsurface > Groundwater ...
CGGCTTGATTAGTTTGTCAAAAATTTTTACGGCCTGCCCGGCCGCGGCCAATTTGGCCAAATCGTTTTTAATGTTAAAAAAACAATTTTCGCTCACCGCCGCGCCCGCGTAATCGTACTGCCGGCCGCGCACCGCCATAATATCGGTTAAGCTCAACGGCTCCAAATGGCCGGCCAGTTTGGATTTAATCTTTTTCACTCCGCGCGCGACCAAGTCCAGCTTGCCCCGCTCGCGCGAATAGACTACCACCCGGCTGTCAGCTTCGGCAAACGGCCGGCGGTTTAAAATTATGGCCATTAAATTATATGTTTCTTCCATAATTAGATTTTATCCAAATAGCTCTGCAAAATCAGCATGGCGGCGATTTCATCTCTTCCCGCCTTGGTTTTTTTGTCGCCGGGCAAAGCGTCCGCCGCTTTACTGGACAAACGCTCGTCTATCAACTCAACCGGAATATTGATTTTACTTTTTAATTCATCGACAAATTTTTCAAATTGTTTGGAAATTGTCTGGGCTTCGCCAGCTCTTGAGAAAAATTGGAAATTGGAAATTGGAACCGGCCGGCCAACCACCACCACGTCAATCTCCTCGCCCTTAACCACTTTTACCAACTCGGCCATGTCGCCGGCCGTTCTAAACGGCGTCGCCACTTTGGTTTCGCTATCGCCCAAAGCCAACCCGATTCTTTTTTCTCCCCAATCTACGCCAAGATATTTTTTTCTTAATTTATAATTCATAATTCAAACTTCGTCAATATTTCATGCCCCTGCCCCGTCACCACTATCGTATGCTCAAATTGGGCGCTTAAAGAGCCGTCGGCCGTTAAAATCGTTAAGCCGTCCGGGCCGTCTTTAACGCGCCAATCGCCGGCATTAACCATGGGCTCAATGGCTAAAACCATGCCCGGCTTTAAAATAATTTTTTTATTATAGGCCAAGTCATAATTCGGTATCTGCGGGTCTTCATGCAGGTCGTAGCCGACGCCGTGGCCGACCAAATCGCGCACCACGGAAAAACCATTAGCTGCAGCGCCTTGCTCAATCGCCTTGCCGATATTGTTCAGGCTGTTGCCCGGCCGAACTTGTTCAATGCCCAGCGCCAAAGCTTGCTTAACCGTTTTTATCAATTTTTGCGCCTGGCGGCTAACCTTGCCCACGGCCGCGGTCGCGGCCATGTCCGTATAAAAACCCTGGTATTCCATACCGATGTCAATGCCGACGATGTCTCCGGATTTTAGCTGCCGCGACGGCAACGAGGGCGCGTGCACCACTTCGTCGTTGAGGCAGACGCAAAGCGCCGTGGGGAAAGGCCGGTCATCTTTTTCGGCGCGAAACCCCTTAAACGCCGGCCGCCCGCCCGCTTGTTTTATTAAAAAATCAGCCATTTGTTCCAACTGGCCGGTGGTGGCGCCCGGTTTAACTTCTTTTACGAGCTGCTTCATAATTTGGCCCAAAATCCGGCCGCCCTGACGCAACAATTGTATTTCCTTATTATTTTTTATGGTAATCATATCAAACCAACTTTAACGACTTTAGCTTTTCCATTATTTCCTCATGAATTTTCTTGATAGCCTGTTCGCCGTCGATTTTTATCAGTCTACCCTGTTTGCGCCAATAGTCAAGCAAGAGCGCGCTCTGCCGATGATAAATTTTTAAGCGACCGGCGATTACCTTCGGCTGGTCGTCGTTTCTCATAAACAATTTTCCGCCGCAGATATCGCAGACACCGGCGCTGATCGGCGGATTATAAACTAAGTGGTAAACCAAGCCGCAGGCGCACAGCCGCCTTTGGCCCAGCCGCTCTCTCGCCTCGCCGTCGCTCACCGCCACTTCCAAAGCGTAAATCGCCTCGCTGGTTTTAATTATTTTTTTAAATAAATCAAGCAAATCTTTTAACTGCCGGCGATTTCTGGGAAAGCCGTCAAAAATAAAACCGCTGGCCTTCTGCCTTAAATTTTTTTCCACCAAACTTGCGGTTAGCTTATCCGGCACTAATTTGCCGGCCTTTAGATATTTTTCCACCTGCTGGCCCAAAACGGTTTTGGCCGCGATTTCGGCGCGAAATAAATCTCCGGTGGAAATTTTTTTCCAGCCGGTTTTTTTAGCCAATAGTTCCGCCTGTGTGCCCTTGCCCGAGCCGGGCGGACCGAAAAATATGATAATTTTTTTAGGCATAATTAAAAAAGTTTTTAAAAATTCTTAGGCCGCCAATCTGAACGGCGGAGGCGTACTGGCGGACGATGACTTGGGCGCGGGATTATCCGCTAATTTTTTATTATTTAACGCCCGCGCGAAGCCGATAACGTTTGTTTTTACGCCTATATCGCTCATTGTTCCCTTGGTCCTATCGGCCGGCCCCGCGACTCTGCCGGCAAAGGTCATCTTGCGCGCCAGTTTATTTAATCCCGGCTCGTCTTTTTGCTTATTTAATTCTAAATTTCTCTTGATCTGCTCCTGTCTTAAACCGCTTTCTTTATCGCCCCTAACCAGTTCCATCAGCGACTGCCTCTTTTTCGTTTTATCTTGGCTACCGTAGAGGCCATATTTTTCTTTAAGCGCTTTTTCGATCAAGGTGGAGGTTTTTCCGCCTAAATTAGAGGTAATAAATTTTTTTAAATCCGCGCCTCTTAAACTTTTTCCCCCAATCCTAACCGCGCCGACTTTGGTATTTAATTTTTGGCCGGTCAGGCTTCTGCTAAGAAAATCTCGCGATATTATTTTAGCCATATTTTTTATTTAATAATCCCATTATACCACAAATCAGCCCAACAAAAAAACCCGACTGGCGGGATTTTTACCTGGCTTCGGCATTTCCATAATTCATAATTCTTAATTCGTAATTCGTAATTTTCTACATGCCTTCATATTCCCGCATAGTCAATTGCGATTCAATCTGCTTGACGGTTTCAATCACCACCGAGACCACGATGAGTAGCGAGGTGCCGCCGATGGTTAAAGCCTGGATGCCGGTGAAATATCTTAAAATCAAAGGCAAAATAGCGATCACGCCTAAAAATAAAGCGCCCACGAAAATTATTTTATGCGTGGTGTTGGCTAAATATTCGGAGGTGTGGCGGCCCGGCCTGATGCCGGGAATAAAACCTCCTTGCTTCTGCAGGTTTTCCGCGATTTGGGTGGGATGGAAAATAACTTCGGTATAAAAATAAGTAAAAGCGAAAACCAAGAGAAAATATAAAATAGCGTAGACCAATTGATTTTGAAAAAAGCCGATCGTCCATTCGGCGGCGCGAGCAATCAAGGCCGTGCGGGCGTGGATAAAAAATTGCGCCACCATGGGCGGGAAAATCACCACCGAAATGGCGAAGATAATCGGAATCACTCCGGCCATATTGACGCGCAAAGGCAGATGGGTGGAAGTGCCGCCGAACATGCGGTTGCCGCGAATTTGCCTGGCGTATTGCACCGGCACGTTGCGCTGGCCTTCGTTAACGATGACCACGCCCACGATAGTAATCAGAGCGATGACCAAAAAGCCGAGGATCACGTAAAGCTTGGTCGGGTCAAAGGTCACAATTACCTGCTGGGCGGTTTGTAAAAGTCCGGCCACGATGCCGGCGAAAATCAACAGCGAAATGCCGTTGCCCACTTTCTTTTCCGTCATTAATTCGCCCAGCCACATTAAAAAGATGGTACCGGCAGTGATGGTGATAATCATGGTAACTAAACTGAAGGCGCTCACTTCGCCCAAAATTAAATGAGACGACCTTCTTAACAAGGTTATCATGCCGTAAGCTTCCAGAGCGGCCAAAGGCACGGTCAGCCAGCGCGTCCACATATTGACTTTCTGCCGGCCGGCCTCTTCCTTATTCATCTCTTCCAAGCTGGGGATAATCATGGCCAAAAGCTGAAAAATAATCGAAGAAGTGATGTACGGCCCCACGCCCATCATCACGATGGAAAAATTTTCCATGCCGCCGCCGGCGAAAATATTCATCAGCCCCAAAATCTGGTTGGAAGCAAAAAAATCTTTTAAGGCCTGGGTATCAACTCCGGGGATGGGGATATGCGCGGCCAAACGGAAAATCGCCAGCATGCCCAAAACAAACAGCAGACTGTTTCTTAAATCGCGCGCTTTCCAAATTTGGATTAATTTTTCCTGCATATTAGCTCAATTTTCCGCCAAATTTTTCCACCTGCGCCTTGGCGCCGGCGCTTAATTTTATTCCGGAAAATTCCAAATTTTTAAGCCTTAATTCGCCCTGGCCTAAAATTTTTACCGGATTGGCAATGGTCGTGATTAAACCGGCCTTTAATAAGTTGGCGGCATTAATTTTAGCGCCATCGGCAAAAGCCTGGTTTAAATCGCGCAAATTAACCACCTGATTTTTCGGCTTAGCCGACCTAAAGCCCCTTAATTTCGGGGTTTGCGCCAAGATCTTTTTAAAACCCAATCTTTTTAACTTATTCCTGCCGCCGGTTCTGGACCGTTGGCCTTTAAGCCCGCGCGTCGAGTAAGTGCCGTGGCCCGAAGCGTTGCCTCGGCCGATGCGCTTCCTTCTTCTGGTCGCTCCGTTGGCTGGCTTGATTGTATTAAGTGATAATGGCATAAACTATATTTCTATTATAATATATTATACATTCTCCGCAACTTTTTCCTGCTTGTCCGCCATAGCTTTAGCGTCGGCGGGCTTAGCCGGCTTAACAGCTTTAACCTCCGCTTTTTTCAAATTAGTCAGCGCCTCAATCGCGCATTTGACGTTATTGACCTTGTTGCCGGTGCCCAAAATTTTACTGGTAACGTTCTTTATGCCGGAAAGTTCTAGTAGTATCCTGACCGCGCCGCCGGCGATAATGCCGCGTCCCTTTTTAGCCGGTTTCAGTAAAATCTTAGCCGCGCCCAATTTTTGATAGATTTCATGGGGAATGGTTTCGTTGACAATCGGCACGTCAATAAAATTCTTTTTGGCTTGGTTGACCGCTTTAGTCACCGCGGCGGTGACGTCGGCGCCTTTGGCCAAACCAATGGCCACCCGGCCCTTTTTGTTGCCCACGGCGACGCAGGCGCGGAAGCGCATTCTTTTGCCCCCGGCCATGACGCGAGTCACCCTGGCGATGTCAATCATTTTCTGCTCAAATTCTTCCGGCATCCTGTCATCGCCCCGGCCTCGGCCGCCGCCGCGCCGGCCTTTAAAATTTCTTTTTCTCTCGCCTCTTTTAACTAAAGGAGCGGGCTTAACTTCGGCCGCCTTAGCTTCCGCTAAAGGCGCCGTTGGCTCTATTTTATTTTCGGTTGGTTTATTTTCTTCTGCCATATTTAAATATCTTTCTTAATTAGAACTTCAAGCCTCCGGCGCGGGCGCCCTCGGCCAAAGCTTTAACCCGGCCATGGTATTTGTAGCCGTTGCGATCAAACACCACTTTTAAAATGCCTTTGGCCAAAGCTTTCTCGGCGATTAATTTGCCCAATTGAAAGCCGACATCAACTTTTTTGCTTTTGGCTTTCGCCCCTTTGGCGGGGTGAACTTCGCCGGCGCCCACCGCCGCCAAAGTCCGGCCGCTTTCATCGTTAATAATCTGGACGTAAATGGCGCGATTTGAGCGGAAAACGCTTAAGCGGGGGCAGCCGGCCGTACCCAAAACCTTAGCCCTGACCCGGCCTCGGCGCCTCAATCTTTTAGCTTGTTTTATTTTATTTTTGTCCATAAAAATTTTTTATTTCTCCGTTTTAACCGCAGTCTTACCGGCTTTGCGCCGCAAAATTTCCTCGGCATATTTAATGCCTTTGCCTTTATACGGCTCCGGCTTCCTGATTCTTCTGATTTGCGCCGCGGTCTCGCCTACCAAATACTTATCAATACCGCTAAGAGTAATATTATTTTCCTGCACTTCAGCCTTAATACCGGCCGGCAATTCGTAAACCACCGGATGGGAAAAGCCTAAATTTAAAGTCAATTTGCTGCCGCTGACGGCCGCGCGGTAACCCACGCCGTTAATTTCCAATTTTTTGCTATAGGCCTCGTTCACTCCAACCACCATATTTTTAATCAGGCTACGATACAGCCCCCATAAAGCTCTTTGTTTGCCGTCGGCTTGGTCGGCGATAGACAGCTTGATTTCTTTATCATTAAACTCAACTTTAATCGCCTCGGGTAGTTTTATTTTCAACTCGCCTTTAGGGCCTTTAACAATAATAAAACCCGGCTCCAGTTTGGCCTGGGTGCCGCTAGGCAATTCAATTGGTAATTTTCCTAATCGTGACATAAAGTTTTTAAAAGATTTCGCAAATCACTTCTCCGCCCACGCCCTGTTTTTTAGCTTCTTTGTTAGTTAAGAGGCCGCGCGAGGTGGAAATAATCGCGATGCCTAAATTATTTAAAACTTTCGGCAATTCACTTTTATTAGCATAAATCCGCCGCCCCGGCGTGCTGATTTTCTTTAAAGAAGTAATGGCCGGCTGGCCGTTTTTATATTTCAAATCAATCTTGATTTCGTTAAAAACCGAACTGGAATTCTTTTTGGCCTTGGCTTTTATCACTTCGGCCTTAGCAATCCAGCCGCCTTGCTCCAAAATCTTGGCAATATTAAATTTTAACTTGCTCATAGGCAAAACCACCGTTTCTTTGTTAACGGCTTGCGCGTTTCTGATTCTTGTTAACATGTCTGCTATTGGGTCGGTCATATATTTTATTTATTTACCACGAAGATTTGGTTACGCCCGGGATATCGGTATTACTAGCCAGTTCGCGGAAGCAAATGCGGCAAATGCCGAAATCTCTCATATAGCCGCGATTGCGGCCGCAGCGCCAACAGCGCCTGACGATCCGGGTGGAGTATTTCGGTTTTCTTTTTGCTTTGACGATTAGAGCTGTTCTTGCCATAAGTAAATATTTATTATTCTTGTTTAAAAGGGAAGCCCAATAATTTAAATAGCTCCAAGCCTTCGGCGTAATTTCTGGCGGTAGTGGCTAAAGAGACTTGCAGGCCGTGGAGATTGTCCACTTCATCGGCTTTGATTTCCGGAAAAGCGATATATTCCCGAAAGCCGACGGCTAAATTGCCTTGGCCGTCCACTTGCTTGGGATTAAGGCCGCGAAAATCCCTGATTCTGGGAAAAGTTATCTTAACCAATTTTTCCGCAAAGTCAAACATCCTGGCCCCGCGCAAAGTCACGGCCACGCCAACCACCATGCCCTTTCTGGTCTTAAAAGCGGAAATGGACTTCTTGGCTTTGGTTAAAACCGGCTTTTGGCCGCTGATTCTCTCTAGGCTGGAAACCACGCCGTCAATGAAAGCTTTGTCTTTGGCGTTCCGGCCCACGCCGGCGTTAACCACCACCTTAACCAACCGCGGCACCGCCATAACATTCTGATAGCCGAATTTAGCTTCTATGGCCGGGATTATTTCTTTTTGATATCTTTCTTTTAAGCGCATATTGATTAATCAATTACTTGTTTACATTTTTTGCAAAGCCTGGCTTTTCTGGTCCGCTTAATCTCGTTTTTCACGACTGCCGAATATTTATAACTCACCCGAGTCGGCCGATCGCACTTGGGGCAAAGTAAAATTACGTTGGATAAATGAAGCGGCGCCGGGAATTCAATCCTTTGGCCTTTCTCGCCTTGCTTGCGCGGGCGCATATGCTTGATTAAAAGATTCAAGCCTTCAACGCTTATTCTATTGGCCGACGGAAAAACCTGCAAAACTTTTCCGGTTTTGCCGCGGTCTTTGCCCGCTAAAATCTTAATTTTGTCGCCCTTTTTAATTTTCATATGTTATAGCACTTCGGGCGCCAGGGAAGCGATTTTAATAAACCCCAACTGCTTTAACTCTCTGGCCACCGGCCCGAAAATTCTCGTGCCCCGGGGTTCTTTTTTTTCTTTGTCAATTAAAACGCAGGCGTTTTCGTCAAAACGCAGGTAAACGCCGTCCGACCGCCTGATTTCCTTTTTGGTTCTGACGATGACCGCGTGCGCCACGTCGCCTTTCTTAACGGCCGCGTGCGGCACCGCCTTTCTAACCGTCACGGTAACAATCTCGCCGATTCGCGCGTAGCGTTTTTTATAGCCGCCGAGCACCCGGATGCACCTCACTCTTTTAGCGCCCGTATTATCCGCGACATTTAAAATTGTTTGCACTTGTATCATATATCATTTAGCTGATTCATTATAAACCAGCCGCCATCTTTTATCTTTGCTCAACGGCCGGCAGGCCACGAATTGGACCTGGTCGCCGACTTTAGACCGATTGGTTTCGTCGTGCACCTTAAATTTCTTGCTGACAAAATATCTTTTCCGGTATTTAGGGTGCACTTTCACCGATTCCACTTTAACCACTCTGGTTTTATCCATTTTGTCGCTCACCACCAGGCCGCGGAATTTTCGTTGAATCGTTTTATTGGTTGCTTCAGCCATAGATTTATTTTTTCTGACTGTTAATTAAAGTTAAAATTCCGGCAATCGTTTTTTTTATTACCCTTATTTCCCTGACATTTTTGAGCTGCTTATTGGCATCCTTAAAACGCAAGTCCCTTAATTTATCGCGAGACTGGTTTAGCAGTTCCCCTAATTCTTTTTCGGTTTTACTTTTTAATTCTTTAAAATCCATAGACTATTTCTTAATATACTTGCATTTCACCGGCAATTTATAGGCGGCCATCTTCATGGCTTCTCGAGCCGTCGGCTCCGGAATTCCCGCCATCTCAAACATCACCATGCCGGGCTTAACCACGGCGACATAATGGTCAACCGCGCCCTTGCCTTTACCCATGGGAATTTCCCCGCCCTTAACCGTCACTGATTTATCGGGGAAAATTCTGATCCAGACTTTGCCGCCCTTGGCGATATATTTGGTCAGTACTTTTCTCGCCGCTTCAATCTGCTTGGAACTAAGCCAATGCGCCTCCAGGCTCTTTAGGCCGTAATCGCCGAAACTCAAAGCTAGTCTCTGGCTGGCTTTGCCGCCCCGTCGGCGCTTCTGCGTTTTTCTCCATTTTGTTTTCTTTGGCATTAACATAAAAAGAATTTACTTTATTTTTTTTCTCCCACGACCTCGCCCTTGGCCGCTTCAGCGTCTTTTTTAAAAACATCGCCCCGATAGATCCATAATTTTATACCAATAGCGCCATAGGTGGTTTGGGCCGTGGCTTTGGCGAAATCAATGTCCGCCCTTAAAGTATGAAGCGGCACTTTGCCTGAAGTCAACATTTCCGTGCGCGCGATTTCCGCGCCGTTCAACCGCCCGCCGACCACGACTTTGACCCCCATTGCGCCGGCTCTTTCAATCCGGCCGATCGCTTGCTTCATCACTCGCCGGAAAGGCATTCTTTTTTCCAGGTCAATCGCCATGGCTTGAGCGATAATATTAGAGCTTAAATTCGGCCGGTCAAATTCGGTAATGTTTAAATTGATGTCGTTCAGCCGGAAATTTTTTAAAAATTTTTCATGCAGCTTCTTCTTTAAATCGCCGGCGCTGCTGCCGCCTCGGCCGATAATCACGCCTGGTTTGGCCGTGAAAATACCGATGGTGATTTTGTGGCCGCCCCGTTCAATCTCCACCCGGTCAACGCCAGCCTCGCGCAATTCGTCAAACAGATATTTTCTTATCCTAACATCCTGCTCAAGATTTTTTATCAAATTCTGCCCACTGCCAAACCATTTGGACGGCCAAGTCCTGGTAATATTCAATCTGATGGATTTTGGATTTACTTTATGTCCCATGTAGTTATTTTCGATTTACGATTTACGATTTATCCGCTCTTGCGCCTGAACATCCTGGCGGCAAAGCCTTTGGCGCCGCCTTCTATTTTGCCGTGGGCATGGCGGCCCGCCAGCCTCGGGTCAACAACCACTTTGCCTTTTTCTTTTTTATCCTCCAATTTAGGCTCAACTATTTCTTCTTTGACCGATTCTTTTAATTTAACTTTAGACTCTTTTTTTGGCTGCGTCTCCAGCTTGGCCGGAGCGGCAATCGCTGGCTTTTTGGCCGTTACCTGGCCGGAGGCCTTGATTTCAGCCAAAACTAAATTAACGTGGGAAAGCTGTTTTCTGATAGGCGTGGCCCGCCCATGCGCTCGAGGCAGCCAGCGCTTCAAGGTTGGCCCCTGGTTAACCGTAATTTCTTTTATAAATAAGTTGTCTTTGGCCAATTCAAAATTATGCTCGGCGTTAGCCAAGGCCGACTTAATCAGTTTAACCACCGGCCCGGCCGCGCGCTTACCCGAAAAAGCGAGCTGGTCCAGCGCTTTCGCCGCCGGCAATTTCTTAATCAGATTGGCTACCAGCCTGATTTTAGTCGGAGACATTCTGATAAATTTTGCTTTGGCTTTAACTTCCATATCTATTTTATCAAGTTAAAATTTAAAGGTTATTTATTATTCGTTTTCGCTGTCGGCGCCGGCGCCGGAGCGGCGGTGGCGGACTCGGCCGCGGCTTGGTCTTTGGCCATTTTGCCGCCATGGCTAATAAATTTTCTGGTCGGCGCGAATTCGCCCAGCTTATGGCCCACCATATTTTCCACGATAAACACCGGCAGATGCTGCTTGCCGTTATGCACGCCGATAGTCACGCCCACCATTTCCGGAGTAATGGTAGCGGCCCGGTCCCAAACCTTAATAATGGTTCTGTCGCCGGGCTTGAGCGCCTTGATTTTCTTCAATAATCTTTCGTTAACGTACGGTCCTTTTTTTAAGCTTCTGGACATATATTATAAATTATTTCTTTCTTCTCTGAATTATTAATCTGTTTGATTTTTTATTGCCTTTTCTGGTTTTCACTCCCAGCGCCGGTTTGCCCCATTTAGTCTTCGGGTGTTTTAAGCCAATCGGCTGGTTGCCCTCGCCGCCGCCATGCGGATGATCAACCGGATTTTGCGCCGTGCCTCTAACGGTCGGCCTGATGCCCAAAAGCCTCTGCCGGCCGGCTCGGCCGATGGTGATATGCCGGTAATCCGGATTGCTTACTTGGCCGACGGTCGAGAGGCAGTCTTTATTTACCAACCTGATTTCTCCCGAGGGCATTTTTAGCTGAGCGTAATTGCCTTCAACTCCCATGACGTAAACCAAATTGCCGGCGGCGCGGGCGATTTTACCGCCGCGGCCCGGCTCCAATTCTATATTGTACACGGCCACGCCCGGAGGAATGAACTTGATCGGCAGGGCGTTGCCCGCCTTTATTTCAATCGGCTTTTGGGAGCTTAAAATTACCTCGCCCACCTTTAAGCCAATCGGCATAACAATATATCTCTTGGCGCCATCCTGATAATACACTAAGCCGATGCGGGCGCCGCGATTCGGGTCGTATTCTACCGACATAATTTTCCCCGGTACGTCAAACTTATCCCTGAAGAAATCAATCTGGCGGATATATCTTTTAACGCCGCCGCCTTGATGGCGCACGGTGATTTTTCCCTGGTTATTCCGGCCGGCTTGGATTTTTCTGATTATAATCAAACTTTTTTCCGGTTGGGTTTTGGTAATATCGGAAAAATCATCAAAGGTGGCTGACCGCCGGCCCGGTGACGTAGGTTTTACTATTTTTATTCCCATATTATTTATACGCCTTCGTAGATCTTGATTGATTGGCCGGAGGGCAAGGTGATAATGGCCTTTTTCCAGTCTTTGCGACGCCCGATGATTCGGCCGTAGCGCGCCTGCTTGCCTGCCATCTTTATCATGTTAACCCTCACCGGTTTAACGCCATAAATTTCCTTAACGGCTTTAGCCACTTCAATTTTATTGGTCTTTGGGGCCACGGCGAAAACATATTTATTCAAAGCGCCCAAATTGCTGACTTTTTCCGTAACCAATGGTTTGGCTAAAATTTTATAAGCGTTGCCGTAAGCCGCCCTGGTTTCGCCTTTTTTCACTTCTTTGGCTTGGCCAGCGGCCGCGGCGCCATACAGCTCTTTCATGCTTTTAGCCGCTTCTTTTTTCACTTGCCCCGAGCTTGTCGAGGGGGTTTTTTTACCAAATAACGCCATAAACTCTATTGTCATTGCGAGGAGCGCCAGCGACGAAGCAATCTCACGAACTATTAACTTAGCTAATTGTCCGTTAGATTGCTTCGCTCCTTGCAGTCGCTCGCAATGACAGAAAACTTTTATTTATATCTTTCTTCTAATTTTTCAACCGTCGCTTTAGTTAAAATTAAATCTTTATATTTTAACAAATCAACTAAATTTATATTATCCAAATTTATCAGCTTGACGCCAACCAAATTTCTGGCTGAATAATTTAACTTTTCATCAGCCTTATCAACAATAATTAATAGGCTGCGCTTTTTATCCTCTGATTTTTTCAGCTGATTTTCCAATTTCTCCATTATGCCTTTAAATTTTTTAGTTTTAAACTCCGCCATTTCCAGTTTATCTAAAACTACCAAACAGTTACTGGCAACTTTGTCGGATAACGCCATCAATATGGCCTGCTGTTTCATTTTTTTATTAATCCTCATTTTAAAATTGCGGTCGTTTCTCGGCCCGAACGTCACGCCGCCGCCAATCCAAATCGGCGACCGGCTGGAGCCGGCGCGCGCCCGGCCCGTGCCTTTCTGCTTCCAGGGTTTGCGTCCGCCGCCGCGCACTTCGCCTCGGTCTTTAGTATGAGCGATCACTTTTCTCTCATTGGCCATTTGCGTCACCACGGCCTGATGCACCAGCGCCGCGTTGGCCTTCACGCCAAAAACTTTTGGCGAAAGTTCCATTTCTCCGATTGCTTCTGCTTGCTGATTATAAACTTTTACTTTAATCGACATATCCTTATTGTCATTGCGAGGAGCATTAGCGACGAAGCAATCTCACGAACAATACATTTCACAAAAATATTTTACTTTAATATTAATGTTTCATCCGTGAGATTGCTTCGCTCCTTTCAGTCGCTCGCAATGACAGAAAAAATTATTTTGTTTCTTCTTTAGACGCTTCAGCTGGTTTTTCCTCAATTACCGGTTTCGCAATTTTCAGCTCCCCTTGCCCATAAATTAACACCAACCCGTTTCTGGCGCCCGGTACCGCCCCGCTGACATATAAAATATTATTATCTTTATCAACTTGTACAATTTTTAAATTTGCCACTGTTACTCGGTCGTCGCCCATCCGGCCCGGCATTCTCATGCCCTTTAAAACATGCTGGATGCCGCCGGCGCCGATGGAACCCGAAGTCCTGACTTGGTCTTTGGTGCCATGGCTAGTGTTATGGCCGTGCCAACCATGCCGCCTGACGCCGCCCTGGAAACCCTTGCCTTTGGCAGTGCCAGTAACTTTGACAACATCGCCAACCGCAAAGGCGCTGACGTCAACTACATCACCAATCTTTAACTCTTTCACCTCGTCTCTAAATTCACCCAAATATTTTAAATTGGTTTTTCCGTCTTTTGAAAACAATTCGGCTTTTTTCAGATGACCAGCTTGTGGTTTTTTAATATTCTTTTCTTTTCTCTGGCCAAAGCCGAGCTGAACCGCGCTGTAACCGTCTTGACTGTCGGTTTTAACCTGAACCACCGGGCAAGGGCCGGCCTGGACTCTGGTCACGCCGATAACTTTCTCGCCTCGCCAGACCTGGGTCATGTCTAATTTTTTTCCTATAATAAATTTCATAACTTTATAAAAATAAAAACCGGTTTTCAACAAACCAGCTTCAGTCCGCCCTAGACGGATTAAATCAATTCCAAATTATAGAATTTTGGTTGTCGAATTTTACCTCTGGTAATATTAATTTTCATTTGAGCACTTTCCTCGGCGGAGCCGCCCAAACGATTATTAATATAATATATAAATATCTAAACTTATTTATAGTCCGTAGCTTCAGCGTAGGGCTATATTTTAATTTCCACGTCCACGCCGGCCGGCAATCCTAAATTGGTCAATGACTCAATGGTTTTGGCCGTGGGTTCAATAATATCCACCAATCTCTTATGGACTCTGATTTCATACTGGTCGCGGGAATCTTTGTGCACGAAAGTGGACTTATTAACTGTGTACTTTTTTTTCTCGGTCGGCAGGGGGATGGGGCCGTAAATTTGGGCGCCGGTTCGTTCGGCCGTTTCAATGATGGTTTTGGTTGATTGGTCAATAATCTTATGGTCAAAAGCCTTGATCTTAATGCGGATTCTTTGCTTGAATTCTTCGTTAGTTTTAGTTTCCACTTTGGCCGCCTGTTTTGATTCTTTCTTTTTGTCTTTGGCTTCGGTCATGTTGCTTGATATTTTAATTAAATATGCATTATAACCCCCCAGCAAAATTTGCTGGGGGGCAAAATGTCTACTTAATAATCTTGGTTACCACGCCGGCGCCCACGGTGCGTCCGCCTTCGCGGATGGCGAATCTCATCTTTTCTTCCAAAGCAATCGGGGCGATTAATTTGACTTTCAAATTAACCGTGTCGCCCGGCATAACCATCTCGGTGCCTTCCGGCAATTCAACTTCGCCGGTAACGTCGGTGGTGCGGATATAGAACTGCGGCTTATAGCCTTTGAAAAACGGCTTATGGCGTCCGCCTTCTTCTTTGGTTAAGACGTAGACTTCGCCTTCATATTCGGTGTGCGGATGAACCGTGCCCGGTTTGGCCAAAACTTGGCCTCTTTCCACTTCGTCCTTTTTGGTGCCGCGAAGCAGCACGCCGGCGTTATCGCCGGCCCGCCCTTCATCCAATGATTTATTGAACATTTCAATGCTGGTGACTACGGTCTTCCGGGTATCTCTTAAACCGATAATTTCCACTTCTTCGTTGATTTTAATTATGCCTCTTTCAATTCTGCCGGTAACCACGGTGCCGCGGCCTTCAATGGAGAAAATGTCTTCAACCGGCATCAAGAACGGCTTATCGGTTTCGCGCTTGGGTTCGGGAATATATTCATCCAGGGCTTTGGTCAAATCTAAAATCGCCTGGCCGTACTCGCCCGAAGGATTTTCCAAGGCCTTTAAGGCGCTACCCCTGATGATCGGCGTCGTATCGCCCGGGAACTCGTACTTTTTCAGCAAATCGCGGATTTCTTCTTCAACTAAATCGATCAACTCTTTATCTTCAACCATGTCGCATTTGTTTAAAAATACCACGATGTAAGGCACGCCAACCTGCCTGGCCAAAAGAATGTGTTCTCTGGTCTGGGGCATTGGTCCGTCAGTGGCCGCCACCACTAAAATCGCGCCGTCCATTTGGGCCGCGCCGGTGATCATGTTTTTCACATAATCAGCGTGGCCGGGGCAGTCAACGTGAGCATAATGCCTTTTTTCGGTTTCATACTCAACATGGCAAGTGGCGATGGTGATGCCGCGCTCGCGCTCTTCCGGCGCCGCATCAATCTGGTCGACGCTCTTATCAGACGCTTTAAAGCCTTTGCTTTTTAGAACGGCCAGCATAGCCGCGGTCAAGGTGGTTTTGCCATGGTCAACATGGCCGATAGTTCCCACGTTAAGGTGGAGCTTGGTGCGTTCAAATTTTTCCGTCATATTTATGTTTCCTTCAACGGCCCCCTCTCGGGGTTACTAGCCCAAACGGGCGCGCCAACCGTCTTTTATATAATTATTTATCAAAAAATTACCTCTTCCAGGTACTGCCGGTCTTCTTCAATTATTTCTTCGGCATTGACTTTTCTGGTTGGCGGAATCGTCCAGCCCCGCTTGGCCTTTTTAATTATTCTTTCAATCGATTCCGGCCGGTCATTGTCTTCTGGGAAATTTTCAGTTTGCGGATTTTCCAGATCGCCCAAACTGCCGTTAAAATCCTGCTCACTTTTCCAAATTGCAATATCGCGATTTATTTTATCAAGTAATTCATCTTCTGTCAAGCCGCGAATTTCGCTTTTACCTAAAACCAAATTTTCATAATCTTTTACCGACATTACCACAAAAATATTATCCGGTTTAGAACTGTCAAAAACAATTAACCGGTCACCGGTTTTCTTGGACAAATTAATGGCTTTTGCGAGTTGGTCCTGCATAGGGGCGATTAATATTTAGAATATTAACATTATATATTCTAATTTAGCTAATTGTCAAACAAATCCGTTAGGAGACTTACTTCTTCTCTTTCTCCCCAATAATCTCTTCGGCCACGTTCCTGGGCACCTCGCTGTAATAGCCGAATTCCATGGTGTAGCTGGCCCGGCCCTGGGTCATTGACCTTAGCTGGGTGGCGTAGCCGAACATTTCCGATAACGGCACTTTGGCTTTAATGAATTTAACCGCAGCCCGGTCGCCCATTTCTTCTATTTGCGCTCTTTTGGAATTTAAATCGCCGATAACCTCGCCCATGAATTCTTCCGGCGTTACCGCTTCGACCTTCATAATCGGCTCCAGAATTACCGGACCGGCGCGCTTACAGCCGTCCTGAAAAGCCAGGGAGCCGGCAATTTTAAAAGCCGCCTCGGAAGAATCCACTTCATGATAGGAGCCGTCAAACACCGCCACTTTAACGTCTACAATCGGATAGCCAGCCAAAATGCCGCGGTCCAAAGCTTCTTTAACGCCTTTGGCAATGGCTGGAATATATTCGCGCGGAATAGCGCCGCCTTTGACTTCGTCAATAAATTCAAAACCTTTGCCCGCTTCATTGGGTTCAACCCGGAGCCAGCAATGGCCGTATTGGCCGCGGCCGCCGGATTGTTTAATGTACCTGCCTTCGGCTTCAGCGGATTTTTTTATGGTTTCGCGGTAAGCCACTTGCGGCTTGCCCACGTTGGCTTCAACTTTAAATTCGCGTTTCATCCGGTCAACAATGATGTCCAAATGCAACTCGCCCATGCCACCGATAATGGTCTGCATGGTTTCTTCGTCGCTTCTGACCCGGAAAGTCGGGTCTTCTTCAGCTAATTTAACCAAAGCCATGCCCATCTTCTCCTGGTCGGCTTTAGTTTTCGGCTCAATGGCAATATAGATAACCGGCTCGGGAAAAGTGATTGATTCCAGCACCACCGCCCGGCTTTCAGCGCATAAAGTATTGCCCGTGGTCGTGCCTTTTAAACCGATGGCGGCGGCGATTTCCCCGGAATAGACCGCTTGGACTTCTTCGCGGTGATTAGCGTGCATCCTGACGATGCGGCCGATTCTTTCTTTAATGCCGGTAGAAGTGTTTAAAACATAAGAGCCTGACTTCAAAACGCCGCTATAGACCCTGATAAAACATAATTTGCCCACATACGGGTCAGTGGCAATCTTAAAAGCCAAAGCCGCGAACGGCTCCTCGTCAGACGGCTTGACTTCAATTTTCTTCTCTTTGTCGTCCGCAGCAAAACCGACAAGCGGCGGCACTTCCAATGGCGAAGGCAGATATTCCACCACCGCGTCCAATAAAAATTGCACGCCCTTATTTTTTAAAGCGCTGCCGCAGAGCACGGGCACGATTTTACCCGCGACCACGGCCTGACGCAAAACCTTTTTTAAATCGGCAATGGCCAATTCTTCGCCGGCCAGGTATCTTTCCATCAGCTTCTCGTCGTTTTCCACGATCGCTTCAATCAGTTTGGCGCGATATTCTTCGGTTTTATCTTTCATGTCGGCCGGCACGTCCATGTCTTCCCATTTAGTGCCCAGTTCATCCTGATAGACCCGCGCTTTTCTTTCAAACAGGTCAATAATGCCCCTAAATTGGTCTTCGGCGCCGATGGGCAGCTGAACCGGGTGGGCCTGTTTGGTTAATCTTTTATAAATTGAGTCCAGGTCGGCGTAAAAATTCGCGCCCGTCCTGTCCATTTTGTTAATAAAAGCGACGCGCGGCACATGATATTTATCAGCCTGATGCCAGACGGTTTCCGACTGCGGCTCCACCCCGGCCACGCCGTCAAACACCACCACGCCGCCGTCCAAGACGCGCAAAGAGCGTTCAACTTCGGCCGTAAAATCCACGTGTCCGGGCGTATCAATTAAATTAATGCGGCAGTCCTTCCAAAAACAGGTCGTGGCCGCGGAAGTTATGGTAATACCGCGTTCCTGTTCCTGCTCCATCCAGTCCATTTCGGCCGCGCCTTCATGCACCTCGCCGATTTTATGCTTTTTACCGGTATAAAAAAGAACGCGCTCGGAAACCGTGGTTTTGCCGGCGTCAATGTGGGCGATAATGCCGATGTTACGTGTTTTTTCCAGTGAGTACTCTCGTGGCATAAATTATCTGGCAAAATGAGCGAAGGCCTTGTTGGCTTCGGCCATGCGGTGCACTTCGGCCCGCTTTTTCATGGCCGCGCCTTCGCCTCTGGCCGCGTCCATGATTTCCATGGCCAGCTTTTCCGCCATGGGCTTGCCTTTTCTGGCCCGGGCCGCGGTAATCAGCCAGCGGCTGCCTAGGTTAAAGCGCCGTTCGCCTCTGACCTGAAACGGAATTTGGTAGTTGGCGCCGCCGATGCGCCGGCCGCGAATTTCCAGTAGCGGACTGACCTGCTTTAAGGCTTTGTTAAAAACATGGCGCGGGTCCTGCTTGGTCGCGTCTTTAATAATCTCAAAACAACCGTAGACGATTTGCTGCGCCACGGTTTTTTTGCCCCGCTCCATGATGTAATTAATGAATTTGGCGATTTCCGGATCGTTAAACTTGGCTTCCGGCTGAATTTTTCTTTTGGAAACTGCTTTTCCTCTCATAGATTATTGTTTAGGCATTTTGGCGCCATACCGGCTCCTTGATTGCTTCCGACCTTCCACGCCCTGGGTATCGTAAACTCCCCTGATTATTTTATAACGCACGCCCGGCAGGTCTTTGGTTCGGCCGCCCTTAATTAAAACGATTGAGTGTTCCTGCAGGTTGTGGCCGATGCCCGGGATATAAGCCGTCACCTCCATGCCGTTGGATAAACGAACACGGGCGATTTTTCTTAAAGCCGAGTTGGGCTTTTTTGGCGTAGTAGTGGTAACTTTAACGCAAACGCCGCGCTTAAACGGCGCTCCATTCGGCAATTCCGTGCGCTGGCGATGTAAAGTATCCAGCGTGGTTTGCAGCGCCGGCGACTTGGTTTTATTTCTACTTGAATGCCGGCCTTGGCGGACCAGCTGATTTACGGTTGGCATAACAATTTACTTGCCCCCTTTAACAAAGGGGGTTAGGGGGATTTTATATTAAAACAAATCCCTAAGCTTAGGGATGTGTAAAACTTCACCCTATGAAATCCGACTCCGCCGGTGCGTAGCAATTTCATAGGGTAAATTACTTATCCTAATTTAACACAAGATTTTAAAATGGTCAAGAACGCTACCTGCCCACAATCAGCCTAAATAAAAAATTAATTACCGGAATAATTAGAGAAAAACCGAAAAAAACGAACAACAAAACCAAAATAAAACCATGCCGCTCCCCGGCCAAAAATTTCATCTGCCAGTCGTAAGATAAAAATGGCAAGATGATTTTTGAGCCGTCCAACGGCGGAATGGGCAGTAAATTTACTATTAATAATACTAAGTTAATCTGCACGATGGCGGCCAAAAAACTGACCATCACCGGATTCAGCCCGGGCGTAAATCTTAAAATCAAACCGAAAAATAAAGCCGTAATCAGATTGGCCGAGGGGCCGGCAATCGCCACTTTGGCCACGCCATATTTCTGGTCCCGGAGATTATAAGGATTAAACGGCACCGGTTTGGCGTAACCAAAAACGAAGCCGGTACCGAGAAAAATTAAAAAGGGCAATAAAATTGACCCCCATAAATCAAGATGCGCCAGCGGATTTAACGTCAGCCGGCCGGCGTCGCGCGCCGTCGGGTCGCCCAGCCGGTCCGCCATCCAGCCGTGCAGATATTCGTGGATAACCACGGAGAACAAAACTATGGTTAAAGCAAAGATTATAGCCATATTAATAATTTATTTTATATTACCACGCCTTGCCTTTTAAATCAAAACCTGGTATCATCAAAATATAAAAAATTAATCGGTAATATTTTATGGCGAAAAAATGCGAAGTTTGCGGGCGAGGTTCGACTAAAGGCGCCTCCCGGTCCCACTCCAACATCAAAACTATTAAGCGGCAATACCTTAACCTTCAGATTAAAGCCATCGGCGGCCAAAGGCGAGCGGTCTGCGCCAAATGCCTTAAAACCATGGCCAAAAAAAATAATCGCTTGCATAAAAAAATCCGGCCTTAAGCCGGATTTTTTGTTTAAAAATTTTGTATTATTAGAACAAAATTTTATCCGGATTACTTCGCTCGACCGACCATATATGAATAAATGTCCAAGAGGGCGAACAGCAGGCTTAAAATAATCGGGCCGAGCACAAAGCCGATCGGGCCGAAAAAAACAATGCCGCCCAAAACCGAAAACAAAACCAATAAAGGATGCAGCTGCATGCCGCGGCCAATTAATTTCGGCCCCAGAAAATTATCAATCAGCCCGACCGCCAGCGAGCCCCAAAGCAATAAACCAATAGCGGGAAAAACCTGGCCGCTGATAAAAAGCAAAATAATCGCCGGAATAAATACCAGCGCCGTGCCGATGCTGGGAATTAGGGCGGCAATGGCCGCGACCGTTCCCCAAAGCACGGCGTTAGGCAGGCCGAAGATGGTAAAACCGATGGCCGTAAGCACGCCCTGGATAAAGGCAATGACGAAATTACCCTTAATCACCGAGCTGACGGCCAGTTCAAGTTTTCTGATGATTGCTTCGTCGTCAATATCTCTCAGCGGGCTTAGGGCCACGACCTTCTTTCTTAACTCGCCGCCGTCTTTCAATAAATAATAAAGTGAGATAATAAACAAAAAGGCCGTAACCATCATGTTGGCGAAGTTGGAAAATAAAGCGCCCAGATTATTTAAGAGCCAGCTCAAGCCCTGCCTTAAATACTGGTCAATGTTGGCGGAAATTTCCCCGGCGTCGGGGAAATAGTCGCGGGAAACATAAGCCAGCTTGTTAAAAATATTAAGCAGGCTGTCTTTGCCGCCGCCGGTCAATAAGGAAACATACAAATCTTTGGCCTCTTGTAAAATTTGGATGACTAAAAACACCAAGGGGGTAAAAATCAGCACGACGATGATAATGGTTGTTAAAAAAGCGGCCAGGCCTTGATGTTTTAAAGTATATTTTAACATTTTAGCGTAAAGCGGCTGAAAAATTACGCTGAAAACCAGGGCTAAAACGATGGCGAATAAAAACGGGCGCAAAATAAAAAATGACAAAGCCATGGTGATGGACAAAACAATCAGCAGAAAATAAAATTGCGGCTTTAAATTGTTCATAGGTTTTATTTAAATTATTAGGTTTAATTTTCTCCGGTAGAAAAATTTTCTGACCTCCTCAACTATGATAATGGAGGCGGCGATTGGTATAACCACTAGCCAGTCGGCTGGGCCAAGCGGCACGGTGTGAAGAATTTTCTGTAAGAGGGGCTGATAAACCGCCAGCAGCTGTAAAGCGATAACGATCAAAGTGGCGCCGACCAAAAATTTATTGGCGAAAAAATTAGTTTGAAAAATAGACTTCTCTTCAAAGCGGCAATTCCAGGCGTTAAACCATTGGCAGACGGCCAAAACCGTAAGCGAAATCGTCCAGGCTTTGGCCGGAGCGCTCGCCAAATAGTTATTAAACAAATAAAGCACGCCCGCGGCCATGGGCAAGGCCATCAAGAGCATCCGTCGCGCCATCAAAGAGTCAACTATTAATCGGTTGGGTCGCTTTAGCTTCTTGGTTAAAAGATTTTTTTCTTTCGGCTCCATGGCTAAGGCCATGTCGAGAAAACCGTCGGTAACGAAATTGAGCCAAATAATCTGCGCCGGCAAAAGCGGCAAGGGCAAGCTTAAAGCCAAAGCGCCGGCAATGACCAGTACTTCTCCCGCGTTGGTGGAAAAAAAATATAAAACGACTTTTTTAACGGTCCGATAAATATGGCGGCCCTCGGCAACCGCCGAGGCGACATTGGCCAAATTATCATCTAATAATACCAGGTCGGAAGCCTCTTTGGCCACTTCCGTGCCGATGCCGCCCATGGCGATGCCCAAATCCGCGGCCACCAACGAAGGCGCGTCGTTCACTCCATCGCCGGTCATGGCCACGATTTCACCCCGCGCCTTATAGGCCTGAATAATCCTTAACTTATGGTCCGGCGTCACTCGGGCGAAGACCGTGGTGTCAGCTATTTTTGCCTGTAAATTCTTGTCCGACAGCTCGTCAATCTCGGCGCCGGTTAAGATTAAATCGCCCGCGCGGTAAATGCCGGCCTCTTGGGCGATGGTTTGCGCCGTATTTTTATGGTCGCCGGTGATCATGACCAGGCGCAGGCCGGCCGCGCTATTTTTTTCAACCGCCGCCGCCGCTTCCGGCCGGAGCGCGTCTTTCATACCGATTAAAGCGACAAAAGTCAGCTCGCCGACCGCCCGCGCGCTGGCAATATTTTTAGCGTCGCCAGTTTCCGCCAAGGCCACCACCCGCATGCCGTTTCGCGACATTTCCAAAAAAACCGATTCTAAATTTTTTCTACTCTCCTCTTCTAAGGGAAAACTTTTGTCGTGGCGCCGAATTTTTTGGCAAAGTTTTAAAATTACTTCCGGCGCGCCGGCCACGGCCAGGAATTTTCTGCCGCCGCTTTGATGCACCGCGGCGTGATATTTTAATTTGTAATCAAACGGAAAGTCAATCACTAAGGGCGCCTCCCGCTCCAGCTCATCTTTAATGAAACCGATTTTTTGCGCCAAAATTTTTAAAGCCGCTTCGGTCGGGTCGCCGGCCACTTGCCATTGCCCCGTATTCTCATTATACATCACCCTGGCGTTGGCGCAAAAGCAGGCGATCTTGCCGACTAAAAGCAGTTCCGGATGATTCGGCGGAGAAACGGCTTCGCCCGACAATTTAATCTCGCCTTTCGACTCGTAGCCAAAGCCGCTCACGCTAAACCGCTTATCGCCCGCGTAAATTTCCTGCGCCACCATCTCATTTTTGGTAATGGTGCCGGTTTTATCAATCGCGATCACCCGCGCCTGGCCCAAGGCTTCCACGGCCGGCAATTTCTTCACTAAAACATTCTGCTTGCTCAAGCGCCAAACTCCGGTGGCTAAAACCAAGGTGATGACGATGGGCAGGCCTTCGGGAATTATGGAAACGGCCAGCGCTACCACCGTGGCAAGCATCGCTACGGCCGATTTGCCGGTAACCATCCCGAATAAAAACAAAAAAAGGCTGATGCCGGCGACCGCCGCGATAATCAAACGGGTGAGCTCGCGGATATTGGCCTTAGAAGGGATTTCCGTGTCAATAATTTCTAATTTTTTGGCGATTTTACCGATAACAGTTTCCAGGCCGGTGGCCACCACCACGGCCCGGCCGTTGCCGGATAAAACATAACTGCCCTTAAACACCATGTTTTTTATCTCCGCGGCCGGCCAAGCGCCGCTAACCATGGGTTCCACGATTTTATGCTCCGGTTCGGATTCGCCCGTGAGCATTGCTTCGTCAAGGTTTAAATTGTGCGATAAAATCACGCGCGCGTCCGCCGGCACCTTTTCGCCTTCCTGCAAAATTATAATGTCGCCCGGTACGACTTCCGCGTCCGAAATAATCAGCTCCCGGCCCGCCCGCATGACCGTGGCTTTGGTCTGGACGAAATTCTTTAACGCCAAGAGCGTGTTCTGCGCCTTGCCTTCCTGAATGGTGCCAACCGCGGCGTTAAACAGCAAAATCGCCAAAATAATCAGGCTGTCGGACGGCTCGCCGATGAAAAAAATTATCGCCGCGGCGATTAATAAAACATAAATCAGCGGGCTTTGAAATTGGCGCAAAAAAATAAGCACCGGGTTGTCAGGTTTGTCCTCCGGCAGTTTATTGGCGCCGTATTTTTTAAGCCGGTCAGCCGCCTCTTTAAGGCTTAGGCCGTCTTCAGACGACTGCAACAATTTTAAAACATCGGCTTTTGCTTTGGCTTGCCAATTATTCTCCATAAATTATTTTTATTTTCATGGTCGAGTTTATTAGACAAGGGACGAACCTTTTTTAAAGAAAAAGGTTCAAAATAAAAAATATTTTAGAGATTCTTCTTCAAGTTTCAATTCATCATCACTCGTGATTGATACTAGATTTCTTTTGTTAATTTCGTTTTTTGTGTCTTGCAGAACTTTTGGATCTGAAAGTTTGTCGGAAAACACTTTAAACATGCTATTATTTTCGTCAAATAGTGCGTCTAGCTCTTTTTTGTTTAGCTGGTAAATTTTTGTCTGACCATTGTTTCTAATAACTTTCAACAAAGAGGGTAAAGATTCAACATTTTTGCTAACAAAAATCGCTGAATGTGTGCAATATAGTATTTGGGGAAAATTCCTTTTTCTTATCCTGTTTTTTATCAATATATTTTGCGCCAACACGAATAAGAGTATAGATTAAGTGTCTCTGTAATCCTTGACCAAAAAAGTTTATCGGGACTCTCTGGTCGTTTAATTGTTTGTCTTCAACATAATGGGAAACAAGGTTTTTTATTATATTGTCGGCTGTAATCGTGTTTATATCTAGACCAAAATTTATACCCCATTCTGCAACATTTTTGTTAATATCGTTTGTAAGCTCGTTTAATGAGAATCCGTCCTTTGATGATTCTTCTTTGAAATCCTTGTTAAAAGTTTCAAAAGCTGATTGAAGGTTTGAATATGTTGGGCTGTTCTTAACAACTTTTTGCATTACAAAATCAATCATATTTCGCAAAGGCGATGGACCAGACATTTTGAAATTGTCATCAGTTTTGCTTAATTCTGGTATGAACAATAACTTGCCGAGCTTCGCTTGCGAAATATTTTTTGCACCGTAAAATTGGTTCGCTGATAGGCTACCAGATTCATAAGCAAAAATATTGCTAGTTCCACTTTTGATTAGATCTTCATTTTCAGATTTTAGGTATTTTCTAACTTTTAGGATTTTGTCAGCAGATTTATATTCGTCTTTTAGTGATGCTTGTTCATCATTAGAGGTTAAAAACTCTAAACGCAAGGGCTGTTCTATCACCCGCAAAATATCGTCTTCAGAAGATTTTTTCTGTGCCAAATTAAGCATTTCGGTTTTAATTGATTCCCACGCATAATGATTTACCCATTTTTCCAACTCTGCTTTAGTCGTTCTAACAGGAGTTTCATAGACGGAGAGCGTTACAATCAAATTGGTGTCCACTTTGCCAATATAATTAAAATAATCTTTTTCTGCCTCAAATGTTGGGTAAGAAATATAATTTTTTAAAATGTAATTCACAGTCGCTATTTCTTTTGTGTTGATGTCAATGAAGCGACCACCACCACGCAAAGAAAATAAACCAGTTAAACGCATTTTACGAATAAAATCATCAGGATAATCACCTAAGATAGAATTATCGTCTCTTTTGGTTTCGTTTAATAATTCATAGCAAATATCTAAAATTACCTCGTTGCTTGGCGAATAGCCATGCTTTTTACGCAACTTTTTTATTTCACGATATAAACTTTCTGCATTATCATTTTGCCAACAGAGCAATAACGGAATTTCTAACCTTGAAATACCCGTGCCATTATAGGCAGGATCATTATCTAAGAGTTTTATTGTTTGTATCAGCAAGATCAATGGTACATTTTTATTTAAAACTCTACGAAACGGATTTTGTCGCTGATATTTTGCGAAAGCATTAGCAAAAACCATCAATTCGTTTTCGGGTTTTTCTTTATCCAATAGCATTTTCCCGCTTTCGGAAAATTTTATTTCTTCATTTGGCCAATACCAAACAAAACCAAGTTCTTTGGCAATTTTAAACCAAGTATCAAATCTCGATGGCCAACCTTTTTCAAAACCCGCCTCTTTATGGCTTTGTGGATTGTTATCAAATACTTTTTCGGTTTCAGCCTCGCTTAGTTCTATTTCGTTTTTCCATTTACCTTTTACAGCTGAAGATACTTTCATGGGCTGGTATAATCCTTTTTGAATTAAGGATTTGAAAGAGCTTTTTGACGCTAATAATTTAAAACCGTAATAATTCATCAGCTCAGATAAGGTATTCTTTTCTATTGAGTTTTCTCCCTCTTCTGAAAAATTACCGAGCAATAAAAAATCAATCAAACTATTTCGTACGACATTTTTTGATTTTGAATTAAACCCAGCTGAAATAATCTGATTAACTTGTGTATCTAACAATGCGTAATGGTAATTTTTGTTTATAATTTTGTTCATAGTTTTTTAAATTAACGGCCTTGATAATTTTTCCCATTATCAGTTAAAGAATAATAACCCTTTTCATCTTTTGAACGAACAAATAAATGTATATTGCTAGGATGATTACTATTATTTTCATGAGTATTGAGTTCACCGCGAATAGAATTTCTAAAAGTGTCCATTTTATAGTTTAAGTTTTTTTCAGCTACTATTCTTTCTAATTCTTCGTAAATTTCTTGCAACGGAACAAACTCAACTCCTAATTGTTGCTTGTTTTTAATAACATCAATTATTAGAGATTTAAGCGAAGGAACCGTACCGGGCAAAAATTCCTCTCGTCTTCTAATTTGATTGACCACTTTTTGAATACTTTTATCTGTTGTTGCTTTTTCTTCGTTTTGTAAAAATGCTTTATAAATATCAGAATACCCGGCCAAATATTCTTCATCAGGCGAAAAAACAGAGTCTGTAAATTTTACAGAATTGTAAATCGCTTCAAGTTGCGAAAAATAAAGAGGTTTGCTTTCTTTGAAAATTACATTAGCCTCAAAATTTGTCATCAACCCCCCTGCTGTTAAATTTGTACTGCCGACAATGCCCGTTGTTTCTCTTTTGCCTTGAAATAAATAAATTTTCGGGTGAAAAACGATATTGTTTTTATTAGCATCTTTATCTCCATAACAATAGAATTTTAAGTTAGGCGTTGTTTTCTGAAGTTGAATCAAACAATGCATTGATTGCGGATCAGTGGTTTTAAAATCTAATCCAGCAATAATTTCAACACTTCCGTTATTTTTCAAACATCGATCTAATGATTTTTCTATTACTTTTATGCCAGAGTATTTTAGAAAAGCAATGGCAATTCTTGCAGATTGAGCATTTTGCAATTCTTGATTGACGATATTACCGATAGGGTAATTTAGATTTGATAAAATTTGTATTGCCATATTTTTTTATTGATTATTTTTATCTGATACAAGTTTCGTATTCTTTATCTTTAAAAGCTTTGCGTTTTTAGAAGAAATAATGCTTTCTCCAGTTTGCTTTTCTATTTCCTGCCTGGCTTTTTTAGCTACGAAACCGCCTTTTCTTGCTATGCTTTTATTTTCTTCAAGTCCTTTCGGATTTTGTTTTTTAGATATTTCTGTTTTAGACGTTGATTTATCCATTCTTTTGAATAGCCTTTTTGCAAATAAGTTTTCATTGCTCTATCAATAGCAAGTTCAGGATCTTCAGTTTCTTCAATTCTTTCATAACCCACTTTTGCTAGCCAAATCTTAAATGGCTCCGCTTTAGGCGAAGGAATAGATTGAATTAATCTTAAAATCGTTTCCGTATCAGCGACATCTGTAAGATATTTTTTGCCGTCAGCAGACTCTAATTTCAGTTGTCCCACTTTTTGGGACAACTCACTTCCTTCTTGTTTTAGCTTTGTTTTTAAGGCATTCCAATATTTTCTTGGTCTTGGACTATCGGTCAATATTTCAACAACATCGATAATTGAAAAATACCAAATTTCATTTTTTTCATCCCAAGTTCGGCGAACCTGCTTTTGATTAAATAAGATTATTGATTTTGATTTATTCATAAAAATAAAAAATTATAATACTTTTTTAAAGTGTTTTGTCGCCACAGCAGATACAACCCCCGTCCCAGCAAAAACATCCGCAAAAGAATTTCCGCTACATTCTTTGTTTATAATAGAAAAAATCCATTCAATTAGTTTGTGCTTATTCCCTATATACCTGCGATTATGTAATTGGATATGGTTTTCTTTTACTTGTGGAATATAGAAATAATTTTCCTGAATTTTTTCAGCAGTTATTTCATAAGCTGGTTTTCCAGCTTCAAGTATTGCAAAGAGCGTCCCTTGTATTCCGTCAGCAACATAATCAAAATTCTCTTTTTGATTTCTTAGTTTTTCATAAAAACTATAATGATTGTCTTCGGAGATAATAATAAAATCAATAACAGGTATTCCCATTATTTCCCCTGCTTGAACTATTTTCTCAACAATTTGATTATCTTTTTCGCTTGGTGAAGAATCGCCCGATGGATGGTTGTGAATTAAAATAACGCTAGCGGCGTTTAATTCTGTTGCCGGATAAAAAATTTCTCTTGGATGGAGTAATGTTTTATCTAATAAACCTACGCTAACAATTTCTTTTTTGAGGATGGAATTTCTTGCGTTAAGATATAAACAAACCAAGTGTTCTTTTTTCTTATCTCTTAAATCGTAGGTGAGTGATAGGACATCTTGAGAATTTTTAATAATAGTTTCATTTGATTTTTCGTCCGCATAGAATCTTTTTACCAAAGAAATTGCAGAGGCAATTTGTAATGCCTTGGCTTGGCCAATCCCTGAAATTTCTAACAGGTCATCAACAGTTATATTTAAAAAGTTTTTACCAAATTTTTTTATAATACTCTCTGAAAGTTCCCTGACATTCTTACCCTTTATGCCACTGCCTAAAAGAATTGCCAAAAGATCACTTTTTGAAAGCGCATCAGCTCCTTTTTGTAGGAATCGTTCACGCGGTCTATCAATTTTGGGAATGTCTTTTAGCTTTCCCATATTTATTTTCTATAAATTTCTTCTAATGTCTTGCCACACGCGGAGCGTGGAAAACCCTTTTGGATTCGGGAATTTTTGGCGGGAATGCGTTTGTGTCGCGCCTGCGGCGCGACCCCATTTCGGCTTCCAATTCCGATTTTCAATTTTGGCGGTGCCTTTTGGTTAAAATCCGAACTTTTTTTGACGAAAATCCGGATTTTGAATTTTGATTGCCGCGCGAAGCGCGGCAGAGCAGAAAACTTTTCCGCTCGGGCGGGGCG
>Ga0210009_1000908_pt1 | contig 28778 bp, 28 predicted proteins | sample CryGeyCG2114_065_FD_185457 | JGI IMG/M metagenome (GOLD analysis project Ga0210009, IMG submission 185457) | Groundwater microbial communities from aquifer - Crystal Geyser CG12_big_fil_rev_8/21/14_0.65 (SPAdes) (version 2) | ecosystem: Environmental > Aquatic > Deep subsurface > Groundwater ...
CATGCTACCAAACCCGCGCATAGCCCGTCATCCCCGCTGGCCGTCGGCAGCACCTGCTGCCAGCCCAGCGCGCGCGCGGCGGCGGCGATGCGCGGGTGCGGCACGAACAGCGGCAACCGTTTCAGCTCCGCAGCGCGTTCGCCCAGCGCAGCATCGAAATGCGCCAGCGCCTCGCTGCTGGTCAGCGTGATCGCATCGGGTTTGGCTGTGTGCAAGCCCTCAATATCCAGCGCCGCCTGGCTGCGCCGGTAACAGGTGACATACTCGACCTCGGCGCCGCGCGCCTTGAGCGTATCGCCCAGCAGTTCGCGCCCGCCGTCACCGCGCAGAATGGCGATGCGCCAACCGGAGACTTGCTGCAACGCGGGTAACGCCAGCAATGCCTCGCTATCGAAACGATCGCGCGGCGCCAGCACGGACGCCACCCCGAGCGAGCGCAACGCGCGCGCGCTGCCTTGCCCTACCGTCGCAATTTGCAGGTCGGGCTGAAGCCCGACATGTCGGGCTTCAGCCCGACCTGCACTCAAATTCGGATTCAACGCTGCGCCGAGCGTAACACCCGCATCACGGAGCGCTGCCATGCCGTAGCTGACCGCATTCGGGCTGATGAAAATGAGCAGTTGATATTGTCCGGCGTGTTGCACGAATTCGTGCAGGGCAGACTGGTCCGGGGCAGGTCCGATATCCAGCAACGGAAACGACAGGGGAATGCCACCCAACTCTGCAATCCGTTGCGCCAGCCCCGCCGCCTGTTGCTGCGGACGGGTGACCACGATGCGCAACCCGGCGAGCGGCGTGTCAGCCATTCAGTGCCGCGAGGATCTCGCCTGCGCCCTGCTTGAGCAGATCCTGCGCAACCTTGTCTCCCAGCGCTTCCGGCTGCGCGATGTCACCGCTGTGCTCCGCGCGCAGCAGGCGCGCACCGTCCGGCGTGGCGACAAAACCGCGCATCCGCAACATGCCGTTCTGTACCTCGGCGAAACCACCCAGCGGCACCTGGCAACTGCCGGCCAGCGCGCGGCTCATGGCGCGCTCTGCCAGCACACAGGTCGCGGTGGCGGCATGGTGCAACGGTGCCAGCAGCGTCTTGAGATCGGCGCGGTCGGCGCGCGTCTCGATGCCGAGCGCACCCTGCCCCACGGCGGGCAAGCTGTCCTCGCTGGAAAGGATGGCGCGGATGCGTGCGCCCAATCCCAGCCGTTTCAAGCCGGCGGCGGCAAGAATGATCGCTGCATACTGGCCTTCGTCCAGCTTGCGCAAACGGGTCTGCACGTTGCCGCGCAGCGGCTCGATCTGCAAATGCGGAAAGCGGGCGCGCAACTGGCTTTCGCGGCGCAGGCTGGAGGTGCCCACCACGCTGCCCGGCGGCAGGGCCTGCAGATTGGCAAAATTATTGGAAACAAAAGCATCGCGCGGATCTTCGCGTTCGGCGATGCACGCCAGCGCGAACCCGGGCGGCAGATGCATCGGCACGTCTTTCAGTGAATGCACCGCGATATCAGCGCTGCCGTTCTCCAGCGCGGTTTCCAGTTCTTTTACGAACAGCCCCTTGCCGCCGATCTTGGACAGCGTGACATCAAGGATCTGGTCGCCCTGGGTGGTCATGCCGAGAATGACGACTTCGGTTTGTGGGTATAATGCATGCAGCCGATCCCGGATGTGTTCGGCTTGCCACATGGCCAGCGCGCTTTCGCGCGAGGCAATGACCAGTCGTGAAGGTGGGTTGAAAGTAGCTTGAGTCATCGTGATTTCCTGGTGTTTTTTTTAATCAAAAGCGCGGCGCATTCTAGCAGGAGCGCCGCGTTTTTGCGCCGACGACGTTAAATATGAAAACCAACCTGATTGCCGTTACCACCACCATTTCCAGCAAGGACGCGCCCTTGCGCGATGATATCCGCCTGCTGGGCCGCATTCTGGGCGACACCTTGCGTGAACAGGAAGGCAGTGCGACTTTCGATTTGATCGAAAGCATCCGCCGTGCTGCGGTCAACTTTCGCAAGACGCAGGATGAGCGCGATGGCGAGAAACTGGAACAGATGCTGGACGCCCTGTCACCGGAAGAAACACTGCTGGTGGTGCGCGCCTACAGTTATTTCTCCCAGCTCTCCAACATCGCCGAAGACCTGCATCACAACCGTCGCCGCCGCGCCCACCTGAAGGCCGGCTCGCGCCCGCAGGAAGGCAGCATGCAACGTGTGTTTCAAAATGCGCAGGCACAGCAACTCGACTGCCAGGCCCTGCAAGCGTTCTTCGCCAAGGCGCTCATCTCGCCGGTGCTCACCGCACACCCGACCGAAGTGCAGCGCAAGAGCATCCTCAACTGCCAACTCATCATTTCCAGCCTGCTCACCGCACGCGACCGTCTGGATATGACACCGGAAGAGCTGGATGAAAATGAAGAAACCCTGCGCCGTTTCGTGCTGATTCTGTGGACCACGCGCATGTTGCGCACCACAAAATTATCGGTGCAGGACGAAGTAAATAACGGTTTGTCGTTTTACGACTACACTTTCCTGCGCGAGATCCCCAAGCTGTATGGCGACATTGAAAAACAACTGGAAAAATATTGCGGCGAACGTATCGATCTGCCCCCCTTTTTGCGTATCGGCAGCTGGATCGGCAGCGACCGCGACGGCAACCCCTTTGTCACGCATGAGGTGATGCTGGATGCCGCGCAACGCCACTCCGCCACCGCCCTCGACTATTACTTGTCCGAGACCAATCTGCTCAGCGCGCGCCTCAGTCTCTCCAGTCGCCTGGTGGACATCAGCCCCGAACTGGCTGCCTTCGCCGAATACTCACCGGACAAGGCGGAAAGCCGTGCAGACGAACCCTATCGGCGCGCGCTGATCGCCGTCTACTCCCGGCTGGTGGCAACCAGTGAACATCTCGGCCATCGCGTGCATCACTTGCGCAGCGTCAGCAAGGAAGTGCAGCCCTATGCCAATGTGCGGGAGTTCATCGCCGAACTCGACATCGTCATTCACTCGCTGGAACGCCACGGTGCGCTCTACCTGGCACACGGACGCATGCGCGAGCTGCGTCGCGCCGCCGAGGTGTTCGGCTTCCATCTGGCACCGCTCGACATGCGCCAGCACAGCGGTGTGCACGAACAAGTCGTCGGCGAACTGCTGGCGACAACCGGAATTGCCGATTATCTGCAACGGGATGAGAGAGCGCGCCGCAGCACGCTGCTCGATGCCTTGCAGGCGGGGAAATTGCTCTCGGCGGAGCTGGACAATTTCTCGCCCACTGCGCGCGGCGAACTGCAACTGATGCGCACCGCCGCCGAGATCCACCGGCGCTTCAGCGCTGATGCGCTGCCTAACTACATCATCTCCAAGACCGATGCAGTCAGCGACCTTCTCGAAGTGGCGTTGATGCTGCAACAGAGCGGATTACTGGCCGGTGGCGCGTTGCGCCTCAACATCATCCCGCTGTTCGAGACCATTGACGACCTGCGCGGATGCGGCACCATCATGGACGAACTGTTCGCACTGCCGTATTACTGCGAGCTGCTGCGCAGTCGCGGCAACACGCAGGAAGTGATGCTCGGCTATTCCGACAGCAACAAGGACGGCGGCTATCTCACCGCCAACTGGGAGCTGTACAAAGCAGAACTGGAACTGGTGCGTGTGTTCGAAAAACACGGCATCGAATTGCGCCTGTTCCACGGGCGCGGCGGCACAGTCGGACGCGGCGGCGGTCCCAGCTTCCAGGCCATCCTCGCCCAACCGCCGGGCAGCGTGAACGCGCAGATCCGTATCACCGAACAGGGCGAAGTGATCTCCAGCAAATACTCCGACCCCGAGATCGGCCGACGCAATCTGGAGATTCTGGTGGCGGCCACCATGGAAGCCACACTGCTGCACAATCGCGGCGACGACTCCACCATGCCGGAATTCCACCGCATCATGGAAGCCCTGAGCCTGGACGCCATCGCCGCCTATCGCCGGCTGGTGTACGAAACACCCGGCTTCACCGACTACTTTTTCGCCGCCACCCCGATCCGCGAGATCGCCGAGCTCAACATCGGCAGCCGCCCCTCGTCGCGCAAGGCCAGCGACCGCATCGAAGACCTGCGCGCGATTCCCTGGGTGTTCAGTTGGGGTTTGAACCGCACCCTGCTCCCCGGCTGGTACGGTTTTGGCAGCGCCACCAAACAATTCATCGAACGTGAAGGACAGGCCGGACTGAAACAACTGCAGGCGATGAACAAACACTGGGCATTCTTCCGTGGCCTGCTGTCAAACATGGATATGGTGCTATCCAAGACCGACATGGGTATCGCCTCGCGCTATGCAGAACTGGTGCCGGACGCAGCCCTGCGCGACCGCATCTTCGGCGCCATCGAGACCGAATGGGAAACCACAGTGGAGATGCTGTTCAAGATCACCGGCGCCAGCCACCTGTTGCAGGGCAACCCCACCCTTGCCCGCAGTCTGACCACGCGCACGCCTTACATCGACCCGCTCAACCACCTGCAAGTGTCCCTGCTGCACCGCCACCGCGCAGGCGACGACGACGAGCGCGTGAAGCGCGCCATCCATCTCACCATCAACGGCATCGCTGCCGGGCTGCGCAACAGCGGTTAAAAAGAAAACGCCCGCGTGCGGGCTTTAACCTGACATGCCGGGTTGCCCCGCAGGGGTTCTTGCACCCTTGGGTGAAACCCGACCTACACCCAGTACACCGTCTTCGTCATCAGCTTCGACATCCCGCGCATCGCCAACTTTAGCGGCAACGGCAGTTCCGCCGCGCCCAGCGCCACCGCCATGTCGGCATGGCCGGTCTCATCCGCGTACATCTTTTGCGCCACGGCGCGGCTCTTCGCATCCTGCGGCGGCAGGGTGTCCAGATGATGTTGCAGATGCGCGCCGACCTGGCGCTCGGTCTCGGCCAGAAAGCCCAGATTCCATTTGTCGCCCAACGCGCCCGCCAGCGCGCCCAGCACCAGCGAGCCGGTGTACCACAGCGGATTGAGCAGGCTCAAGCGCCCGCCCAGCTCGTACACGCGGTGCGAGGTCCAGGCCAGATGCTCGGTCTCTTCCCACGCCGCCTGTTTCAGTTCCTCCTGCACCGCCGGATCGCGCGCGGTCAGTGCCTGGCCCTGATACAGCGCCTGCGCGCAGATCTCGCCCGTATGGTTGATGCGCATTAGCGTCGCGGCGTGTTTTTTCTCCGCCTCGCTCAGCGGCGCATCGGGAACATCCGCATCGGGATAGGGGCGTGCGGTCGGCGCCTTGGCGAACAGCGTGCGCAGGCCCTTGTCGAATTCAATGACAAGACTGTCCGGATTCATGACACCCCTCCCAACAAAAAATCTTCCAATAAAGTGATGCGCCCGGCTTTCCCGGCTTTGTTGTAATAACGCACATCGGCAGTCACCAGCAAAGCATCCGGTTCGTGCAGCGCGACTGCATGGTAGAGCGTATCAAACAAATGATGATTCAAGCTCACCGCCAATTCACCGGCAATCCCGTATATCTCGGCAGATTCACTCACCCGCCATTCGACATTGAGCAAATCAACAATGTCCGCCTGAACCTGATTCGGATTTTCCCGCGCAAGCACCGCGCTCACCTCGGCCATAAAATGGGGCGGCTGCACCAGCCTCACTTCACCCGCACCCACCGCCTGTAATATTTGCAATGCCCGCTGCGCATGTTGCTCGTTCGGTTCATCCCGAAAGAACCACTTGATCGCCACACTGGCATCCAAAACCAGAATCACGGCCTGCCATCCTCGCGCGCGCTGCGGAACGCCGACTCCGTCAGGACAGGTGCGTCGTTACGCCTGTTCAAAATACTGGAAACCGCATCACGGCTGCGTTGCCTGCTGCGCGCCCGTTCCACCGCTTCGCGCATCAGCTCGGTGATGATCGCACTCTTGTTTTGGTGATCAAACATCTCGTTGAACGCCGCTTTTACCTCTTCAGGCACGCTGAAATTGATTGTCGCCATTCCATCCTCCTATTGTTGAAAATTTCAACAAGGCGAGTATGTCCGGCACCTTTGGAAGTGTCAAATTTCGCGTTAAAAAAAAAGACCTGCGGGGGCGCCTGTCACGGGGAGAGCTGCTGCCGCCCCTTAAGGATATTGGATTCCCGTCACAACCTGCCCACGAATGGGGTAATCAGAGACGGGAATGCCCCAATGAAGAACGGGCCTCCGCAGAGGCCCGTTCTTTATCCAAAATGACGGTTAAGTCAGATCAGAACTTCTTGCGCAGACCCACAGCTAGCATGCTGGTGCCACCACCCAGAGTCAAACTGCCTGCAGATAAAGCGTTGTTCGCCACACTGTAAGCACGGGTGCCGGAATCCTGGCTGGTGCTGGAGTATGCGGCATAGGCCGTCACGGTCTTGGACATGTTGTACAGGTAACCTAAAGTCATGCCGCTGCCGCTAGTGTTGGCGGCTGCCATCTTGGTCCCTGCCAGACTGGCCAGAACAGCGCCCGGACCGACCGGGGCAATCACGGTCAGGCTGTATGCCTTATTGGCACTGGCCCCCGTTGGCGTGGCCGACTGGTAGATGCCGAACAGCTTGGCAACATTGAAGTCATAAGAACCACCGACAGCGATTTCTTTGACATCGGTCGCGCCATTAGGCGTACTGGTGCCGGCATACACAACACCGGCTGCCAGAGGACCTTGGTCGTAGTTGGCTGATACCAAGAAGGCGGAAGTCTTGGTCTCAGTGGTTTGAGTCAGATCGCCCAGTCCTGCCAGAGCAGTCGCGTAGTTCACCGCGACCGTGACATTGCTAAATTTTGGTGAAATATAAGCCAAGGCACGTTGAGCACGGTAGGCGCCGGTTGCCGCTCCAACCAGGAACGCACCGCCGCCACGAGTCACGTTCTGCAGGGGAGAAACCAAGGAACCGGAAGTCGGATCGAACTTCACTGCCAAGTCATAACCTGTTGTTTGCAGGAAGCCGCCGGCAACCGTACCGAAGTTGCCAGCCAAAGCCAGCATCTTCTTGCGTGCAAGACCGACACTACTGTTATCTTGCCCATCCAGCGCATATTCCAGTGCAACGATTGCCGTCATGCCATTATCTAGCCCTTCAGAGGCAGTGAAACCGAGGCGTGATGTAGACAGACCGCCGGAGAAGCCCAGTAAGTCACTCTTTTGACCATCACCGGAGAGACTGGCAACAGTAGCGTCCAAAATACCGTACACGTTCACATCGGCAGCAAAGGCGGGTGCGGAAAAAGCAGCAGCAACAGCCAGTGCAATCAGTTTCTTTTGCATTGATTTTCTCCTCATGATTTTAGAATTTAGCCCTGAAGACGAGCATTACTCTTTCGCTTCAGGGCGGAACGTATTACAAAAATCTTACAACATACTTACAGCCTGGTTACTCGTTACCGCCCTTGAGTGGACAGACCCTTGAATCTCCTGCCTCTGTATTTGATCGGTTGTGGATTGTGAGAGAAAGTCGCTGGTATTTTTTGATTTAACGCAAAAAAACGCCAGTTGTTGCTTTTATGCAACTCGGTGCCTGCATTTGCCTTACCTCGCCGCACTCGGTAGCATCCGCCTCCAGTGGGGACGATCTTTGTTTCTGCTGACCCCATCATTACCGGCTAACGGTCCACTCCATCCTGTTTCATTTCTCGCCCGGCGGATGTTTGATTCAAGTGGCTCCTTTTAACAAAAGCTCATTTATCAGACCGATGATTCTCTCAGACCGCGTCAATACTTACGGGCAGGACCTGCTCCGCCGTTACGGTGAGCGTGTCCACAAGATCGCGCTGGATGTCGGCATGACCTGCCCCAATCGCGATGGCAGCAAGGGCACCGGCGGTTGCACGTTCTGCAACAATGATTCGTTCAGCCCCAACGGTCGCACGCCGCCCACCCTGCGCGAGCAGTTGGCCTCGGGGCGCCGCGCCATCGGTCAGCGCACACGCGCCACGAAATTCATCGCCTATTTCCAAGCATACACCAACACCTATGCCAATATCGCACGGTTGCGGGCGCTGTATCAGGAGGCGCTGGCAGAACCTGACGTGGTCGGCCTTGCCATCGGCACCCGCCCGGACTGCGTGCCGCCCGAGGTGCTCGATCTGCTGGACGAGTTTCGCGCGAGCGGGCTTGAAGTGGTGCTGGAGCTGGGGCTGCAGTCGGCCTTCGACGAGACGCTGCGCCGGGTGAATCGCGGCCACGGACTGGCCGAGTACGCGGCGACCGCGCAGGCCGCCCGGCAGCGCGGCATCCCGGTGTGCGCCCACCTGATCATCGGCCTGCCCGGCGAGGACGAGTCGCACTACCACACCACGCTCGATACGGTGCTCGACATCGGGGTGGACGGCCTCAAGCTGCATCCGCTGCACATCGTGAAACATACGATGCTGGCGCACGAATGGCGCAAAGGTGAATACACCCCGCTGCAGCGCGAGGAATATATCCGCATCGCCGCCGATCTGATCGAGCGCACACCGGCGCACATCGTCTATCACCGCATCACCGGCACTGCGCCGAAAGACATCCTGCTCGCCCCCGCCTGGACTTCACAGAAGTGGAACGTGCTGAACGGCATTGAGCGCGAGTTGCGCCAGCGCGACAGTCGCCAGGGACGCCGCGCCGGCGTTCCGTTCGGCGATACTGGGCAAGCTGACCTGCGCGCATCTGGGTCGGACTTCAGTCCGACATGTCGGGTTGAAACCCGACCCACAAAACCTCTGCACTCCCTGTGGGTCGGGTTTCAACCCGACACGGTTTCAATCCAACAAAGGCTGTCGGACTAGCGGCGGCAACACGTTACTGCGTAGCAGCCGATTGCGGGAGCCGCCGCCAGCAGCCCATCCCGCACCGTCGGCTCCGCCGCACCGTGTCCGGGCTGAAGTCCGACCCACAAAACCATTGCTACATGAATACGCGGGCAAGTTCCGCGCCGGGATCTTCAGCACGCATGAAGGCTTCGCCGACGAGAAAAGCGTGGACGTGATGGTCGCGCATGTGTTTGACGTCCTCCGCGGTGAAGATGCCGCTTTCGGTCACGACGATGCGCTCCGGCGGAATCCCGGCCAGCAGGTCGAGCGTGGTTTGCAGGTTGACTTCAAAGGTGCGCAGGTTGCGGTTGTTGATGCCGATCAGCGGCGTGGCGAGCTGTAACGCGACTTCCAGTTCATGCCCGTCATGCACTTCGACCAGCACCGCCATGCCGAGCTTGTGCGCCAGTTTTTCAAAAGCCTGCATCTGTTTCAGCGTCAGCGCCGCCGCAATGAGCAGAATGGCATCCGCGCCCATCGCCCGCGCCTGCCAGATCTGGTATTCGTCCACCATGAAGTCCTTGCGCAGCACCGGCAGTTCGCACGCGGCGCGCGCCTGTTGCAGATATTCCGCGCTGCCCTGGAAGAATTGTGCATCGGTCAACACCGACAGACAGGCCGCGCCATGCTGCGCGTAACTTTGCGCGATTGCGGCGGGATGAAAATCGGCTCGGATGACCCCTTTGCTGGGGCTGGCTTTCTTGATTTCGGCGATGACGGCGGGTTTGCCCGCCGCGATCCTGGCGCGAATGGCAGCAACGAAATCGCGCGCGGGCGGTACTTGCTTCAACTCGGCGCGCAGTTTGGGCAACGGCTTGGCAGACAGCGCGGCGGCAACTTCCTGCGCCTTGGCGGCGAGGATCTTGTTAAGGATGTCGGACATTGAAATCTTTCGAATGAGGCGCGCATTCTAACGCATGCGCAATGCTAAAATGCGCGCCTGCCATGTGGGTCGGACTTCAGTCCGACAAATGGATCGTCGGACTGAAGTCCGACCCACCAGGAAAACTTCAAGATGGATGACATCAAACAATACATGCAATCGCTCGGGCAGCAGGCGCGTACCGCGTCGCGCGCGATGGCGCTGGCCGACACCAACGCGAAGAACCATGCGCTGGAGAACATTGCGACGGCGATCCTGCTCGACAGTGCGAAGCTCATCGCCGCGAACGCGAAGGATGTCACTGCCGCCAAAGCCGACGGTCTCGATGCGGCGTCCATCGACCGTCTCACCCTCACCGAAAAGACTATCAAGAGCATGGCAGAAGGACTGCGCCAGATCGCCGCGCTGCCCGATCCCATCGGCGAAATATCCGACATGAAGTTCCGCCCTTCCGGCATCCAGGTTGGCAAGATGCGCGTGCCGCTCGGCGTGATCGGCATCATCTACGAATCGCGCCCGAACGTGACGGCGGATGCGGCAGGGCTGTGCCTGAAGTCGGGCAACGCCGCGATACTGCGCGGCGGTTCGGAAGCACTCCATTCCAACCAGGCCATCGCCGCCTGTGTGCATCAGGGCCTGCGCGAGGCGGGCCTGCCCGAAACCGCGGTGCAGGTGGTGAACACTACCGACCGCGCCGCAGTGGGCGAGCTGATCACGATGAAGGAGTATGTGGATGTGATCGTGCCGCGCGGCGGCAAAGGACTGATTGAGCGCATCTCCAGCGAGGCGCGCATTCCGGTGATCAAACACCTGCACGGGGTGTGCCACGTCTATATCGACGACGAAGCCGATCTGGCCAAGGCCATCCGCATCGCCGACAACGCCAAGACACACCGCTACGGCGTGTGCAACGCGATGGAGACTTTGCTGGTGAATGTCAATGTCGCCGCACAAGTGTTGCCGGAACTCTGCGACATCTATTTGAAGAAGAGGGTTGAGCTGCGCGGCGATGATGCTGCACGCGCCATCGTCGCGCAGATGAAAGCAGCCAACGAGGAAGACTGGCGCACCGAATATCTGGCACCAATCCTCGCGGTGCGCGTGGTCGCCAATCTGGATGAAGCCATCGCGCACATCAACACTTACGGCTCGCAGCACACCGACAGCATCGTCACTGAAAATTATTCCAAAGCGATGCGTTTCCTGCGCGAGGTGGATTCTTCCAGCGTGATGGTGAACGCTTCCACGCGCTTCGCCGACGGTTTTGAATACGGCCTGGGCGCGGAGATCGGCATCTCCACCGACAAGATCCACGCACGCGGACCGGTCGGGCTGGAAGGATTGACGTCGCAGAAATACATCGTGCTGGGAAGTGGGCAGATTCGCATGTAGGTCGGGTTTTAACCCGACAATAAATCGCAGGAAACAGTCGGACTGAAGTCCGACCCACAGTGGAGTAAAAAATCATGAGCATCATCGAAATCAAGGTACCTGACATCGGCGGATTCAAGGGCGTCGCGGTGATCGAGATCGCGGTCAAGGCGGGCGACACGGTTGAAAAGGAACAGGCGCTGATCACGCTGGAAACCGACAAGGCGACGATGGATGTGCCCTCGCCCGGCGCCGGCGTGGTGAAGGAGATGAAGGTGAAGGTCGGCGACAAGGTTAGCGAAGGCTCGCTGATCCTGCTGCTGGAAAGCAGCGCGACCGCGCCGGCTCCCGCCGCGAGCCAACCCGCCCCGCAAGCTGCACCTGCGCCCGCTGCCCCGCAAGCCGCGCTGACAGCGGCGGCCAACATCGCCAAGGGCGACATCCACGCCGAAGTGGTGGTGCTCGGCGCCGGCCCCGGCGGCTACACCGCCGCGTTCCGCGCGGCCGACCTCGGCAAGCAGGTGGTACTGATCGAGAAACACGCATCGCTCGGCGGCGTATGTCTCAACGTCGGCTGCATCCCGTCCAAGGCCTTGCTGCATGTGGCCAAAGTCATCACCGAGGCGGATGAGATGGCGCAGCACGGGGTGACCTTCGCCAAACCGAAGATCGACATTGATGCGATCCGCACCTGGAAAGAAAGCGTCATCGCCAAGCTCACCGGCGGTCTCGCCGGATTGGCAAAACAGCGCAAGGTGCAGGTGGTGCGCGGCACGGCGAAGTTCACTTCGCCCAACAGTCTTTCAGTCCAAACCGCCGGGGGCGAAAAGATCATCACTTTTGACAACGCCATTGTCGCCGCCGGCAGCAGCGTCGCGCGCATCCCCGGTTTCCCCTACGACGATCCGCGCATCATTGACTCCACCGGCGCGCTGGCGCTGCAGGAGGTGCCGAAGCGCATGCTGATCCTCGGCGGCGGCATCATCGGGCTGGAGATGGCGACCGTGTATGACGCGCTTGGTGCAAAGATCTCCGTGGTCGAGTTGATGGATCAACTGATGCCCGGCGCAGACAAGGATCTGGTGAAGCCGTTGCACACGCGCATCGCCAAGCGTTACGAAACGATCATGCTGAAGACCAAGGTCACGAAGATCGAAGCGCAGAAGAACGGCCTCAAAGTCACGTTCGAAGGCGAGCAGGCGCCCGCCGAACCGCAGGTGTATGACCGCGTGCTGATGGCGGTCGGGCGCAGCCCGAACGGTCGTCTCATCAATGCGGAAGCAGCAGGAATCGTCGTGAATGAGCGCGGCTTCATCCCGGTCGATAAACAGATGCGCACCAACGTGCCGCACATCTACGCCATTGGCGATATCGTCGGCAACCCGATGCTGGCGCACAAGGCGGTGCACGAGGGCAAGGTCGCGGCGGAGAATATCGCCGGGCACAAGGCGTTCTTCGAGCCGCTGACGATTCCGTCGGTGGCCTATACCGACCCCGAAGTGGCGTGGATGGGTCTGACCGAGACGCAAGCCAAGGCACAGGGCATTAGCTACGAGAAAGCCGGATTCCCGTGGGCGGCCTCGGGCCGTGCACTCGCCATCGCGCGCGAAGAGGGCAGCACCAAGGTGCTGCTCGACCCGAAATCGCGGCGCATCCTCGGCATGGGCATCGTCGGCGTCAACGCGGGCGAGCTGATCGCGGAAGCGGTCTTGGCGCTGGAGATGGGAGCGGATATGGAAGACCTCAGCCTCACCATCCACCCGCACCCGACGCTGTCGGAGACGCTGTGCTTCGCCGCCGAGATGGCGGAAGGGACGATCACCGACCTGCTGCCGCCGCGCAAAAAGTAATGCGTCTTCTGCTGTTCCCGATCTTGCTCGCGTTGAGTACGCCCTGCGGCGCGTTCAATCTGGGCGATCTCGAAACGAAGCTCAACGGGCTGAAGCAGCCGTCCCCAAAGAGTGCGGCAGCACCTGCCGCATCGCGGCTGGATCAATTCAGCACGCAGGATCAGATCGCGAGCCTCAAGCAGGCACTCAACCAGGGCGCGGAAAAAGCAGTCAAGGAACTCGCCCGTGAGAACGGCTTTCTGGGTAACAACAAGGTGCGCATCCCGCTCCCGGAGAATCTGCAAAAAGCAGATCGCACGCTGCGCAAGATCGGGCTGGGCAAGTATTCGGACAACCTCATCACCGCGATGAACCGCGCGGCCGAGGCCGCCGTGCCGGAGGCCAAAGCACTGCTGCTCAGCGCAGTGAAGAACATGTCAATAACGGATGCCAAAGACATCCTGCTCGGCAAGGAAGATGCAGCCACGCAGTATTTTCGCCGCCGCACCGAAGTTCCGCTGGGCGAAAAGTTCAAACCCATCGTTGCCCATTCCATGCAGCAAGTCAGTCTCGCCCGGGCCTACGACCGCTTCGCCGGTAAAGGGGTAAAGCTGGGCCTGGTGGACAAGCGCGATGCGCATCTCGATGACCACATCACACGCAAGGCGCTGGACGGCTTGTTCCTGATGATGGCAGAACAGGAGAAAGAGATTCGCGCCCATCCGTTGCAGGCCACCGGCGACCTGGCGCGGAAAATTTTTTCCGCATTGCGCGGACATTGATTGGGTGCCGGGTTTTGCCCTGAACGGCGGCAGGCAAAAGCTTTTCGCAGGTCGTGCAGCCCAGCGCGCAGGTCCGACAACACCTTGATTTTCGACCCCGCAACACTTGATGAACAATCCCGGTTAACTCAAGGGTTCCGGCTGAATTGCAGCGCCTGGCTGTTTCGATGCGGGCGCGCCGCGCCACACTGCTATAATCCGCGCACCTTTCAATCACTATTTTAGCGATGACATGAAGACTTTGATATGCGGTTCCATGGCCTACGACACCATCATGGTGTTCAAGGACCAATTCAAGAAACACATCCTGCCCGAGCAGATCCATATCCTGAACGTCGCCTTCCTGGTGCCGGAAATGCGCCGCGAATACGGCGGTTGCGCCGGCAACATCGCTTACAACCTGCAATTGCTCGGCGGCCATCCGCTGATCATGGCGACCGTTGGCGATGACTTTACGCCGTACGCGCAGCGTCTGGATAAGCTCGGCCTGGCGCAGACCCACATCCTCCACGTAGAGGGCAACTTCACCGGACAAGCCTTTATCACCACCGACCTCGACGACAACCAGATCACCGCGTTTCATCCGGGCGCGATGGGCATGTCACACCTGAACCACGTGAAAGACGCCAGTGAAGCCACGCTTGGCATCGTCTCGCCGGACGGGCGCGACGGCATGCTCAACCACGCGCGTGAATTTGCCGAAGCGGGCATCCCCTTCGTGTTCGATCCGGGTCAAGGCATGCCGATGTTCTCCGGTAACGAACTGCTCGAATTCGTCGAGCAGGCCAACTTCGTCACGGTCAACGATTACGAGGCGAAGCTGTTGCAGGACAAGACCGGCAAGTCCTTGCGCGACCTCGCCCAACGCGTCACCGCGCTCATCGTCACGCTCGGCGCCGATGGGTCATTGATCTACGCAGAGGGTAAAGAAATCGCCATCCCCACGCCAAAACCCAGTGCCATCGTTGATCCCACCGGTTGCGGCGACGCCTATCGCGCCGGGCTGCTGCACGGCATCCAGCAAGGCTGGGATTGGGAAACCACGGGCCGCATGGCCTCGCTCATGGGCTCGCTTAAAATCGCCAGCCGGGGCGGGCAGAACCATAAACACACGCGTGCGGAATTGGCGAACCTGTACCAACAGAATTTTGGTTCACGCATCACTTTGTAAGTTTTGTTATTGCGGCGCGGGTTAAAACGGCAGCATGAACCTCACCACCCGTCTCTTCCTCTATATCCAGCTTACCCGCCTGCATCGCCCCATCGGCATCCTGCTCTTGCTGTGGCCAACGCTGTGGGCCGTGTGGATCGCTGCCGAGGGGCATCCGTCGTGGCTCATCGTGTTGATCTTCACCCTCGGCACGGTGCTGATGCGTTCCGCCGGATGCGCCGTCAACGACTACGCCGACCGTCACATCGACAAGCATGTGCAGCGCACCCAGGACCGTCCGCTCACCAGCGGCAAAGTGAGCGAGCGCGAGACGCTGTGGCTGGCCGTCGTGCTCGCACTGCTCGCCTTCGCGCTCATCCTGCCGCTGAACCCGCTGACGTGGCTGCTCGCTTTTCCCGCCGTATTCCTCGCGGCGAGCTACCCCTACACCAAACGATTCCTGGTTATTCCGCAAGCCTACCTCGGCATCGCCTTCGGCTTCGGCATCCCGATGGCTTTCGCCGCGACACTAGGTAATATGCCACCCGTCGCGTGGATGCTGCTGCTCGCCAACGTGTTCTGGGCGATCGCGTATGACACCGAATACGCGATGGTGGACAGGGATGACGACATCCACCTCGGCATCCACTCCTCCGCGCTGTTCTTCGGCAAGTACGATGTGATCGCCGTGATGGGCTGCTATACCGTCACCTTGATGTTGCTGGCATTGGCCGGACTGATGGCGAGTCTGGGGCAGCTCTATTTCCTGGGATTAATCGCGGCAGCAGGCATCGCGCTATATCACTACACGCTCATCAAAGACAAAAGCCGCGAAAAGTGCTTTGCGGCATTTCTGCATAACAACTGGTTCGGGGCGGCGGTGTTTGTGGGGATAGTTGGGGACTGCTGGTTACGGTGAACTTGCGTGATAGAGCCAATGTGGCCCAACCGGCAGGTTTATTTCACCTGATCGAGTGCCTTGGTGAAGCGATCCTTGTTCATTATCATTTTGGCACTTGCTTCAGCCGCTTTTTTCCTGGCTTCTTCCAGATTGACAGCTTTGCCGACCTGCACAACGCCGACCATGCCCATGGGCTTATGGGCATCGCAGGCATAGAGATAGACACCCTCCTGTTCCAACTTCACCCGGAATTCCTTGTCGAACGGTCCTTTCCAAGCCATGGCATTAGCAGGAACCAGCAGGCTGCCGCTGTTATGTCCCTTGTAGGTAGGGATGAAAACGATCGTATCGTTGACGTTGGCTTTGACAAAACTAGGCTCAAAAGTAAGCATGCCTCCCGTTTCCGATTTGTCGAGCATAGCGACCTCGATGTCGGCGGCGCTGACTGAAGTGGCACAAAGAACAAAACTCAAAACGGTGATGATCTGCGTTTTTAACGGATACATGGACGCTCTCCTTCAATAACAAGAAGTACCGGAGTCGAATTCTCCGCCCAACCCGTCCTACACCGCAAGCCTCTGCCTCTTCGCCATCTCGTTCCGCTCGCCCGCAAATTCTCCCGTCAGCACAAATCCCGTCATGCTGTTCTGCTCATCGAAGAACCCCATCTTCACGCCCTGACCCGATGCCAGTTCTTGCCATGCACCTACCGCATCGCGTGCCACTGGCGCGACGGCAACGGGATGCGCTGGCGTCTTCACCACTACGGGCATGGCGGGGAATTTCACTTTTGCTTCTTCTCCGTTTAGCACACGCGCCAAGGCTCGGCCCGCATGCATGATGGGCAACACGAAGGGCTGCACCTTGCCTTGGATCTCGGCGCAATCACCCAGTGCGAATATCGACGCGTCATTGCTGCGCAGTTGTTCATTCACCACGATGCCGCGATTCACCGTGATGCCTGAATCTTTGGCGAGTTGGGTGCGTGGTCGCAGGCCGACGGCGGAGATGACGAGATCAGTGTTCATCGTGCTGCCATCGGCAAGGGTCAGTGCATAGCCTGCGGCGGCTTTGTCCATGCGTTGGATGGAGGTGCCGAAGCGCCATGTCACACCGAGCTGCGCCAAGGGTTGCAGCAATTGCCTCCCTGCTTGTTCCGGCATCAGGCTGGCGAGTGGGTAGGCACCGGGATCGATGACGGTGACGGCGTAACCCGCAGCCGCCCAATCGTTGGCGAATTCACAACCGATGAGTCCGCCGCCCATGATGGCGATGCGTTTCACCCCCGTCATTGCCTTGCGCAGGCGGGCGTAGTCGGCGATATCATTCACCGCAAACACTGCAGCGGCGGCATCCCCCTGCAACGGGATGCGGATCGAATCGGCACCCAGCGCCAGCACCAGACGGCTGTAGCGCAACTCGCCCTGTGTCGTCAGCAGGTGCTTGTCCAATGCGTCGATGGCGCTCACTTCGCACTGGTTGTGCAGCGTGAAGTTGAGCTGTGCTGCCATCTGCGCTGCCAGGATCAGCACCAGCCCGGCGGCATCCTTGCCCTGTGCCAGCGCGTTGGAGAGCATGGGCTTGGAGTAATAGTCGCCGTTGTCGCGCGTCACCAGCGTGAGCGGGATGTCGCGGTCCAGTTTGCGCAGCTCGCGCATCACGCTGTAGGCAGCGAGGCCGCTGCCAATAACAACGATGCGTTCCATTTCCATATCTTATTGTTTTGGCAGGCTGCTAAATTTCAATCATCTCGAAATCCGCCTTCGCTACCCCGCAATCCGGGCACGCCCAGCTTTCCGGGATATCCGCCCATTGGGTTCCGGGCTGGATGCCTTCTTCCGGCAGACCTTTCGTTTCGTCATAAATGAAACCGCACACTACGCATTGCCAGGCTTTCATATTGTTCTCCTTATGATTTTTGGTAGGTCGGGTTTTAACCCGACAATTCCGCGTCGGACTAAAGTCCGACCCACCTATCAGCCCGCGATCTTCGCCAAGGTAGCGCGGTACTGGTTGGCATGGCGCTCTTCCACTTTCGCCAGTGCCGCAAAACGCTTGGCCGCTTTTTCCAATGTCGCTTTGAACATTGCAGCGTGCTCCTTCGACTCGCCGATCTGCTGCTTGATCTCCTCGCTTGCGGCGGTATGCCCTTCCTGTTGCGCGGTCTTGAGGAAGCCGGGATACATCTCGGTGTATTCGTAAGTCTCGCCCTCGATCGCCATCTGCAGGCAGCGCTGCGTGGTCATCTCGGATTTCGGATACAACAGGTCGAGATGTCCCAGCGCGTGCATTACTTCCTGCGCGGCGGTCTCCTCGAACACGCGCGCCACATCCTCGTGGCCCTCGGCGCGGGCGATGTTGGCAAAATAGCGGTACTTCGTATGCGCCATCGATTCGCCGGCAAAGGCGGCTTCCAGATTGGCATGCGTCTTGATATCGGGTCGTTGCATGGTGTTCTCCTGTTCGGTTGGTTGCTGATGTGGCTGCTGTCCACGGCTTGCAATGTAGGCGTTGACGATTCATCAATCCAATTGATTGTTCAAACCATGGTGATTTATTATTCAAATCGCCAGATAGCGTGCCGTGGCGATGGTGGCAGCGCAGATTTTTGCGCCGACCTGGGGTCAGCCCAGCGTGGTATCCAGCACCATCATCAGGGCAAAGCCAATCATCAAGCCGATGGTCGCGGGAGTCTGATGGCCGTTGCGGTGGGTTTCAGGGATGACCTCATGCGAGACAACGAAGAGCATCGCTCCGGCCGCGAGCCCCAGACCGATCGGATAGGCCAGCGCGAGTCCGCTGGACAGGCCAACCCCGATCAGGGCACCAAAGGGTTCAAGCACGCCACTGACGACGGCCACCAGTACCGCAAAGGAAGGCGCGAAGCCGGCACCACACTAAAGTCGCCAACCCCTCCGAAATGTCATGCAGCGCGAGCGCAAAAACGAACAACCAGATACGAGTGCAACGCTCATTGCCCGGCCCGCACGGGCCGGTTTTGTCATGCTCGTACGAAGTGAACTGGTCGAGACCGAGCATCAGCAGCACGCCCAGTGCCTTGCTCTCGAGCATTTTCGTGGTGGCATCCAGCCCCGGCAGCAGCAGCGAGAAAGCGCTGGCGGCGAGCATCATTCCCACTGCAAAGCCCAGCAGGCTGTCTTCCACGCGCTGCGGTAATCCGCGCAGCCACAACGCCGGTACTGCACCCAGCGCCGTTGTCGCGAATCACGCCGCCCCGCCCAGCATGGCAAGACGAAACCCGGCGGAGGCGTTACCGCCAGCCAACTGCACCATGCTCTGGGTCAGCAGCGCCAGCACGCCCAACCGGGCCGGGCCAAAGCCCAGCGCGGCCGGGGTGTACAGCCGCGCTGTGTTCGCGCAACAGCGTCTTCCAACTGATTTTGGGTGCGGCAAGTTGCAACGTCACTTCTTACTTTCGTTTTCCAACGATGGTATTCCCTGGTCGCCGGACAGACCTTCCAGGCCCAGTCCCAGCATAGCCAATGCTGCCACAAATTCTTGCAGGTAAATATGGTAGCGGTGGGAAAGAAAGGTGTTCATGGTGTTCTCCAATTAGTGCTGTAATTAGTGCTGTGCCAGATCACGCAAGGTCGAAGCGATCAAGGTTCATCACCTTGTTCCAGGTTGCGACGAAGTCATGGACAAACTTCTCCTGCGCGTCCGTGCTGGCATAGACTTCAGCCAGGGCACGGAGCTGGGAATTCGAACCGAAAATGAGATCGACACGGGTGCCGGTCCACTTGAGTTCGCCGGTTTTGCGATCGCGCCCTTCAAACACGTCCCTGGCATCCTGGATTGCCTTCCACTCCGTGCCCATGTCGAGCAGGTTCAGGAAGAAGTCGTTGCTCAGCGCCTCCGGCCGCTGTGTAAAGACGCCGTGCTGGGCCTGTCCGACGTTGGCATTCAGGACGCGCATGCCGCCAACGAGCACCGTCATTTCGGGCGCGGTCAGGGTCAGCAGTTGTGCCCGATCGACCAGCAACGCCTCGGCCGACACGCTGGTGCTTTCCTTGAGGTAGTTGCGGAAGCCATCGGCGACCGGTTCGAGCACGGCGAAGGAGTCCACATCGGTTTGCTCCTGCGAGGCATCCATGCGTCCCGGCGTGAAAGGAACCGTCACGGCGTGACCGGCATTTTTCGCCGCCTGCTCGACGCCTGCGCACCCTGCCAACACGATCAGGTCCGCAAGCGATACCTGCTTGCCGCCGGACTGCGCGCTGTTGACCTCGCGCTGGATACCTTCGAGGGTTTTCAGCACGTTCGCCAGTTGCGCGGGCTGGTTGGCCTCCCAATCCTTTTGCGGCGCCAGACGGATGCGGGCGCCGTTCGCACCGCCGCGCATGTCGGAGCCGCGGAAGGTGGAGGCCGAAGCCCAAGCGGTCGTGACCAACTGAGAGATGGACAGGCCGGAGGCGAGAAGCTTGGCTTTGAGGGCCGCGATGTCCCGGCCGTCCACCAGCGTGTGATCGACGGCCGGGATCGGGTCTTGCCAGATCAACGCTTCCTTTGGAACTTCCGGGCCGAGATAGCGGGCGCGCGGGCCCATGTCGCGGTGGGTCAGCTTGAACCAGGCTCGGGCGAAGGCATCGGCAAACTCATCCGGATGCTCGTAGAAACGCCGCGAAATCTTTTCGTATGCCGGGTCGAAGCGCAGGGAGAGATCCGTGGTCAGCATGGTCGGCGCGTGACGCTTGGACGGGTCGTGGGCATCCGGAATGCTGCCGGCGCCTGCGCCATGTTTCGGCGTCCACTGATGGGCGCCCGCCGGGCTCTTGGTCAGTTCCCATTCGTAACCGAACAGGTTCCAGAAGAAGTTGCTGCTCCACTTCGTCGGCGTGCTGGTCCAGGTGACTTCCAGACCGCTGCTGATCGTGTCGGCGCCTTTGCCTGTGCCAAAGCGGCTCTTCCAGCCCATGCCCTGTTCCTCGATGCCGGCGGCTTCAGGCGCAGGACCCACCAGTGACGCATCGCCGGCACCATGGGTTTTGCCGAAGGTGTGACCGCCCGCAATCAGCGCCACCGTCTCTTCGTCGTTCATCGCCATGCGCGCGAAGGTCTCGCGGATATCCCGCGCCGCCGCCAGCGGATCCGGGTTGCCGTTCGGTCCTTCCGGGTTGACGTAAATCAAGCCCATCTGCACGGCAGCGAGCGGATTCTCCAGATCACGCTCGCCGGAGTAGCGCTTATCACCGCCCAGCCAGGCGGTCTCGGCGCCCCAATAGGCGTCTTCTTCCGGCTCCCAGATGTCCGCCCGCCCGCCGCCGAAACCGAAGGTCTTGAATCCCATCGATTCCAGCGCGACGTTGCCGGTGAGGATCATCAGGTCGGCCCAGGAGATTTTCCGGCCATACTTCTGCTTGAGCGGCCACAGCAGCCTGCGTGCCTTGTCGAGGTTGACGTTGTCGGGCCAGCTGTTGAGCGGGGCAAAGCGCTGGTTGCCGCTGCCTGCGCCGCCGCGGCCGTCACCGATGCGGTAGGTGCCCGCGCTGTGCCAGGCCATGCGAACGAACAACGGCCCATAGTGGCCGAAGTCCGCCGGCCACCAGTCCTGCGAGTCGGTCATCAGCGCTACGAGATCCTTCTTCACGGCCGCCAAGTCGAGGCTCTTGAACGCTTCGGCGTAGTTGAAGCCCTTGTCCATGGGATCGGACAGGGACGAGTGCTGGTGCAGGACTGCCAGGTTGAGCTGGTTCGGCCACCAGTCACGGTTCGACTTCCCAGTACCGGCGGTGTGATGGAACGGGCATTTCGTCTCGTTTGACATGTTTTGCTCCTTGAACGGATTACGTGTTCGAAAACCACGTGCGCAATCTATACCCCGCCAAACTATCAATCCAATTGATTGTTCAGAACAAGATGATTTATTATCCAAATCACTACCACCGTCATTCCGGCATGTGGGTCGGGCTTCAGCCTGACAAAACGAGCCTCTTGCGGCGAGTTTCGAGGAACGGCCAAACAGCGTCGGGCTGAAGCCCGACCCACAGATTCCCGCCCGCGCGGGAATGACGACATGGAGGGGGTTGACGTGACACTGAACGAACTGCGCTTCATCGTCGCCGTGGCACAGGAACGCAACTTTCGCCGTGCGGCGGAAAAATCCTTCATCAGCCAGCCCGCGCTATCGCTGGCGATCCAGAAGCTGGAAGTGGAACTGGGCTTGAAGATATTCGAGCGCGGCAAGAACGAGGTCGCCCTCACGCCCGTCGGCGCGGCCATCGCGGAACAGGCGCAGCGCGTGCTGGAAGAAGCGGAGCGCATCCGCGAGATCGCCGCGCAGGGCAAAAACCAACTCGCCTCGCCGCTGCGCGTCGGCATCATCCACAGTGTCGGCCCCTATCTGCTGCCCGATCTCATTCCCGCGCTGAAGAAAATCGCGCCGCAGATGGCGCTGGAAGTGGAGGAGAACATCACCGCCAATCTGGAGGTGCTGCTGCGCAACGGCAAGCTGGACGTCATCATCATCGCGCTGCCGTTCGGCGACGCCGGCATCCTCACCCGCCCGCTGTACGACGAACAGTTCGAGGTGGTAGTCAACAGCGAGCATCGCTGGGCGGCGCGACGCAGCATCAAGCCGACCGAGCTGCCTGCGGAGAAAGTGCTGTTGCTGGATTCGGGGCACTGTTTCAGCAACCAGGTGGAGGAAGCCTGCCCCGAACTCCATCGCAAGGGCGCGGAGATACAGCACGGGACTTCGCTGGAAACCATCCGCAACATGGTCGCCTCGGGGCTGGGGATCACCGTGCTGCCCGCCTCGGCCAACAGCGCACGCTATCGCAGCAAATTATTGCGCGTCATCCCGTTCACCCAGCCGATCCCGGCGCGGCGCATCGCGCTGGCGTGGCGCAAAAGTTTCCCCCGCATGCAAGCCATCGAAGCATTGACGCAAGCGATCGCGCTCGCCAAGATCACCGGCATCACCCATCTGAGCTGAAAATCAGTCCACGAAAAACACGAAACTCAACATCAAGATTCACCCATAATACCCGAGCACTTGAAAGCATTTCGCGCGTGCAATCTATAGACTTTTTCGTGGGTTTCGTGCCTTTCGTGGACACAGTTTTTCTGAGGACCGCCATGCCCGAGCAACCTTACCGCCAGAATCCGCTGCTGCGTTTGAGCTACAGCCTCATCGCACCGATTTACGATTTTGTCATCGAGCGGCCGATGCGTGGGGCGCGCAAGCGTTCGCTTGCCGTCCTGCCAACCGACGACTCGATGCGCGTGCTGGTCAGCGGTGTCGGCACCGGACTGGACTTGCTCTGGTTACCCTCCCGCCATCGTTACACCGCACTCGATTTCAACTCCGCGATGCTGGCGCGTGCCGTATTGCGCGGCGAAAAGTTGGGGGTGGATTTTGTCCTGGGCGACAGCATGGCGCTGCCGTTTGCCGACGCGCAGTTCGACTGCGTTGTGCTGCACCTCATCACGGCGGTAGTGCCGCAGCCGCAACTTTGTCTCGCGGAAGCGGCGCGCGTACTCAAGCCCGGCGGCACGATTCTGCTGTTCGATAAATTCTTGCAGCCGGGACAAATCGCGCCGTTGCGCCGTTTGTTCAACGTATTCACCCGCCGCCTGGCGACGCGCATGGATGTGGTGTTCGAGGAGGTGCTGAGCGCCACGCCGGAACTGCACGTGGTCAGCGATACGCCCGCACTGGGCGGCGGCTGGTTCCGCCATATCCGGCTGGTTAAACTTAAAAACGCCAGTTGATCACGCGGAAGCGCGGAGACCGCAGAGAAAACCAAACCAGGTGAACGCTCCTGTGTTGAGGGTTTGAACCCCGCGGTCTCCGCGCTTCCGCGTGAGAATACTTTTTCCAGGTTAAAGCAGGCGCATGGCAAACTGTTCCAGCGGACCGACGACAATAATGAGCACGAGCTGGCAAACAAGAAACAGCAGCAGGATGGAAAGATCGACCTGCCCCAGCGGCGGCACGATGCGGCGCACGGGTTGCACGAAAGGCCGGTTGACGGCCGCCAGCAGGGGAGCGATCGGCGTGCGCGGATTGACCCAGGACAGAATCGCTTCGACCAGCAGGCTGGCAATCAATAAGTACAGACTCAACTTGAGCAGCTTGACCGCCGTCCACGCCAGCAACCCGAGCAGCGGGAAATGGGGGTAGGGGTAGCCCTGCAAACCAAGGAAAGCCGCAAGATAGAGCAATTCCATACCGAACGCCAGCAACAGGCTGGCGCTATCCATTCCCCAGGCGGTCGGGACGTAACGCCGGGCGCGCAGTACCGCAAAATCAGTGATTGCCATGATGAATTCGCCCAGCGGGTTGCGCATCGGCACGCGCAGCCATACCGCGTAAAATCGAAACAGCAGGACAGCAGCGAACGGTTGGAGCAAGGCATCGAGCAGGAACAGCAGGGATTCACTCAGCATGGTCACCTCTAAAAATTCAAAAATCTAAGCAAGACAAGGCGCGAGCAAAAAATTACGGCGCGGCATACATTTCAGTAGGTAAGGAGTAAATTTTTTGCAAGCAATGCAGTATTGCGACGCGGTTTGGATTTTGAGAGGTGACCATCAGGCGTCCTTGCCAAGTTCATCGCCCAGCTCTTTCGACCGGGCGGCCGCCGCATGCGCTGCCGCGATGATGTGCTGCCGCACCCGATTCGCATCCATACTTAACAAGGCGCGTTCCGTCGTGCCATTTTTGGAGGTGACCCTAGCCCGCAGCGTGGGGACGTCTTCCTGGCTGTCATCAGCCAGTTTGGCTGCGCCGATGAAGGTATCGAGTACCAGTTGCCGTGCCTGCAATTCGTCCAGCCCCAGCTCAAGCGCCGCCTGTTGCATGGCCTCGATGAAATAGAACACGTAAGCCGGACCGCTGCCGGAGATGGCGGTTACCCCGTCCAGGAGTGCTTCCTGTTCCACCCACAAGGTGGTGCCCACCGCCTCGAGTATGGATTCTGCTCGCACGCGATCCTCTTCCTGCACTTGCGGCAGGGCGTACAGTCCGGTCACGCCATGCCGGATCAGCGCCGGCGTGTTCGGCATCGCGCGCACCACGTTGTGCGTGCCCAGCCAGCGCGCAATGTCCTGCGCCCGAATCCCCGCCGCGATCGAAATCACCAGTTGCCCGGTGAGCAGGGGTGCCAAATCGGCGCAAACTTGGCGTATTTGTTGCGGCTTAACTGCCAGCAGCACGATCTCGCAATATGAGACGGCATCGCTCATATCAGTCGTTGCGCGCACCACGAACTTGCGATGGATCGAAGCGCAGCGCGCCTCATCCAGCTCGACCACGCGAATCTTGGAAGGCGCATACCCGCGCTTGACCATTCCGCCGACCATCGCCTTGGCCATGTTGCCGCCACCAATGAAACAGATGTTCATTTCTTTCTCCCTAATTGCGTGAACCGAAGATCGCGGTACCGATGCGCACGATGGTCGCGCCTTCCAGAATCGCCGCCGCATAATCATGCGACATGCCCATGGAGAGTGTATCCAGTTGCAAACCCTGCCGATTCAGGTCTGCCAGCAATTCGCGCATCCGCGCGAACGGTGCGCGCTGCTGCGGCCCTTCGGCCGGCGCGGGGATTGCCATCAAACCACGCAATCTCAATTGGGGCAACCGTGCCACTGCGCGCGCCAGTTGCGCCACCGCTTCAGGCGCAGCCCCGCTCTTGCTTTCCTCGCCACTCACGTTCACCTGCAGGCAGATATTGAGCGGTGGCAGATGGGGCGGACGTTGTGCGGCAAGGCGCTCGGCAATTTTCAGCCGGTCCACGCTGTGCACCCAGGCAAAATGTTCGGCAATGGGACGGGTCTTGTTGCTCTGGATGGGGCCGATGAAATGCCATTCCAGCGGCAGGTCGCGCAAGGCTTCGATTTTGTCCAGTGCTTCCTGCAGGTAATTCTCGCCGAATGCAGACTGTCCGGCATGATAGGCCTCGCGCACGGCATCTGCCGCAAACGTTTTGCTCACCGCCAATAGATGCACCGCATCCCCGCTCCGCCCGGCCTCGCGCGCTGCGCGTGCAACGGCAAGTTGCACGGCTTGCAAGTTGGAAAGGATTGCAGTCATAATCCGGCGGCCTGTACGATGTTGGCGATTAGTTTGTACATAGCGACAGAAATCGTGGCGAGCGTGCCGTCATTGGTGGCGCCCGGAGCGCAGGCACCGGAGTGTACAGGCAAGTACATGAGGATGCCGAGCACCGCGCAACGCCAATGCCGGTTCGCGCAGTAGATTTATGTCGCTATGATTAACGACTGGAGAATTATATATGGATATCACCGAACTCCTCGCCTTCGGCGTGAAAAACCAAGCCTCCGACTTGCACCTTTCCGCCGGGCTGCCACCGATGATCCGCGTGCATGGCGACATGCGCCGCATCAACCTGCCGCCCCTTGAGCACAAGGATGTGCACGCCATGGTGTACGACATCATGAACGACGGGCAGCGCAAGCATTACGAAGAGAACAAGGAAGTCGATTTCTCGTTCGAAGTCCCAAATCTGGCGCGCTTCCGGGTCAACGCCTTCATCCAGAATCGCGGCGCGGCCGCTGTGATGCGCACCATTCCTTCGAAGATTCTCAGCCTGGAAGACCTCAAGGCGCCCAAGATTTTCGAGCCCATCTCCGAATATCCGCGCGGCCTGGTGCTGGTGACCGGCCCCACCGGCTCCGGCAAGTCGACCACGCTGGCGGCAATGGTCAACCACGTCAATGAAAAAGAAATGGGGCACATCCTGACCGTGGAAGACCCGATCGAGTTCGTGCACGAATCGAAGAAGTGTCTGATCAACCAGCGCGAGGTCGGCCCGCACACGCTGTCGTTCAACAATGCCTTGCGCTCTGCGCTGCGTGAAGATCCGGACGTGATCCTGGTCGGTGAAATGCGCGACCTGGAAACGATCCGGCTGGCGATGTCGGCAGCGGAAACCGGCCACCTGGTATTCGGCACGCTGCACACCAGCTCGGCGGCCAAGACCATCGACCGTATCATCGACGTGTTCCCCGCCGACGAAAAGGAAATGGTGCGGGCGATGTTGTCCGAGTCGTTGCGCGCGGTGATCTCGCAGACCCTGCTCAAAACCAAGGATGGCAGCGGCCGCATCGCCGCGCATGAGATCATGCTGTGCACCCCGGCGATCCGCAACCTGATCCGCGAAGCAAAAGTGCCGCAGATGTATTCCGCCATCCAGACCGGCAGCAGCATCGGCATGCAGACGCTGGACCAGTGCCTGACCGATCTGGTTAAACGCGGGCTTGTTTCTTCCGCCGAAGCCCGCAGCAAGGCAGCGAACAAGGAACTATTCCCGGGTTAAATCCCCATCCAGTCAAGAAGCGCCACGCTTTAAAAGGAGTGCACCATGGAAAGAAATCAGGCCACCGAGCTCGTGCACAATCTGTTGCGCGGCATGATCTCGCAGAATGCGTCCGACCTGTTCGTCACCGCCGGTTTTCCGCCGGCGTTCAAGATCGACGGCAAGATGACGCCGGTCTCGAACCAGGCGCTGACTTCCCAGCACACGCAGGAGCTGGCGCGCAGCATCATGAATGACCGCCAGGCCTCCGAATTTGAGTCCACGCACGAAAGTAATTTCGCCATCAGCCCGCCCGGCATCGGACGCTTCCGCGTCAATGTGTTCATGCAACAGCAGCGCGTCGGCATGGTGTTGCGCACCATCACCACCAAAATCCCGACTTTTGAAGATCTGGGCTTGCCGCCCACCCTGAAGGACGTGGTGATGACCAAGCGCGGTCTGGTGATCCTGGTCGGCGGCACCGGCTCCGGCAAATCTTCCACACTGGCGGCGATGATCGGCCACCGCAACCACAACAGCTACGGCCACATTATCACCATCGAGGACCCGGTCGAATATGTGCACGACCACGACAAGTGCATCATCACCCACCGCGAAGTCGGGGTGGATACCGACAGCTGGCAGAACGCACTGAAGAATACCCTGCGCCAGGCACCGGACGTGATCCTGATCGGCGAGATCCGCGACCGCGAGACGATGGAATATGCGGTGGCCTTCGCCGAAACCGGCCACCTGTGCATGGCCACCCTGCACGCCAACAGCGCCAACCAGGCACTGGACCGCATCATCAACTTTTTCCCGGAAGAACGCCGTGAACAATTGCTGATGGACTTGTCGCTCAATATCAAATCGCTCATCTCGCAGCGGCTGATCCCCAAACGTGACGGCAAAGGGCGTGCCGCCGCCTTCGAGGTTTTGCTCAACTCGCCGTTGATCGCCGACCTCATCTTCAAAGGCAATGTGCACGAGATCAAGGAAGTCATGGCCAAATCGCGGGAACTCGGCATGCAGACCTTCGACCAGGCCCTGTTCGACCTGCACGAGAGCGGCGCCATCGGCTACGAGGAAGCACTAAAAAATGCCGACTCGGTCAACGACCTGCGCCTGAGAATAAAACTGGAGAGCCAGGCCTCCAAAGACCGCGACGTGATGAGCGGCACCGAAGGCTTGCGCATGACCTGATTTTTTCTCTGCCTGAAAATAAAAGCCGCGCTCTGCGCGGTTTTTTATTGCTCCATGCCACGCCGCTTGCGACCCGAAGCGAAACGTCGGCTTGAAAGGTGACTCAAGCCCCCGGTTACTTTAGGGCGCCTCTGAGAATTACGAGTTCCAGGCAAGGCAAGGCGCGAACAAAAAATTGCGGCGCGGCACAAGCATGATATGCAGGAAGTCATTTTTTGTGAGCAACGACGTTCTGCGACGAAGTCTGGATTTTTTTGAAGCGCCCTTTATCCAATTCAGTAGCGCGATAGTCAGGCGGTCGCCCTAGGGAAAAGCTGATCAAGTTGTCATTCCCGCGAAGGCGGGAATCCAGTTGATTAATTTGACTGGGCTCCCGCTTTCGCGGGAGCGACGAAATCAGACTTATTCAGCGTTTCCTTGGAAAAATAGCATGCAGTAGCACCTATGTGCTACATTTGGCAGGTACATTTTCTCTGGGGAGGCAACCATGTCCACAACCACCATACGCCTGCCGGAAGAGCTGAAAGCCCGCGTTGCAAAGGCAGCGAAACGTTCCGGCACAACCACCCACGGCTTCATTGTTGAAGCCATAGC
>Ga0210009_1000910_pt1 | contig 28742 bp, 23 predicted proteins | sample CryGeyCG2114_065_FD_185457 | JGI IMG/M metagenome (GOLD analysis project Ga0210009, IMG submission 185457) | Groundwater microbial communities from aquifer - Crystal Geyser CG12_big_fil_rev_8/21/14_0.65 (SPAdes) (version 2) | ecosystem: Environmental > Aquatic > Deep subsurface > Groundwater ...
GAATTTTATTTTAGTCGGTCCTAACGGACGCACTCAATAGTAGACTGGTCACAAGGCCTTTTGAAAACTGATGTTTAAAACCAAGTCCCCTCCGGGGACTCAGAAAGCAGCAACAGTAAAATAATTATTGACGCAATTATTCATAGTAGGATGACACCAAAAGGCCTTAAGGAAGCGCCATTCGTTCGTTAAACTTATTTTATTGTTTTTAATGAAAGCTTCAGGGACAGGCCGGGCTCTGACCTTATGGCCCTAGGCGATTTGCTGAAAGCGTCAGCTCTTTTTGGTGGGAGTAGATGGTATCGCGTTCAAATGGCTTTTTCCCGATGCGGGTGAGTTCATAGATAAACTTGGCTTTAGGCGTGTATTCGCCGTTGGTGCCGCCTGCTTCACGCGTAATGTTCTCATAATAAAGCGTGCCGCCCATGTCGTTAGCACCGCGCGCAAGTGCCAGGAGTGCATTTTCCCAACCCATTTTTACCCAGCTAACCTGAATATTACGAATATCGTTCATAAAATAAAGGCGCGCCGCTGCCATTAACTTAAAAGCGTACGTGATACGATCCATCTCCAAACTCACCATACGGCCCAGCTTGGTTTTGTCCGGCATGAAAAGCAACGGGATAAATTCGGTGATGCCTTGCGTTTTACGCTGCACGGTTCGGATTTCTTCAAGGTGATTCATGACATTGTCGGGTGTTTCTAAATGACCGAATAAAATTGTAGCGGTCGAGCGAAGTCCCAGCTCGTGCCCCGTTCGGACAATATCGATCCATTGATCTGTCGAAACTTTTTCCCAACAAATCTTTTTACGGACGGCATCATCCAGCACTTCTGCCGCTGTGCCACACATGGAATCCATACCTGCTTCTATGCATTTCGCAATGGTGTCCCGATAAGAAAGATTATTTTTTCGGGCATAAAAATGAATTTCTTCCGGCGAAAACGCGTGGGCATGCAGATCGGGATAAGCCGATTTGATTTCTCTGAGTAAATCTAAAGTTTGCCAGAAATCAACCGAATCCGACAATCCGCCTTGATAGGTGATCTCGGAAAGCTTGCCGTCAGCCCGGTCAATACGTTCTTTGACATCATTAAAAGTTAAAATATAAGCTTCGCTTGAATCGGCTGTTTTCTTGAATTCACAAAAGGTGCAACGGTATTCACAGATGTTGGTGTAGTTCACATTCATGTTATGCACAAATGTCACCACATGGCCGTTTAAGCGAAGGTTCGCTTGATTCGCAAGCGCATATAAATGATCCAGCTCGGATGCGCTTTCGCGCTCAAGGAGCCATTTGAGTTCGGTTTCCGACAAATCTTCTTGATTGTTTATTTTAGATTCAATGAATGACCACATGACAATCTTGCCTTTCCAAGATTGTCATCCTGAGCGAAGCGCCGCCTTTGGCGAGCCTCGCTTCCGGCGGGAAGGATCTTCGAACATAGATCCTTCGTCGCGTTGCTCCTCAGGATGACAGTGAAACTATACGGTTGCATACGAACTGTCTACCAAAATGGGTTCAAAGCCGGCTTTTTCAATAAAAGTGCGAAATTTGTCTTCTGTCATGTCAACCGGTGTTTCATTGCCGGCGTCGTGCATAATTTTTTCATTAATATTGGTCCCACCCAAATCATCAGCCCCAAAATGAAGGCCGACTGAGGCCATCTTAAGATCTAGTGAAGTCCAATGTAATTTAATATGCGGAATGTTGTCCAGAAGCAATCTTGAAATCGCACACATTTTTAAATCCGTATAGCCGTCCGGTTCGCCCAGTTTTTGAATCGGCGTATTCTCGGCATTAAAAGCAAGCGGAATAAAAGAACTGAATCCTTTGGTTTCATCCTGCAAGGCGCGCAGGCGCAGCATGTGATCCACGCGATCTTCCACAGATTCAATATGTCCATAAAGAATGGTGCAATTGGAATAAAGTCCTAAACGGTGTGCAATGCGGTGGATTTCGAGCCAATCTTTGGAAGTGGTTTTGTCGGCACAAATTTTACGGCGAATGGTTTCCCGGAAAATCTCGGCGCCGCCTCCCGGCAATCCGTCTAAACCGGCTTCTTTTAATTGAATTAAAATTTGTTCCCAACTTAATTTAAAACGTTGCGCCATGTCATCTATTTCAACAGCCGTGAGCGCCTTAATAAAAATATGCGGCGCCACTTCTTTAATGGCCCGGCAAAGCCCAAGATAATAATCCATGTCGAGATCCGGATTTAAACCACCCACAATATGAACTTCGTTAATGCGGTAACCCTCGACCGCTTTCTTCACAGCAGCTTGAATTTGATCAATGGAAAAGGTGTATCCTCCCGATTCGCCCGGACGACGTGCAAACGCGCAAAAAAGACATCTGGCGGTACAAACGTTCGTATGATTCATATGGAAGTTAATAGAGTAGTAAACTTTTTTGCCGTGCAGACGGACTCTCGCCTGATGAGCGAGTCTTCCGATAAAAGAAAGGTCGTTAGAGCGAAAAAGCCTCACCCCGTCATCGAACGAGAGGCGCTCACCGTGTTCAACTTTGTTTGCAATATCGGCTAGGTTCGGGTTGTGGAATAACATCGTATGAAAGATGCCGGGTTCCAGTAACCAGTTTCCAGAAGTGCTCTAGGTAACTGGCGACTGGTTTCTGGTGTCTGGTGTCTGGTTATTCTTCTTTGCTTTTTTAATATCTTTAAACAATTCGTCGACCAATTTTTCTTCCGATACCACGCGTTCTTGTTTGCCATCGCGGTAGATCATACCCTTATCCTTACCGCCCGTGATGCCAAAATCTGATTCGTGCGCTTCGCCGGGACCATTGACAACGCAACCGAGGACTGAGATGGTCATGGGATCTTTGAGTTTCATCGCACGTGTTTCTACTTCACCCGCCAACTTAAAAACATCAACTTCAGCTCGCCCGCAGCTGGGACAAGCAATGACGCGCGGGCCAAATTTCCGGAGACCGACCGCCTCCAAAATAAATTTGGCCACTTTCACTTCTTCTACCGATTCAGCCGTGAGTGAAATGCGAACGGTGTCTCCGATACCGTCATAAAGCAGCGAACCAACGCCGATAGCGTTATAAACCGAACCTCTGAGTAAAGTGCCGGCTTCAGTCACGCCCAAATGCAGCGGATAATCAAATGCCTTGGCTGCTAAACGGTAAGATTCTATCATGGTAGAAACGTCGCTCGCTTTGAGCGAAACAATAATATCACTGAAATCTAATTCTTCTAAAATGCGGATATGACGCAAAGCACTTTCGACGATGGCTTGTGGTGTAGGCCCGTATTTTTCCATTAAATCTTTCTCGAGCGAACCGCCATTTACACCAATGCGAATCGGAACACTACCGCCACGCGCTTTGGCTTTTTTGACCACTTCCTCGACACGGTCACGGCTGCCGATGTTGCCGGGGTTTAAGCGTAATTTATCCACCCCTTCGTCCAACGCGATCAAAGCATATTTGTAATTAAAATGAATATCTGCAATCAACGGAACGGAAATTCTTTTCTTAATCTTGCCAAGTGCCCGGGCGTCTTCTTCCGTGGGACAAGCCACACGCACCATTTCGCATCCCACTTCCGCCAATTCATTAATTTGCTTCACGGTAGCATCCACATCACGCGTATGTGTGGTTGTCATCGATTGAATGCGCACCGGCGCATCTCCGCCAAGTGTTAAGGGGCCGATTTTGACTTGTCTCGATTTTCGCCGTTCTGTCATGAGATTAACTGTGTCTGATAAGAGATATCTAACATGCGTTGGATGGGAATCAACGCCTTTTCAGCAATTGCTTGCGGCACTTTTACTTCATACTGCATTTTTTCAAGGGCAAGCACAATTTTTTCTAAGGTGTTCATTTTCATATAACCGCAGATGGCATTTTCAGCAGCCGGAATAAATTGTTTGTCAGGGTTTTCTTTGCGCATTTTATGTAAGATACCCGTTTCGGTTGCAACCACAAATTCTTCTCGGTTTGATTCCTTGGAATAACGGACCATTTCTTCTGTGGAAAGCACTTGGTCGGCTTGATCCATGTATTTGGTCATGCAGCTGCATTCCGGATGCATGAGAAATTCCGCTTGCGGGTGATCTTCGCGTAATTGATCAATCTTACCCGGGCTAATCATCATATGGACGTGGCAATAACCTTTCCAAATGGTAATGTTGTCTCGGCCTGTGCGCTGTTTGACATAGTTACCCAAATAAAAATCAGGCACAAATAAAATATCTTTGTCTGCCGGAATATGCTCAACCACCTTCACGGCATTCGATGATGTGCAGCAATAATCCGATTCCGCTTTCACAGCCGCTGAGGTGTTCACATAGGTCACCACCACACCATTGGGATGCTCTTTTTTCCAAGCCCTGACTTGTTCGGGCGTTACCATGCCGGACAGTGAACAGCCTGCGTTGATATCGGGGATTAAGACAGTTTTTTCAGGCGAAAGAATGCTGGCGGTTTCTGCCATAAAATGGACACCGCAAAAAACAATCACCTCAGCCGTTGTTTTAGCTGCCATTTGCGAAAGGCGCAGTGAATCCCCCGTAAAATCCGCAATATCTTGGATGTCACCTATTTGATAATTGTGCGCCAAAATAACGGCGTTACGCTCGCGCTTGAGCGCTTGAATTTCGTCTTGAATGGTATTGAAAATTTGTTTTGGCATATTTAACCATCCGTCATTGCGATCCGCCTTAGGCGGAGAAGCAATCTACATTCTGAGATTGCTTCGTCGCCATTGGCTCCTCGCAATGACATATTTCATTATGTTTTACTTGTTTCTTGTAATTTTTGACTTTGACTTTCCTTTTTTTCTTTTTGTTCCTTACGATTTTCCTGACCCAATTTAGTTAATTCCTGTGAAATATGCATCGAACAAAACTTAGGCCCGCACATTGAGCAAAATTCGGCTTCTTTAAATCCTTCATGCGGCAAAGTTTCGTCGTGGTATTCGCGCGCGCGTTCAGGATCGAGCGAAAGTTCAAATTGTTTCTTCCAATCAAAAGTAAAGCGTGCCTTAGACAATTCGTCATCGCGGTCTCTGGCGCCCGGACGGTGACGGGCAATATCGGCTGCGTGCGCCGCAATTTTATAGGCAATCACGCCTTGACGCACATCTTCTGCGTTGGGCAATCCCAAATGTTCTTTGGGGGTGACATAACACAAGAGTGAGGTGCCATACATGCCGATCATGGCCGCCCCAATGGCAGAGGTGATGTGATCATATCCGGGAGCAATATCAGTGACAAGCGGCCCCAACGTATAAAAAGGCGCTTCGTAGCAATAGGCTTGTTGTTTCTGGACCTGCATTTCAATTTGATCCATCGGAATGTGGCCAGGCCCTTCAATCATCACTTGCACATCATGTTCCCATGCCTTTTTCGTGAGTTCACCGAGTGTTTTCAGTTCTGCAAATTGCGCATCGTCACTCGCATCTGCCAAACAACCCGGCCTTAAACCGTCTCCTAAACTGAAAGAAACATCGTACTTTTTTAAAATTTCGCAGATTTCATCAAAATGAGTGTATAAAAAGTTCTGTTTGTGATGTGCATAACACCACTGGGCGTGCATGGAACCGCCGCGTGAGACGATTCCGGTAATACGGTTTGCTACAAGCGGCAAATACTCAACCAAGACACCGGCATGAATGGTCATGTAATCCACGCCTTGACGCGCTTGTTTTTCAATCACCCCGAGGGCAATTTCAGGTGTCATGTCTTCGACAGACCCTGCTTCCTGCAGCATTTGATAAATGGGAACAGTCCCTACCGGCACAGGGCTGGCTTGAATAATGGCTGTCCTGATTTCATCTAAATTACCGCCGGTGGAAAGATCCATCACGGTATCAGCGCCATATTTGACTGCCAATTTCAATTTTTCGACTTCCTCATTAATGTTGGAAGTAACGGCTGAATTACCCAGATTGGCATTAATCTTACATTTTGAGGCAATGCCGATTGCCATCGGCTCTAAATTGGTGTGATTGATGTTGGCCGGAATAATCATGCGGCCGCGGGCGACTTCGGAGCGAATGAGTTCGGGATCTAAATTCTCTTTCTCGGCAATAAAGGCCATCTCCTCGGTCATCATGCCTTGGCGAGCGTAGTGCATTTGTGTGACATGACCCGAGCGTTTTTTAACCCACTCTTTTCGCATTTCCTATCCTTTCAAAATTTATATTTGCGTTTTTCCTCTTTAAAAACCGCAAATAAAAATAAGAATCCCGCTCGAAAGTTGAAGCATTGCCTATTTATCGACGGCAGGATAAGAGAAGAGTTTATCAAAGAATGACTGGTGTTGTCCAGTCGATTCCAAACCCTGTTTCTACACCTAAAAAGTACAGTTATGCTGAAACTGCAATGGCTTTTGTGGTTTCAAGCAACCCAAGGAAATCTACCCTAAAAATACCTTCCGCCACAAAAGTAACTGAGCCTTGGAAGGCTACCGGAAGTTCTCTGGGATCTGTTAATGAGAGTAATTGACCGTATAAAATAGTTTCAAATTCACCGTCCACTTGCCTGTCAAAGGCGGTAGCAAGCAACTTACCGGACACGTCACGAGACGGCGTCAATTGAGCCAAACCATCTTTGACAATCATTTTAATCGTGCCGGCTTCCAAAAGATTGGCACGCTGTGCCGCTTGGGCAAGCACACGATTCAGGTTGGGCGTACCGTCGTAAAGGATAACGGTTGGTTTATATTTTGAGACTGCTTTTAAAATAGCTTTGAAATCTGAAGTAACTGCTTCTGATTTTCCCACTAATAAATACCAAGAAAGCTGACCCGGTTCCGGCAAGAAACGGCTCCATTTTTCAAAACCTGCCAAGCTTAGCGCCGCTGCATCTGTTACAAGCACTTGATTAATTTGAGAACCAACCGCATGACGTTTCGTTTCCGCTTTCTTTGAAGCCGCTAAAACAAGCTGCCTGCCAAGTGCGGATTTTCCTATTTGATTCGTGATCGACTGCATGACTTCACGACGCCGATAGGCATCCGTCAACGAACCCGACCATGGGACAAAACGATCTGCGCGAACAACCCCCGGCACCACGCTAAGTGTGAGCAATGCCACAAGCTCGTATAATTGATAAAGTGCGCCGTTTGGTACCGTCACTCTTAACTCGCTTTTTCTATTGTCAACAATCCGTCCCAGGGTTGAAGGCTGGTCGCCGGGCAGAGGCGGAACTAAAAGGCCGCTTTCAAGGGCTCTGAGGCGTTTTTCTTCAAGCTGTTGAATCGCGCGTTCAAGTTCCAATAAAATCTCATCAAAACGATCAATGGAGACGCCAAACTTGAGGTCAAAAACCGTTTCTTCTACAAACGGTAAATCGCTCTGAAACAGTTTTTGTTTGGTTGTGAGATCCGTAATCTGATTTCTCAAACCTTGAATATTGGCTTCTAAAACGGGGTCGAAAACCAACGGATCGCCTTTTTTCACTTCGGTAAAAAAAGGTACCGTTAAGCGGCCGGAATTATGAGCATTTAATTCAATTGTTTGAACGGTATCTTTTGCGGTAGCCAGCCGAACCGGTATAGACGTTTCACCTTCCGTCACCGATAAAGTAAGTTGATTGGGCAAGCCGCGCACAATCGAAGCCGCCCCATTATCATTGATAACACCCATGAGCGAAATCGCGCCAGGCTTATCCGGTAAAAACCCTTGATTGAGCCAAAACACCTTTGAGGCGTTTACCGGAACCGTGTAACCGCCACCCGTTAAAACCAATTGAAACCGGCTGATTTTTGCAAGATCGAGAGCAGACAGTTGAATGCTAAATGTCAAAACCTGTTCATTGTTATCAATGACGGCTAAACTGGCCGCTTCGGTTTCGCGTTGAATCGCATTACCCAAATCGCGCAGGGTCACCATGACTTCTGCGTAGTAGACCAGAAAAACATGTTCGGGTGTGTAACCCAAGTCGACCCAATCGGATAATTCCCGATTCGCTTGATTAATCTTTAACAATGCTAAATTGATTAAATAATTAAACTCCGCCGATGTATCAAGCCCGCTCGTTTCTAAAACATGGCTCACTTGATCCGGTTGCCAAGGAATTTCAAATAAGCTTTCAATTCCCAAATCTTTTTGCGTGTCTTGCTGGTGCTGGCGGCTGACCTGCCGGGTAATTTCCTGAAAACTTTTCTCCAAAAGACCCAATGCCTCCGGCAAGGAAACAGTTTTTGAATCGCCTGCTTCGGTCTTGATTAATACTTGCCGAGGCAAACGAGGTGTGTAACCTTTCCAAATACCGGCAGGAACATGATTCAGCGGAATGTGAGTCAAATCCGCCGAAACATTTTCTTCTGTTGGTATAGACCGATCGACTTCACCGTCGTTTGGGAGCGTTTGCTTTGAGGCAACGTTGTTTTTAACATCCGACAGTTCTTCAGAGCCGGCACTCTCCGCTGCAGCTGTTTTTTGCGAGTCCGTGACCGTTTCAGATATTCTTTGATCGTTGATTTGGATAGGTGCGCTTTTTTCTACCGCATCCGGAATAACTGCGTCATGAGCTGTTTGCTGCTGTAATTGATCAAGCGAGGCGGGTACATTTTTCCGGCCGGGAAAAGGTAACACCAATAAAATAACCGCTGCTGCAGCTAAAACCAAAACACCGCCGATGATAACACCCAACAAAGTATGTTGAACGCTCAAGCGTGCTCCCCTTTCGAAAATTTCAGCACCTTGATGAAAGGCGGAGGTTCGGTCCGACTGTTCGATGTATTGATTGTTAATTCTAAATTGCCGGTAGTGCGGTAAGAGAGCTTTTAGCTGCGTCATGGCCTCATCGGCTTCTTCTTGAGTCTTCGGCACAAAAACCAGCTTCGGATTTTCCCATGACTTTAAAGTGCTGTAAACTTGAGCGTGAATGGCGTCTAAGCCGGAAGAAGCGACGGATAGGAAAGCGGGTTTTTGCAAGGTTTGCGTCAGGGCTTGTAAAAAGAAATTGTTCTGGAAAGTCGAGGTTTCGGCAATTCGTTTTAAAATCGATGCTTGATCCTCAAAACCGCTTTCCAAACCGTTTGAAATTAACCGCGCAATAACACTGCTCAAATGATACGCAAATAAGGCATATTCGCGGCTTTCGGCATCCCGCTCCGGGTTTTGTGCAGAAACATATTCGGATAATTCACGGTGCTCAATTTCTGCTTTCAATAAAATCAAGGCAACCGAAGCTACGCCGCTTCTGAGTGACTTTGACCGTAACCATTCGTACGGCAACAGAAAATCATTCAGTGCGACGCGGTCACCGGCATCAAGAGAGAACGAAAATAAATGCCCCATAAAACTCAGATGGTAGGTTTTCGAATGCTGTAACCGTAACTTTCGGTAAGCATAAGCGCCGGCAATGTCTAAAACCTTTTGCTTAAATTCGGCTGAAGACATGAATCCTTCCGAACGTAGTTCGCTTCTGTCTCCTTCTTCAATCCCAGTTTCTTGTTTGAGTTGATCAATATCTCCTGTGCCGCTGTTTTTATCTTTTTCGCTTTGTTCGATATCACCGCCGGCGATGGCCATTCTCCAAACGTTGTAAGTAGCCAATATTTCCACAGAGGCGGATTGAAACCGTGTGTTCAAAACATCAATCATCGCGGGAACCGCTTGGATTTGAAGACGGCTTGGAACCGCATCCAGTGTGAGCGGTGAATTGTAAGTGACGCTGTTATCCAACGCCCGGCCCAATCTAGCCAATCCAATTTGTTGAATGCCTAAATGTTCTGCTGCTGCGGCAAGGCTTTCATCATATTGATCAGAAAGATCCGCATAAGTTCCCCAACTATCGGCCGCATATTTATAAACTTCTGCTTGAGTTAACCGAGTGCTTTCAATATCCATTTCGGCCTGACGAATGAGGAGATGCGTGTTTGACGTTGATAATTGGAGGGTAACACTCAGCGGCACAGACATGCCCAGCGTAAAACTGCTAATGCCTTCGCGCGGAGACCCTTCGAAGAAGGTATCGATCCCGGCAGTGATTTCTGGGTTTAGTCCAAAACGTGCCTGGCGCAAATTTTCAAGATCAATAGCCATTTGAATATGAAGGTCTAATGAATCGGAAGATTCGGATACTTGGTTCACTGCTTGACGCATTTGTGCCGCCCGCGCTTCGCGGTTCAGTTGTTCGCGAGCCACTTCTATTTGTTGTTGCGACCACAACAACATCCAGCCCGTTTGATCCGTATTGAGAACACCGGCTGATTGGAGTGTTTGTAGTAAGCCGGATAACCCGGCAGGATCGACATGGTATACATTGTTTTGAAGTTTTAGATACGGAATTTGAGGTAAACTTTCAATGCCTGTCAATGTCCGGCCGGCATAGACATTATTCAGCGTATTAAAAACGGACCGTTCTCCGGCGCCAGTGCGTGCCATCCACTGTCTGACATCCTGCACGTTGTTTGATAAAGCTAAATTAACGGACGCTTGGGCCAAATTGACATTGGTAATTTGAACCTTAATTTGGTGAGCCAGTTCTTTAATTTGGTGATCCAATTGTCTGATATCAGCACCGGCAATACTTTCTCGTACACCCGGTGTTTGAAATAATTGCTTTTGCTGAACCAAAAGATAGGTGTCTGTCACAAGCTGCAACAGTTTCAAATTTTCCTGCTCCACTGCTTCCATGTAACCAATCACGGTTAAACTTTGGTCGCGAATCACTTGGCGTAAGCGAATGATTTCCTGTACCAAAGTTAAAGCGGTTTGAGTGTCTTGGCTAATGATTTCTTTATTAACGCGTGTAGGACCAATTTCATAACCAAAGGGCGTGGTAAAACCCCAAAACGGCATCCAGCTATCGTCTTCCACCGGAATGGTGTCAAAAAGTGACGGGCCCGGGCTGCCTTCCAAGGTCAGCGCAAAAGCAATCGCATCCGTAAAATGAGATGATTCCGTACTGCCGTTTTCCAAACTCGTGACGGTATCCAAGAGCGAGTCAATTCCCAAATTCAAACGCCAGTCACGATATTCCGGCAATGTTTTGAGATATTCTAAATAAGCTTTAAAAACAACCAGCCGCTGGGCAATCACCGGATTTGATTGCCGTACAGAATCTTGTAAATTAGACGGCGTCGTTTCAATCGTGCCCTGTTTGGGCGATAAATCCAGACGCTGTGATGCCGGTAAATCAGGTGCTTGATGTGTTGTGCAAGCACTAACGAATCCCATCACGGCGGCAAGCGATAAGGCTGAGAAGGTCTTTGGGTTCACTGCGCGGCTGAACCAGGAAGATGCGGCGCGAGGGGCTCTTAATTCAGAATGTGAAGCACTTATTTCTGCCAACAATTGTTTTCTTTGATCTGATAAATGCTCAACAATGGGATCGTCAGAAAGACGATCTGCATAATCAGGTGCTTCCAGAACCAACGGGAGCGAAATTGTGTAGCCGGCCAAACGAGCGAGATCAGCCATTTTATTTTCATAAAAGTTAATTTCACCTGCTGATTTTGGCTTCACGATAAGATAAGGCAATGCTTTTGATTCTAAAAACTGTTCAAAATGATTCGTGTGAAAACCGCCCATGATAACGACAAATATTTTTTGGCCATGGAATGACTTAAGATACTGATCGAACTTATCCGAAAAAATACCGTCGCGTTCGCGAACCAATTGGTAAAACCGTTTGGCTTGTGCCATCGCCGCTGTGAGCTCAATTTGTTCGGGGGGCGTTAAACTTTCAGCGCTTAATCTTTGAATCATGGCATCAAGCATTGATTGTATGCTGTCATTTAACGCCTCATATCCCTGAGGTGTTAGTTTGAGTGATACCAAATCCTCCAACCAGGGACGCGCACTTAAGAAATGGGCTAATGCCTCATCCTTCAACTGCGACGTCACAATCCATTGATAAAACACCGGATATTCTTGATTGAGCTGGTCCAAGAAAACAGGCTGATGCATGGATTGCAATAATTGCTGTTTCGCCTGCCCGCTAAGCGCCGGGTTTGTAACGGCACACAAAGAATGAAGGGCGGGAAACTTCTGACGAATCACGGTCAACTGTTCTAAGGGTAACTTCTCGATTTGTTTGGTAAGTAATTGAATGGCGGTATTGGGATTCATTTGAAGAGCACTCAAAAAACTTTCTAAGCGATTCATCGCCAAAAACTTTAAATCCGCCTTTGAAGCGATTTGGGAAGAAAGTGCAGAAAATATTCGGTCAAGCGCTTGATGTGTTTTTGAACTGACAGATTCTACCTGCCAGTAACTTTGGAGGTTTTGTAAATATAAATTGACTTCTTCAAGTCCGAAAACCTTGTTAGGTGCCGGCGACTCCAGAAAACTTCGTTCCAGCGGCGTCAGTTCTCCTTTTTCAAACCATACCTTTAAAACAGTGTTTGCATGCTGCGTAGGCGTGTTTGTTTCAAAACCTTCTAAGTTTAAAGATCCCACCACACCTTCTGCTAAGAAGAGAGCGCCGGGATGCGCTTCACGCACCCAGTTAATTAACGAAAGAATGCTTGTTTGTGCTTTGGCATTGCCGTGCTGGTCCGCAATGAGTAACGTGAGCGGTTTGTCATTAGAAATTTTGCTGGTCAGATGATCTTTTTCAATGACAAAGCGGCGGTCGATAAACTCCTGTTTAAACTGCTTAATCTGTTCAAAAGAAACTGTCTCCTGCCAGGCCGGCATTAGAGGGACACCGGCAAAAACTGGTGCTTCAGCTAAAAGCAATACACTAAGCAAACTCGCCAATGACCGGTTAAGAAATTGTACAAAATTTTTGTTTGAATATTTTTTAAAAAAAATCATGATTGATCAGTGTTCCTTTCTAGAACTAAATAATGTCAATATGACAATCTTGTCGTCAAAAAAATCAATTTTGTCACTAAAAGCCGTCATTTCTGTTTCTATTTCGATTCGATGACAGCTTAAATGTGACGTGATCTATATTTTTAACCAAACAAGATACCTGGCAAATGGCAAAACACATGCCAAGTTAGATAATCTAGAGATTTTGCGGGGAGTGAAAGTCCGTCTAACGCAGAAAATTAAGACCAGGACAGGTGACGTTTAAGGCCTTGTAAAACAGGGGGCAATTGATCGTGGAATAATTTGAGGGTTCTGGCTTGTTGAATACCTAATCGAATGCGGATCAAGCGCAGCTGCTGAATATCGGAAATCTTATCCGTGACGCGGGCACGTTCTTTCTCCATATCCTGCAAACATTGCCTCAAGAATTCTTCATCGCAAACTTTGGCCAGCCGTTCTTGAAGCACACGAAGGGTTTGAAGGAGCCGGCGGCCTTTTTGAAAACCGGAATCAACGGAGAGTTCCAGCAAGTAACAAAACACTTGCATTTGCAGCAAAAGTTCGGCCAAATCCTCTTGTTTGGCCGTCCGGATAATCAAGACCAATTGATTAAACAAGGTTTCCCGCTTTTGGTTCAGGTATTTAATGAGACTGGCCGGCATCGCCAGGCCATTGGGCTTAAAATCATTTTGTAATAACTGAGAGAGTTTGCGGGGTTTAATCTGTTTAAGTTGTTTGCCGGCTTTGCGGCCGATAATGTCTCGGATAGACTCAAATTCTTTTAAAATGACCTTTGCTTTACTTTCGTGTCGTAGATTCTTCTCGGCTTTTACCAAATCGGTCAGCAACTCGCAAGCAGCATTGGCATTACGAAATTCCTCTAGCTGCGGCAATAGACGGGCTAGCACCTTATGAGTTTCGGCCTGTGCCACACGGGAAAAACACCCTTCAAATAAGGTCAACCACTCACGGATTCGGTAAGCTTCCAGGCGAATATGGTTAATCTGGGTGTCGGTAAAACCTTGTTTGGTCGGTTTAAAGGGTCTGGTGAAATGGTTCACCCTTTTCTTTAAACTGGTGTGTAATCCCTTATTTTGACTCGTCATATGGCCTTTTTCCCTATACGCTACCCGCTGGGAAGCTATATTTTACAACAGTCAACCTTGGATTTGGGATTTATTTTAGAGGGATTAATGCCAACCTAAAACGGAAAAGACCTTGTAGATGAGAGCGGCCAAGAAACCGCAAGCGGGTAAAGTGAAAAGCCAAGCATAAACAATCTTAAGTCCCAGCCCCCACCGAACGGCTGATAAGCGTCTGGTAGCTCCTACACCCATTATGGCAGAAGAAATTACGTGGGTGGTGCTGACGGGAATACCGAAAGCGGCGGCAATCGAAAGGACGATGGAGGCGCCTGTTTCAGCAGCGAATCCATGAACAGGTTTGAGGTGCGTAATACCAACACCGACAGTCTTAATGACATTCCAACCGCCCACATAAGTACCCAGCGCCATCATGGCGGCACAAATGGTAATCACCCAGATGGGAACGTGCACCGTTTGCAAAAACCCGCCGCTCACAAGCGCCATGGTAATAACGCCCATGGCTTTTTGGGCATCATTCATGCCGTGATTGAGTGCCATAAAACTGACCGATAAAATTTGTAATTTCCCAAACGTTTTGTTTATCCATCCGGGCGCTGCTTTTCGACATAACCAATAAATGACCACCATGATAATGAAACTGAGTACAAAACCAAGAATCGGAGAGACAAACAAAGCAATCAATACTTTAATGATGCCTTTTGCTTTAAGCGCATGCATACCAACGTGAACGATAACTGCCCCCACAATGCCCCCCACCAATGAATGTGTGCCGCTGATCGGAAGCCCTACGGTTGTACACCACGCAATCCAAACAGCCGCAGCAAACATGGCCGCTAAAACGGCTGTCTGACTGATATGCGCTGGGTCGACCAACCCACCGCCAATCATTTTGGCTACTTTTGTGCTGATGTAAGCGCCTGCAAAATTAAGAGCAGCTGCCAAAAGCAAGGCTTGAAGCGGTGTTAAGACGCGCGTTGAAATAACGGTGGCAATGGCATTGGCTGAGTCGTTCCAGCCCACAACAAAATCAAAAAAGAGTGCACTAATGATAACCAGAACGACTAAAAACATCTCATGCGACATACGATGGTGTGTCCTTAGCTGCTTTTAAGTGCAATGGATTCCAAAACGTTGGCAACATCTTCGCAACGGTCTGCTGCCCGCTCAAGATGTTCGTATATTTCCTTCAATTTCATGACTTCAACGGGATCTTTACCGCCGGCATTCATGAGATCAGCCACGGCATGACGCACAATTTGATCGGCCTGATTTTCTAAATTATTGATTTCGACGCAATGTTCAATGATGTTGTCATACTTGAGGTGAGTCGCTTTCGAAATGGCTTTTCGAAGCTCTGCGGCAGACCTGACCAACAAATCGATAATTTCAACCATTTGAGGGGTAGGCTGTTCGATTTGGTATAGGACAAACCGGTCTGCCACACCCCAAGCCAAATCCAAAATATCATCCAACTTGGAGGTTAACGCATGAATATCTTCGCGGTCAAAAGGTGTGACGAATGTTTTATCGAGTTTTGCAATAATTTCATGCGTTTGGGTGTCCCCGTCGTGTTCAGCAGCTTTCACTTCACTCGCATAACGCTGCACTTGATCAAAATTAGTCACCAAAGATTTTAAAGCCAAAACACCGCGTTCCATGTTTTGAGCCGCTTGTTCAAACATGGAAAAAAACTTTTCTTCTTTCGGAATAAGCCGAAACCCCATCGAACGCCTCCCTTGTTTGTTTTTATGGCGACAACACCCTTTTTTGATTTGATGCGAGAACTTAAATTCTTTCACTTGCCTCAGGAAGAGTTTGACATGCTTGACAACTCAAAAAGGGCGTTGTCCCTAATAATTTTCTATTCTTCCCAACCGTTTTTCGGAAACCCTTTCATCATTCTGACTGTTAAGATTGATAAAACATCTTTTTGATATTTACGGTAAAGCGTTGCATCAGAAGGCGACTCGATCGTCATTTCATCGGCCGTATTAGACCAGATCACGTGATTGTCCTTGGCATTAATCAGAAACGCTTGAAACCCTGCGCGGACTTTGCCGTCATGATCAAAATTTTCCGCATCCCATTTGGTTAGAGTGGCAAAAAAGTAAGCATCCGCTTTTTCAAAATAAGCATTTAACTGGCCGGTCGAGAAACCCTCGTCTTCCAAAATAGATAGTTCGCGGAATCGCGGGCCCACATCCTCGGGCAAATAAATTAAATAGCCTGAATCTAGAATCTTTTTGGAAATGTCCTGGTTAAGCGTGGTTTGTACAAATTCCGGATCATAATCTACTTGGTTACGAAGCAGTTTTTTTTCCTGGAACATCCTGGAAAACGACTCCCAAGTACCGGGCGAGGTTGATAAATAAATGGGTTGTGGAATATTTTTTTGGACGGGGATAATAGCGATAACCTTTTTATCCCTTGCCGTCACTGAGGCATCATCATTTGTTTTCTTTTTAAAAAAGAATGCGTGAGCGGTATTGGGAAACAAAACGGCCAGGGCCAAAGGTAGGATAAAAACTGCTAATACAAGTCGTTTTGAACGCATAAGCTTAAATTATAGGGACAACTCCCTTTTTACTCAACAAGTAAAACAAGCAAAAAGGGAGTTGTCCTTAATTGCAATTGACCGAAACCTAGTTTGACATAAAATAAGGGCCTATGTCAAAATTTGATCTGCTAACCCAAATCGGGAATACGCCCCTGGTGAAAATTAAACGGCTAAACCAGAATCCCCGGGTAACCATTTTGGCAAAATTGGAATGGTTCAATCCGGGCGGGTCTGTCAAAGACCGGGCTGCTTATCACATGATCTCATCCGGTGAGAAAAGCGGCGCTCTGACACACGAAAAAACCATTTTGGATGCCACCTCCGGGAATACCGGCATTGCTTATGCGATGATTGGCGCGCTGAAAGGTTACCGCGTTCAATTGGTTGTTCCGAAAAACATTTGTCATGAACGCCGGCACATGACTGCCGCTTATGGAGCCGAACTTATTTTCAGCGACCCGCGTGAAGGTTCTGATGGGGCCATCCGCAAGTGTTTGGAAATTTATCATGCCTCACCCGATCGATATTTTTTCCCCGATCAATACAACAATGACGAAAACTGGAAAGCACACTATCAAACAACCGGGCCTGAGATTTGGAAACAAACCGATGGGCAAATGACCCATTTTGTCGCTGGTTTAGGTACATCAGGAACTTTCATGGGAACCGGCCGTTTTCTGAGGGAAAAAAACAAAAACATACGACTCGTTCAGGTGCAGCCTGATGCGCCTTTCCACGGATTGGAAGGCTGGAAGCACATGAAAACTGCCATTAAACCTGGTTTTTACCGTGAAGATTTCGCGGATGAAACCATCGAGGTATCCACCGAAGAATCACACCGAACTACCAAATTATTAGCTAAAAAAGAAGGTTTGTTCGCGGGCGTCTCGCCTGGCGGTGCCATGGCGGCGGCACTCAAACTTGCTCAAAAATTGAGTTCTGGTACAATTGTCGTTATCTTTGCTGACGGTGGAGACCGTTATATGAATGAAAAGTTTTGGGAAGTGGAGGAATAAATGACAGTCACTGTTTTAGTGCCGACAGCTTTGCAATCAATGACCGGTAATCAAGAGTCGTTGAAGTTACAGGGCAAAACGGTCGGTGAGGTTTTATCTGACCTCACAAGTAAATATCCCGATTTAAAGAAACACCTTTTTAATGAAAAAGGGGATCTTAGAAGCTTTGTCAATTTGTATGTGAACGATGAAGATATCCGCTATCAAGATCAAGGCAATACTGTATTGAATGAGGGCGACACGCTGACGATTGTACCCTCCATCGCAGGCGGCGCCAAAGGCCTTTCCAACGATGAAATTAAACGCTATTCACGCCATCTGATCCTCCCGGAGGTCGGCAAGGAAGGGCAAGAAAAGCTGAAAGCGGCCAAAGTACTTTGCGTGGGAACGGGCGGGTTGGGCTCTCCCATGTCTCTTTATTTGGCGGCGGCCGGTGTCGGAACCATTGGTCTGATCGATTTTGATGTGGTCGATTTTACCAACTTACAACGGCAAATTCTTTTTGGGACGCAAGACGTTGGAAAATCTAAAGTCAAAACAGCTGCCGAGAGGCTCACGGCCATCAATCCCCATGTCAAGGTCATTGGTCATGAAACAAAACTTTCTTCAGAAAATGCGATGGATATTTTGAGCGAATACGACATTGTGGCTGACGGCACCGATAATTTTCCGACGCGTTATTTGGTGAATGATGCTTGTGTGCTCTTAAATAAACCCAATGTTTACGGCAGTATTTTTCGCTTCGAAGGACAAGCCTCTGTTTTTGATGCCGGCAAAGGACCTTGTTATCGGTGCTTGTATCCAGAACCACCGCCGCCCGGATTAGTCCCTAGCTGTGCGGAAGGCGGTGTGCTTGGTATTTTGCCAGGCATCGTTGGTGTTATTCAAGCGACCGAAGTGGTGAAATTAATTCTAGAAAAAGGCGACAGTTTGATTGGCCGATTTCTTATTTTTAACGCACTCAAAATGAGTTTTCGAGAAATGAAGCTGCGTAAAGATCCGGACTGCCCTATTTGCGGTCCTTACCGTACGATTACAAAGTTAATTGATTATGAGCAGTTTTGCGGGTTAGCAATCGGTCAGGAATCTGTTGGTGAAGCCGCGGCCAAAGCTCAAGATCAGCTTGAAATTTCTGTCAAAGAACTCAAAAATAAATTAGACAACCAAGAAATTGTGCTGGTCGACGTCCGGGAACCGCACGAATATGATATCTGCCGTATTGAAGGCGCTCGGCTCATCCCGCTCGGGGAACTTCCGAACCGGATAGATGAACTAGACAAAAATGACTCTATCGTGCTTCACTGCCATCACGGCGGCAGAAGCATGCGTGCACTTCACATTCTGCAAAACGCCGGCTTCACCAAATTGAAGAATCTTGCCGGCGGCATTGACGCCTGGGCGGAGCAAATTGATCCCGACATGGCAAGATATTAAGGCGTACAGTGTACTTCGTACATCGTACATCGGTTTTGTGAACAAGTTTTAATCCCCCACGAAAATAATAATCAACAAAGGGGGAAAATGTGGAAATAATCAAAAATTTCAAAGAACTTAGAATATGGCAAAAAGCAATGGAAATCGCAAGAGACGTCTACCGCATATCTAAGCAATTTCCGAAAGAAGAGATTTACGGGTTAACAGCACAGATCAGACGCTCTGCCATTTCAATCCCTTCTAATATCGCTGAGGGTTTTAAGCGATTTCATTGTAAAGAACAAAAACAATTCTTATCTGTTGCTCAAGGTTCGGCTGCAGAACTCGAGACACAGCTAATCCTCTCGGCCGAATTAGACTTCATGACTCAACAACAATTTGAATCAATCAATGACAAAATTGACCATTTATCGCGAATGATTTCTGTGGCAATTAGGAAGTTTTAACTCTTTTATTACCGAGGTACGAGGTACGATGTACGAAGTACGAATACCTAAACGCATCATTGACGCGATTTACCGCCACGCGGTCGCAGAATTCCCGCACGAATGTTGCGGCGTGATTGTCGGCCCAAAAATTGGGGTCGGAACCCAATCAAAGGGGTCTGACCCCAATTTTGATCTCGAAATGGCACTTCCCTGCCGCAATCTGCAAAATGAAATGCACTCCAAAGATCCTCGGCATTTTCCGCGAACAAGTGAGGAGGCTTATTTTTTAGATCCAAAAGATATGCTGAATATCCAAAAGATATGCCGTGAAAAGAGCCATGCTTTAAAGGTCATTTATCATTCGCATGTGAATGTCGGCGCTTATTTTTCAGCTGAGGACAAAAAACAAGCTTTGTTTGAAGGAAATCCCATCTACCCCAACGTTAATTTTATGGTGGTGGATGTCACTAATCAACAAGCATTAGGAGCAAAATTTTTTACGTGGAATGCTGCTCAAAAAGATTTTGTGGAAGTCCCCTGGACAATGGGCTGATTAGGCAAATAAAGCGGCGAGACGATCCAACTTCACCAAGGCCGTTAACCCTGCGCTAAAAATAAACGGCATATTGGTTAAAAATTCCCAAAAGCTGAATAACCTCAAAGCGGAAAGCGCACCCAACAAGACGAGGGCAAACTGAACACATACTTGCCAGCTGAACGATGTGTTAATGGGCACAATGTATTTAAAACGCTTGGCCTGGGATTTGCTAAATTTCTTCTGCTTGATTAAATCAAAGAAAGCATTTTCTTCGTCCAAAATGTCTCGCCAAAGCGACGCCACATTGTTGAAGTTCTGATCCGGTGTCAGTACCCGGTCATACAAATCACTCATCATTTGAGAACGGGCTTTATGCTCGGCAAGCGATGCTTGCGACAGCCTTCGTGCCCAAAGCAGTTTGTGCACAATCCCGGCCCCCAAAGCAAAAAACCAATACAAGAATGGCTCAACCGGTATATAGCGTTCACGGTTGTAGGCCAAAAATAGCGGAAATAAAATAAGGGCAGCCCCGGCACCTTTGGCCAGTAAATCGCAAGCAGCAAATTCAAAACGCTTGCCTTCCGAGGCATGGCGGGCACTGGCTTGATCAAGCTTGGATGCCGTGTGGATGATTCGTTCCAGGTAAGGCTTAACCTGCTCGAGGTTAAGTTCTTTGATTTCAGTCTTCGCTAAAGTATTTTCTTCCATTGTCTTTGCGTGGGGTCAGACCCTCTGGATCTGAGCCCTGCTAATTGAGCGGCATTCTACACGATTTTTGAATCCAGGGAAATATTTTTCGCACTTGGGGTCAGGTCCCGGACCTGACCCCAAGGATTTGGTTAAGCGGCGCACTCGCCTTTGCCGACTTGCAATTTGAAGGGCGCCTCTTCCGTCCAGTCTTGGTAAGTTTCGGGCTTTTGGTCAAAAGCATCCAGCGTTGTGAATTGGGCAAGCTTTTCACCCATGGCTTTCGGACCTAAACGGTGCGCATAGGCTTGAAAGGTTTCGCCTGTTTGGCGTTCTTTTTTATAAACAGAAACCAAGTATTTGACAGCTTCCGGTATACGACGTGCCGGAATGCGGATAGCTGACTGCCCAAACGTTGCTTTTTCGTGAACTGTCCCCCCGCCTACCATCATTTCATAATGCGGAACTAGCTTGCCATTCACTTGGCGAGCTGTTCCGTAAAAACCAAGTGAGGCAATATGGTGCTGGCCGCACGAATTCGGACAACCTGAGATTTTGACATCAATATCAGTATCATGTGACATCTCACTTAAACCGTTGTTAAACAATTCATCCAATGCTTGTGCCAGACCGCGTGATTTGGTAATCGCTAAATTACACGTATCAGAACCGGGACAGCGGGTAATATCGACGAAATGCTCCGCCCCATCAAATGCCAGTTTGATTGCTTGCAGTTCTTTAAAAACCAAACCAAGCAAATCTTCTTTCACCCAACGCAAAACCATATTTTGTGTAATGGTGGTTCTGAGTCTTCCGCCGCAATATTTTCTTGCGATTTGTGCAAGTCCTCGCAGTTGAGCAGGTGTGAGATCGCCCAAAGGACATCTAATTTGAACGGTGTAAAAACCATTTTGTTTTTGTTTGAAAGCATTTGTTTTAATCCATTTTTCAAATTCAGGCGAGCTGACCTTCTCACCCTTCGCAGAAACTGCCGGCGCTTTCTCTTCTGTGATGTCAAAATCACGGTAGGCAGTCCCGGCACGCGTCAAGAGAACAGATGTCCGTTCAGCTAGAATGGTTTGACGGAACTTCTCCTCACCCCACTCTTCGAGTAAAAATTTCATCCTGGCGCGGGAACGATTTTTACGGTTTCCCAAACGATTGTGAATACGGACCGCTGCTTCGCAAGTTGGTAAAAGCAAATCAACGGGTGTAAAAGGCTCCAGGAGAACAGCCGAGATGGGATGGCTCCCGAGACCGCCGCCCAAATAAATTTTGAATCCGCGCACTTCTTTTCCGTCCACTTTCTGAACCGCGGCCAAAGCACCGATATCGTGGATGGGCAGCCGCGCATAATCTTTGGTCTGCGAACCTTCAAAGGCAATTTTAAATTTTCGCGGCAAATCTTGATTCAAAGGGTTGCGCAGAAAATATTTCATCACAACTTCCGCGTAAGGTGTCACATCAAACAGTTCTGTTGGGTCAACCCCTGCGTAAGGCGAAGCGGTAACGTTACGTACCGTGTTGCCGCAAGCCTCGCGCGTGGTCAAACCTGATTGGGCCAAAATACTTAAAACTTTCGGAACATCACTCCGTTTAACACGGTGAATTTGAAAAGCTTGCCGCGTCGTCACATGGGCCAATTTTGGCGGGGCGAATTTTTCTGTCACTTCTGCGACAGCTTCCAATTGATCGGAATTGACAACACCAAGCGGACATTTGATACGCATCATATGCGTGTCATCGCTGTTACGGATACCGTAGGTGCCGTTATTGAGACGGAACTTTTTAAAGTCATCCATAGAAATCTCGCCCCGTTCGAGCTTGATCAACATCTGCTCGAAAGCTTTGATTTCCTCCGGCATCGTTAAATTAAACATGTCTCTAGGCATGACCTAAACCACCTTTTTAAGGAGATAAATTAAATCGTACTAAATTAGTCCGATTTCAATTTTAAAACCCATTGCCAATCAGGTCAACAGGAAACAGGGGAAAAATAATTATTTTTAAGTATAAATTTTTTCTAAATGATTGATATAAAATAAGTTATAAGAAGTTATCATTTACCAAGATTATTTAAGATGGCTTTGCAAAAGGCGGGCAGATCATCCGGCTTTCTGGAAGTAATCAAATTCCCGTCCTGGACCACTTCTTGATCTAAAAACTTAGCCCCGGCATTAACTAAATCATCTTTAATAGCGATATAAGCGGTGAGAGTCCTTCCTTTACAAATTCCCGCAGAAGCTAAGACCCAGCCGGCATGACAAATAGCTGCTACGATTTTTCTTTGTTGATCCATGACTTTCACAAATTGGAGTACCGCTTCAGATAACCGCAACTTATCAGGCGCCCAACCGCCCGGAATCACCACGGCATCAAAATCGGCCGGTTTGACATCATCAATGGAACAATCCGCATCGATGGGATACCCCCATTTGCCTTTGTAATGTTTTTGACGGCGCGGCTCTACTGTCACGACGGTATGTCCCGCTTCGCGCAAGCGTAAAATAGGATACCAAACCTCAAGGTCTTGGTAAAAATCTTCGACTAAGACAGCGATTTTTGACATTGATATCTCCTGTTTTTCTAAGCATATGGCGTATATTGTTTAGATTCCAGAAACCAGCAACCAGTTACCAGTTACCAGTTTTGCTAAAAACGTGCTTCTGGTTACTGGCAACTGGTTTCCGGTAACCAGGTTTCTAGATGCGAAATGCTATCCTTTAATCACGCCCATTGGCCGCATGCGCGCAACTCGCCTTGCAATTCCCGCTTGATGAACAACTGCCACCACTTCATTGACATCCTTGTAGGCCGCAGGCTGTTCTTCAGCCACACTTTTATAGCCGCGTCCCATGACAATGATACCTTGTTTTTCAAGTTCGGTTTCAATTGATCTACCGTGCGCATGTTTGACAGCTTGATGGCGGCTCATGACACGTCCCGCACCGTGGCAGGTTGTTCCAAACGTTTCATCTGCTGCTTGCTGCGTGCCGACCAATAAATACGAAAACCGCCCCATATCACCGGGAATGATGACAGGCTGCCCTAAATCTTTGTAATCTTCCGGAATTTCTGCATGTCCCGGCGGAAAAGCACGCGTCGCGCCTTTTCGGTGCACGCAAAGCGTTTTCTTTTTGCCGTCAATGGTATAAGTTTCAAACTTTGCAATGTTGTGCGCCACATCATAGATTAAATCCATGCCTAATTTTCGCCATCCCGTTTCAAATACTTTCTCAAAAGAATGCCTCGTCAAGTGTGTCAGCATTTGCCGGTTACCCCATGCGTAATTGGCTGCTGCACGCATGGCGCCTAAATATTGCCTGCCTTCTTGAGAGTGAATCGGTGCGCAGGCTAATTGCGGATCAGGCACTCGAATGTTGTATTTTTGAAGCGCCTGTTTGGCAATCCCCAGAAAATCATCACAAACTTGATAACCAAACCCGCGTGAACCGGAATGAATCATGACTGTCACGGTTCCGACAGCAAGGCCAAATCTGTTTGCCTTATCTTCATCAAAAACTTGATCAACCACTTGCACTTCCAGGAAATGGTTGCCCGAACCCAAGGTGCCTAATTGTGATTTTCCGCGTTCATAAGCACGGTCCGAAACAGCTTCCGGATTTGCTTCATCCAGCGCCCCTTGGGCTTCGGTGTGAGCCAAATCTTCCGACCCGCCAAAACCTTTCGTCACAACAAACTCAGCGCCTTTCACCGCCAATGCTCTGAGATCGCGCTCGGAAAGTTTGACACGGCCCGATTGTCCGACACCGCAGGGAACATCATTAAATAACGTAGCGATCAAAGATTTCAGTTTTGGTCTGACATCGGCCTCTTTTAAATCGGTTCTTAATAAGCGGACACCGCAATTAATATCATAACCAACGCCGCCGGGAGAAATAACACCGTCTTGATCAGGATCTGTTGCCGCAACACCTCCGATCGGAAAACCGTAACCCCAATGAATATCCGGCATGGCAAGCGAATAACGGACAATGCCCGGCAAATGCGCCACATTAACCACTTGCTCAAGCGCCTGATCAAATTGCATGGTCTCTAAAAGTTTTTCATTGGCAAAAACCATGCCGGGTACGCGCATACCGGGCATATAATCACGTGGAATCTGCCATCTGTTCTCGTCAATTCTTTTGAGTGGAACTTGTGTTTGTGTTTTCATAGCTCAAGAGAAATCAGCTGCCAGCTTGCCGGAAACCAGAGAAGCTGGTTGCTGGATTCTGGTAACTGGTTACGCCTTTCTAGTTTTTATCCGGCATTTCCCGCCAGCGCCGGTGCATCCACAACCAATTACCCGGCATTTCACGAATGCGTTTTTCAATAGCCGTTGTAAAAAGTTGTGTATTGGCTTGCGTATCGCGATCCAGATTTTTTGTTTTGACCAATGAAAACTCAGGCTCGTAAAATGTTATGATTTTGGCGTGTTCATCACGCTTGCAATAAGCAAAAATAACGGGGACATTCATTTTAGCAGCTACCCGTGCGGCCAAGCCGGATGCCCAGCATTGCCTTCCAAAAAATTGAACCGAAACTGCTCCCTGCCGTTCGTGCTGATCAATCAGAAAACTCACGACTTGATTGGCTTTCAGCAAAGTCACTGTCTTGCGGATGGCTCCCAGTTTGTCGACCAATTGCAATCCGGCATAGCCTCGCATGTGGGTAATGTATTGGTAAACATACGGATTCTTAATAGGCCGGGCAATGGCATGCATCGGAAGACCTGCCATGGCGGTGGCTGCTGCCATCACTTCCCAATTGGTTAGATGCGAAACAATCAGAATGAGTCCTTTTTTTTGCTTCAACGCTTCATGAACACGTTCAGCATGAACATTTTGAATGTACCCTTTTTTCGCCAGTGTGGGAATGCATACAAACTCGACAGCCACACGCGCCATGTTGATAAATGCATCGCGCGCAATGGATTTGATTTCTTGAGAATTTTTTTCCGGAAAAGCCGCTTGAAGATTCTGGATAGCGATTTTTTGTCTTTTAGGGAGTGCGTGAAACAGTAAAATCCCTACCTGCCGGCTCAGAAAAATGGTGAAAGAATAAGGAATTAAATTAGCCATGGCTGCTACGAACCGAAAGAAAAGAAACTCTGCTAAATAAATTGATTTGCGAAGCGGATAAATTGCTTTAGCCATATACCCGTCTTTCGTCTGTGCCCGCTTGGAGCGCTTCATCTTGATGTTTTTGTTGCATAAAAGAAAGTTCGTTCCCGTAAGCAGCCCGCCAACGCCGGTGCATCCACAACCAATCGCCGGGGCGTTTTCGGATTTCTTCTTCTATTTTGTCATTTAAGAATTGCGTATTGCTGACAGCATCTGCCTCTTCATCGCCGGAATTTTTCAGAAAATAAGGGCCGTTCGAGCGAACCACAAGCCAATCATTTTCGTCTCGATCTGCAAAGCAAGTGATCACGGGAATTTGCCACTTGGCCCCAATCCGAGCCGGTAACGTAGTGGTAAAACATGGTTTGCCGAAAAAATTTGTTTTCACGGCACCTTGCCGTTCGTGCTGATCAATCAAAAAACCAAACAAATAATTGTATTTGAGTTGTTTCATCACTTCACGAATGGCACCTGCCTTATCTATCGAAACCGTTCCGGTTAAACCCCTTAAATATTTTACATAGTTATATAGATAAGGATTCCGAAGCGGCCTGCCGATCGTGTAAGAAGTGTGCGCGGCTCCGCAGACAATCGCAACGGCTTCCCAGTTGGTCAAATGAGAAACAATAACGATGACGCCTTTTTTATATGCAAGCGCTTTTTGAACCACTTCCGGTTTATCAATCTTGAAGAAATCCTTATTCCGCAAAAGTTTCGGGAATCGGATAAATTCAATACCAATTTTGCCCATATTGGCAAAGGAATCCAAAGCGATTGTCTTAATTTCTGCTTCACTCTTTTCCGGAAAAACCATCCGTAAATTATGGAGGGCAATCGTCCGGCGTTCCGATAATATGTAATAGAATAGCCGGCACATTGATCTGGCAATGCACTTAGCTAAACCGAACGGAATCAAATTGAGCAAACCTGCGATCAGCCTAGCCAACAAATAGTGAAGAAAATAAATAAACCGAATCATAAATTTAAATATCAATGATAAACCGTGCCAGGAAACCTTTCTTTGTTTTCCGAAATAGAAGCTGGTGATCTGTCACGGCTTTGACTTCGCGGCCCAATGGATGCTTGGTACTTGTCAATTTTTCTCCTCCGATAACAGCCTTAAGCGCCTCGAAAGTGAGTGCCTCTATCTTAAATTTTGAGAAGACAATTCTTTCTTTCTCAAATAAAAATAAAAGTTCTTTAAGCCATGATAAAAAAAGTTCTTCGCCTGAAGTGCTTCTAAGTTCAATCACTCTGCTTTCGTTTGCTTCTATTTGATCTAAATCCGTTATCACACTGAATAAAGCACTGGCCGCTTCTTCAAAAATACTTTCAAAAGTGTCGCCCCAAACTTCGAAACCAAGGTCAGCTGTGTGATCAAAAGCTTTAAATCCCCGTCGTGACTGAGGCATGGGATATTATAACAAACGAAGGAATATGGGGTCAGCACCTGAAGCTTTCATTAAAAATAGCAAGTAACGTTAATGAACTTCAGGTACTGACCCCAAGGATAGATTAAACGGTAGTGTTGATTTTTATCGAGTGACGGTAACCCCAGCCAATCGCAATCATGCCAAGGGTAACAGCAATAATTAATGTCAAGCCATTCGCAGCGCCATAATGAGCGGGTGCGAGCATGCCAAAAAGCATCGGTCCTGACATAAAGGTGTTCATTCGTGATGCTTTCGAGGCTTTGGTGCGTAAAACAGCCAATGCTTCACCAGCCACTTTCTTGCCTAAGATTTTTTGCTGGGCCGGCCAAATGATGAACCACACATTAAACCACATGGCGGTACCAAAAAGCATTCCCATTAAGATCCAAATTGCACGGCCGGTAATTTTGCCATCGACCATAAAATTAGAAGACGGACCAAAACCGGCGCCAGGCGTGTACATGTAATTGACTGTAAACAAGTATAGCCCTGCTAAAAAGGTGATCATGGCTCCCCACCTAAACCACCATAAAGCACGCGGCATCAACTGAGGATTGACTGCTTTCTTGGTTGCATCATCCAGAGAAGCCTGCATGGGAATATTAACAAAGTTGAAAAAATAAAGATGACCAATCCATGTAATACCTGCCATCACATGAAGCCATCTCACCAACAAATGAACATTACTAAAAGCATCCTGTAGAGCCATACGCTCCTCCTTTTTTCAGCTTGTCTTAATTCACTTCCGTCGATGAGGGGTGATAATTTTAGGCGTTACCCAGTGACGCTCAATGTAACATAGGAGACCCTCGAACGTCAATGCTCTCGGTTATTGAAAAGCGTCTCGGGTCTTGACAGCCTTAAAATCAATTCGGCGTCCGCAGGGGGAAAAGAATAATCAAGCAGTTGGCGGGGTTGAACCCATTTTAGCGCTCGGCAACCAAGTGTTTTTGGCTTACCGCGTTCCAAACGGGCCCAATAAAAAGATAAGGCGACAGAACGGTCTGGATAGTCATACTTAACGGATTGATACCTGGCGCCCACTTCAATCTCAATGCCGACTTCTTCCTTAACTTCTCTTTTGAGACAGCCGCGCAAGGTTTCATTTTTCCGGCGTTTTCCCCCTGGAAATTCCCACAAGCCTCCCATAAAATCATCTAAATAACGTTGCGTAATGAGAAAACGCCCGTCATTTTCGTTGCGAATTAAAGCAGCCGCTACTTCAACGTAGGCTTTCTTTTTTCGAGACCTGCTCTTTGTCTTTTTTTCGGGCATCGTTGTTTTGATCATAAGGGGGAGTTATTATAGTAGAAAAACTTTGGTTGACAAGTACTTAGCGTATAGCCAATAGCGTTTAGTGCATAGGATAAGGAGAAAATTGGCTTACCTAAACTTTATACAACCTATACGCCAAACACTGCCCCGCTATATGCTAGTGCGCTTTGACACTTGAAATTGGCGGTTGTGAAAATGCCGCTGGAAGGGCTTTAACAACCCCAGTGAACACGCGGAACAGCTCATTTTAATTGTCTAACGGTACTAGGTTCTGTTGATTTTTCGAAATACAGGCCGATAAATCTCCTATAAAATAAGGAGATGCCAATGAATCAACCCTGTTTAAACAAAAAGCAATGGGACAAAATACAGTCTTTTCTAAAAACTCAAGG
>Ga0210009_1000913_pt1 | contig 28675 bp, 41 predicted proteins | sample CryGeyCG2114_065_FD_185457 | JGI IMG/M metagenome (GOLD analysis project Ga0210009, IMG submission 185457) | Groundwater microbial communities from aquifer - Crystal Geyser CG12_big_fil_rev_8/21/14_0.65 (SPAdes) (version 2) | ecosystem: Environmental > Aquatic > Deep subsurface > Groundwater ...
GCGGCTTTATGGATTTTGTTTCCAACTCCTTCGAGGGCAATATATCTGCACTCGAGGATGCGCTGGTAGATGATTTCCGCTGGCTCGACAGCATCGCCATTCAAGCAAACATCACCCGGGTAGTTAGTAACCATGGCGTGTTTGAACTTTATTTCACCTACAACCGACAGGTGCGATCTATGCGCTCCGGACAGTTTCTCAAGGATTCCGCCGCATCTGTTGTAGGTTTTCGTCGCACCGCAAAAGGCATGAAATTGGTGCGCATGTCGGCGCCTCTTATCTTTGGTGTTTCGGATACCGCGAATATCGCCACCTATGTCACTGGCCAGGCCGTTGGCCAGAATGTTCTGACACTGGATCCCTTCACCGGCAGTGCCAGTCTCGGCTCTCAAGGTGAAACGGCCAGCGCAAGCAGCACAAGCGGCACACAGTTCCTGACCCTCAATCAAAGCTACAATTTCGACACAGACAGCGTGGCAAATGAAGGACCGGGCCCTGCCGTTCAAGGCGACATCAAACCTGAAGTCGGCGTCGTTTTTACACGCAACGGCGTGGGCGCTCAAGGTATTACGTGCCCCATAAGCAGTACTACTTCCGCACCTGCGGGCGGATATCTTGCCCAGCCCTATCTGTTAAATGCTCAGGCAGGAAAATGCTTTGCAATGGAGATGCTCCCCGGTCCCATGTATGCGCTCGTTGAAATTGTTTCCTACAATATGGCCACCGGCGACTTGACCTTCCGTTACAAATATCAGCCTTCTGGTGGGCGTAACTTCTAAAACGGAACCTTCATCTGGACAGGCTCGTCAACCGTTCGTGGTCTAAGGAGGATTTATGAAATACAGCCATCTTTCATTGGCAGCACTCCTTTTTCCCGCCTGTATCGCGCTGGCCGCCGAGCCTGTGCACACTGAAAATATTCAAGCACAAATGCAGGCAGAGCAGAGCAAGACGCTGGCTTTTACCGATGCACTCCGGCGTTACCTGTCGGATGAACCTGCACGGATGCAACAGCTGGATAAAGCAACTGAAAGCCTCTACAGCCTAACCTTCAAACAAGAAGGCGCATTCATGCAGCCTGATCCTGCATCTATCGGGCTGAGTGCATGGCAGAAAGCGATTGATCCACTGCGCAGTCTGAACCTGTCACGGGCTGCAGTAACGCATATCAAAGCGCTGGAACAGTCGCTGAAAAATGCCACTCGTGTTCTGTCCGAGATTCCCGTTGTCACAGCCAATGCTCCGACCGCCCGTTTGGCAAAACGCCAGCAGGCACTGATGGCCGCTGCGGTCGCCCTGGGTACACTAAGGCAGCAGGCCCTGAGTCTGGATGATCAGATGGAAGATGAAGCACGCCGCGCCGCCTCCGCAGCACGTGTACTCCGTGTTCAAACACTCATGCTGCCAGCCCCCATAAAGGAGAAGCCATGAATACGCGTTCACTGCCGGGTGTACTGTTGCTGGTGCTTAGCCTGGCGGGTCTGTTCCTTCCCTCAGTTTGCCATGCCGATTATGATCAGGCAGCCGAAATACAAAGGCTGATAGACAGGGCCTCCAAGGATATAGCGAAAGACAAGGAAGCCTCGGCTGCCCTGAGCTCCGACATGAAGAAGGTTTACAAGAGTTTCGAGAACATTGCGGAGGTCCAGAAGAGCGTCGATGACGTCCTGATCAAGGTGCGACACACCAACATCAACAATACAACCAAGATGGCCTTTCAGGCTGGCCTGAATTTCACAAAGGTGATCCCCACCAGTCAGATTTCAGAAGCCGCCACCGATTTCGCCTTCGAGCGCGTCGCCGACTATCTGAAAGAGAAGTACCCTAATGCCATGAACGGCCGGATCACCCAGAACGTCGGCAGGGCAAAGGAGAGCTCCGTCACTGGCGTTCAGAAATTCAACTGGACCATCTCACTGGACGAGCAGGCGCTTGCCGGCTACATACGCACGGAAACCCCGGAACTGGCCGCTAAGGAGGGGTCGATTGGCGACAACCTGATCATCCTCAAGCATTCCCAACTCATCCGTCAGGCCGGAGACCAGGCCATTTCGCAACTGGATACGTTGTTAAAAGCGCTTCTGGAACAACACAAGCTGCTTGCCGGCCTCAAGGGCAGCGTGGATAACGATATCAAGCGTCTTGAGGAGGAGATACGCTCCTGGAACCGGCAACTGGAGTTGATTGGCATCCTCAAGTCGGCCAACGAATGGTCAAAGTCCCCCGACATGGTCACATTCCCCACCGATTCCAACTACGATTTTGGTACTGCAGCCTCCAAGATGAGGGAAGCCTGGCAGAAGCTTGCCGGCGGCAGTTATTCCTGCCGCAGCTATGATAACGCCGTCTGGAACGCCTACCAGGGTGCGCAAAGAAAGATGAGCGATTTGCTTCAGCCCATCTATGAGGCCGCTCGCGCCGCCTGCGCCTCCGGCAACGGGGCTGCCTGCTCGGCCGCCCAGGCGCGCGCTTCGGCCGCAGCCGCCAGCGTCCGTCGAGCCTTCGAGAGCCAGGTGGTGGGCACTACAAAGCAACTGCATGCTGATGCAAAAGCCATGGCCGACGGCCCTATCCACAGTTTTGGCCTATCCCTGTACAAGTGGAATAAGAACGAAGTAGACATGGTGATCTGGGGCGAAGAGCACACAATGAAAATGGAGGGGCAGCATGGTGACTGGCTGGGCATGGCCATCTGGCAATATGCCCTGTCCAACTTCAGAGCCAACAACGTCTCCCCCCGCTTCTACCCCATGTCCGTGAAACGCCTGGCACAATCGGAAAAGGTGCTCCAGGAGTGGAAGGTCGACGCCAAAAATCAGAAGGATTATTTTCAGCAACGGATGGACGCTGCAAAACGCTCAACCAGCACAGTCGCAGGATATGCATCCACCGCAACCCAACTGGCCGGCGAACTACAACCAAACATCGAGATATGGGACTGCTTCCGCTCCGCAGGCTCTTACGGCTACGATCCGTCGAGGGGCAGCTTTGAAAATGTTCGTTACCAATATGATCGCCTCGCCCACTTTGAGGCTGCTTTCAACGTCATTTCCCGCAACGGCGAGGATGCAGGCAGGCAACTCATCGAAGCAGCAAGCAAGAACGTGGCGCTGACCAACAAGGTAGTGGACGCCTTGCGCGGTGCAGCTTCGGTCATGGACCGCGCCGACAAACTTGTGGCCTCGGCGAAGAAACAGCGTATCGCTCAGGAAGGCGATCTGGATGTAAACGGCGGTCAGGTCTATGCCATTCTGGGCCACTATGGCGTAAATGACTCCGGCATCAAGGCACTCGACCAGCGGATCAAGGATGCGCTTGCCGACCCGCTGGTTCTGGAAAAGGAAGCCCTGAGCCAAGTACCTCTTATGCCGGGTTACCCCGTCAAAAACATGGTGCTGACCAATAACGGTATCGAAGAACTGAAGGCTACCGTAAAGAGAATTCTGGCCAGCATCGACAACGCCCGGGACAGCTACGAGCGCGCCTATAAGAATACCCAGAGGGCGGAAGCCAGCCTGGATACTGCTCTTCAAGCCATGCGCGACAAACTAACCCCGATCTTCCCGGCGGAGGCTCCCTATTTCTTCAAGGATGAGGTCCTCCGCGAATACTCGGAATCGGAAGATCATCTGGCGCTCATCCTGAGAAACCGGATTGGCGCAGCAAATCAACTGCCGGACAGCGGCCTGGGCAGCGGTAAACTGATTGAACGCTACGCCGCCCTGGCCAAGCGCTACCATGCTCTGGTAGATCCTATGATACCTGTGGCCAGAGCCAATCGCTATGCGCCAGCGATGGAGGAAATTCTTAAAAAACTGGAGGCCGATTCGGGCCGCCTGTCCAGCCTGAACAATGCCGCTTTTTCCAAGGAGTCCAACCGCTACTCCAATGATGCCTACAAGCTCATCACCAAGGCGAACAACGAGGGCAAAGTGGAACCCAAAAGCCGGGTAAATGTGGCCTACGGCGCCATCATGAGCAAGCTATCCAGCATTTCCTTCAACTACTATCAGGGCCAGCGCCTGAGCCGTGCTCAAGCCATCCTCCGTGAGCAGATAGGATACATCAACGCATTCCTCAGTAATCCTGATGGCAACGGTGGCTGGCTCATCGCCCGACAACATTTGGATAACATTGAAAGCGTGAAAAAACAGATTGATGCTTCGGTCCGAAATCACCCCAGCATCCAGGCGCTTGTGGATCAACTGGACGCTTTGAAAGCAAAGCTGAGAGCGGTTGCAAACAAGGTGGACAGTGGCACGCTCGAACGAGACAGGCAGGCTATCACGGCCATGTATGCTGATTTCTCCAATGCATATCAAAGTAAAAATTATTCAGCTGTGTCTCGTTTGTTTTCACGCAACTGGCATGCGGCAGACGGCAGCGATATCTATGATCTGGAGGAGACCCTGAGTAACAGTTTCCGGATGTTTAACAGTGTTAAGATGAGTATAGAAGGGCTGTCGATTCAGCGGGTTGAAGGTTCATACAAGGTACGCTATCAGGCTACATTAACCGGCAGCATTTCCCGGCTTCGCCCCCATAAAGAAACGTCAAACGTTGAAGACACCGTATCAATAACCCCTGATGGCCCAAGGATTATGAGCAGTACGGGCATACTGCACTAGGAGTCCTTCGGACTTATGAGAAATCGCACGCCTGCATCAATTCCGTCGTGCGCGGCAGGGATGCCGATGCCAACACATCCGGACTCATCATGCAGGCCATAAATGGGCTGCACCCTTTGCGCGTAAGGCGTGCCAATCGGCTCCCCTGCCGATTTATCTTCACATGGTCACCACTATGCAGGATTTATTCGTTTGATGCCGGCCGATCATGCCATGGCGCCACCTTGAACAGCAGCAGCATGCCGGGTACGGCCAGCCCTGCACAGAGCAGAAAAAAGGAGACCCACCCCATCGACTCGACCAGCCAGCCTGCGCCGGCATTGATAAAGGTACGCGGCACGGCAGCCAGGCTGGTAAACAGGGCAAACTGGGTCGCTGTATAGGCAGGATGCGTAGAACGGGCAATATATGCCACAAAGGCAGCCGTACCGACGCCAACGCCGAATGCCTCAAAACCGATCACCACAGCCAGTCGTGTCAGCTCTACTGGGCCGACATCTGCCTGAACGCCTACAGAGGCGAGCCAGAGAAAACCGAATATCGAACCGAACTGCACCAGACCGAACAACCACAAGGCCTTGTTGATGCCTATTTTCACCATCCACAGCCCACCGAGCAGACCACCGATCACCGCCGGCCATAAGCCGGCATTTTTGGCAATCAGGCCGATCGCTGTCTTGGAATAACCCATATCCAGATAAAACGGTGTTGCCAGCGCCGTGCAGAGGCTATCGCCCAGCTTGTAGCAGAAGATAAATGCCAACACCATCAGTGCACCCCGCCATCCCTGACGACTGATAAACTCATGAAACGGCTCTAGCACCGCCTGACGCAGGCTTTTCGGCACAACCGCCACTTGCGGCTCCTTCACCAGCAGCGTCATCACCATGCCGGGCAGCATAAACAGCGCGGTAATGATAAACACCGTACTCCAGGGCAGATGATCGGCCAGAATAAGCGCCAGCGAGCCGGGTATCAGGCCGGCCACCCGGTAGGCATTGACATGTACCGAACTGCCCAGACCCAGCTCTTCATCATCGAGCAACTCACGGCGGTAGGCATCCAGCGCAATATCCTGCGTCGCCGAGAGGAATGCCAGCAGGGTGGCAAATATAATGATCATCATCATGTCTGTTTGTGGTGAGAAACCGCCCATAGCGGCGATGGTCAGTAGTAACCCGCTCTGGGTCAGCAGCATCCAGCCACGCCTGCGACCCAATAACGGCATCGCGTAACGATCCAGCAGAGGTGACCAGAGAAACTTCCATGTGTAGGGAAACTGGATTAGTGCAAACAGGCCGATCGTGGTCAGATCCACCTGCTCACTGCGCAGCCATGCCGGCAGCAGATTGATCAGCAGATAGAGCGGCAAACCGGATGCGAAGCCGGTGAACACGCAGATAGCCATCTTGCGGGTGAACAGGTGTGAGAGAACACTCATGCGTTTTTAGCTTTCCTTTCACATCAGCGCTGGCCGATGTGCACCTGCTACACGATCAGATCGAAAGCGGCTTGACGTTTATTTCTCGTGTTTCGTTCTGATGCCTTGATCAACCGCTAACTACAAGCGGAGACAAAGGGTGATGCTTATTTCCGCACCCACTGTCCGGATGGTGTCATGATAAATTGCCCCGGTGCCGTTTTCTCCAGAGCCGTGCGTCCGGCAAGCACCTCAACAGCCTGCAGCGTCGTGCCATTTTTTGCCGCGATCGCCTGATAGTGTGCGCGGCGCTTGCCGTTAATATCCGCAACCAGCCCGGCCACTGCTGCACCACCCTGCACCGCCCCGAGATATCCATCCGGCTTTTCGCCCACCATACCTGAAGCCTTGGCATCGTGCAGATCCATCGCACTGGCGCCGGCAGGCAGAGCCATCACGGATAGCAGCCCCAGCATAAGCCCTATGCACGGCATGGCAAGGTAACGAAAATAGTTTTGTGTACGCATTGCTCGACTCCTTTAAAACAGGCCGCTGTCTTCCGACAAGACATGATCCAGATCTTTTTCCACCTTGATCCGTATTTCGTGCTCGATTTTCACATTCAGATTAATGGTAATCGGTTTATCAGGCACCTCTACCTTCACCGTCGGTGTGCATGCAAGCAGCCCCGCGCCATAGGCTGTGCACACCAGAATCATGATTGCTGCTTTACGCATCACCTGCCCGCCTTGCTGCATGGTCGTGATCACCACCAGCCTTACTTTTTCAGGCGCTGCTGCACCCGTTGATCCAATGTTTTGCTGACACCACTGTCCACACTCAGACTCTTCATCAACTGCAGCACATTCTCTTCGAGACTGAGATTAAACGCCACCGCACGTCCTGCTGCATAGGCGGGATTTTTCCCCGCCAGACGCACCTGCATCTTCAATGCGCCATCTATGGCATAGTCCGCCAGCACATCCATTTCATCATAGTGAAAGTCGCGGAAGATGCCAAGCACCATATCCATTTTTGAGTTGCCTGCCGCCAGCGCTTGCGCAGTAGCATTGGTCGCATAGCGGATCACGCCACCGGGCGCACGCGCCGACAAATGTCCCTGTGCAACGGTAACGCCCTTCGGTGTTAACAACATCGGTATCGTGCCGTCCAGCATACCATTGCCGGAGAGCCCCTCCTGCCTCTCCAGTGCCAGGATCTGCTCAATATCCAGATGTTCGACGCTGAGAGTGAACGGGTTCCGTTGCCGATTGAGGTCCATTACTATGGCGTGGCCAGTCACCTGCCCGCCCAGCAGTTGCGCGGAGAGATCATCCACACTCACTACAGGCCGTCCCCCCTGCAGAGGCAACTCCAACCCCACTGTTGCCCCGATATTGCGTATGGCAACACCATGATCAAATGAAGTCAGTGCGACACGTACCGGCTTGCTACTCTTGAGTGTATCACTGCCGGTCAGTTGCAGATGCATCGACAGACCGGCGAAGCGACTTTCACCAAGGCTACCGGCAATAGCATCCAACTCCGCATCAATATGATGATTCAGACTGTATGCGCTACCGCTGCGTTGCCAGCGGCTACCGGCGTCGATCGAGATGCTGCCGCCATCCAGATCAAGCTGCGGCAGCCTTAACCATTCACTCAGCGGATGGGTGCTGTCAAATACCATGGCCGGCACGTGCCATCGCATCGATCCGCCACCGCTAATCAGGTTGTGCTCAACCCTGCCGCTCCCTTGCAACAGCCCACTCTGAGCAGCAAGCGAGTAGTCGGCCGACAACTTCTCCTGATCCACATGCAGCTCCGCATTCAGATCCATCGCGCGCACAACGGCATCACCGGTAGAAAGTGTCGCGCCATGCATACGCAGTCGCCACGCCCTGTTCTCGCCACGTGCAACCGTGATGCTCTGGTAACCCAGTTTAACACCATGCCACTGCATGGCCTGCTTCGGCATGGATAGTGCCGCCTGCTCAATCTGCCAGCTGTCGGTTGAGGCATACGACACCATCAGCGGCTGATCCAGGCGCAGCGTTGTCTGCGGAAAATTCAGCCCGGCATACAGCAGCTTGCCAATGCGCAGTTGCTGCCCTGCCGGCAGAACCAGCAGCAGCCGCGGCTCTTTGATTGTTACAGTACCGCTCAAGCCGGTCGGAAGCAGCAGCGATGCCGGTGCCTGCATGGCCGGCAGCTGCGCGCTGGCATGCATGCCCTTGTCGATATGCCAGTCACAACGGCCATCGGCTACAGCCAGTGTGAGCGTGCCCGCCAGGTTGATCCGGCTTGCCTTGCCAACATGCTCAGCCGTCAAGTCAGTGGTCAGCAGGGCGTGGCCGGCAAGAGCTGACCATAGTCTGTCATGATCCGAAGGGAGTTCGGCCGGCCATGTCAGTTTCAGCTCAGCATCCAGACGGCCACTGATCTGCTCGCCCACAAGCGGCGATAAGCGTACGTAATCAGCCTGCAGCTCGCCATGAAATTGCAACAGAGCCTGCTGCCTGATGATGCTGCCGCTTAAGCGTACAATTTCGCTGCCGCTACCTGGCTCCGCTTGCTCCAGGACAATATGCAGCTCTCCATCCGCTGTGAATTCGGCCTGCAACTGAAATTGCTGCGTGCCGGTATCCAGCAGCAGCGGTGTCTGCAACACACCGTGTGCATAATCGATGCGGCCGCTGATCTGTTGCAGTGGTTGTTGCGCTGGAAATTTGATGGCTATCTGCTGCACATGCAGCTGCCGGGCCGGAATCATGGCCAGCAGGCCCGCCGGAGCCTGCATGCTTACAGGAGGTTGATCCGGGCCGGTGCCGGTCAGCAGGGTCAGCGACAGACGCGCCACGGCAATGCTGTTGACCCGACCATCAAACAGCTCAGCAGGTGACCAATCGACAACCACCCCCTGCATGTTGATGCGCAGTGAGCCATCATCGGCCTCCAGCCGGGCGGTATCCAGTACAGCCCCATGCAAACCGAACGATGAGATATGGATATCGCTATGGCCGAAACCCGCGCCTGCCAGGCGCACGGAGATCAGCAGAGATGCCAGCGCCGGCAACAACAGATAGAGAGCCAGCATCAATACAGAGGCGAGCATCAACCAGAGCGCAGTGCGCCTGAGCTGCATCACTGTTATAGCCTCACCGGCTGAGCGGCAGCAGCAGGGCCGGCAAGGAGGCGATCAGCCCGGTAGCGGCCCATCGAGAAATGCCAGCTCCTCCCAGATACTGGTCGACTGACCATGCGCATCCCGAAAACGCAGCTGCTCACGTTTTGGCACCAGCCGGCTGGGACGCCCATAGCTGTCGTCCTGCACCTGCTCGCTATCGGCAGAGGACAAAATCATCAGCCCCTCTTCAACCAGCAGATCAGTCACTTCATACTCTTCATTCAGATAGCGAACCCGTCTGCCGATCAGGCTTATCAGCGACTCGGGTTTATCGATCATCATTTGCGGTACCGAATCAGTCATGGCGACTCCCTATGTGACAACAGGATAAGAATGCAACCGACCCGGGTCAATGACAGACAGGCCTGCGCCATAAAGAAAGGGCCCGCTTAAACAGCGGGCCCATATAACACATGATAGCAGCCAAGCCGCTACATAACTGATCAATGGCTGAAGCGCAGCTGGAATGTAACCGGTACGGCTGCGGCAATCGATGGCAACTTCGCCGCCTCGCGCAGTGCCTCAATGCCTGCAACCAGCCCGAAATCTGCCGCCTTGATGATGATCGGTGCGCGGCTGCTGACCAGGAGACCACCATCAGCCAGTCCGACAATAGTGACCTCGGCCGGTAGTTGCTGTTCAATACCATGCAGGCTCAGCCTTAGCGGCACGGTTGCCGAAACGGATTCGCCGGGCTTGAGTGCTGCAAGCTTGAGACTGCTGACATCAGCAGAAACCTTGGCTGTTGCAAAATGGCTAACATCAAACAGCATGGATTGCATACGCTCGTTGCGAATGGCCACACCGGTCTCCACGCTGGTCAAATCAACAGAGACCTGCGTTTGTCCATCCTCAATCGAGCCCTGCAAAGCCTTAAAATGGTGAACTTCACCCACCACACCTTTTTTTACCGATACAAAATTCAACGATGACTCTCCGCCATCCAAAGACCAGTCGGCAGCCCAGCCGCTCATCGGCATGCAGAGCATGCATAACATCACAATTTTTTTCATAACCACTCCTTTTATCTCAATCGATTTCAACTGCAATGCTTGCCCACTCCCTGTAAATCAAAACACTCTGCAGTGTGTGCCTTTGATATCGGGCAGCCATCTGCTGCTACCGTTTTCATTGCAGGATGCAATAAATCGGCATCGCCCTAGCATGCCGGCAACATGATCAAGGAGAGGCTGCATGCAACAATTCTGGACCCTGTTAAGCGAAAAGACACTACTGGATATAACACTGGCACACTGGCTGCTTGCTGTCATCGCCCTGTTTATGACAGTTGCGACCCAGCGTATCGCGCTGACCCTGTTTCAGCGTATGGCAAAAAAGCTGGCTGCACGCACCAAAACACAGCTGGATGACGTACTGCTTACAGCGGCCGAACAACCGGCCAGCATGCTGATCTACGTGCTAGGGCTGATGTTGACCGTTCATCTGCTGCATCCGCCAGCAGATGTCTTCCCGCTGGTGGCTATTGCCGATCAGAGCGCGCGCATTATCGCCATCATTATCGGCATCTGGTTCCTGTGGCGCCTGATTACAGGGCTCGCCGCCTACTTTTCCACTCGCGCACGGGAAACTGACTCGGCACTGGATGACCAGCTGGTGCCCTTTGTCGCCAAAACACTGCGGATATTTCTGGTTATGACCGCTGTACTGGTTGTGGCACAAAATATGGGCTACTCCATCTCGGGCCTGCTGGCATCACTCGGTATCGGCGGTATCGCTATCGCCATGGCCGCCAAGGATACTATTTCCAATATTTTCGGATCGATCATGATTCTGGTCGACCGGCCCTTCACTGTAGGTGACTGGATAAAAACTACGGAGTTCGAGGGCGTAGTCGAGGAGATCGGTTTTCGCTCCACCCGTATTCGCACCTTTGAGCGAACGCTGGTCAATGTGCCCAACTCCTCCCTGGCCAATATGGTCATTGATAATATCGATGCCCGCAGCCAGCGTCGCATCAAAATGCGTATCGGCCTGACTTATGATACGACTCCGGCACAGATGACGGCGGCCATTGCCGGCATTGAGGAAATTCTGCTCAATCATCCAGGTGTCCATCAGAGCTATAAGCTGGTGAAGTTTGATGAGTTCGAAAATTCATCGCTATCTATTTTCCTCTACTACTTCGCCAGTAACAAGGTCTGGGCTGAATACCTGCAGGTACGACAGGAGGTGAATCTGCAGATCATGGAGCTACTCGAATCACTGGAGCTCAACTTCGCCTTCCCTACCCGCACGCTACACATCGAGAAGGAAGAGATGCTTGCTGCACAGGAGCCAGCAAGGGAAGCGCGATGATCTCTCATCCCGCTGCTGAAAGCATGAGTGAATGCGAGACCACAAGAGACCTGCCTTCACCACCGAAAGCAGGAAGCCCGCTGATACCGGCATGACGAAGCTGGCGAAGATACTAAATGGCTCATATAGACGAACAGATGATGCAGGTAGTCCGGACGCCCTTGTTGCCGCCTGTTACTCGGGGACGCTAACCTGAACTGCAGCCGCCGCGGCGTCTGGCTGATCATCGGCAACTGTTTTTTCCACCATCGTCACCGGCTGATCAAACGTGTCGAAGACATCAACCTCAAATGCCCTGTTCGGAATCCGGCTGCGGTCAATCAACTGCAGCGACTCTCCGGGACGCACATCCTCGGCGATCACCGTTGATGCCCCCTGATCTGCCATCGAACTGCGTCGGGTACAACATATATTCAAATCATTACTTTGCCAGTTCCCATGCTGGCTATGCCTGCGCTTCACCGATGCGGCGGTAAAGCTCAGCGGCGTACCATCATGGCGCTGGATCCTCAGCCACAGGTCTCGTCTGGTTGGCTGCACAGCCAGCTCAGCCGGCATGGTGCCGCTTTGAAGGAACGACTCGATAAAAGGGATACGATCCAACTCACTGGGCAGCGTATGATGATCGCCGGTAATGGATACATTCGGCGCCCACGGCAACCACGCCGCAACATCATCCACCACCAGATCCCCCTTTAATGCGCGGTTGCTGGTGGTATACGCATTCAACACTTCAATGCCATCAAGCTCACTGCCGCCCAGACTGTTCAACTGCCAGAGAAAATCGCTGCCCGGCTGAATCTCCTGAGCCTGCACATTGCCGGTCGCGGCCACAGATGCCAGCTCCGCCAGTACACTCGCCGCATTGGCGCCATAATGCGGCACCGACAACAGCAACAAACGGCGGATATTGTGGCCAATATGGTGAGAGAGATACTGGCGTACCAGCACGCCCCCCATACTGTGCGCCACCACATCCACTTCACCGGGAAAGCTTTTCAGGTAGCGCTCCAGATGCTCCTCCATCGCCTCAAGCGGTGGATAGCGATTCGGCAGCGCACCTGTACGGTAGTTGAAGTAATAGATATCCCTGCCCATACGCTGCTCCATCTGCAGCAGGCGTTTGGCATCAGGCCAGGTGAATTCATCTCCATTCCAGCCATGCACAAGCAGTACAGGTACGGTATCAGGATAATCTGGCTGCATCAGCTGATCTGTCTCTTCCCAACCCTGCCAGAGGTTAAGCGTAATCTGCTCACTGCTCTTGCCTGCGCACGAAGAGAGCAACAGTGCAACAGCAAGCAGACAGACGGGGCGGATCAACCGGACACATATCTTCATGCCCCCATGCTCACGGATTATATCCGGCATGCCAATAGTGGCGTGGCGAATTCACGTAATCCTCATGGCTCTCAAGCCAAACACACCTGTGCATCACCACAGCAATGCTTGGCAAGCAGGGCATGCTATGGTCGGATACAGCCCATGAAGATGCTATTTGATTTTTTCCCTGTTCTGCTGTTTTTTATCGTCTACAAGGCTGTCGATATCTATGCTGCGACAGCTGTATTGATTGCAGCCTCGGCGGTGCAGACATTCGGCCATCGCATATTCAAAGGCTCATTCGAAAAATCGCATGTCATTACACTGGTACTTGTCGCCATATTCGGCACCCTGACACTGGCGTTGCACGATGAGGTATTCATCAAATGGAAGCCAACCGCCATCAACTGGCTGTTTGCCGCTGTATTTATCGGTTCGCATTTTATCGGCAAGAAAACCATTATTGAACGCATGATGGGAGCCAACATCACACTGCCTGCCTTTGTCTGGAGCCGTCTGAATATAGCCTGGGCACTGTTTTTCATCATGCTTGGTTGCCTGAATCTGTATGTCGCATTTTCATTCGATACGGACACATGGGTAAACTTCAAACTGTTCGGTCTGATGGGGCTGACCTTTGTTTTCATCATTGCCCAGAGTCTATATCTGGTTCCTTACCTGAAAGAAGCAGAGAAAACCGACGCCGACTGACACCCGCAAGGCCAAGTAGCCGGCGAAAACCGGCCGGCGCGGGATTCAAATGCGGCTATTCCGGCTTGCCGCCCATATGCAGCGGTTTTCCCTGTGATAGTGATGACAGGTAGCTGATCAGATTCACCATCTCGACACTATCATGGGCAGGCGGCGTTCCCTGTAGTGCACCTGCTACACAATTATGCACCTGATCTGCCAGCACCAGCACACGTGCCTGACGTATGTTGTAGCGCGGAAAAATAGCAGCCGCATTGTTCAGACTGGGAATCGTGCTGCCATCGGGCAATTTACCTGCCGTGGTGCCGCCGGCAGTATGACAACTGTTGCAGGTTCTTCCGGCACCTTTGAATGTAGACGTCATAAACAGCTGTTTACCGCTTTCTACAGCCTGATCCAAAGGCCCTGCACTAGCTGTATAAGGCACTGCTGCCAAAGTCAGCACCATCGATGTGAAGGCCAGCAACATGGCCGATTCGCGTATAACAGACATCAGAAATCTCCCTGCAATTGCATTCGTGTCGAAACGCTGACACCCAGGGTACTGTATGAGGAATCAGTTCAGAGTAAACATCTTCGTAACTGATATATACGAGCATAAAAAAAGGACCCCGCATAGCGGGGTCCTTTTTTGCAATCAGTGTTGATCGCGTGATTTATGCTTCTGCAGGAGCCTCGGTTGTAGCAACAACCTGATCAACCAGTTCGATGATCGCCATGGAGGCTGCATCACCGGCACGGAAACCGGTCTTGATCATACGGGTGTAACCACCGGTACGATCAGAGCATGCCGTAGCAATATCATTGAACAGCAGATCAACAATCGGGCGATAGCGCAGTTTGGCCAGAGCCTGACGGCGTGCATGCAGATCGCCACGTTTGCCAAGCGAAATCAGCTTTTCGACGTAAGGACGTACTGCACGTGCCTTGGCTTCGGTTGTTTCAATACGGCCATGCGTGAGCAATGCTGTTGCGAGGTTAGCCAGCAATGCGCGACGGTGCCCCGTAGGCAGTCCCAGTGAACCGCGGTGTTTACGATGTCTCATTTATCCTGTCCTCTCTAGCCCAGACTCAGTCTTCCAGCACTTCCGCATCATCCTGCGGTGGCCAGTTAGGCAAATCCATGCCCAGTTCAAGCCCCATGTTTTCCAGGACTTCTTTAATTTCATTCAATGATTTGCGACCGAAGTTCGGTGTACGCAACATTTCCTGCTCACTACGCTGAACCAGATCACCAACGCGGAATACATCATCGGATTTCAGGCAGTTCATCGAACGCACAGACAGGTCCAGATGTTCAATCGGCTGAATCAGCAGATTATCCAGGCCATCATCGATATTCTCTTCGACAGCAACAATACTGACATTTTCAAAATCAACAAACACTGCCAATTGAGCTTCCAGAATTCTGGCAGCTGAGTTCAGCGCCTCTTCCGGTGACAGTGAACCGTTGGTTTCAATTTCCATGATCAGTTTGTCATAGTTAGTACGCTGACCGACTCGTGCAGATTCCACACGGGTCGAAACACGGCGAATCGGTGAGTAGGAAGCATCGACCAGCAATGATCCTACCGGACGCTCATCAACTTCACGCTCGGTTGCCGGCTCGTAGCCACGTCCTTTCTCTACTCTTGCCTCAATTTTCAGATGGGCATCATCATTCAAATGCGCCAGAATCAATTCAGGATTGAGTACAGTCAGACCGGCAGGGCACTTGATATCAGCGGCAGTTACAATAGAAGAGCCCTTGATATCCAGTGAAATCGTTGCTGCATCATCACCTTCCATGCGCAGATCCAGTTCCTTCAATGACAGGATAATATCCATGACATCTTCACGAACGCCCTTGATGGAGTCGTATTCATGCGCAACACCGTCCATGAGGACAGATGTAACTGCTGCGCCAGGCAGCGATGACAACAGCATGCGGCGCAGACTGTTACCAATCGTTGTGCCATAGCCGCGTTCAAGCGGCTCAAACACAATCTTGGCAGCACGGCCAGGCACTTTCTCTTCAATGCTGATATGACGCGGATTAATCAGTTGCATGAATCGGTCCTCAATGTTTACTTGGAGTAAAGTTCGACGATCAGCTGTTCACGGATATTGGAGTCCAGCTGGTCACGTGCAGGCTTCTCACGGTAAACACCCTGACGACTTGGCAGATCTACATCCAGCCATTCAGCCGCACCACGACTACCGGCTGCTTCAGCAGCAGCATTGATACGCAGCTGCTCCTTGGCGCCATCTACCAGCTCAAGACGCGAGCCGACAGAAACACGGTAAGAAGGGATATTCACGATGCCACCATCAACCTTAAGCAGCTTGTGGCGTACGATCTGACGAGCTTCAGTACGTGAAGATGCCAGACCCATACGGTATACTACATTGTCCAGACGTGACTCCAGAATCTGCAGCAGGTTCAAACCGGTAATACCAGGCATACGATCAGCATCATCAAAGTAACCACGGAACTGCTTCTCGCCCAGACCGTAGATACGCTTGACCTTCTGCTTCTCGCGCAACTGCAGACCGTAGTCAGAAACCTTTACGCGACGGTTTTGACCGTGCATACCAGGTGCATAAGGACGACGCTCGATCGGACATTTGTCCGAGTAGCATTTACTGCCCTTGATAAATAACTTTTCGCCTTCGCGTCGGCACAACCGACATTTGGCTTCCAGATAACGTGCCATCTATTGAACTCCTAAACGCGGCGCCGCTTGGGCGGGCGGCATCCATTATGTGGAATCGGGGTTACGTCGCGGATCGTGGTAACATTGATGCCAACAGCAGCAATGGCACGCAGTGCCGATTCACGTCCACTACCAGGACCACGAACCAACACTGAGCAATTCTTCACTCCATGATCCATAGCCTTGCGGGCAGCTTCTTCAGCAGCAACCTGTGCAGCAAACGGTGTACTCTTACGAGAACCGCGGAAGCCTGCAGCGCCGCTGGTTCCCCAGCATATCACATCGCCGTTACCATCCGTAAAGGTAATAAGCGTATTATTAAAACTTGCCTTAATATGGACAACAGCATTGGCGATATTCTTGCGAACGCGCTTTTTGTTGACCGAGGCTCTTGGTTTAGCCATTGCGGACCCCTGTTACTTCTTCTTGCCAGCGACTGTACGGCGCGGACCTTTACGAGTGCGAGCATTGGTCTTGCTGCGCTGACCGCGAACGGGCAGGCCCTTGCGGTGACGGAGACCACGGTAGCAACCGAGATCCGTCAAACGCTTAATGCTCATCGTTACTTCACGGCGGAGGTCACCCTCCACTGCGTAATCCGTATCAATTACTGCACGGATTTTATCTACTTCTCCGTCACTCAGATCCTTGACGCGGGTATTAACATCAATACCAGCACTGGCAAGAATCGCCTTCGAACTGGTATGACCAATACCAAAAATATAAGTTAACGCTATTTCTACGCGTTTCTGAGTCGGAATATTTACACCGGCTATACGAGCCACTTGCTGCCTCCTTAGGCCTTGAGGAAAAGGGCGCGAACCATAGCGATAAGCATGGCTGCGCGCAACTCCCTTAACCCTGTCGCTGTTTATGTCGTGGATTCTCGCAAATAATGCGGACTACGCCCTTGCGGCGAATCACTCGACATTTGTTACACATTTTCTTGACCGATGCACGGACTTTCATGCCTGCACCTCCTCAACTCTACCGGCTAGCCGGCATGGTGTTCACCGAAGGTATTACTACCAATCAATGAGCCGGATGACCTTTTGCTGTCTTCCGGATTGATCATCCACCAAGTGGTGATCCATCAGCTGTAAGCTGTTCCGACAACCGATTGGTTATCGATTACTTCTCGCGGTAACTAATGCGTCCGCGAGAAAGATCATAAGGTGAAATTTCTACCGTCACCTTGTCACCTGGAAGGATGCGGATGTAATACTTACGCATCTTTCCGGAGATCGTGCACAATAACTCGTGCCCGTTTTCCAGTTTAACCTTGAACATGGCATTGGGTAATTTTTCTACCACTTCCCCGCTCATTTCAATGATATCTTCTTTTGCCATGCTTAGCCTTCTACCGCCTCTTTCAGAGCGGCGTAAACCGTCTCCATTTCCCCGGATGCATCAATCATGCGAAAACCAGTCTTGTGCTTGTAGTAATCCAGCAACGGCGCCGTCTGTTCATGATACACTTCCAAACGGTGGGCTATCACATCTTCCCGATCATCATCACGCTGATACAGCTCTCCACCACAACGATCACAAATACCTGATTTTGAGGGGGCCGAATACTGCCGATGAAATCCAAAACCGCAAGCCTTACATATCAATCGCCCGCTAAGCCGTTCCAGAAGGTTCTTTTCGGGCGCATTCATGAACACGGTACGGCCAATAGAGAGGCCATGCCGGGACAGCATCTGATCCAGCGCTTCAGCCTGTGCAACATTGCGCGGAAAACCATCAAGCAGAAAGTTCACAGAACCATCCGCAACAATGCAATCTTCGATCATCGTCACCACAAGCTCGTCCGGAACCAGTTTGCCTGCGTCCATATAAGCTTTGGCAGCAAGACCCGCACTGGTCTCTTCGCGCACGGCAGAGCGCAATATATCGCCCATAGCCAGGTGCTTGATACCTGTGTCACCAGCCAGCTTCTCGCCCTGGGTGCCTTTGCCGACACCCGGAGGTCCAAACAGAATCACATTCATGATTTGCCGGTCTTCAGGCGTGCCTTTTTCATCAGACCTTCGTACTGGTGGCTCATCAGATGCGACTGAATCTGTCCCATTGTATCCATCGTCACCACCACAACAATCAGCAAGCTGGTACCACCAAAGTAGAACGGTACGGACAACTCGGAGATCAACCATTGCGGCAACAGACATACAATCGATACATATGCAGCGCCGACAACAGTGATGCGGGTAAGTACGGCATCGACATAATCTGCTGTTTTCTGGCCAGGGCGGATGCCCGGGATGAAGCCACCATGTTTCTTCAGGTTATCAGCCGTATCCTTGGGGTTGAATACAATTGCAGTATAGAAGAAGCAGAAGAACACAATCAGTCCGGTAAACAGGGCCATATAGAGCCATGCTCCGGGTGACAGTACTGCAGAGAGATCGCCCAGCCACTCGAAACCGGCAACACCCTTGGTAAACTGTGCGAAGGTTGCAGGCAGCAGAATCAGGGATGAAGCAAAAATAGGCGGGATAACACCGGCGGTATTCACTTTCAGAGGCAGGAATGACGCCTTGCCACCATACATGCGATTGCCGACCTGACGCTTGGCATACTGAATCGGAATACGACGCTGCGCACGCTCAAACCAGACCACCGCACCGGTAACAGCCAGTGACATGCCAAACAGACCCAGCACGGTAAAGGGCGAAAATTCGCCGGTACGTGCAAGCTCGAGTGTACTGCCGACAGCACTTGGTAAGCCTGCAACAATGCCGCCAAAAATAATCAATGAAATACCGTTGCCGATACCACGTTCGGTTACCTGCTCACCAACCCACATCAGGAATACGGTACCGGTCACCAGCGTGATCACAGTCATCGCACGGAATGCCATGCCCGGATCGATCACAACCGACTGACCAGCGACTGAAAATGATTCCAGACCGATGGAGATACCGATCGCCTGGAAAATAGCCAGACCAACTGTGCCGTAACGAGTATATTCAGTAATCTTGCGACGACCGGATTCACCCTCTTTCTTCAACTGTTCCAACCGGGGAGATACCACGGTCATCAGCTGTATGATAATAGCGGCGGAGATGTACGGCATGATACCCAGTGCGAAAATGGTTAAACGTGACAAAGCGCCACCTGAGAACATATCGAACATACCCAGCAGGGAGCCTTGCGCCTGGCTGAAAAACTGAGCCAGTACACCCGCATCAATGCCGGGAACCGGGATATGTGCACCAACCCGGAAAACAACCAACATTGCGAGAGTAAACAGGATACGTGACTTCAGCTCAGGAATCTTGCCAATATCACCAAATCCGCCCATGGCGCCCGACGGCTGAGAAGCCATATCAGCCCTCTGTCGCGGTCAGGCTTAAAGTACCACCAGCGGCTGTAACAGCAGCTGTTGCAGAAGCAGATGCAGCCGACACGGAGACACTGATTTTCTTGCTCAGCTCACCCTTGGCCAACAGTTTGATCGGATCAACAGCATTACGCACGAGGCCCGCTCCATACAGTGCTGCAGCATCAACTGTCACACCATTGTCGAAACCGTTCAGATCTCCCAGGTTAACCACCTGGAACTCATTACGTGTACGCGGAGTGAAACCACGCTTTGGCACTCGACGATACAATGGCATCTGGCCGCCTTCAAAACCGCGCGCTACCTTGCCGCCGGTACGGGACTTCTGTCCCTTGTGACCACGACCACCGGTCTTGCCATTGCCTGTTGCAATACCCTGACCCTTACGCTTGTTTGCTTTGCGTGAGCCGTCAGCTGATTTGATTTCATTCAGTTTCATGTCTTACTCTCCGGATTCAATACGAACAAGATGTCTGATCTTGTTCACCATGCCGCGAACACTCGGGGTATCTTCCAACTCAACCACCTGATTCATGCGACGGAGCCCCAGACCAACCAATGTTGCCTTCTGGTCTTTGGAGTATCCGATGCCGCTTTTATACTGACGGACGCGAATCGTATCTTTGTTTGCCATTTGGAGCTCCTAATCTGATCAGGCAGTTGTTTTGCCACGACGGGCGGCAATCTGCTCTGGGCTTTCCAGCATCTTCAATCCATTAAACGTGGCACGAACACTGTTTACTGTGTTACGTGAACCCTGTGACTTGGTCAGGATGTCGCTGATACCAACAGCATCCATGATTGCGCGCACTGCCGAGTTGGCAATAACACCGGTACCTTCAGCAGCAGGCTTGAGCATAATGAAGCTTGCATCCTGGCGGCCTGTCACCTGATAGAATATAGAGCCATCTTTGCGTGGCACATAAATCAGGGACTTGCGGGCAATATCGCCAGCCTTGCGGATCGCTTCAGGTACTTCTTTCGCCTTGGCATGGCCAAAACCGACATGACCGTTGCCATCACCGACTACCATCAGGGCGGAGAAGCTCATGCGACGACCACCAGATGTTGTCTTGGCGATACGATTTATCGACACCAGTTTCTCATTCAGATCCAATTCGTTTGCGTTGATCATCTGTATCTCCTAGAACTTCAGACCGCCGGCGCGAGCGCCTTCGGCCAGCGCCTGAATGCGCCCATGATATGCAAAGCTGCCACGGTCAAAAGCCACGACTTCAACACCCGCCTTGATGGCGCGCTCGGCAATCAGCTTGCCTACTTCTTCGGCACCCTGCTTGTTGCCACCATTGTTGATCGCGGCATCCAGGCTGGATGCTGCTGCCAACGTCTTTCCGCTCGCGTCGTCTATGATCTGCGCATAGACATGACGTGCTGAACGGAAGATGCTCAGACGCAGGCGACCTGATGCTTTGACTCTGGCGCGTACTTTGCGTGCACGGCGCACTGCGCCATTGGATTCGTAACGTTTGATACTCATCTCTTACTAACCTCTGATTGTAAGCTGTAGGCCATTATGCCTTCTTGCCTTCCTTCATGACGACATGCTCGCCAACATAGCGTACGCCTTTACCCTTGTACGGCTCTGGTGGACGATAAGCGCGAATTTCTGCGGCAACCTGGCCGACACGCTGCTTGTCGATACCACTCACAGTAATGATGCTCGCCTCGACAACTGCGCTGACACCTTCCGGCAGTTCGTAGACAACCGGGTGTGAAAAACCGAGAGACAGATTCAGCGAACGACCCTGTGCCTGAGCACGGTAACCAACGCCCTTGAGCTCAAGCTTCTTTTCAAAGCCGGCACTTACACCTGTAACATTGCTTGCTACCAGAGCACGGGCCAGACCGAAAAAGGACTTGGTCTTCTTGTCTTCAAGATTCGAACAAACGAGGGTCAGCAGGTTATCTTCCTGCGTGGCAGTGATGCCAGCAAACAGTGGCGAAGTAAGCTCGCCCTTGCTGCCCTTGATGGTGATGGAGTCGCTGCTGATGCTGGCTGAAACACCAGCCGGCAGAGTAACGGGTTGTTTACCAATGCGTGACATAATCTACCTCAAAATACCGTACAGAGGACTTCGCCACCCATCTGGGCTGTACGTGCCGTTCTGTCGGTCATGATTCCCTTTGATGTGCTGATCAGCGCTACACCATAGCCATTCTTCACACGTGGCAATTCATCAACACCGACGTATACACGGCGGCCTGATTTGGAAATGCGTTTAATCTCGTGAATGATCGGTTTGGCATCTTCGTCATAACGCAGGGTGACACGCAGAAAACGGTGACCCTTGTGGTTATACGCTTTGACTGCACCAAGATAACCTTCATCTTTCAACAGCTCTGCCATGGCTAGCAAAACCTTGCTTGCGGGCATTTCAATTCGTTCAATTCCTGCCATCTGTGCATTGCGAATTCGCGTCAGCATGTCGGCGATACGGTCCATCATCATATCAGTATACTCCTCACCAGCTCGACTTGACCATACCAGGGATCTCCCCGGCAAGTGCATGCTTACGCAGGCAGATACGGCACATACCCAGTTTACGGTAGACCGAATGCGGACGTCCACAAAGCTGGCAGCGCGTATAGGCGCGAACTTTAAATTTTGGTGTGCGATTGCATTTTACAATCATTCTCTTGGAAGCCATGTAGCAGCCCTCTTATTTGCGGAACGGCATGCTGAATTCTCTCAGCAGTGCGCGTCCTTCATCATTGGTTTTGGCCGAAGTGCAAATGGTGATATCCATACCACGCACCTTGTCAACCTTGTCGTATTCAATTTCAGGAAAAATGATCTGCTCCCGAATGCCCAGGGTGTAGTTACCACGGCCGTCAAATGACTTCGGCGACAAACCCTTGAAATCGCGAATACGCGGCAAAGCGATATTAACCAGGCGATCAAAGAATTCCCACATGCGCTCACCGCGCAGCGTCACACGGCAACCGACCGGCATACCATCGCGCAACTTGAAGTTGGCGATTGATTTGCGCGAACGAGTCACAACAGGCTTCTGACCGGTAATTGCGGTCATATCTGCAAGAGCGCCATCCATCAGCTTGGCATTCTGTGATGCTTCACCCACACCCATGTTCACCACAATCTTGGTGATGCCAGGAATCTGCATAGGGTTTGTGTAGGCAAACTCTGCTTTCAGCGCAGGAGCTACTTTCTCATTATATTGGTCTTTTAAACGTGCCATTGTTGTATCTCCTACCTATCCAGCACTTCGCCGCATTTGCAGCAAGTACGAACCTTGCGACCATCTTCAAGCGTCTTCACGCCCAGGCGGACCCCGGCCTTGCACTTGGCACAGAAGTACTGCACGTTGGAAATCTCCATAGGAGCTTCCTTGTCAATAATGCCACCAGCGCTATTTTCAGTCTGACGGGTATGGCGCTTGATCATATTGACCTTGGCCACCAGTACATTGCCATCCTGCGGGATAACACGGATCACTTTACCACGTGCACCTTTGTCACGACCGGTAATGACGATCACTTCATCATCTTTGCGAATTCGGGTTTTAACCGTTGCTGTCATCTCTTATCGCCTCACTTTCCCGCTTACAGCACTTCAGGCGCAAGGGAAACAATTTTCATATAACCCTTGGCACGCAATTCGCGTGTTACAGGGCCAAAAATACGGGTGCCCATAGGCTCATTCTGCTTGGAGAGCAATACTGCGGCATTCTCATCGAAGCGAATGGAAGAACCATCTGGACGACGGAACTCCTTGGCAGTGCGCACAACTACAGCGCGCTGAACCTCACCCTTCTTCACCTTACCGTTCGGTACTGCTTCCTTGACCGCTACGACGATAACATCGCCGACGCTGGCATAACGACGCTTGGAGCCGCCCAGGACTTTAATGCATTTTACACGGCGGGCACCGGAGTTATCGGCTACCTGCAGTACAGTTTCATTCTGAATCATGCCAATATCTCCTTACAGCTGTTCAGCGCGGGTCAGCACTGTGATCAACTGCCAACGCTTACGGCGGGAGATCGGGGCTGACTCGATGATGCGAACTGTATCACCTATGTTGCAGGTATTCTCTGCATCATGTGCCATATATTTCTTGTGTGAACGAACAGTCTTGCGGTAACGCGGATGCAAAAACTTCCGCTCTACCTGCACAACGATTGTCTGCTCTGCTTTATTACTTACTACTACCCCTTCAAGGGTGCGCTTGTTGCTTGTTGCTTCGGACATCTCTCTCTATCTCCTTAGCTGCGCTGAGCCAGAATGGTTTTGATACGCGCGATTTCACGACGTACCTGGCCAACACGGGCCGTATTGTTCAACTGCATGGTCGCCTTCTGAAACCGCAGCTTCATACTCTCTGCAGCCAGTTCATTCATGCGTTCTGTCAGATCTGAAGCGCTCAGTGCACGCAGATCTTTTGCATTCTTGTTATCGCTCATCGTCCTACTCCACGCACGACAATCTTGGTGCGGATTGGCAGTTTTGCAGCAGCGCGCTCAAGCGCACCACGAGCCAATTCCTCATCAATACCGTCCATTTCATACAGGATGCGGCCAGCTTTCACTGCGGCAACCCAAAATTCAGGTGAGCCTTTACCTTTACCCATGCGGACTTCAGCAGGCTTCTTGGATACCGGCAGATCAGGAAAAATGCGGATCCAGACGCGGCCCTGGCGTCTGACATGACGGCTGATCGTAACACGAGCGGCCTCAATCTGACGTGCCGTAATACGACCCGGTTCCATTGCCTTCAATCCAAACTGTCCAAAATTCAGGCTGGCACCGCGCGGGCTCTTGCCGCGAATTCGCTGAAGCTCTTTGTGATGCTTACGCCAGCGGATCTTCTTCGGTTGCAACATCGTGACTCTTCCTCTCTACCTAATAACAGTCTTTATGCGTTAGCGTCAATGGTATCGCCCAGCTTAATGCCGTTAAATACCCAAACTTTTACACCAACCACACCATAAGTGGTATGCGCTTCCGCAAAACCATAGTCAATTTCAGCACGCAGGGTATGCAATGGTACACGGCCTTCACGATACCATTCAGTACGCGCAATCTCGGCACCGCCCAGACGGCCGGCACAGTTGATACGCACACCCTTGGCGCCCATACGCATGGCACCCTGTACTGCGCGTTTCATTGCACGACGGAATGCCACACGGCGCTCCATCTGAAAGGCAACGTTCTCTGCGATCAGCTGAGCTTCTGCCTCAGGGCGACGAACCTCAACAATGAAAACCTGAACTTCCTGGTTAAATTCCTTAACCAGCTCGTTACGCACCGCATCAATCTCGGAACCCTTCTTGCCAATCACGACACCAGGACGTGAGGTATGAACGGTAACCTTGATCTTGCCTGCAGGACGCTCAATGATGATACGCGATACACCGGCATGCTTCAGGCGAGCCTTCACATGACGACGCAGCTTGATATCTTCACGCAGCTGCGCACCAAAATTCTTGTAAGAGGCGTACCAGATTGATTCCCAGTTACGTACAACACCAACACGGAATCCAATCGGATTTACTTTCTGTCCCATGACTAACCCCTTTATCCGCGTTCGCTAACAGACACCGTGAGGTGGCTATGGCGATGAAAACGTTTACGCATACGGCCCATGCCTTTCGGACGGAAACGCTTGAGCGTCATACCGGCATCGGCTTTAGCCTCGGATACAAACAAAGCATCCACATCGAGACCGTGATTCTGCTCGGCATTAGCGATCGCCGACTTCAACACTTTCTCATACAGGCGAGCTGACTTCTTCGGTGACAGCGCCAGTACTGCAATGGCGCGATCGACGTTCAGGCCGCGGATGGCGTCGGCCATGAGGCCTGCCTTCTGTGGGCTGATCTTGCTGTTTTTGTGCAATGCACGTACTTGTTCAGACATGCCTACCTCTTCCTGGCCTTTTTATCCGCACCATGACCATAGTAGGTGCGGGTAGGTGAAAACTCACCCATCTTGTGACCAACCATGTTCTCAGTCACGAAGACCGGTATAAACTTGTGGCCATTATGTACTGCAAAATTCAGGCCGACGAACTCAGGCGAGATAGTTGAGCGACGTGACCAGGTCTTGATCACACCCTTCTTCTCAGCTGCCTGCGCTGCATCTACCTTCTTCTGCAGAGAGGCCTCAATGTAAGGGCCCTTCTTTAATGAACGCGCCATGTCTTACCTCACTTCTGGTTACGGCGGCGAATAATATCACGGTTCGACGCCTTGTTCTTCTGACGGGTCTTGTGACCCTTGGTCGGTACACCCCAGGGTGTTACCGGATGACGGCCACCAGAGGTACGACCTTCACCACCACCGTGTGGATGATCAACCGGGTTCATGGCAACACCACGAACGTTCGGACGAATACCCAGCCAGCGGCTGCGACCAGCCTTGCCAACTTTACGGTTGGAGTGATCGGCATTGCCCATCACACCAATACTTGCTAAACAACGTGCATCCACACGACGAAACTCGCCGGAAGGCATCTTCAGGATAGCCATGCCACCCTCTTTACCCATCAACTGGATGGAAACACCGGCACTGCGAGCCATCTGGCCACCCTTGCCCGGTTTCATCTCCACGTTATGAACAATGGTACCGACGCGGATCTTGGACAGTGGCATTGCATTACCGGGACGCACTTCTGCATCTGGGCCGGACATGACAACATCACCAGCGCGCAGACCCTGTGGAGCGAGGATATAACGCTTGTCACCGTTGCTGAATACGACCAGCGCAATATGTGCTGTGCGGTTCGGATCATATTCAAGGCGCGCAACCTTACCTTCTATGCCGTGATTGTCACGCTTGAAATCTACCAGACGATAAAGACGCTTATGTCCGCCACCACGATGGAAGGCAGTAATACGTCCGTTATTGTTGCGGCCACCCGAATTTGTCAGGCCAACCGTCAATGATTTCTCCGGATCGCCCTTGTGCAGATCGGTGTTTACAACACCAATGCGACCGCGATTACCGTTGGATGTGGGTTTTAGTGCTCTCAAAGCCATCGTTTATACCTCTTCAGCCACTTCAAGCGTCTGGCCTTCAGCCAGGCGGACAACAGCCTTACGGTAGCCTGAACGGCTGCCTGCATGTGCACCACGGCGTTTAGGCTTGCTCGGCATGTTGATCACCTGAACCTTATCCACATCCACTTCAAAAATAGCTTCAATGGCGGCCTTGACCTGGGTCTTGCTTGCCTCACGGGCAATACGGAAAGTGTACTGATTTGCTGCACCGGTAGCCGTGTAACTCTTTTCAGTAATTACAGGCTGGCGCAAAATGTTAAAGTGATTGATATTCGCACTCATGCCAGACGCTCCTCAAGATTATCTACAGCAGCGGCAGTCAACACAATACGCTTGCTCTTGAGCAGATCATGCAAACTGATCTGACCATCGAGCTTCACCTGTGTGTTCGGCACATTACGGCCGGACAGCTCAACTGCACTGTTATTCTCGCCCAATACGATCAGGCCCGAATCAGTGCCCAGAGCATTCAGTGTCTCTACAAATGCTTTGGTCTTGATTTCATCGAAGTCAATGGTATCAACAAATGTCAGCTTACCTTCACGCAGGCAGTCAGACAGTGCCAGACATAGTGCGCGACGACGCTCTTTCTTGTTGATACGTGTAGCGAACGAGGTATCAGCATTTGGACCATGTGCTGTACCACCATGACGCCACTGCGCCTGACGGGAGGAACCTGCACGTGCACGACCGGTACCCTTCTGTTTCCATGGCTTCTTGCCGCCACCGGAGACTTCGGAACGATCCTTCACTTTGCTGGTACCGCCGCGCTGGGCAGATGCCAGGGCTGCATACACACGGTGGACAAATGCAGCATCTGCTTCCAGACCGAATACGGCCGGATTCAACTCGCGCTTGCCTACTTCTTTATTACTCTGATTTACGATGGTGATTTCCGCCATCTTACGCTCCCTTTACGGCTGGACGCAGTTCAACCAGTCCATTACGTGAACCGGGAACAGCACCCTTAACCAGAATGCGGTTTGCCTCTACATCCACACGAACAACTTCCAGATTCTGTGTGGTTGAACGAACATTACCAAAATGACCCGGCATCTTCTTACCCGGGAAAACGCGGCCTGGCCACTGGCACTGACCGGTTGAACCCATCTGACGATGAACCTTTTCAGCACCATGCGTAGCACGGCCACCGGCAAAGTTGTAACGCTTCATGACACCGGCAAAGCCGTGACCCTTGGAGGTGCCGGACACATCAATCTTCTGACCAGCTTCAAACAGCGTTGCCTTCAACTCCTGACCCAGTTCGAACTCAGCGTCTGCAGCTACGCGGAACTCTTTCAGACCACCAGTCGCTTCCTGACCCTGACGGGCAAAGTGACCCTGCACAGCACGAGTGGTTACGCGCTTGGCAGCACCAAAACCGACCTGGACAGCGTCATAGCCATCTTTGTCAGCAGTGCGACGTGCAATAACCTTGCACGGTTCGATATTCAGTACAGTCACTGCGATAGCTGCGCCATCTGCGGTGAAAATCTGTGTCATGCCCGCTTTCCGGGCGATTAATCCAATACTCATGATCTTCTCCCCCTTACAGCTTGATCTCGACATCCACGCCGGACGGCAGGTCGAGCTTCATCAGCGCGTCTACTGTCTGTGGTGTCGGCTTATCTATGTCCAGCACACGCTTGTGCGTGCGGATCTCGAACTGGTCACGAGAATCCTTGTACTTATGTGGCGATCTGATCACACAGAACTTGCGGATCTTGGTCGGGATCGGAATCGGACCACGTACTTCTGCACCTGTACGTTTTGCTGTCGCCACAATGTCAGCCGCACTCTTATCGAGAATACGATGATCAAAAGCCTTCAGGCGAATACGAATACTTTGAGTTGCCACCTAGGCCTCCTATTACTTACTAATGTCGGTAACGACGCCAGCGCCGACCGTACGACCACCTTCACGAATGGCGAAACGAAGTTCCTTATCCATCGCGATTGGGGTAATCAATTCAACATCCATTGAGATGTTATCGCCAGGCATCACCA
>Ga0210009_1000915_pt1 | contig 28656 bp, 23 predicted proteins | sample CryGeyCG2114_065_FD_185457 | JGI IMG/M metagenome (GOLD analysis project Ga0210009, IMG submission 185457) | Groundwater microbial communities from aquifer - Crystal Geyser CG12_big_fil_rev_8/21/14_0.65 (SPAdes) (version 2) | ecosystem: Environmental > Aquatic > Deep subsurface > Groundwater ...
GGCGAAAGGATCAGACGGGCGCCGCGGCTCACCGCATCAACCAGATGCTGTCCGGTGTCCGCCGTCTGGGGGCGCCACACCTGGATGACGGCGCCAGGCGGCAGGGTCATGCGCGTCTCGGCGACTCCATCCCAGGCCATGAAGAGCTTGCCGTGGCGCGCCACGATTTCGGCGGCGCGGTCCATGAAGGCGTTGTACTCGGTGGCCGAGAGGGTCGTGACCTCATCTCCCCCCACGTGGAAGTAAGCGCCGGGGCTGCGCTGGGCGATTTCCCGGACGACGTCGTCGACGAAGGCGTAGGTCTCCTCACGGTCCACGCAGAGCGAACTGAAACCGACATCAATGCCGGTGTAGGGCTCGGTGCGGCGGCCGTCGCAGTTCAGCTCGGCGATGGAGGCGAGCGCGGCGTTCGTGTGGCCCGGCATGTCGATTTCGGGCACGATGGTGATGTTGCGCGAGGCGGCATACGCCACCAGGTCGTCCCACTCGGCGAGCGTGTAGTAACCTCCTTCGCCACCGCCCACCTGGGTCCGCGCGCCAATGTCCGTGAGCGCCGGGCGCCCCGGGATTTCCAGTCGCCATCCCTGGTCGTCACTCAAATGGAGATGCAAGCGGTTCAGCTTGTACAGGGCCATGAGATCCATATAGCGTTTCACGTCGGCGGGGCCAAAAAAGTGGCCCGATACGTCCAGCATGGCCCCGCGCCATTCGAAGCGCGGGTGGTCGCGGATGCGCACCGGCGCGACGGACAGCGCGTAGGGCAACGTCCCGGAGTACTCGATGGCGGGTGGGAGCAGTTGCCGGAGCGTCTGCACGGCGTAAAAGTATCCCGGTCCGGCCTGCGCGGTGATGGTGATCTGCCCGGCGCTGACGTCGAGCCCGTATCCCTCGGTGCCGAAGACGGCGTTCGTGTCCGCGCGGAATACGATGGGCGGCAGGGGGTTCTGGTTCGTTCCGTTCAGGTTCTCCGCGCTCTCGCCGGACTGTCCGGAGCCTTCCACGGGCAGAGTCAGCCCCAGGAAGCCCTGTAGGTACTGGGCGGCCGGGCGCGGGCAGCGGAATCACATTCACCTGGAAAAGCATGACGAGCGCAAGTACGTGCATGGTTCAGGGCCTCCGGTCTTTTTTCTCCGAGAGAATTCGCTTGTACAGCTTCCCGGTCTCGCGGTCTTTGCGGCGGCGTTCGGCACGGCTGCGGTCTTAGTGCTCGGACTCCCGCTTTAGGGCCTGTTAACACTACGCCTGAGCCCGCTGACGGAGGCCAATATGGTGTCCGCCAAGGCGGACGAACCGAAGTGTAGCAGTGTTACTCGAGGTGAGGACAACGCCGGTGGGTGCCAAATTGGCCCCCTCCCTTCTGATAGCTACAGCGGGCTCAGGCGTAGTGTTAACAGGCCCTGATTTCATATAGCGATCGTAGCGGGCTTGGTCGAGCTCGCCCGAGGCAATGGCTTCCAGAAGAGCGCATCCGTCTTCGACCATGTGGGAGCAATCGCGGAAACGGCAGTCGGTCGCGAGCGCGCTGATGTCATCGAAGGTTTCGGAGAGGCCGGCCTCGGCGCCCAGGAGACCGAATTCGCGCATGCCCGGCGTATCAATGAGCCATGCACCCGAGGGCAGTGCCATCAGGTGACGGCTTGTGGTCGTGTGGCGGCCACGGCGCCCAGCAAACGGTTCGTGAGCGTGGTTTTCCCGACGCCCGAGGAGCCAAGCAGGCAGTACGTCTTACCGGGTTCGAGGCGGCTGGCGAGGGCCTCCATACCGAGCCCCGATTCGGCCATGAATCGGAAGCGGCCGGTGAGCTCGGCGCGGACTTCAGCCGCCCCGACCAGGACGGCCAGGTGGGTGCGGTGAACCGAGGAAACGCGGAATAGACTCATGAAAGGGCGCTCATGCACGCGGACAATGACATGACCGTTGTGTTGTCGGGGCCCGGCCAGCTCTCCGATCCGGGATAGATTATGATTGTGCGGTCCGGTTGGACATCCTCGCAGGCGGCGTGGAATCCGCGGCCGATTTTCGGGCTCAGGCTTCGCTTTATTTCTATGGCCCAGAGGGAGGAATTGGCCAGTTCAAGAATCAGATCCAATTCGGCTCCGCCGGATGCGCGGTAGTAATAGGCGCGCGCAGAGGACGGTGCGACTGACAGCAGGTTTTCGATCACGAATCCTTCCCAGGACGCACCGACCACTGGATGGGAGAGCAGGTCGTCGAGCGTTGGGATGTTCAGCAGGGCATGAAGGATTCCTGCGTCCCGCACGAATATGCGGGGCGAACGGGTCAGTCGCTTGGTGGAATTGCGGGACCAGGCGGGCAGGCGTCGGACCAGGAGCAGGTCACACAACAGGTCGATGTAACGACCAACGGTTTTTGAGTCGATGCCCAGGCTGCGACCGAGCGCGGATGCATTCAGCATGGTGCCCTGCATATGAGCGAGCATGGTCCAGAGCCGCCGGATGGTTTCGGTCGGAATGCGCGGCCCGAATTGTGGGATGTCCCGCTCGAGATAAGTACGGATGAATTGGTTTCGCCATTCGAGGCTGGTTTCATCGCTCGGTGCGAGCAGACTCTTCGGAAATCCGCCGCGATTCCAGAGGGTAGAGTGGTCCGTCGACGTGGCCGTCTCCATCGCATCGAGCGGTACCAGGTCGACGTACGCAATGCGTCCAGCCAGCGATTCTCCCGACTGCCTGAGCAGGTCGATGGAAGCCGATCCAAGAATGAGGAATCGGCCGGTGCCCTTGCCCGATCGTCTGCCGGCATCAATCAGCCCGCGGAGGACCTGGAAAATTTCCGGAGTCCGGTGAACCTCATCCAGTATGACGAGACGGTCTTCATGCTGGGTCAGGTACAATTCCGGCTCCGTCAGACGTGCCCGGTCTCCCGGCGACTCCAAGTCCAGGTATACGGCATCCTCGTTCTCGACAAAATGCCAGGCCAGCGTTGTCTTGCCCACCTGTCGCGGCCCAACGAGGGCCACGGCCGGAAATTGTGTCAACAACGCTTGGACGGTTCCGAGTGCCCGGCGAGGCACCAATGCAGGGTCAAACATGGGTTCAGCACGTATTTATCCTTGCATTATCGGATATTCGTGCCAAATATGCAAGGATAAACGGGTGCAACCCGACCGGAATGGCCCAACCCGAACCGCCTACGCGATCCGCTTCTGTTCGTGCTTCTTGCGGTCGTTCGGGTTCAGGTAGCGCTTGCGCAGGCGGATGGACGTCGGGGTGACCTCCATGAGCTCGTCCTCGCGGATGAACTCGATGGCCTCTTCGAGCGACATCCGGCGCGGCGGAATGATTTTTTCGAAGTTGTCGCTGCCGGAGGCGCGCATGTTGGTCAGTTTCTTTTCCTTGGTGATGTTCACTTCAAGATCGGCGTCGCGGCTGTTCTCTCCGACGAGCATGCCTTCGTAGACGGCATCGGTCGGGCCGACGAAGAGTTCGCCGCGCTCCTGGAGACTGATAATAGCGTAGCCGGTTGCCTTTCCATGGCGGTCGGCAATCAGCGCGCCCGTCGCCCGGTGGGCGATGTCGCCTGCCCAGGGCTTGTATTTGTCGAAGAGATGGGTCAATATGCCCGTGCCCTTCGTATCTGTCATGAACTCGGTCCTGTACCCGATCAGGCCCCGCGCCGGGATTTCGACTTCAAGCCGGACGCGTCCCGATCCGTGGTTGATCATCTTTACCATGACGCCCTTGCGCGTGCCGAGCTTCTGGACGACGGCGCCCATGTAGTCCTCGGCCACGTCAATCAGTGCCAGTTCATAGGGCTCATGCGTTTTGCCGTTCACTTCCTTTGTGATGACGCGGGGCATGCCGACTGAGAACTCGAACCCTTCACGGCGCATCTGCTCAATCAGGATGGCCATCTGCAGCTCGCCGCGGCCGTAGACGAGATAGCTGTCGGCGGAATCCGTCTCCTCGATCCGCATGGCCAGGTTGGTTTCCACTTCGCGGAAGAGGCGGTCGCGCAGATTGCGGCTTGTGACGTATTTGCCCTCGCGCCCGGAGAACGGCGAGTCGTTGACGCGGAATTCCATGCTCATCGTGGGTTCGTCCACGTGCAGCGGCGTGAGCGGCTCGGGGTTTTCGGCATCGGCAATGCTTTCGCCGAGCCCGATCCCGGCCATTCCGGCGACGGCCACGATGTCGCCGGGTCCGACGGCTTCGGTTTCTACGCGGATCAGGCCGTCGTATTCGAAGAGGGCGGTTACCTGGGCGGGCGTTCGCGTGCCATCGCGTCGGCAGAGTACCACGTTCTGTCGGTTTTTGAGCGTACCGCGCACGACGCGGCCAATGGCGAGCGGGCCGCGGTACTTGTCGGGCACGACGTTGGTTACGAGCATCTGCAGCGTACCCTCTTCGTCGTGGTCGGGTGCCGGAATGGTCTCTACAATGGTGTCAAGCAGGGGGCGCAAATCGGTCAGATCGTCGCCCATACTCAGTTTGCACTGGCCGTCGCGGGCAACGGCGTAGACCACCGGGAACTCGATCTGGTCTTCGCTGGCGTCGAGGTCAATGAACAGGCCGTAGACCTCGTCGAGTACTTCTTCGGGGCGCGCATCCGAACGGTCAATCTTGTTGATGACAACGATGGCGGGCAGGCGGAGCTCGAGGGCTTTCGAGAGCACGAACCGGGTCTGGGGCAGCGGACCCTCGGCCGCATCGACGAGCAGCATGATGCCGTCGACCATGCGCAGCGTTCTTTCGACCTCACCGCCGAAGTCGGCGTGTCCCGGCGTATCTACAATATTGATCTTGATGTCACCGAACGTGACAGCCGTGTTCTTGGCCATGATGGTGATACCTTTCTCGCGTTCAAGATCCATCGAGTCCATGACGCGTTCGGCCACGTCCTGGTTGTCGCGGAAGGTACCGCTCTGCCAGAGCAGGGAATCGACGAGGGTCGTCTTGCCGTGGTCAACGTGGGCCACGATGGCAATATTTCGGAGTGCGCGCGCCATGGGGTACGGGATATACAGGTTTTTGGTAGCCTGTTTATACTCCTGCGCGACGGCGTGGTCGCAGCTGCGGCAAGAAGTTCATGCCAATTCACGGGGCGGCGGGGCCTTTTCGCGTGCCGTATTTTGCCCCGACCGCGTTCTCGCCGGAAGCCCGGTTCCCCATTAACTCACGACCCCAGCGATCCATGGACATACTGACCACGCAGGAATTTTTTGGATGGCCGCTCCTTGAGTGGGCCAAACTGATTGGCCTATGGGTCCTGTTCACGGCCCTTGGGCTCGGAATCCGCCGCGTTTTCTTCGGCCGGTTCACGGCGCTCGCTGCCCGGACAACGAACCGTGTGGACGATGTGGTAGCGGAGTTGCTGGGCGGAGCGCGGACCTGGTTCCTGGCCGTTCTGGCCCTCTATCTCGCCACGCGGTACCACACGCAGGATGCGCCCGCGCTCGCGTGGCTCCTCCGACTCGTTTTCCTCGGCCTGCTCGTGCAACTCGGCCTTTGGGGCAACGACATCATCCGGCTCGCGGCGACCTGGTATGCCGAGGCCCGGAACGAGGAGCCGGCGCAGGTGACGGCCGTGAAGGCGATTGGCCTGGTGGGCAAGCTCGTGCTCTGGTCTGTGCTCTTCCTGGTCGCGCTCGACAACTTCGGCATTGACATCACGGCGCTCATCGCGGGTCTTGGCATTGGCGGCATTGCCATTGCGCTCGCCGTCCAGAACGTGCTGCAGGATCTGCTGGCCTATATCTCCATCGTCGTGGATCAGCCGTTTGTTTACGGCGACTTCCTGGTTCTGGACGATTTGTCGGGGACGGTCGAGCACATCGGCATCAAGACGACGCGGCTGCGCAGCCTCTCGGGCGAGCAGATCATCATTTCGAACAACGACCTGCTCTCGACCCGCGTCCGCAATTTCAAGCGGATGTACGAGCGGCGCGTCGTTTTCAGCGTGGGCGTGACCTATGGCACCCCACACGAGACGCTGCAGGCCATTCCCGGTATGCTGCAGGCGGCCGTTGAATCATGTGCGGATGTACGGTTCGACCGGTCCCACCTCAAGGAGTTCGGGAATTTCTCCATCAACTTCGAGACGGTCTACTACGTGCTCGTTTCCGACTACGCCGTATACATGGAGCGGCAGCAGGAAATCAACCTGGCCATCCACAGGAAATTCCAGGCCGAGGGCATCGAGTTTGCCTTCCCGACCCAGACGCTGCACGTGGAGTCGCTTCCGGCCGGGTCTACTCCCTGAGCGCCAGGCGAATCAGATCCTCGGCGTTTACGGCGTCGGGGTATTTTTCACGCACGCTGCGAAGCGCCTTGACGGCGGCAGCCTGCGAGAGGCCGAGGGCCTGCAACGCGGCCAGCGCATCGTGGGCCATGTCGGGTTCGGGAGATGCGCCGGCCCCGGCGTCCCCGTCGAGCGCGGCCATCCGATCGCGCAGTTCGAGCACCATGCGCTGCGCGGTCTTTTTTCCCACGCCCGGGATGCGGGTCAGCATGGCGTGGTCGCCATCGACGATGCGGCGCTGTATTTCCGCCGGGCTCATGGCGCTCAGCGCGGCGAGCGCGAGCTTCGGACCCACGCCCGATACGCCGATCATGAGCGAAAACACGTCATATTCAGCGGTCGATGCGAACCCGAACAGATCCTCGGCATCGTCCCGCACGGCGTGGTAGGTGGTAAGCCTCGTCGCCTTTCCGGTGGCGGGAAGGGCCTCGAACGTGGACGTGGGGATGAACACGCGGTAGCCAATGCCGCCGGCCTCGATGATGGCTTCGGTGGGTTTCTTGAGCGCGAGTGTTCCGGAGATGTAGGCGATCATGGGGCGGCAGAGTCGGGGTTCACAGGAGGTTATGGCTTCGTGCGGCGCGCCGTGATGGGCAGGCGACGGCCGGGGCCGAACGCCTTGGCCGAAACGCGCAGGCCGGGCGCGGCCTGTTTGCGTTTGTATTCGTTGCGGTCCACGGCGCGGAGAATGTCCCCGATGAGATCCGGGTCGAACCCGGTGGCCTGGGCAATGCCCGCCGCATCCATCCGGTCATCGATATACCGCGACAGGATGGCGTCGAGGACGTCATAGGGCGGGAGTGCGTCCTGGTCGGTCTGATCGGGTCGCAGCTCAGCGCTCGGGGGCTTCTCGATCGTGGCGCGGGGAATGATGTCGCGCCCAGCCTCCGCGTTCATGTACTCGGCGAGCGCGTAGACGTCGACCTTGTAGACGTCGGCGAGTACAGCGAGGCCGCCTGCCATGTCGCCGTAGAGCGTGGCATACCCCATGGCGAGTTCGCTCTTGTTGCCGGTGGCAAGCAGAAGCAGGTCGAATTTGTTTGAAAGCGCCATGAGCACGGTGCCGCGAACGCGTGCCTGGACGTTTTCTTCGGCGAGGCCGCGGGGCGTGTTCCGGAAGGGTGCATTGAGCATGCCCTCGAGGGCGGTTACGGCGGGCTCGATGGGGATTTCGTCCAGCCGGATGCCGAGCGCGCTGGCCAGGGCGCGGGAATCGGAAATGCTGCCCTCGGAGCTGAACCGCGATGGCATCGTGACGCCCCGGACGCGGTCGCTGCCGAGCGCCTCGGCGGCGAGGGCGGCTGTGACGGCGGAATCGATGCCGCCCGAAAGTCCCACGATGGCGCCCTGGAAGGCCCCGGATTTGCGGACATAGTCGCGGATGCCGAGGACGAGCGCGCGGCGCATGTCGTGGATGCGGTTGGGCGCGGGGGTGGCTGGCGGCGCGGGGGTGGCTGGCGGCGCGGGGGTGGTCGTGCCGACGGGGTCCGGGGCGGAAGGCGGGGTGAAGGTCCAGAAGAGGAGCGCTTCCTCGAAGGCAGGCGCCTGGAGCGCCACGCTGCCATCCGGCGCATGAACGCGGCTGTCGCCGTCAAAAACGAGATCGGTATTGGCGCCAACCTGGTTGACGAGGATGAGCGGAATGCCGTGGCGCTCGCAAATGGCGCGGCCGAGGGCCGTACGCGTGCCGGCTGAGTGGCCCGAATACGGACTGGCCGAGATGTTGATGAACAGGTCGGGTCCGAGCGCTGCCAAGTCGCCCATGGGATGCGCCGCGTACGTGTGGTAGCTCGCCGCAAAGGGTTCATTCCACATATCCTCGCAGATGCTCACGCCGAGCTTCAGGCCGCGGAAGGTCATGAGCGGTTGGGGACCTGCCGGTTCGAAGTACCGGCATTCGTCGAAGACATCGTACGAGGGCAGGAGGCGCTTGTGGACAACCTGTGGAGAACGTCCCACCTCGCACAGGAAGGCGGAGTTCAGGAGGGGTTTTCCGCCGCCATGTGCGGACGGGTTGGCGGTAGGGGCGCCGAATAGCAGTCCGATGCCCTCCGGAAGCCCGTCGCAGAGCGACGTGATGGCGACGTCGACCTCGCGCAGGAAGGCTGCATCATAGAGCAGATCGAGGGGCGGATAGCCGGTCAGCGAAAGCTCGGGGCTTATGACAAGCTCGGCGCCTGCGGCGAGGGCATTGTCGCAGGCCTCCAGGAGCCGGTGGGTATTACCTGCCAGATCGCCGACAGTCGGATTGATCTGTGCGAGTGCTGTTTTCATTCGGGGCGCACGGATGTGGCGCGGTGGTAGGCGCGTTTGAGCCGGGTCTGGAAATGATGGACGCCGCCTTCGAGATCGTACGAGAATCGTCCCCGGTCGTAGGCATTAGATTCGAGTCCGCGCTGCACGTGCTCGCAGATGTCGATGTCCTCGGCCTGGACGCGGTCGCTGAAGGTGCGGTCAGCGGCAGCGCGATCGGCGGCCGTGGGCAACTCGCCGTAGTAGTAGTCGAATACGACAGAGCAGGCATTCGGCCGGACCTGGTCCACGCGGTTCACCTGCAGGCGGCCAGGAAGGATGTTCAGCATGAGGTTGGGAAATACGAAATAATAGTATGCCTGCTCGTTGGCAGGACCACAGGCGTCGGAATCTGCCCGTATCGGGCTGTGCTGCAACGAGTACCAATCAAATGTCTCGGTATTGTAGGTGCCGAAATCGAGCAGGTCACAGAGCTCCGGGTGAACGAGTGGCAAGTGGTATCCTTCCAGGTAATTGTCCACGTAAACCTTCCAGTTGGCGTTGACATCGTACGTATCGCGCGCCGCGAATTGAAAGGATGCGAGGTCACAGGCGCTGCGGGCGGCAGCAGGATGCCCGGTCTCGGACGCCTCGATCCGCTCCCGGATCCCGTCCATGATTTCAGCAAGCGGCGGGGTTTCATCCGGCCGGAGGCATACGAAGACGAGGCCCTCCCACGTGGCGACGGCTATTTCGGTGAGGCCGTAGTCGCGCTTGTCAAAAAGCTCCGTCCGGTCGAAACGGGGCACGCCGCGCAACATGCCGTCCAGCCTATAGGTCCAGCCGTGATACTGGCACTGCAGCATGCGGGCTGTCCCGCAGGGGGCGGTAACGAGCGGGCCGCCCCGGTGCTTGCAGACGTTGTAGAATGCCCGGAGCGTGCCGCCCCGGTCGCGGACCACGACGACGGGGTTACCGGCGACAAAATCGCTGATGTAGGAAAAGGGCTCGGCGGTGCGGCTGGCGGGGCCGACGTACTGCCAGGAGCGCTCCAGCACGTACCGCCTGTCAAAGGCGTGGAACTCGGGGTCGGTATACCACGCGCTGGGAATGGTCTGGCTCGTTGCAAGAGGCCTCGTGGTGAGGTCATCCGCCTTCAGGGCGGCGGGTGGGCGCGGCGGAGCATCGGGGGCGGCTGGGCCAATGGGGGTATGTGGATGAGTTGTGGACATCTCAGATGGAGAGGGCGCGGCGCGCGGCGCTCTGGTCCATGTCGCGGCCCGTCCAGCGGCGGAAGCTGGCCGCGGCCTGGCCAATGAGCATGTCGAGTCCTCCGAGCGTCCGCGCGCCGCGCCCTGCGGCGTCGCGGAGAAGCCGCGTCGGATGCGGTTTGTAGACGAGGTCATAGACCAGTTGGCGCTCCGAGAGGTGCCTTGCGTCGGGCAGCGGGGACGCATCTTCATGCGGATGCATGCCGACCGATGTGGCATTGACTATGAGATCGACCTCACCGGCCCGGCGGGTGCGCTCCTCCCACGGCAAGGAGGCTACGGTAATGCCCTTCGGGCACTGGACGTTGATTTCCCGGGCCAGTTGCGCGGCCCGATCGGGTCGCCGGCCGCACACGTCGACGCGCATCGTGCCGAGCTCGTGTCCCAGCGCCCAGGCGGCGGCGCGCGCGGCACCCCCCGTGCCCAGCACGAGGGCTGCCGCGGGCGCCAGCCCGCCGATCGGCGCGGCGAATCCGGCGGCATCGGTGTTGTCCCCCGAGAGGCGTCCGTCATCGCCGAAGTAAATCGTATTCACCGCGCCGATCGCGCGCGCCGCCGCCGTCAGATGATCCAGATACGGCAGGACCGCCTGTTTGTGGGGAATGGTCACATTGGCTCCGACCACGCTTATGGCCTTGAGCCCGTGCACGGCCGCACCGATGTGCGCCGCATCTACCCGGACCGCCACGTAGATCATATCGAGCCCGGCCGCCCGCATGGCCGCCGTCATGATGGTCGGCGAGAGCGAGTGGCTGACCGGGTCGCCGAGAAGCAGCGCCAGCCGCGTCCGGCCAGTCGGCAGGAAAGAATGTTCGGAAAATCCCGTCACAGGAAGAATCAGGCGTTGCGTTTACCAGCGCAAGATAGTAGCCTGTAGTTGAAATTCAGAACCGCGAACCGTCGTATCCACCATGAGCATATCCTTTCTTGAGCAAGTCGACCGCATGTTTGCCAAGGCATGCAGCCACACAGACCATCCAGACGGTCTCCTGAAGCAGATAAAAATCTGCAACAGTATGTACTACATGCAGTTTCCGCTGAAGAGGGATGATGGGTCCATTGAGGTCATCCAGGCCTGGCGGGCCGAGCACAGCCACCACAAGCACCCTGTGAAAGGCGGCATACGCTATGCTGACAACGTGAACGAGGACGAGGTCGCCGCGCTCGCATCGCTCATGACCTACAAGTGTGCCATTGTGAATGTCCCGTTCGGCGGCGCCAAGGGCGGCATTAAAATCAACCGCCACAACTATTCGGACGCCGAACTTGAGCGCATTACGCGCCGCTATACCTACGAGTTGCTCAAGAAGAACTTCATCGGGCCGGGTGTCGACGTCCCCGCCCCCGATTACGGCACGAGCTCCCGCGAAATGGCGTGGATACTCGATACCTACAACTCCATGACCGACGACATCCTGTCCTCCGAGGCATGCGTGACGGGAAAACCCGTGCGTCAGGGCGGTGTTCGTGGGCGCACCGAGGCTACGGGGCGCGGCGTTGCCTACGGAATCGTGGAAGCCTGCTGCAGCGAGAAGGACATGAAGAAGCTCGGTTTGGAACGGGGCGTGGACGGCAAGCGCGTCATTGTACAGGGGCTCGGAAACGTCGGTTACCACGCTGCGCTGTATCTCATCGAAGAAGGCGCCACCCTGACCGGCATTGCCGAATACGAGGGCGCCATCTACTCCGAGAAAGGCCTCGATCTGCAGGCCGTCGTGGATCACCGCCGCGAAACCGGATCCATTCTCGGCTTCCCGGGCGCCACGGATGTCCCCAACTCGGCCGATGCCCTGGTTCTGGACTGCGACATCCTCATTCCGGCCGCCCTCGAAGGCCAGATCACGAAGGACAACGCGCCCCGCGTCAAGGCCAAAATCATTGGCGAAGCCGCCAACGGTCCCGTCACCGCCGATGCCGATGCCATCCTGCTCGACAAAGGCGTCCTGATAGTACCCGACGTCTACCTGAACGCAGGCGGCGTCACGGTTTCCTACTTCGAGTGGCTCAAGAACCTCTCACATGTTCGTTTCGGACGCATGTCGAAGCGCTTCGAGCAGTCATCGAACGAGCGCATCATCAAAGCCATTGTCGATGCAACGGGCATCACGCTCCCGGCCGAGCAGATATCGCTGCTCTCCCGCGGCGCCGACGAGCTCGACCTCGTCAACTCGGGCCTCGAAGAAACCATGATCACCGCCTACAAGGAAATCCGCGAAGCCGCGGGGGAGCACAACACCGACCTCCGCACCGCCGCCTTCATCAATGCCATCGACAAAATCGCCGTCTACTACAACGACATGGGCATTTTCCCTTAAAAGTGTGTTGAGGAGCCATCTCGCGCCCTGCTGCGGCGGCGAAATCGGGACCGGCGCAGGATGAGCCTTCAACGATGGCATGCACACGGGTTCTTAAACACCCCCTATAAGTCCCGCTCGTATTCCGCCCAGCACGTCTCTGTCTCGCTCACGCGCACCCGGATCGTGTGGATGCGTCGCTCCCGGAGCATGTCCTTTGCCTCCGTCGCCAGATGATCGGCCACGAATCGGCAGATGTTCTCGGCCGTCGTATCGTAGGGAAGCACGCTGTGCCGCCAGCCCGATTCGCGCATGACACGCAGTAACTCCGTATCGTTTTCCGCGACGAGGGTGCCGTGGTCCCATTCCTCAATGAGCGGCATGAGCGCACGCTTCAGATGCTTGAAATCCACCAGGAGACCATTTTCGTCCACCTCTCCCTCCACTTCCACGAACATGCAGTAGGAGTGGCCGTGCAGATCGCGGCACCGACCCTCGTGCCACGGCAGCCGGTGTGCTCCCTCCCATCGAAATCGTTTGGCAATTTTCATGCCGCCTCGAACGAGCCGATCAGCCGTTCAGTTTCGCACCCGAACCCGAAACAGCGCCGCAGTCGTCGGGCCCGTGAGCGCTGACATCATCTCGCCACGGAACGACATGCTGCGCGCCGCGAACGGTATCCGGAACGAATACGCATACACACCCATGGCCTCCAGATCATACACATCCACAACCCGGCTCGAGTCGGTATCTTCAATTCGGCTGTGCATATACAGGAAGTCGCCCGTCACAGACGGGTGCACGTTCAATGCAGGAGGAAAGCGACGGAACCCATTCTGCGCTTCCGGCAAGGATGGTTCTATGAACGTTGACTCATCTATCGTCGCGCGTGCGTAGTCAAACAGGTCAAAATGATTGTCGGCCGTCAAGACGCCGAAGAAAGGGAGCCAATTGTGCACGTACACGAAACGTCCGTGGTCAGCGGCCAGCCAACCAGAAATTTTCATGCCCTCCAACCGCCCAAGCCCGTCAAAGAAAGGACCAATAGGCCGTGATTCCCGGACTGGATAAAGAATGAATGGTTCTTCTGAATCAAACGTGTGGATTAATGTCGTTCCCGCTGACGTCGCTATTCTGATGCCCTGGACCGGAAGCTGGTCACTTCTCAAAAACATTCCATCCAATGTAAAACGATGAACCTTTCGGGACGTGGAATCAAGAATAAGTACGGTGTCCTCTACAACGCTTAATCCAATCGGGTTCTGCATTTCACGAGGACCAACACCGGAGCCATGCCCGTACGTGGTCACGAGCCTCCCGTCGAAATCGTAGCGCCAGACGGTCTTATTGGTATATTCCAACAGGAATACACCTTCTGCAAGAAGTTGTGTCCCACCAGGATACAGAAGTGAATCCGGTGGCTCGAGCCGCGCAACGCGCTCAAAATCAACATCCCTGAACGTTCGCTCCGTCTCCTTTTGCAGCAGCAGCGGAACGGCGAGGTTGTAATCTTGGCGGCTCTCCGGCTGCGAACCGCAGCCAGCCATCAGGACAAGAATCAGAATGGGAATCTGCTTCACGATGGTGTAATGCTTATTGCTCCAGTTCCAGAACCACCTGGCGCCTTCCGTCAGGCAACACCGCTTCCTGCGCCAGTAAATACGGCGGCTCATCGACGATGCACGAGCGCAGCCGAACCGCCGGAAGCCGCTCTTCCCACCACGTACAGCGCCCGCTCGGGTCTTCATTGGTGCGGTAATAGGCCGAGACGTCCTGCACGGGACCGTCCGGCGACATCCGCCATGTAGGCACCTGCACAGAGTCGTGATCGGCGACATTCATGACACCCAGCATCCAGTGCGCCCACGTAGCATCGACAAGCGGCATCATGAGGGGCTCGGCCGTGCGCTTCGCCGCTCCCCCTCCGCGCGGACGGCGCAGCGCCACCAGCGAATCGCCCTCTATGCCCACCAGGACACGTTCCTCTTTCTGCGCCAGATAGTCGAACGACCGCCTGATGAACGCGCCATCGCCCGTATGCTCAATCGTATCGGCCATCAGCCGCCCCGTTTCGGCCATCTGGGTATGCATCACCGTCCGCACCAACATCGGCGACGGGTTCGATACGGCAATACCCATCGTCTGCCCCCCCTGATTGTACATCGCGACAAAACTCTCCATGCGGCCAATATCCCGGCGCTCTCCGGTTTGAGCTTCTTTGGCCGCACGCCGAATGAAATCCACAATCGTTCCAGTCAATTCAGTAGATGCGGCGAGCAGCGCCGTCCCTCTGGCCTCTCCGGGCACAACAACACGCTCCCTGCCAGCAGGCGCCGCCTCCACGAGGCGCGTCACCCCCTGCTGGCTCTGCGTGTCCCGTGCACTTACCACGCCCAGCACATTCACATCCCGCAAAGCGGCCATGATTGCCGCACCGTGCTCGGTCGCCCCACCGCCGAGCGCCACAATCGCCTTCAAATCCGGCAGATCAGCCGACAGGTCGACAAGCCGCATGGCCCCGCATCCGGCCCCCACAACTGCCACCACATCATGCTTGATGCTCGCAAAACCCAGCATGTTGCGCGTATCGAGCCCGAAGTGGGAGCGGATGCGCTCATAATGGGCATCGTTCGATATATCATACTCCTCGGTCCGACTCTCGCCCGCTCCCCGGAAATCATGCGTCAGCACGGCAAACCCTGCACGCGCCAACCGCCGAGCCAGGCCCTCATAATGCGACTGGTTTCCCGCCTCACCGCATTCATTGAAAAGTACGACGGCCTTGTCGCTGGCCTCTTGTCCGTACCACGTCGCCGCCACCCGAAATCCGTCGTTCATGGATATCTCGATGGGTTCGACCGTAACCGGCCGTTCGCACGCCGAAGCGACGAGCGCCACCATCAGAATCAGAAAAACGTGAAGAGGCCAAACGCGTTGCATGGGAGTCGGGGTCGTATAAATGAGTCAAGCTTCCCCGGTACGAGCCGCACACCGCAGCCGTTCCTGCGGTGTTATCAAACTGCGACCTGCTGGTGAAAGAGCGCAATGTAGGGATCATAGCGATATCGCCTGTGCCGCTGTTGTCCCGTAATTTCACGCAGAAGGCCGAGATGTTGGAAATCGTCAATGATATTGGCAGCGGTTACGTAGCTACAGCCAAGGTGCCCTTCCGCCATGCGCACGGATATCAATGGACGTTCGAACAGGAAGTCCAGTAGACGCAGTGCATTATTGGCGCTACTCCGTCCGGAAACCTTGGCCCGATGCTCCTCCCGCATGTCGAGGATGGCACGCGCCGTATCGGTGGCAGCCTGACTTACCTCAAATACACCACGCAGGAAAAATTGCACCCAGCTCTCCCAATCGCCCTCGTTGCGTATGGCTGTCAGGCGATCGTAATACTGTGAGCGATGGGCTTTCAGGTAGTGGGACAGATACAGCAGCGGTTGCCGGAGTATGTCGCGTTCACACAAAAGCAGTGTGATGAGCAGTCGACCTACACGGCCGTTCCCGTCCAGAAAAGGATGGATGGTTTCAAACTGCGCATGCGCAAGCGCTGTATGGACAAGTATCGGAAGATGATTCCGTTCGTGAAGAAAATTCTCGAATTCGTGCAGGGCGATCTGCATGTCATGAGGACTTGGCGGTACGAACTCTGCTTCGGCGAGTGTGCAGCCGGATGGGCCAATCCAGTTTTGGGATGTACGAAAGTTCCCGGGTTGCCTATCCTGCCCTCGAACTCCGGTCAAAAGTCCCCCATGAATCTCACGAAGCAGGCGAAGGGAGAGGGGCAGCGTGTCAAGGCGATGCAACCCATGCTTCATGGTGGCTATGTAATTGACCACCTCCTCAATATCACGTGGCTGATCTGCTGTGGCACCGTGGGCCTCATACTCCAGAATATCTTCCAGCGTACTCTGAGTACCCTCGATTTGGGAACTCAATACGGCCTCCTGGCGGACATACATGGCGACGAAGAGATCAGGGTTTGGCAGTACGGATGCTACTCCATCCAGTCGGCCAAGTGCTCTGTCAGCGTCAGACAGCAGACGGGTGAGGCCTTGGTCCATTCTGATGGACGGTCTTGGTGGCAGGGGAGCAGGGATGAACGCGCGGTACGAGGCAGATCCGAGTAGATGGGTGACATAACGCCCTGCTCTTCCTGGACCCGACTCCATGGCTGTCTCTTTATTTTATAAATACAGCTTTATTTAAAATAAGAATTCAAAAGTGACTGACTTGTTTCAGCTCCGTAAAACAAGGAATCCTGTCCCCCACCGCGGCGGATAATAGTTGGGGATTTGTGACGTGTTTGAGGGCATTTGGTCGACAGACCGTGGCCCGAAAACACGTCACAAATCCCCAACCCCGTTATCACCCGCACCCGGACGTATTCCCACAATTCGGGCACGAATAGCACGCCCCCGCCCTGACCGTGATGCTTCCGCAGTTCGGGCACGGCGGAGCATCCTCCTGGTTGTTGAACGTGGCTTTTCCGGCTTCCGCCGTAGCTGTCGCCGCTGCCGACGATTCACCCCCGGTATGCTTCAGGAACAAATCCACCGTGTTTCCGACCAGCGGGTCGACCTTCCCGGTCGGCTCGCCCGGTGAAAACATGTCCACCTGCTCGATATCAGCTGCCGGCTCGGCCGGCAATTCAGGCTCCGGCTTCGATTCCTCGCGCGGCTGCCCGAGGAACTTGAGCGAGAGGTAGCGGAAAATGTAGTCCATGATCGACTTCGCGATCGGGATCTGCCGGTTGTTCGTGAATCCGTTCGGCTCGAAGCGCATGTGCGAGAACTTGTTGCACAGATCCTCAAGTGGCACATTGTACTGCAGGGCAATCGATATGGACGTGGCGAACGCATCCATCAGACCCGAAATCGTCGAACCCTGCTTCGCCATCGTGATGAAGATCTCACCCGGCATACCCGAGTCCGGATACATGCCAATGTGCAGGTAGCCCTCGTGGCCAGCGATGGAGAACTTGTGCGTCATTGACGGGCGCTCGTCCGGCAGGCGGCGGCGCTCTGCGCGGTGCACAATCCGCTCCACGACGCGCTCGACGACCTTCTCCTCGCCCCGGACCTCGGGTTCGCCCTTTGCCATGCCGTCGCCACTGGCTTCGACTTCTTTGTTCTTCGTATTGCCTCCCTCGGATGTCGAGAGCGGCTGGCTGCGCTTCGAGTTTTCGCGGTAAATGGCGACGGCCTTCAGGCCGAGCTTCCAGCCCTGCAGGTAAGCGTCCGCAATTTCGTCGATCGTCGACGTTTCCGGCATGTTGACCGTTTTCGAGATGGCCCCGGAAATGAACGGCTGGGTCGCCGCCATCATGCGGATATGCCCCATGTGGTGGATGCTGCGCGTGCCCTTGAACGGCTTGAACGCGCAGTCGAAGACCGGCAGGTGTTCTTCCTTGAGCGCCGGGGCGCCTTCGATGGTGTCGTTTTCCTCGACAAACGCCAGGATGTCACCGACCTCGTCGGCCGAGTAGCCGAGCCGCGTGAGCGCTTCCGGCACCGTGCGGTTCACGATCTTGAGCATGCCGTCTCCCTTTCCGGCGAGCAGCTTGTACTTGACGAGCGCAATATCCGGCTCGACGCCTGTCGTATCGCAATCCATCATGAAGCCTATCGTGCCGGTCGGCGCAAGCACCGTCGCCTGTGCATTCCGGTAGCCGTGCTCCTCGCCAAGCGCTACCATGCGCGCCGCGCTCTCGGCGGCGGCCGAGCGCAGGTAGTCCGGGCAGCTGGCGTCGATGTCGCCCACGGCCGCCTGATGCATGCGCATCACGTCAAGGAAGGGCTCCTCGTTTTCCGCATACCCTTCGAACGTGCCGATCGCCGGGTTGGATGCGATTTCAGCGCTCCGGGCGTAGGCCTCCGAGTGCTCAATGGCCATGATGGCGCCCGCCACGGCGCGGCCCTCGTCGCTGTCATAGGGCAGACCCATGGACATGAGAAGCGCACCCAGGTTGGCAAAGCCGAGCCCGAGCGGGCGGTAGAGATGGGAGTTCCGGGCTACGCTGGCAGACGGGTAGCCCGCATTGTCGACCAGGATTTCCATGGCCGTAATGAAAATGCGGCTCGCGGCGCGGAAGCGCTCCACATCGAACGTGCCATCCTCTTTCTGGAACTTGCGCAGGTTGAGACTCGCCAGGTTGCAGGCCGAGTTGTCCAAAAACATGTATTCACTGCAAGGATTACTAGAGTTGATGGGCCCCGAGTTCTTACACGTATGCCAGCGCTGGATGGTGTCCTCGTACTGCATGCCCGGATCGCCGCAGACGTGCGTGCCTTCGGCAATTTTCTCAAGCACTTCGGGGGCGTGCAGCTGGCCAATCATTTGACCGCTTTTTACGGATTTCAGGTCGTAGTCGGCATCGCGATCCGCCGCATCCATGAACTCATCCGTCACGCGGACCGACTGATTCACGTTCTGGAAGGCCACACTGCCGTAGGCCGGGCCGTTGAACGAGCCGTCGTACCCCTGTTCGATCAGCGCCCAGGCCTTCTTTTCCTCTTCCTGCTTGGCCTCGACGAACTCCATGATGTCGGCATGCCAGACCTTGAGCGTCTGCATGATGGCCGCGCGGCGCGTCTTGCCGCCGCTCTTGATGGTGCCGCCCGTGGCATCCTGCACCTTCATGAAGCTGACCGGGCCGCTCGGCGTGCCGCCGCCCGAGAGTTTCTCGCGGCTCGAGCGCAGTTTCGACCAGTCGGCTCCCACGCCCGATCCGAACTTGAAGAGCCGCGCGCTCTCGCCCATCAGCTTCCAGATGTCATCGATCGAATCGTCGACCGAAATGATGAAGCACGCTGACGCCTGCGGCCGGACATACGGGTCGACCTGGGCCACGTCCTGTTTTTTCGCATTCCACCCGAAAATGGTCTTGCCGCCGGAATCCCGGACGCCGTACTGATGATGCAGGCCCACGTTGAACCAGACCGGGCTGTTGAACGCACCGTACTGGTTCGTGCAGAGCCACGTCAACTCGTCGTAGAAGCGCTCGCCGTCTCTTTTGGTGGCGAAATATTTCTGTTCTGTGCCCCAGTCGGCGATGGTCCGCGTGACGCGGTGGATCAGCTGGCGCAGTGAATGCTCCCGTCCGCCCTTGGCCGGATCCTTGCCCGTTTGGGAGAGCTCTCCGTAGAAATACTTGCTGGCTACGACGTTGGTGGCCAGCTGACTCCAGGAGCTTGGGAATTCCACGTTCTTCTGCTCGAAGATGGCCTCGCCCGTGTGGTTTTTTATGATGGCGTCCCGTCGTTGCCAGGACACGCTGTCAAACGGGTTTTCGTTTTCGCGCGAGAAGACGCGGTCAATGGTGAGGCCGGCGGTGGTCCTGCCGGCGGATTTGTCTGGGGTGGTGGGTTGAGGCATGGCGTTACGTATTACGTGTCGCAAGGTCAGAAAAATAACGGACTATGACGCGTGGTCATGGTCCGTTTTGAGAAAAGTGGCGAAGTGCGCAGATACCAATTAACCAGTGGGAAAACCGTTATGCAAGGCATAATTATCCACATCTGCATTCTTCAAAAAGCGGCTTCGAAATACGTTCAGTAACTGCTTCAATGCGCATTCCAGGCGACAGGGACGGGGACACAAACAGTAAGTCCGTTATTGCAACAGTTCACGCATGTTTTCAACAAGGTTTTCCACAGACGCACTCCCAATAACGGCAGTCGCACTGTACCAATAACGGCTTTATGATGGATGCGGCCCTCGTGCGTATTTCACCCGTTCTGCCCGGATCCCGGTGCGCTCCGCGCGCGTACCACGCCGCCTATACAAACAACGAACAGTACACCTCCCGCAACGATGGATCAGAACGAACGCAGCGCCTATCCCCACCCCGGTGACTTCAAGGTCATGCGCCCCGAGTACGAGGAGACCGAGGACGGTTTCTTCACGGCAACCATCGAAATCACGCCGTTCGTTGTGCGGGGTTCCAGTTCGACGAAGCCCGGCGCCCGGCGTGCCGCGCTCTACGAAGCAGAGAAGACGTACAAGTCGTATCACCCGTCCTACCGGGTGCACAACCCCTATCCGGAGGAGTTCACCGACCTCGATGGACAGGTCTGGAAGAAGAACTCGCCCATCATGGCGGAGAAGTTCGGAGACTACTCGTTTACCGACGCCGACGGCGAGGAAGACTACGCCGACATTGAGCAGATGCTTTCCTGGGATGTCCGCCCCGCCCTGGCCGAAGCCTCGGAAGAGTAAACATTTTGTATCGTGGGGCATGAGTTGCCGTCCACGTATTCCGGTTCTCATGGGCCTGGCCGCCGTGGTGGCCATACTGCTGCCCGCGGCATCCATGGAGGCCCAGGCCCAACTCGTTTCCTTGGCGACGCAGTCCCTCGCAGAGGACTCTTCGGGATTTTTGTGGCTGGGCACGCAGGATGGGCTGAATCGGTGGGACAGCTACCAGCTCACGTCATTCCATCACGATGCGGCCAATTCCACGTCGCTTCCCGACAGCTGGATTTCGGCGCTTTAGGTCGACAGGCGCGGCCGGCTTTTCATTGGCACGCACACCGGGGGACTGGGCGTACTCGTTCCGGGTGCGCCCGGCGTTCGCCGGAACGCTTCCGCACCGGGCCGTGACATAGGCCTGGGAGCATGGACTGGAAGGCTGATGAAAAACCAGAGCGCAACCTGACAGGCCAGCACATCAGCCCTGAAGCACGTCGTCCTTGATCTGCATCATGTAGTCCCGGGCGGCCTCGTATTCGTTCGGAATGATGCCATCAAGAATGGCTTCCCGTATGGCTTTCTTGATGTCGCCGACGGCGCGTCCCGGCTCCAGGCCGAGTGTTTCCATGATTTCGAGCCCATCGATCGGGGGCTGGAAATTACGCAGGTGGTCCTTTTCCTCCACTTCCCGGAATTTTTCCTCGACGGCGTCGAAGGCGCGCAGGTAGCGTCGCACGCGGCGGGGATTCTTGCTCGTGATGTCGGCGCGCACGAGCGTCATCAGATCGTCCAGGTCCTCACCGGCATCGAAGAGCAGGCGCCTGACGGCCGAATCGGTGACGTCGTCGTCGACCAGTGACACGGGCCGGTGATGCAGGCGGATCAACTTCTGGACGTACCTCATGCGATCATCGGCAGGCAGGCGGAGCCGCTTGAAGACTTTTGACACCATGCGGGCGCCCCGTTCTTCGTGCGAGTGGAAGCTCCAGCCGGCCCCCGGCGTGAAACGCTTCGTAGCCGGTTTTCCGATGTCATGCAGCAGGGCGGCCCAGCGGAGCCACTCGCGGCCGGAGTCCGGCTCGCGGCCGGAGTCCCCGCCGCGCTCCTCAAGCGCCTCAACCAGATTATCGACCACCTGGAGCGTGTGGTAGAAGTTGTCCTTGTGCCGGACACCATCGACGGTTTCCACACCCTGCAGCTCGGTCAGCTCGGGCAGGATCCGGTGCAGGATCTGTGCATCGAACAGGATTTCAAGGCCCACCGACGGGCGCGGTGAACAGATGATTTTCTGGAGCTCCGTCGTAATGCGCTCGGCGCTCACGATGTCAATGCGTTCGGCCAGATGCTTCATGGCGGCCAGCGTATCTGTATGCACCTCGAATCCGAGCTGACTCGCAAACCGGGCGGCACGTACCATACGCAGCGGATCGTCATCGAAGGTGACGTCCGGGTCGAGCGGCGTGCGCAGCAGTCCCGCATCCAGGTCCGAAGCACCCCCGAACCTGTCCACGAGTTTCCCGAGGTCCTCGGGCCCGATCCGGATGGCGAGCGCATTGACCGTGAAATCGCGCCGACGCAGGTCGTCCTCGAGTGTCCCGGGCGTCACGCTGGGCTTGCGTGAGTCGCGGCTGTAGCTCTCGCGCCGTGCGGCCACGAACTCAAGTACCAGGTCTTCACGGGTGCCGGCGTCCCTCGCGGACGGATCCCCGGCGGGCAGGCGCACGGCTGCCGTGCCGAACGTTTTATATACATGCACCGTCTGGCCACCAAGCTCCGCGGCGACGCGTCGGGCCAGCTCAATCCCCGTTCCCTTTCCAACAGTGAGGAAGTCCACATCCGTGACGAACCGCCCCAGCAGGGCATCGCGAACGAACCCGCCGACGGCCCACACATCAATACCCGCGTCGGCCGCCACGCGGCCCACCGCTTTCAGGACTGGCGAGAGGGGCAGGTTGTCAAATACAGGTCGGAGAGGTGCACTCATGGGCCGTAAGTTACGGCAGCCCGCTGACCCGGAAACGGCTGATTACGCCCGGACCGGCAGCCCATCCGGCCCGTGGATTGTAGAAGGACACCGTCCAGTACGCTGTGGAGTCGATCCGCTCCCAGGTTTTACCGCCATCCTGCGACCAGGCGGTACCCGTGGGCGCAACGGCAATGTATACCGCAACGGGAAGGTCGGTGCCCATCGTTGCCGCCCCAAAGACCGAACCGGCAAGCGGAACGGGACCCGCCTGGCGCCACGATGCCCCACCGTCCGACGTCAACGCCAGGTTTGAAAGAACCGTATCCGGACGTGAAAAATCGCCCCCGAAAATGGCGCCTGTGCTGTCGTCGTGCATGACAATCGAGAAAATGCCTTCCGTCGGCGTCCGGCTCGCCAGCGGTGTCATGGCTTCTTCCCAGGTTTCACCGTAGTCGGTCGTCCAGATGACGCGTGTATCGACTCCCGATGCGCCGGTCACGAACCAGCCGCGTCCCTCAGAGCCTGTCGTCACGCACGTGCCGCTGGCAGCAAACGCCCCCTCTCCCGGGCGCGCATCCGGCACGAGGGCCGGAGGAATCCGGTTCCACGAACGCCCACCGTCGAGCGTGCGGACGAGTGTGAACTCGCCTTCGTAACTGTCGCTGAACGCGAATCCGCGGCGTTCGTCCCAGAACGAGAAACAGTCAAAAAAAGCGTTGGGATCCTCGTTCTGGAACGACAAATCCCAGGATCGACCGCCGTTCGTGGTCTTGTATATACGCGAATCGGTGCCGGACCCAATGGACAGCACGAAGGCCAGGTCTTCCGAGAAGGCATGCACGTCTCGGAATTGCAGGCTGTCGGCCCCGGGAATGCGGCGCACCGTCCAGTCAAGCCCGCCGTTCGTTGTCCGTCCAACGCGGCCGTCCGTGCCCGATGCCCAGGCAATGGTTTCGCTTACCGCGTGTATGCCGATGAACAGCGCCGTCGAGTCCTCAAACTGTACGCCCCAGGATGGCTCCGTGAGGGTGACCATGTTGCGGTCGCCCGAGCCCGGGATGCAGCCGGTAATGGCTGAAAGAATGGTAAAAACCACGGCACTTCGCATTGCCGTCCATAAAGTTGGACAATGCGTTGCTCGCTGCCGGTACCTCTGCATATGCGTCGCGTGAATGGGTGTCGAGTATTTGTGATAGCACAATAAACTACGCCAAATTATGCTTTTTTGCGCTGACCCGGGGCAAGGTCAGCGTGAACTTGTGATCCGGAGCCGCGTTCTTTCGTGAAATTATCAGACTGCGATTTCTCGTGAAAAAACTCGCCATCATCTTTTCCAGCAGCTTTCTGATCGTGGCGGCTGCCGCCATGCTCTTCATTGCGCCTCCGGGCGGCGGCGAGTCCGCCTCCGATGCGAGAAGCAGCAGCTCCACGCTCGTCGTCTACAAATCCCCGACCTGCGGGTGCTGTGTATCGTGGGCCGAATACATGGAGGAGTCGGGTTTTGATGTGGAAGTGCGTGACGTGGACGACATGGGCGCCGTAAAAGCCCAATACGGGGTAGGTCGTGACGTATCCTCGTGTCACACAGCCGTTATCGGCGACTATGTGATCGAGGGACACGTGCCCGCTGAGGATGTCACCCGGCTTCTGGCCGAGCGCCCGGCGGTTCTGGGCCTGGCCGTTCCCGGCATGCCCATTGGATCGCCCGGCATGGAGCAGGGCGATCCGGCCAACTACCACGACTACGACGTGGTCACGTTCGACGGCCGCGGCCAGAGCGAACTGTTCCGCCGCGTCGTGCAGCCTTGACATCTGACCCCGTAACGTGTGATCAGCGCGGGGAGTCCATCAGTTTGAGCGCTTCTGAGACCGGTACGCCCATGTTGGCGCCACCGAACTCCGGCACGATGGCCGAGTTGACGGCCACCACCTCGCCGCTCGTGTTGACGACCGGTCCTCCGCTGCCGCCGTATGTGGTTGCTGCATCGTACACAACCGCTGTCTGCGTGAGCTGTGCCACGATGCCCTCGGAAATCAGCGGCGCAATATGGCCGTCGCGCGCAAGTATTGAGGCCAGTTCCCACGGATCGGGTTGGCTTCGGCGCACGCCGGACGCCGCCCCCGAACCCAGCAGTTCTTCAATATAGGCAGGGCTGGTGCGAGCCAGAAGGGCGCGGACACCGGTCGGGTAGCCGAGCACCAGCACGCGGTCGCCGAGCTTGGGCAGCGCGGTCGAGAGTGCAATGGGGCGCACGTCCTGCCCCGTGAGTTCAGAAGACAGCACGGCCACGTCCGCCTCGTCCGATGCGCCGACGAGTGCGACATCGAACGGTTCGGCGCGTCCGGGCACAAAGCCCGCAATCCGGTGCATGAACGGGGTCAGTCCGGAGGCCATGGCGCGCTGTGCCGCGGCATCGAATTCCCACGGAATAGCGACATGCCGGTTGGTCATGAGCCGACCGTCGGCCGATACCAGGAATGCGGTGCCCGTGTAGGTCTGCGTGAAGACGGGGCCCTGGGCGGTTGGCGATATAAGCGGCTGGCCGCGCGCATCGCGCATGACCTCGCCCTGCAGGTTCACGACCTGCCGCAGCGGGCGACCCTGCGCGTCCCGGAACCCGAAGGCCCCCTGTATGAATACGATGGAGCGTGAAACGTCTTCCAGGATGTCCCCGATGGGGGTCCCCTCGACGGCATCGATCCGCTCGGATGCGGACTCTATTTCTCGCCGCAGCGCGTCGAGCTCCTCCGTACTCAGGGCCCGCTCGGCCCGAAACAGCCCGAGGGCCTCGGAAAACTCCGAGAATTCGGTGGACTGCTCGCTGATGGCCTGTTCAATCCGGATGGTCCGCACGCTGAGCCACGCCACGGACATGATCAGCATGCCGAGCAGGAACATGGAAATGAGCCGCGTGCCAGGCGCAGAGCGGGCGATCATCTCGATGGGAAGTTCGGTCGCGACGCGGGCGGCCACACCGAGCGGCGTATCGGCCGAGAGCCGCGCGCAATCCACACAATCGGTGAGCGTTTCGCTCAGCGAGCGGTACCGCCGGTCGCGGTCCTGGGCCACGTGCCGGTACCGCATGGCGGGGCCCGAATTTCCTTCGCCGAGCTCAATGAGGTCGCCATCGGCAAGCATCCCCCCGGAAAACGGGTCGCCGTTGATGCGCACGGGAGCTGCCGGCTCGACGGTAAACAGGTAGTCGTCGCCGGTCCGGGTGAGCGTGCCGTGGTACTCGCGCACCCCGGGCTCACTGCGCGCCGGGAAATGCACGGTTACGTTCTGGCCCGTCCCCAGCAGCTCGGAGTCTTCGTCAAGGAGCGTCCGTGTGCCGCGGTGCACGCCGCGGATATGGTCCAGGACAATGGCGTGTTCCATGTCGATATCAGAGGGTGCGGATGCGGATGTTGCGATAGGCCACCGACGTGTGGTCTCCCTGGAGCGCAATATGGCCGCTTCCGGCCATACCGTAGGTGTCCTTCCACTCGGCCCACTTGCTGGCGTCGCGCGCCGCCTCCCACTCGGGCGAATGCAGCTCGTACTCGACGACCTTCTGTCCGTTTAGCCAGTGCTCGACGTGCGGGCCGCGAACCACGAGCCGGCTCTCGTTCCACTCGCCTGCCGGCCGGTTCGCCCGTACGGCCGGCACATGTACATCGTAGTTCGACCCGGCGCTGTTCTTGTTGGGCTCCCCGTCCGAATGATGCATGTCGTCGAGCACCTGGTACTCGGGCCCGGACATCCACGGATACTCGTTTTCCTCGGTCACGTGGAACATCACGCCGCTGTTGCCCGCCTCGGGCACCTTCCACTCGAACTCGAGCTCAAAGCTCTCGAACACGTCGCGCGTCACGATATCATTCCCGGCGCCGGGCTCGTGCGCCACAAGCGCCCCCTCGTCATCGATCTGCCAGCCATCCGGCATGGTTTCCTGCCGGTAGCCGCGCCATGCAGCCAGGGACGTACCGTCAAAAAGAACGGTCCATTCTCCGGGAGATGCGACGGATTCCTTCATGCCACTCGTTGTGCTCGTGGACCGCTCGGAGGGGGTGTCCTCCCCAGCGCAGCCTCCAAGCAGACAGATGGATACCAGGACGATGGACAGCGGGTGTATTGCAAAGTCAGACATTGCCGTGTGGGTTTCAACAGGGTGGGTGGATGTTACGTGTAGTGGGGCGCGAGCGTCGTGCGCGTCTTCTCGAGCAGCGCTTTTGTCAACCGGATGCCTTCAGGCTCCGGCCGCTCCGTGCCTTCGTATTCGATTCCGATGTAGCCGCGGTAGCCGGCGTCGAGCACCGTGCGCAGCAGCCGCTCGTAGTCCTTTGCCGCCTCGTTGCCCTCCGCATCGAAGTTGTGGCTCTTGGCGGACACGCCCTTGGCATAGGGCATGAGTTCCGCGGTGCCCTCGTAGATGTCGTACCACTCGTCGTCGGCAATCCTGAAATTCCCGAAATCAGGCAGCGTACCACAGCCGGGATGATCCACCTGCTGCATGACGCCGGCCAGCCAGGCGCCGTTTGACGACAGCCCACCGTGGTTCTCGACAATCACGTGAATGTTATGCGTGGCGCCGAACTCCGTGAGGCGGCGCAGCCCGTCGGCGGCCAGCTTCTGCTGCTCCTCGTAGGAGCCTTCGCTTGCGGCATTGACGCGGATGGCATGACAGCCCAGGAATTTGGCCGCTTCCACCCACTTGTAATGGTTCTCGACGGCCTCTGTGCGCGCCGCCTCGTCCGGATCGCCGAGCCGCCCCTCCCGGTCGCACATGATGAGGACGCTCCGTATGCCTTCACCATCGCAGCGCGTTCTGAGGTCAAGCAGGTAGGACGCCGTGCGCGCCCTGTCCATGAAAAACACGTTCACGTACTCGACAGCCGTAATGCCGTAGTCGTTTTTGGCGACGAGCGGAAAGTCGAGCGTCGTCATTTCATCCGCGAAATGCGCCTTGTGGAGCGACCACTGGGCGAGCGAAATATCGAACAGGGGATGTCCCGGCGTGCGGCTGTGGAAGGGGTGGCCCGCGTTTGGCCCGTCGGCCACTCCGGCAGCGGCTCCCGGTGCTTCGCCATCGACACCGCCCGTTTCGTCTGCATGTCGAGCGCACGCCAGCGGAAAAAGGCTCGCGCCAACAACGATGCCCGCCGACGTGCGCACGAACGTGCGGCGGTCCATGTCCCGTTTCTGCTGTTCGCGGCGTGTCATATCGTCACCTCCGTCGTATCTACCCGGTCCTTGAAAAGCGCCCCGAAAATGAGCATGACGACGCCCGCGAAGGCGGCCGGGATCCACCAGAAGGATGCCCACTGGCCCGGCTCGAGCGCGGCTGCGCCATCCAGGAAGCTGTTGAATACGTTGCCGGCGACCTGCGCGCCAATGAACATGCCGAGGCCGTAGGTCACGAGCACGAGCATGCCCTGGGCCTGCCCGCGGATGGCTGCGGTCGATTTCTTGTCGACGTAGATCTGGCCGGTCACGAAGAAGAAGTCATAGCAGATGCCGTGCAGCAGAATGCCGCCCGCGATGAAGAAGAACACCCCTTCGGGCGCGGCAATGGCGAAGAGTCCGTAGCGCACGACCCAGGCGGCCATACCGATCACGAGCATCCACTTGACGCCGAGCCGCCGGAAAAAGAGCGGCATGAGCAGCATGAATACGACCTCGGAGACCTGCCCGAGGCTCATGGTCGCGGCCACGTTCTCCACGCCGCTCGCGTTCACGAAGATGGGCGCGAAATTGTAGTACGCGGCGAGTGGGATCGAGAGCAGGAAGCTGCTTGCCAAAAACACGTAGAAGGAGCGGCTGCCAAGCGTCTTGAAAGCGTCAATGCCCAGAATGCTGCGGATATCGACGGGCGTCGAGGCGCCCTGCGGCGGCGTGTGCGGCAACGAGAAGGAGTAAAGACCAAGCAGTATGGATGCGACGGCCGTGGTGTAAAGCGGCAGGGCGGTCACGTCGGGTTTCATGCCCTCGGGCGTGAACAATGCGAGCACGAAGCTGATGAACAGCCCCGCCACAATCCAGCCGATGGTACCGAACACGCGGATGAGCGGAAACTGCTTCTCCTGGTCCTCGATGTTGTGGAACGACAGGGTGTTGGTAAGCCCGAGTGTCGGCATGTAGCACAGGTTGTAGGCCAGCAGCAGCAGGATGAAGACGGTGGGGTTGCCGCTGGCCGCAGGCGTCAAAAACATCACCGCGCCGCCCGCGATGTGGAGCACGCCGAGTACTTTTTCGGTCGCGAAATAGCGGTCGGCAATGAGGCCAAGGAAAAACGGGCTCACGATGGCAGCCACCGGGTTGACCGTGTAGGGCCAGTGGGTCAGATCCGCCATGCCGATGGCGGTCATGTAGTTGCCGACGGTGACGTACCACGCCCCCCAGATGAAGAACTGGAGGAACATCATGATCGAGAGCCGCGCGCTGATGGTCATG
>Ga0210009_1000919_pt1 | contig 28586 bp, 24 predicted proteins | sample CryGeyCG2114_065_FD_185457 | JGI IMG/M metagenome (GOLD analysis project Ga0210009, IMG submission 185457) | Groundwater microbial communities from aquifer - Crystal Geyser CG12_big_fil_rev_8/21/14_0.65 (SPAdes) (version 2) | ecosystem: Environmental > Aquatic > Deep subsurface > Groundwater ...
CGAATGCGCCGTTTTACCGTTAAACTATAGGCCCAAGACTTGTTTTAACTCACTCAAAGAATTGATTTTCTTAAACGGGGCATTTTCAATTTTGTTCTTTCTGTCGATTAATATCACCTCCATACCTAAATTTTTAGCTGGGATTAAATCCCTTTCTATCTCGTCGCCAACCATTAAAGTTTCTTCTGGTTTGACTTTCAATTTATTTAAAACTACTAAAAAGGCTTTCGGGTCGGGTTTTAAAAATTTAGTTTCTTTAGGGGTGAAAATTTTGGCAAACTTTTCCAAGCCCAAACTTTCAACTATAAATCTGGTATTAGCCGATAAAATTGCTTTCTGAAATGGTAGAGCAAAGATTTCTTTCGCATCGTCATAAAGTTCAAAAATAATGGTTTTGCTAAAAAAATCGGCTAAGTTTTTAATCACCTCTCTTTCTGGTTTTTCAACAAATTTTTTAAAAAGTTTCTCGCTAAAATCTAACCAATTTTTAGCCAAACCCAATAAGCCGGCAAATAAAGAAGCGAAAGATTTTATTTCTTCCGGATTCTCAATTTTAATTCCGAAATTTTCCAAAGCCAAAAAGAACTCCTTTGGGTCAGGTTGTTTTAAATAAGCTAAAGTCCCCGAAAAATCAAATAAAATTAATTTTAGCTTCATTGTCGGGGACAGCAGGGTCGAACTGCTATATTCCTCGTCCCGAACGAGGCGCCTTACCATTAGGCCAGTCCCCGAAATACTGTTTTTACGTTACCCAATATTTTTTCTTTGTCATTTCATCTCTTTTTATCCCTAGTTTTTCCCTTTCTTTCCTGGCTTTTTGAGTTAAGGAGCTTAGTTCTTTTCCCGATAATTTTCCTAATTTTTTGATTTCTTTTTCTAAAAATTCTTTATCATTTTTCTTAGGATCTTCTAGAGCATGACCTAATAAGACATCTAGGACGTTTCCTATTTTGGGTCCCGGTTGGATTCCCAGAATTTTCATCACATCATTTCCATTTACTTTTAGCATCTTAACAGAGATCGGGTCTCTGCTAACTTTCTCAATAACATATTTTAAATGTCTCAGTTTATATGGCTCGGCTTTGGGAACTCCCGAACCAATTCGATCAGCCATCCTTACTTGTAATAGTTCTTCCATGTTTTCTGGCCCAACCTGGCGGAGCAATCTCCTGACTGAGGCATCGCCAACCTCTCCGGGATTATAATAAAAAAGGTGATACTTTACCAATTTGGCAATTTTCTCAATATCTTTTTTAGGAAATTTTAGGTGATTGAGAATTTGAATAGTCATTTTCGCCCCAACTATTTCGTGACCATAAAAAGTGGCATCCGGACCTTCACCTTTTTTCACCCGGGGCTTTCCGATGTCGTGAAGTAAAGCAGCCAGTCTGACGTATTTATTAAAATGTTTTTGAGCAGCATATTTTAGAGAAAATAAGGCGTGTTCATAGCATTCGTAAATGTGGTGCTTGTTTTGAGTTACTTTATAACCTTCTCCTAACTCTGGCAGAATATATTTTAAAAGACCCAATTCCCTCAAAAGCTCAATGCCATCGGCTGCTCTCTCGGCCATAATAATTTTTAAAAATTCGTCTCTTATTCTTTCCCGGGAAATTGCCTGAAGCCAGGGAGAATTTTTTTTAATTGCCTGAGTGGTTTTTTCTTCAATCCGCCAGATGGCGGATCCATCCAAGGTTACGGTAAATCTCACCGCCCTCATCATCCGGAGGGCATCTTCATTAAACCTCTCTTCCGGATTTCCAACCGCTCGAATAATTTTATTTTTAAGATCTTCTTGCCCTCTAAATGGATCAACAATCTCAGTGCGCAGAGGACGGGCCTCTGTGATCTTTAGTGCTATTGCGTTCACTGTGAAGTCACGGCGGGCAATATCCTCTTCAATTGTCTTTGCAAACTTTATCTCGTCTGGATGGCGTTTATCAGTATATTTTGCTTCTTTCCGATAGGTAGTTATTTCAATTTCTTTTAATCTTTGGTTTTTGCTTTCTGTCTGAATCGTTACGGTCAAAAATTTATTTTCGTAAAAACTCTCCGGAAATATTTTTTGAATCTCCTCTGGTCGAGCTAAAGTTGTCACATCCCAATCCTCAGGGTCCACTCCTCTTAAAAAATCCCGGACACATCCGCCAACAATATAGGCCTCGAAACCTTTCTTTTTGAACTTATCGATGACTGACTTAACTTCTTTGGGTATTTTCATCACTTTAATGATAGCTTTAAATTTGATTTTTTTCAATGATTTGTTAAAATTATAATGTGTGCCCTCGTGGTGAAATGGATATCATCTTTGTCTTCGGAACAAAGGGTAGAGGTTCGAGTCCTCTCGAGGGCATTAGGGTTTTGAGGACGCCGAAGGCGGCCGAAACCCCGCACCGAATTTATTCTGGTGCGGGGCAACTCCTTCCGGGGGCACAAAAATTCTGTTATACTGAGAATAATATGAAAAAAATCTTTTTAATTATCTTTTTAGGGACACTGCTATTCCCTTCCATTTCTTCAGCCGGTATCTATATTGCTGATGGTAAAGATGTCTATTACGATGGTTTAGTGCCTTGTGGAAAAGATGTTTGTATGAAAGAAAGTTTTAGTAACGAAGAGATTAAAATACTAAAAGACAGCCAATCTCTTAAAGATACCTGCACTGCAGTAGGAGGAGACATGTATTCCTATTGGTATTGTACTCAACATCCAGAAGCTAAGACGTGTACAACCCCAGAATTTACTATTGGCCTCCCCTGCACCTTCTGCCATTTTTTTGTCATGCTGGATGAGATAATTGATTTTGTCTTGTTCAAATTAGTTCCCCCAATCGCCATTTTAATGTTAGTAATCGGCGGGGCAATGTTTATGATGGCTAGCTTCAGTGAATGGGGAGGACCAGTTACTCTTAGCCAAGCAAAAAAATTAATCACTTCAGTAGTAATTGGCCTGATTATAATTTTTGCCTCCTGGCTTATTATAAATCTGTTTTTCCAAGTCTTTGGAGTGGAACAATGGACAGGTCTCCAGCAGGGCTGGTTCCGAATTGATTGCCCCATAGAACTTCCTAACCTATAATTAAAATTATCTAAGCCCCCATAACTCAATTGGCCGAGTAGCGGACTCTTAATCCGTAAATCCAGGTTCGAGTCCTGGTGGGGGCACAAAAACCGCCTTCAGCGGTTTTTTGCTATTTTAAAAAATATAATGTAGAATGAAAACCAGAAATGCTTACTCAGGAAGAAAAAACAAAAGTTATTAAAAAATACAAACTTCACGAAACCGACACCGGTTCTCCCGAAGTCCAAATTGCCCTTTTAACAGAAGAAATTAAAAGGTTGCTTTTACATTTGAAAAAGCACTCTAAGGATTTTCATTCAAAAAGAGGGCTATTGAAAATGGTTGCCAAAAGAAGAAAGCTTTTAAATTATTTAAAAAAGGAGGACGTTCGAAGACATAATAGTATTTCCAAGAAAATAGGGCTAATGAAATAAAATGGTAATTAAACACGCTGGCCAAAGAGTAGCTATACTAATCGATGTCCAGAATTTATATCACTCAGCCAAGAATTTATACGGAGCTCGGGTTAATTTTGGAGCTATTTTAAAATTGGCCGTGAGTCAACGGAGTTTAATCAGGGCCTTTGCCTATGTGGTCAGGACCAAAACCGGGGAAGAGAAACCATTTTTTGAAGCCCTGACTAAATTAGGAATTGAAACCAGAGTCAGAGACCTTCAGGAGTTCTATGGTGGTTTAAAAAAAGCTGATTGGGATGTCGGAATTACTATCGACGCAGTTAAAATTGCTCCCAGCGTCGACACAATTTGCCTTGCCTCAGGAGACGGCGATTTTCTTCAGTTAGTCGAATATTTGAAAAATCAGGGAAAAAGAGTAGAAATTATTGCTTTTGGAAGATCGGCTTCAAGCAAGTTAAAAGAGGTGGTTGACGAATTCATTGATTTGGAAGAAACTCCCGAGAAATACCTATTGAAAAAATAGTAGAAAAATAATTATGCCCCGTAGTAGAATTTCGAACCCCTGCGGGGCGATAAAAGAAAATTTCGAAGAAACCCCGCACTAAAGCGAAGCTTAGTGCGGGACTAGTCCAGAACCGAGCTTCGCTCTGGTTCTGGGTTTTTCATTCGAAATTTCACTACGGGGTATGGAAAAATTTAAATTAGAAATTGGTAAAAGAGAATTAAAAATAGAATTAAGAAATTTAGCCGAGATGGCAGCCGGCAGCTGCTTGGTTCAATACGGAGACACTCTAGTCTTATCTACGGTGGTGATTTCGGAAGGGGAACGAGAAGGAATAGACTTTTTCCCTCTGACGGTCGATTACGAGGAGAGATATTATGCTGCCGGGAAAATTTTGGGTTCCCGTTATATCAGAAGAGAAAGTCGGCCTTCAGACGAGGCAATTTTGACTTCAAGATTAATTGACCGAGCCATCAGGCCTCTTTTTCCCAAAGACTTAAAAAGAGAAGTCCAGATTGTCGTCACCTGTCTTTCCTGGGACAGAGAAAATGACCCGGATATAATTGGTTTAATCGCTGCCTCCTTGGTTTTATCCCTCTCTAAGGTCCCTTGGTCGGGACCAATTTCTGCCGTCAGAGTCGGCAAAATTGGAGATGAATTTATTCTTAATCCAACTTATGAAGAAAGGGAAAAAAGCGAGCTGGACTTAGTCATTACCGGGGTGAAAAAATCTGGCGAAATTTTAATCAATATGCTCGAGGCCGAGGCCTCAGAGATTTCAGAAGAGGTAATTCTAAAAGCAACTGAGTGGGCTATGCCTTATTTAAAAAAACTAATTGATTTTCAAAATCAGATTGCCAAAGAGATGGGAGAAGAAAAAATTTCAATCGAAACCCCTCCCCAGGATTTAGAATTGGAGAAAGAAATTAAAGAATTTCTTGGAACGAAACTTGAAAAAGCTTTTTTCCAAAAAGGAAAAAAAGGAGGGATGGAAGAAGTAAATAATCTTAAAGAAGAATTGGTTTATTATATCCAGAAAAAACATGCGGCTCGGGCAGGCGATGAAGCTGAAGCTTCATCTTCACCTTCGCTCACTTTCGTTCGCTTGGTTTTTGAAGAAGAGATTGAAAGATTAATCCATGAAAATGTAATAAAGCATGAGAGAAGGCCGGATGGTAGAAAGTTAGATGAAATAAGAGAGATTTCTTGTGAGGCTGGGATTTTACCCAGAACCCATGGTTCTGGTCTTTTTTGTCGAGGCCAAACTAAATCCCTTTCCATTTTAACTTTAGGAGCGCCGGGGGATGTTAAATTGTTAGAGGGGATGGAGATTGTTGGAAAGAAACGCTTTATGCATCATTATAATTTCCCTCCCTATTCTACCGGAGAAATAAAGCCAATCAGGGGACCGGGCAGAAGAGACATTGGTCATGGAATGCTCGTTGAGAAAGCCCTTTTCCCCTTAATTCCTTCTGTTGAAGAATTCCCCTATACAATAAGGATTGTTTCAGAAATTCTTTCTAGTAACGGCTCAACCTCAATGGCTTCAGTTTCTAGCTCCTCCTTGGCTTTAATGGATGCCGGGGTACCAATAAAAAAACCGGCAACTGGTATTGCTCTTGGGCTGATGCAAAATTCAAAAGGCGATTACAAGATTTTAACAGACATCCAGGGACCAGAAGATCACCATGGCGATATGGATTTAAAGGTAGCTGGAACTCAAGATGGCATTACCGCTATCCAGATGGATGTAAAGATTACTGGCATCTCGCAGAAAATTTTGAAAGAGGTCTTAGAACAAGGGAAGCGGGCCCGGCTTCAGATTTTAGATAAGATAAAAAAAGTTTTAGAGAAACCCAGACCTGAGCTTTCTCCTTTTGCCCCAAAGATTTTAATTCTTCAAATCAATCCGGAAAAAATCAGGGAGGTAATCGGGCCGGGAGGAAAAGTAATCAATGGGATAATTAAAGAATGCGGGGTTTCAATAGATATCGAAGATACTGGAAAAATTTTTGTGACAGCTGAAAAAGAGGAAGCTGCTAAAAAGGCAGTCAGCTGGATAAAGAACATTACCAGAGAAGTGAAAGTGGGAGAGGTTTTCCAGGGAAAAGTGAAAAGAATTTTGGATTTTGGTGCTTTTGTTGAGATTTTCCCTGGCCAGGAAGGTTTAATTCACATTTCCCAATTAGCTCCATTTAGAGTGGAAAGGGTTGAAGATATAGTCAAAGTTGGCGGGATTTACCCGGTCAAAGTAATTTCCATTGACGAACAGGGAAGAATCAATCTTTCTCTGAAAGCAGTTAAAGAATAATATGCCTGAGGAAATTGAGGAAAAAAAGGAGTTTTTAAAGAGGGAAGAAATCCGAACGATGGCAAAAGACCTATCCCGCCTTAGGGAAGCGGAGGCTCAGAAAGAAAGAGAAAGAATTGCTGCTTTACAGCTTGAGAAAATAAAAAAAGAGGAGAAAATTATTCCTCCCGGAACGCCAGAAAGGCCCCTTGAAGAGAAACCGGCGAAAGGAGTTTTAATCCCCAGACCTCTACCTAAAAGACCCTCCTCCTTCCAGAAAGTTTTAATCAGAGGGATAGTGATCTTTCTTTGTCTTCTTTTAATCTCCGGCTTTTTTTATTGGGCTTTAGGAACAAAAAGGCCGCCAACTAAAGAAGTTACCCCTCTCAGAACCGGGGAAGAAATTCCTAAGGAGGAAGAGGTTGTTGAAAAACCAGAAATAATTATTTCTCCTTCTCTACCTTCAACTACCGAAACCAAAACCTTAGAGATTTCCAAAAATGAAGAAATTCCTGAGGTTTTTAACCGATTAATGGCCGAAGAGTTACCAAAAGGTGAATTTTTGCGGATTGTAATTAAAAATATTGACGAAAATCGCCTGGCTTCTTTAGAAGACCTTTTTGGCGCTTTTCAAATAGAAGCTCCGGAAGGAATTTCCAAAAAACTGGAGGCAGATTATACTTTAGCTATTTATCCTCAAGCTCAAGGGAAAAGAATAGTTTTTGTCGCCAAAATCGGGGAGGAAGAGGGATTGGCAGAATTATTAAAAAATTGGGAGGAAAAAATAACAGAGGAAGGGGTTTTTGTCTCTGGCAATAAGGTTTCCACCCTCCTTTCTTATTTCAAAACCTCCTCTTACCAAAATGTTAATTTTCGTTATTTAACCATCTCAAAAGAAGATTCCGGAATCTGCTATGCCTTTCTTGATAATTATTTCGTTTTCGCCACCTCTTTCGAGAGTTTGAAAAAAGCGATTGAGCAGGTAACGAAGGAGGTGGGACTCTCAGATCTGAGGGAGAAGGTTGGCCAACTATTTATTGTTGGTTTTGAAGGAAAGACCTTAACTCCTCAGCTTGAAGAAATATTCAAAAAATATCAGCCGGGCGGAGTTCTTTTACTTTCTAAAAACATCGGAGACAAGGAACAATTGAAAAACTTAATTCAAGGGCTCCAAAATCTTTCTTTAAAAGAAACTGACCTCCCGCTTTTTATTGCTGTTGACCAAGAAGGAGAACCAATATCTCGGATTGGATTTTTAGAGGAGAAAACGCCTCAATCAGAGATTGAAAACCCTGAGGTGGCTTATCAAGTTGGATTGAAGAGGGGTGGAGAACTCTATGAATTAGGAGTAAATCTCAATCTGGCTCCGGTTTTGGACGATATGAAAAGCGGAGATTTTTATTTCAATCGGACTTTTCAAAAATCATCTGAAACATCCGGGGAGTTAGCAAAGTCCTTAATCTCAGGCCAAAAAGAAGCGGGAATTTTAACCGCTATGAAGCACTTCCCCGGTTATATCGGACTTTCTTCAAACCCGGAGGAAAAATTATTCACCGTCGAAAAAACTCCAGAAATTTCCCAGTTTAAAAAGGCAATGGAGGCGAAACCAGAATTTGTAATGGCCTCTAACTTGATCTATAAAGAAATCGATCAATCCCTACCTTTTACTTTTTCTTCATCAGCCATCCAATTTCTAAAAAATAATTTAGGTTCAGAGGTCCTGATTGTTTCTGACGATTTGGATCAGAATTCTTTATTAAAAAAATTTCCCCTAAAGGAAATAGTAACGAAACCTATTGAGGCAGGGGTTGATATTCTAATTTTTTCTGGCTATAGATTACCAGCTGAGCAGGGTTTAACTACTTTTTTTGAAGCGGTAAAAAATAAAGAAATTTCTGAAGCGAAGATTACGGAGGCAGTTTCAAAAATTATTCAGTTTAAACAAGAAATACTAAAATAAATCTATGAATGAAAAATTGCTCCAAGAATTAAAAAAGAGGTTGGAAAAAGAAAAAACTCAAATTGAGGAACAATTGGAAAGATTTGCCAAAAAAGATGAAAAACTTAAGGGAGATTGGGATACCCGTTTTCCCAAATGGGATGGAAGTGAAGTAGGTAGCGCAGCCCTAGAGAAGGCAGCTGACGAAGTTGAAGAATACAGCACCCTTCTACCCATTGAATATAGTTTGGAGTTGCGTTTAAAAAACATCAATTTGGCCTTAGAAAAGATTGAGAAGGGTAGATACGGAAATTGTGAAAAGTGCGGTAAAGAAATCGATGAAAAAAGATTAAAAATTTCTCCCGAAGCCCGCTTTTGTTTAAATTGCAAAAAGTAAATATTTTTTAGTCGCTCCTTGCTTTCTAAGTAAAGACAACCCGCACCGGAGATGGGTCGGAAAAACCCTTCGGTTGCCGAGTCGCAACGAGACGGAAGAAGAAGCAACAGCCTTCTTCGACCTTTCCGTGTAGGAAAACAGGCTTTAGCCGAAGGCTAAAACGTTAGAAACCGAGGGTTTCTAAAGAACGAACGCAAGTGAGCGACTAACTTGGTATTACCACTATGCTCTCTAAAGTTTTTTCAGCGGCCCTTTTAGGTTTGGATGCCCAGCTCATTGAAGTTGAAACCGATGTTTCTTATGGACTAAGGCATTTTGAAATTGTAGGTTTACCCGACAAAGCAGTGGAGGAATCAAAGGAAAGGGTTGGAGCAGCAATTGAGAGTTCCGGTTTTCAATCTCCTCATCACCAACCGGAAAGGGTTTTGGTATCTCTGGCCCCGGCTGATTTAAAAAAAGAAGGTTCAATTTATGATCTGCCAATTGCCTTGGGATATCTTTTGGCAGCTGAGAAAATCAAATTTGATCCTTCAAATAAAATTTTTCTAGGCGAGTTGGCCTTAGATGGAAGATTAAGACCAATAAAAGGTGTAATTTGCTTTGCCATAGCTTGCCAAGAAAAGGGATTTACTGAATTGATTTTACCAAAAGAAAATTCAATTGAGGCAAGTTTAATTGAAGGAATAAAAGTAATTGGGGTTGGAAATTTAAAAGAAACAATTGATTATTTAGCAGGAAAAAAGGAAATCTTGCCTTCAAAAGCAAGAATTGAAGATTTTTTAAAATCTTCTCAATATTCAGTTGATTTAGGTTATATCAAAGGCCAAGAAACAGCAAAAAGAACTTTGGAAATTGCCGCTGCCGGCTCACACCATTTATTAATGATGGGACCGCCTGGAGCTGGAAAGACAATTTTAGCCAAAGCCATTCCTTCAATTTCTCCTCCCCTTTCTTTTGAAGAATCTTTAGAAATAACAAAAATTTATAGTATTGCTGGGTTTTTGCCAAAAGAAAAACCCTTGCTTTCGCAAAGGCCCTTTCGTTCTCCCCACCATACCAGTTCCGAAGTGGCTTTAATTGGCGGAGGAAATCCTCCCCGACCAGGGGAAATCACTCTTTCCCACCGGGGAGTTTTATTTCTGGATGAATTTCCAGAATTCCATAGAGATGTATTGGAATCTTTGAGACAACCAATTGAAGAAGGGAAAATAACTGTTTCAAGGGCAAGACATTCTTTGACTTTTCCGGCCAGATTTACTTTAGTTGCCGCCTCAAATCCCTGCCCCTGCGGATACTATGGTGATCCTGACCATGAATGCAAATGCACAAATTCCCAAATTAGAATGTATCGGAGAAAACTTTCTGGTCCATTAATTGACAGGATTGACCTTTTAATTACCGTTCCAAAAGTAGAATATGAAAAATTGATTTCCCCGGATGAGGAAAATTGTAGTGAAAGAGTAAGAGAAAGAGTAATCCAAGCCAGGCAGATTCAAAAAGAAAGATTTAAAAGGGATAAAACAAACTCTGAAATGGAAATTCCGGAAATAAAAAAATACTGCCAAGTTAATTTGGCAGGGGAAGATCTTTTAAGAGAAGCTGTCAATTCAGGAAAATTATCTGCCCGTGGCTATCATCGGGTTTTAAAAGTTGCCAGAACAATTGCCGATTTGGAGAATTCTGAAAAAATTTCTTACCAAAATATTTCTGAGGCTTTAAGTTATAGAATGAGGGAAGAAATTATTTAGTAGGCAAATGGGTTTCTGGTTCCAGAAACTCCAAAATGTACATGACAGCCAGTTGACATTCCGGCTCCGGGAGTTCCGGGCTGACCGCCCATTAAGGCAATGATTTGGCCCTGAGAAACTTGGTCTCCAGGGTTAACAAAACTGGCAGCAATATGACCATACATTGTTACTACTCCATTCGGATGTAAAATTGTTAAATGGTTTCCCGCTCCGCCAAATGCCCAGCGGGAAGTAGAGTTAGTCAGTTCCACTTTCAAAACTGTTCCACCGGCAGCAGCATAAATTGGCTCTCCGCAATTGCCATGACTGAAATCAATAGCGTTATACCAATGAAGTCCTTGAGTAACTCGGCAGGGAGGAGAAATCGGACAGATAAAATAGCTATCGGCTATTGGAACCCAGACCGGAGCGTATTTTACTGGCGAAGGAGGAATTACTCCATTAGGGATAACCAAAATGTCACCAACAAAAATATCTGCCTCGCTGGAAAGACCATTAAAAGAAATTATATCTTCAGTTTTGGCTTTATATCTTTGGGCAATTTCTGAAATAGTGTCGCCAGCTTCCACATGATGGATTACTCCTGAAACCGGCGGAATAATAAGTTTTTGGCCTGGTTGGATTATTGAATTTTGATTTAGATTATTAGCCCAAAGAAGGGTATTTAGACTGATGTCGAATTTAGTAGCAATCGCCCAAAGACTATTTCCTTCTTCAACTTGATACTCAACAATGATTTTTTTTATGTCCTCTTGTTCATATCCTTCAAATAGGGCTCCTAAAACCTGAGGGGAAAAAGTAGTTGGCGGAGCAACGCCAGTTAAGCTATTTTTTTCGACCAAAAGAAAATCTGGCGACTCGACTGAGAATTTTTTAGTCGGGCCTAAAAATAACCCCTCTCCGCTTTGAGGTAATTGTTTAGAAAGAGAGATAATAGGGATGAGAGTTTTATTATTAATCCAAAAGTAAGGGGGAATTAAAACGATGACCCCAAAAAAAATGACTGAGATAAGCCCAAAACAGAAGAAGGGGTCCTTAAATGATCCCTTAATTTTTTTAAAATAATTTTTGAATTGAAAATAAGAGGGCATCTGTCCTTTTTCCATTTTACTTTTTAAAATCCGGAAGTCAAGCCCCGTAGTGAAAATTTGACTTACTTCGTAATATTAGGTTTTTCTGAAAGAAAAACCTTGTCAAATTTCTACTACAGGGCAAGATAATTATTCACATACTAAAAAGATGATAGAATGGGTTAATGAGTTTGGTTTCGGTAAGAGATATTAAAAATTTGCTCAAAAGGTACAAGGTTCATCCTTTAAAAAGAATGGGCCAGAATTTTTTAATCGATGAAGAGATAATTAAAAAGGTTATTGAATCTGCTCAACTCTCCAAAAACGATATTGTTTTAGAAATTGGCCCCGGGATTGGAAATTTAACAATTGAGCTGGCTAAAAAAGTAAAAAAATTGATAGCGGTGGAAAAAGACCCAACAATGGTAAAGATTTTACGAAAAACATTAACAGATTTCGATAACGTAAAAGTTATCCAGGACGACATCCTCAAAATTGGAAATTGGGAATTGGAAATTGGAAATTCTTATAAGGTGGTGGCCAATTTACCTTTTTATTTAACGGCACCGGTGATTAGAAAATTTCTGGAAATGGAAAATCGGCCGAAAGAAATGGTTTTGGTGGTTCAGAAAGAGGTAGCCCAGAGAATTTGCCCGCCTCGACGAGCCCGCTCGTCGGGCGAGGCGGGCGCCAAACCTCCCCGAATGAACCTTTTAGCGGTTTCAGTTCAATTTTATGCTAAGCCAGAAATTGAAACTTTTGTTCCAAAAAAATCTTTCTGGCCTCAGCCAAAAGTTGATGGCGCCATAATAAAAATAATCCCAAAAAAACTATCAACGCGCCCCGGCAGCGTTGATTTATTCTTTAAGATAGTGAAGGCGGGGTTTTCTCAACCAAGAAAACAATTAATCAATAATTTGTCAAAAGAATTCCTGCCTGCCGGCAGGCAAGGAAATCTCAACCGAGAGAAAGTTAAGGATTGGCTTTCAAAAAATAATGTCCGACCGAGCCAGCGGGCTGAAACTTTAAGCGTGGAAGATTGGATTAATTTATTGCAAAGTTGTAGAATAAACTAATCTTTTGTAAAATGAAATTAATGGGAGGGAAAATTAAAAATCTTTTCTTTATTTTCATCTGGACTAAAAAACAGCTAATTTTAGCTGTTTTGTTTTTGATATTTTTAGGGTTAGCTTTTCCTCTCCAATTTGCCCAGGCTGGTGTTGTTAGCGGCATTCTTGGCGCTCTAATGGCAATACCAACTGCTATCATTACTCTGCTCCTTCAGCTTGTATTGCTGGTGACAAATTTATTTGTTAGTATAGCCGGAGCAATTTTATGGTGGGTCTTAAGCCCTTACTTTATGAGTCTTCCTTATACTTCCGGCGGAATTGTTGATGTCGGCTGGCCGATTGTTAGGGATTTCATTAATATGTTTTTTATTATCGCTTTGGTAGTAATTGGTTTGGCTACCGCCTTAAGGATTAAGGAATATCAGGTTCAAAAAACTTTACCCACTTTAATCATTATTGCTATTTTAATTAATTTTACTCCGGTAATTTGCGGATTGATTGTTGATGCCTCCAACATTATAATGAACTTTTTCTTGGAGGAATTAACCGGGCTGCGGGTTATGGTAACCGTCTTTTCTACACAGGGGTCGTTACTTTTGGAAATGTTTTCCCATCCTTTTGACATTCGTTACGCTAGTGTTGCCTTGGGTAAAACTATTGGTCTGATTGCTTTCGGAGGAATAGCAGGTTTTGTCTTCCTTCTCTATTCTGTCTTATTTATAATGAGGTACATAATGATTTGGGTGTTAGTGATTGTTTCACCCATTGCTTTTTTCTCTCGAATTTTTCCAGCCACTAAAAGAGGCGAATATGCATTTAAAAGTATTTTGAGTTGGGACGAATGGTGGAAACAATTTATTGAATGGTCGTTAATTGGAATAACAGCCGGTTTTTTTCTATATTTAGGCGAGCAATTAATGGTCATGGCTCCTGACTTTATCCCCGGAGTTTATCCAGAAGGAGTAGGAGGAATGCTTGCCACTCCGATTATTGATTTTATGAATAATCTTTTGCCTTACGGAGTAGTTTTAGCTTTTCTCCTTCTTGGTTTTTTTGTCGCTACTTCCACCTCAGCTCTGGGTGCGGTCGGAATCACCAAATTAGCTAAACGAGGCGCCATAGCAATGAGAAAACAAGTCCCTGGTACGATCGGTAGGGCAGTTGGGCTCCAAAAGAAAGGTTGGGAAGCATTTGCCACCAAATTTCCTAAAGCAGCTAAAGTGATTGGTGCTCCTGTTGCTTATCCAACCAGAGTGGCTAAATGGGCCGGTAGAAAAGTTTCCGAAAAAATTCCAGAAAGGGTAAAAACTGGGGCTGGTTTAGTAAAAAAGGGGTTAAAAGCAGCTCTTTGGGAATATGATGCTGGTAGAAAAACTAAAGGAGGAAAACCGATAAAAGAACCAGGTATCTTGAAAGCCGGCTTGGAACCATTTAGAAAAGAAATTTTTGGACTAAGAAAAGGAGAAAGGCCAGAAAGACCGAAAAAAGCACCAGAGGAAACAGACGAAGAATTTGAGGCCCGTCTGGAAACATATGATGCGGAGATGGAAAGACAAGGGGAAGAAAGAGTAGTCCCAGAAGCAGGAGTAGTCCCAGGAGCAGCAGTGGCTCCAGTTGGAGGAGCCGCTCCGCCAGAAGAAGAAAGAGAAAGAGTCCAAAAGCAGATTGCTAATTTAGAGAAGGAGATAGTTAAACCATACCCAGAATCGTCACAAGCCGAGCGAGAGAGGTTACGAGAAGTACAAAAAGAGAACTTAGAAAAATTAAAGACCAAATTAGAAGAATTAAAGCCGGCGGAAGAGTTAGTTATACAGAAATACCGGGATCTTCGAAGAAAAATTGGCAACATCTATAGAAAAATAGAGGGAAGACCAGAGAAAGAGACCATAAAAGAACGAGAGGAATTAGATGTCTTAAAGAAAGAGGCCGATGAAATCTGGGGAACAATTAAAAAAGATGAGATATTATATAAAAAATGGGGGGAAACTGAAAGAGGATGGAGAAGACCGCCAAGAGGCGGCAGCCCGCCCGGACCGCCAAGAAAAGAAGGTCCTCCCTCAAGAACACCGCCGTCAAAACCACTAAAGCCAGTGACGCCAGCGGCAGCACCTACCCTTGAACCGACACCGCCTACCACAAAAGCTCCATCGCAACCAAAAGCTCAACCCCAAGTAGAAGAAATCTATCCTGTAGAAATGTTAGAACGTCAAGTAAAAGAACACCTAGAACAAGTAAGGAAGGCGGGCGGAATCCCCTCCCTCCATCAGCCCTTTCTGACCGCTTATTTGAGACAAAAAGGCGTAAGTAAAGAAGAAATTTCTAAAATGACCCCTCAAGAAGCTTGGGCTAAAGCAGAAGAGATACTTCCTGAAACTCCGCCACCATCCCCAGCAACCAGAGAAATCCGTAAAGGAATTCCTAAAAGAGAGTATAAAAAGTTAAAAAAACAAAAGAAGAAAAGAGGAAAAGGAGAAGAGGGAGAGGAAGAAGAATATTAGAGAAAAAGAAAGCAAAATAAAAAGTACTTTTAAAAAAATTGGGGCGAGAAAGCTTGAAGCTCCTCGCCACCGAAGATAAGAAGGAAAAAGGGATTGGCTATTTGAATTGCTCTTCCCGCTGATTGATGAGCTCCTCCAGCTCCTTCTGAGCTTTATCAATTTCATCCTTAGGGGTATTTTGGAGCTGAAGCTGTTTCACTTTATTTTCCGCCTGTCTGATTTTTTCTCCGAAGCTCGCTTTAAGGATCTCCCTCTTTCTATCTAGTTGGGCATCTAAATGGTCAGCTTCAGCATGCACTCGGTCTAGACGCTCTATCAAGGCCTCAACTGCTTCCGGCGCCGAGAGTGGACTGCAGGCAGTTCTGAGTTTTTCCGTTCCTGCTCTAATTTCTTTAGTTTCTCGTCGAAGCCTTTGAGTCTCAGTTTCCGACGGCTGCTTGGCTTCCTCAGTAGATCTTATCCTTCTAAAGAAAAACCCAAATGCTGCGCCGACTGCCAAAAAAGCGAGACAAAGAACTGCCACAAATGCTCCAATCGGTACCATTGTTATCACCTCCTTTTTTGGTATTTCCCTTTTCCTTCTTTCTCCCCCAGATACTATTTATATTATATAACCAATTTAAAATTTGTCAAGATGCCAAAAGATAATTTATCAAAACAACCTAAAGAGGAAATCCTAGCCGATGCATTAAAAACAATTTTTTCTGAAGATGGATTTCTTCAAATTTCCGAAATTTGTATTAAAAACGAAATTGGGGAAGAAAAAATTGAAGAAATCGCTCATCAAATCGGCTTAGTTCTGTTGGGGAAATTACCGCCAAAACAACTAAGAACCGCCCTGGAAAAGGAAGCAAAGTTAGACCCTTTAACTGCAACAAAAATTAACCAGGAAATCAACCAAACTATTTTTGCCCCGGTAAAGTCTTTTTTAGAGGAAGTTTACAAAATGGAAATTGTCCCCCCAACTGAACCAAAGGTTGCCCCCTCAGAAGAAGAACCAAAAACCCCAGAGGAAAAACCAGAAGTTCCTCCGAAAAAAGATGTTTATAGAGAGCCAATTGAGTAAGAATGCCTAATGCCTAAAAATTTAGTTATTGGACATTGGACATTTTATTAGACATTAGTAATTAGAAATTAGATATTTATTTATGCGCTTTACCGTCCCTCAATTTATTGAGCATGAACCAAAAATAGTAGGTCCCTTAACCTTCAAACAGTTTAGCTTTATTGGTGTTGCGGCAGCAATCTGTTTTATTCTTTATTACGCTGTCCCCTTTTCGGTTTTTTTGGCCGCCTGCCTTATTTTGGGCGGAGGAGCAGCAGCTTTGGCTTTTTTGAAAATTGGAGGGAGGTCATTAGCAACTGTTTTTGGGAATTTTTTAAAATTTAGTGCTTCCACTAGAATCTTTATCTGGAAAAAAGGGGAAACTCCGATAATGATTTTTAAAAAAGTAGGTCCGCCAGCCGGCGGAGAAAAAGAGGAAGAGGCCAAAGACGAGCTTCCTCTAAAAATTGCTGGAAAAAGTCAGCTAAAAAAACTGAGAACCCAAATTGAAATAAAGACGAAATAATCTATGCCCGGTAGTGAAAATTCGACTGCTGCCGGGCAGCAAAAATAAATAATAATTTGTCGAATTTCTACTACCGGGTATGGCGCAGGCATCTACTCAACAATTTTTAGAAATCGACCAGCTCAGAGAAGGAGTCGTGCTTTTGAGAAATAAAGCTATGAGAGGAGTACTGATGGTTTCTTCTTTGAACTTTGCCTTAAAGTCTGGAGAGGAGCAAAATGCTATTATCTACCAGTTTCAGAATTTCTTAAATTCCCTGGATTTTTCCTTAGAGGTTGTTGTTCAGTCTCGGAGATTAAACATCACCGGCTATCTCGATAAATTAAAAGAATTAGAGGAAAAGCAGGAAAACGAATTACTCCGACTTCAGACTGCTGAATATCAAAAATTTATTAGAGGTTTAATTGCCGGGGGAGGAATTATGTCAAAAAGTTTCTTTGCCGTTGTGCCTTTCACCCTGATTGAGGTTCCAGGGATGAAAGCAATTACCGGGTTAGTCAGAAAACAGTCAGTCGCCACTTTAACCGAAGAGCAATTCCAGAGATGCAAATCTCAGCTCTGGCAGAGAATGGAGTTTGTCGCTTTGGGTTTAAGAAGATGCGGGCTCCAATGCGTTCCCTTGGGCACCTCCGAGTTAGTTGAACTTTTCTGGAGCCTATATCACCCGGAAGAGGCCGAGGTCGGTTATTATCCTGAAATCCCCCCCGAACTTATCCGTTAAATTTTATTCGTAAATTCGTACTTATTCGTAATTCGTAGGGTTATGAAAATAGCAATACCATTTTTCAAAAAGAAAACAGAAATCCCAGAAAAGATTTTTGAAACCGGGGCAATCGAAGCCAAAGACATCATTGCCCCCTCTTCTATTGTCCTGTCTCCAGATTATTTGAAATTAGGGAAAAAATTTACCAAATCCTTTTTTATATTTTCTTACCCGAGATATTTAACTACTGCCTGGTTTTCTCCGGTGATTAATCTTGACACTCCAATGGATATTGGCTTCCACATTCATCCTGTTGAAACCGGGCTGATTTTAAAACAGCTGAGGAAAAAAGTAACCGAAGTCCAGGCCGAACTGGCCGAAAGAGAAGAAAAAGGATTAATCAGAGACCCGGCCTTAGAAACTGCTTTCCAAGACATAGAAACCCTGCGGGATAGATTGCAAACTGCCCAAGAAAGAATGTTTAAGCTCGGCCTCTATTTAACCATTTATGGCGATAGCGCTAAAGAACTAAAAGAGACAGAAATCACTTTAAGGTCGATTTTGGAATCGAGATTAATTTATATTAAACCTGCTCTTTATCAACAAAGAGATGGATTTCATGCCAGTTCGCCTTCCGGCTTGGACCAACTCCAGGTCCATACCCCAATGAATACCGAGCCGTTGTCTAGCATTTTCCCTTTTGTTTCTTTTGACCTTTCTTCCAACGAAGGAATTTTATATGGAGTCAATCGCCATAATAATTCCTTAATATTGTTTGACCGATTCAGTTTAGAGAATGCCAACGAAGTTATATTCGGAAAGGCCGGTTCGGGAAAGAGTTACACTATCAAATTAGAAATCCTCCGCTATTTGATGTGCGGAACTGATTGTATAATTCTTGACCCAGAAAACGAATATCGATTTCTTTCCGATGCAGTCGGCGGTTCTTTCTTTAATATCTCTTTAGCTTCTCCCAATCACATTAATCCTTTCGACCTGCCGACTCCCAGGGAGGATGAAAAAGCCGAAGATGTCTTAAGGTCAAACGTCCTCAATCTGGTAGGTCTACTAAGAATTATGTTAGGCGGCTTGACCCCGGAAGAAGATGCTATTATTGACCAAGCCCTAACTGAAACTTATGCCGCCAAAGATATCGTCCCGGAAACCGACCCCGCTCTCTGGCTAGAAAGAATTCCTCTGATGCAAGATTTTGAGGCAATATTAGAAGGAATGGAAGGAGGAGAGTCTCTGGTTAGAAGGGTGAAGAAATTCACCAAAGGAACCTTTGCCCAATTCTTTAACCAGCCAACTAATATTTCAATGGAAAAACCTTTGGTCGTTTTTGGAATAAGGGACTTGGAAGATGAATTGAGACCGATGGCGATGTTTATCATCATGCGTTATATTTGGAACAAAGTCCGTTCGGAGCTGAAAAAAAGAATTCTGGTTGTTGATGAGGCCTGGTGGTTAATGCAAAGAGAAGATGGAGCCTCCTTCTTGTTCGGGATAGCAAAAAGAGCTAGAAAATATTGGTTAGGAGTAACTACTATCACCCAAGATGTTAATGATTTTATGAAATCTGCTTATGGCCAGCCAATCATTACTAACTCTTCCTTGCAGGTTTTGATGAAGCAAAGCCCGGCGACAATTGAGGTGGTCCAGAAAATCTTCAATCTAACCGAAGAAGAGAAATATTTATTGCTGGAGGCCGAGGTGGGGGAGGGAATATTTTTTGCCGGCCAAAAACATGTGGCAATAAAAACAGTGGCTTCTTATACTGAAGACCAAATCATTACCACCGCTCCGGAAGAAGTATTAAAAATCAGAGAAGCCAAAAAAGAATTAGGAAGATAATTTTGTTATGGAAAAAACTTCGGCTCTTCTCGGTCCTGGAATAGTAATGTTAATTTTAGCAATTATCCTTGATATAATTGGGGTAATTTGTTTTGCTCTTAATATTTTCTTTGCTATCGGAGAAATTCCTTCCTTGGTTTCTGATATAATTGGAATTATTATCATTGGCGGTTGGATGTTCTTCAGGTCAGGTACAGCAGAAATTCCAGGAGGAGCAAAAAAAAGACCAGAAAATTTGATAAGGAAACTTTTTCGGGGAAAATATAAAAGGTTTTTAACTCCTATGGTGGGAGAAGTTGCTCCTTTTGTTGGTGTCCTTCCTTTCTGGACTCTATCCGTTTACTTTGAATTAACTAGTTAAAAGCAATCCCCCGACTCCCATAATGCTAAAAAATAAAAAAACTAAATTATTATTTTTATTTTTGCTCCTTTTTCTTTTTTTAGGGGCAACTTTTTTAATATATGCCCAAAAACCCTTAGAAGTTACTTATCCCCAGATTCCCGGGGCCACCCCTCCAAAAACTACCACAACCGCCTTACCTGATTATATTAGATATATTTTTCAACTTTCTTTATTTATCGGCGCTTTAGTTACCTTTGGTTCCCTAATTTATGGCGGGGTTCGTTATCTAACTTCGGCCGGTTCTCCTTCTGCTCAAAAAGATGCCCAATCCCAGATTTCAGCTGGGATTTTAGGCTTAATCATCTTGTTTGCCGCTTACCTAATTTTAAATACAATCAGTCCTCAGTTAGTGGCTTTTAAAGTTTCTCCTCTTGAAAAAGCGCCAACCTCTCGTCCGCCGGCTTTTATCCTTAAACCTGAAGTAGCTCAATTGGTGGAGATTCCTGTGGGCGGTTTAATTGAGAATCTTTGGGGAGAAAAAACTGCTACTTTTCCGGGCGGATTTAAACCGGTTGATTGTTATGACTATGATTGGAGTTACGACCCGATTACCAAAAAATATACTGGTACCGGGAATGCCGTTGTTTTAATGACCGACCACAATCGATTGGATTGCATTAAAGAACTTTCCGGAGCAATTGCGGTAAAAGGACAAAAGCTAAAAGACCCGGTAAAAGAATTGCAAAAATTATACGATTGTCAAAATTGTTGCCGGGATTGCTGTAAAAATCCCTGCCTGAATTGGGTGGATGACTCTTGGCAAAGTTGTGGAGCTTATCCCTGTTGTGAAGGCCAGGGAATGGAAGGGTATTATAATTATCAAAAATGCCCTCATAGTTGTTGTGAATTTTTTCAGGAATGTCCTTGCACTAAATGTGGTTTTGACTGCAACAGTATAAAATCAGAGGAAGGAGAAAATTGTAATTGTATTTGCGTCAGGCCAGATGGAAAATGTTGTAATTATGAAGTCGATCCAAACCGCCCCTATGAAGATTTACAGGTCAGAGCTTTAATTGACAAAAATCTAATCAAGCCAGGAGAGACAGATCCTTACCCAGACATTTCTTCAATTAAACAGGCTTTAAAAGAGCTGAGATTAAAATTAAGTCTTTTTCTTTTAACTGAGGGACTAAAAGAAGAAAAAAATCTTGATGAGTTATTAAATGATGAAACTGGAGACGCCCAAGATTTAATCAAAAGAATATTGATTGGTTATACAAACGAGGGGAACTTTTTAAACATAAATGAAGAAAAATTAAAAGGAATTTTAGGAATTAAATCAGTAATGAAATATCTAATCGAGGACGGAAATTACCAAAATTTATTATTAGATGATGATAATTTAGCTAAAACAATAATGATTAACTTAGGTCTTCTGGAAAATGAAGTGGCTATCAACGAGATTGCCTGGATGGGAACCCAAGCCAATCCTAATCACCAATGGATTGAATTATACAACAATACTGAGGGAGAGATTAACCTTAGTGGGTGGAAATTAATACTGAAAGATAACTTTGAAATCGCTCTTACAGGAGAAATCCCTGGCCAGGGTTTTTATCTTTTGGAAAATAATGAAAACGCAACTTCTGAAGTTGCTGATCAAACTTATAGCGAGAGTTTAAGGTTAGCCGACACCGGGGGAGTATTAGAGCTCTATGACCAATTCGATAATTTAGTTGACAGAGTTTACTGTTCAAATAGGTGGTTTGCCGGAGATAAAGATTCTTATACTTCAATGGAAAGAATTAATCCTCAAGAAGATGGCTCGGATGCTGATAACTGGGCCACTAATTTGTCAATTAAAGTAGAAGAGGAAGAGAAAAAGAAAGATTTTATTGATGGAAAAGATGAAAAAGAGAATCCAATTTATGGCACTCCAAAAAACCCAAATAGTGTCGGTTTAAATGTAATCTCTTATCCTTCTCTTGACGCCTTAAAAGGGAAGGTCGGGGAGAGATTGAGTAAAGAAGAAAGCCAGCGAGAGAAATTAATCTTAGTTTTAAGACAGGAGGGAAACTTGGAGAGAATGTTAAAAAGCGAAGATTCTAAAGATGCTTTAGCGGATATTTTAACGGGAACAGATGAACGTCTCAAAAAATTATTAAGCCAGGGGGATGTAATTAGAATTTTATTAGAGGACAAAGAAAAATCAGATTTGCTTTTAGCAAACGAACATATTAAAGAAGTTATCAAAGATATTTTAATAGACAGGGTGTGGAAAGAGGACGATGAAGCAAATACAGAATGGGGGGAGTTTATAGCTCATTTGCCTGAAGCCAGAACTAATCTAAAACTAATTAATGATTTTCAGGAAGATTTGCTCTGGGTTTCAGAAGCCGGAGATTTAATGTGGGGATGCGAGGTAGACCCAACGAGTTATGACCAGCTTAGGGTCCCGGAACTTTTTGGCCCTACAAAAGTTCAAGAAGTGCCGGAATGGTCAGGAATTAAAAAAGAAATCCCCCAGAAGATTGAGGGTTTAGATCCATCTATTTTTTATTGCCAAAAATTATTATGGTAGATTTTAAAAAACAAACCTCTTTAATTTTAATTCTCTCTCTTTTCCTTTCTTTAATTCCTAATTTTTTATATAATGAAAACAGAGGAGTTTTGGCTTCAGATGAATGTGGAGATCCTTCTCTTTGCCCTGAAGAGTGCACGGGTGGAGCAGTATATGATGAAGACAGCGAAACCTGCGTCTGTCCTGATTGTTCAATTTCTTGCCCCTGGGGAGGCGGGCCAGTTATTAACAAAGCTTGTCTCCCTTTGTCAGAAACCGGAGAATGGGATTGCGGAGTCGAAATTCCAATTGGAGAGGTGGCGGATGGAACTACTATTTTAGCCGAGAAAATGTTAGTGGAGAGTTTAGGAATAATTAAAGCAGGAAAGCAAATGGTAGACAAAACCGATGAACTCTTAACTGATTATAAAGATTGGAATTGTGATATGTGTCAGACCGGCTGTTATAAGTTCTACAATATTTCGGCCGGGGTTCGGGTTCTTAAGCCAGACCAAGACCCTCACTGCCCTGTCGACGCCGGGGTTGTCCCAAGAGGAATTTATGCTGGAGATGAATGTAAAGAAGATGCCAGCCAATGTAAAAGTTGTGACCAATGCGGGGAGAGATGTTGTTGGAATGAAAGATATTGCTGGGATTCAGAAAAAGAAGAAATTGTATCTTGCCCAACCAAACCAGAAAAGGGAATTGAAACTCTCGCTTGTCAATATTGTGAAAAGGAAGGCTCAGACCCAGATACTGGCCAGCCCTATTGTAAAGAAATATGTTCTCCTTATTCTTGTTGGGGATGTTGTGAACAATATTTTAATCCAATTCTTGAGGGTTTTGACTTAATAACAGGGTTCCAGGGAGAATTAGAAAATGATATTGATGAAAAGTATAGTAAAGAGGGAGTAACGAAAGCCCTACCAGATGATTTCAAACTCAAAAGGTCATACATTTTAGAGCAGCTCGAATTTTCGAGATGTGAATTAGCTCAATGCTGGATGTCAGCTGAAGATTATCCTGCTGTTTTTTCCGGAGAAAAAGTTGGAAAACACCTTTTAACCTGTGAAGCAGTCAGCCAAATGGAGTTTCTTGATGAAGACCAGATAAACTGCCTTAGTCTTCAGATTAAAAAAGAATGGGAGAGCATAGAAACAATATGGGAAAAACTGGGAGTAGAAGAACATTGGTGGAAATGGCTAATCCCAGGTTATGCTTTTGAAAAATTCGAAAAATGGAGCTTGATGAAAATCCTAGGGCTGATAGAAGAACGGTCCAACATCGGTCAAGAAGAAGGCTGTTATCCCCATAATTTTTATTGCTGTCAAAAGTAAGTCCCTACGAATTACGAATTTATACGAATATACGAATAAAAGTGTTTAAACTGTCACTTTAAACATGAAAGTTTTTAAAAAAATAATTTTAATTTTTCTTTTAAGTAGTTTTTTAATATTACTTTTTAGTGGTTTTTCTTTTGCCCAAAGGAAATTGGAAACTATTTATCCCACCGTCCCTGGCGTTGAAACGCCCACCACCGTCAAAACCGCCCTCCCTGAGTATTTAAAATATGTTTTTACTTTCGCCATAATGGTTGCCGGGCTTTTAGCTTTCGGAGCTTTAATTTATGGCGGATTCTCTTATTTAACTTCAGCCGGCGACCCCAGCAAAATGAAAGATGGCCAAGACCAAATTATAGCCGGTATTTTGGGTTTAATCATCGTTCTTTCTTCCTTTTTAATTTTAAATACAATTAACCCCCAACTTGTTCTCCCTGGAGGAGTAATCCAACCTGGGAAAGCTGGAATTAAAATTTATGCTAATTCCAATGATTGCGGGGAAACTCCTACCGCTGGCAAAGAACCTCAAGATATAAATGAGTTTCTGGTAAGCCAGAGCTACCCAGCATTATATGTGATTAAAGATTCAACAGTTATTTTGGATTGGGGAGGAGAAGGGAGTTATAAAATTAGCTCTATAAAATTCCTATCTAATCCCGGAGATTTAACTATTGAATTTTATTCCGGGAATGATTATGCACCTTTGATAAAAAAATATGATGAAAGTAATTATAAAGAAGGAGATTGCCAACCATATGTTGAAAGCCAACCCAAGTCTGTTAAATTAGATTATCATCTTCCTGGAGTTTATCTTTATGCCACTGACAATTGTACTGGCAATAAATATGGCGAAGATTACGTAACCTATCAAGCAAGCTCAGCCACTCTCCAAGATTTTGATAATAAAACCAAATCAATAAAATTTGTTTATGGCGACAAAGACTCCGAGAGCGGTGAATACAGGGTTAGATATGCTGCCATTTTGCATGAAAAAGAAAATTTTATGGGTGAAGCCGCGCTTTTTGACCAAGAACAAAATAGTTGTCTTAATTTAAGCGATGTAGCAGAGTTAAGTTCAAATATCCCAGATAATCCTGGCAAATATTTTGGGTCTATCCCAACAGGAATAAGCATCTGCGAAGCTGCGACTAGCGCTGCTCTTCATGTGAAACTTGATGAAGAAGGTCCAGAGCTTTGGGAATTCCATAGTTGCGGTTTAGTTCATGAACATTTTGATGCATCGGAAAGTGGCTACAGCGGTTGTCCAATTTTTCTCCAAAATGAGAACGGGTTAGGCGGCGATGATAGATTAATAATGTGGGTTCATAAAGGTGAAACAATTCATAAAGGGGGTTTAAACCTTATCGATGGGATTTCGTATGATATTTGTCCAGATCAGACTAGTCCTGGATGTAAAGTAGCCTGGGGATATCGAGGAAATATAGGAGGGGCATGGCAGGTTGCCCAAGAAAGTTTCGGTACAGGTTTTAACAGTAACGGTGATAAATGTGATGATTGTACCCTTTCTGTTAGCCACACCGAATATCGACCAAGGAATGATCTCTATTGTAATTCTGCCGGCCTGTGGCAAGAAACTCCACCTTCTGGAGAAGGTGAAGGTGAAGGTCAAGGTTATGGGGCTGATTTAACTAATAAAGTTTCCTCAATTACTGTTTATGTAAAACCGATAATAAAAGACGGCAAGCTACAAATTATTGGCCAGGGAGCAAGATTCTGGGGAGATAAAAATTATACCAAGGAAAAAGATGAATATGTTCTTCCTTCAGAAACTGGATATTACGGAGATGGAGATTACGATGAAAATTTAGACGATGCTAACGATAAAATCTCCTCAATGGAAATGGATGGAAATTATATAGCCCTTCTTTGCAGAGACCCTAATCTTCGCGATGAGTGCGAGGTGTTTACGAGCAGCTGCGCTGATTTTAGAAACCATCGCATTGGCCAATGCGGCCCTTGGGGAAGGAAAGACTGCCTGAGTTCTTTCATTATCAAAGCCAGAAAATAGTTTTAGGGAGAGGAGGGTTTAATGACCACTCTTCTTTCAGGTTCTTGGCCAATGCTCTCAGTAGTAACATCCTGGCGGCCAGCTAATTCTAAATGAATAATTCTCCTGGCATAAGCTGGAAGTGGAGCCAGCTGTTTTTCTTTTTTTGTTAGGGCTACCTCATCAGCCATAGACCTGGCTAACTCTTTTAGATATTCGATTTTTTTCTTCTTGTAACCTACGATATCAAGGTCAATAAAAAAGGGTTCTGAAATTTTTCTTTTTAAAATTGCCTTCAAAAGATGTTGAATTTCACCCAGGGTTTGCCCTCCTTCTCCAATTAAAATTTGAGGGTCGTCAGTTTTTAGATTGATAGGAAAGGTCTCGTCTTTTTGAGGTAAAAATTCAATCTCAACTTCAAAAGTTGTTTTTTTAAAAAACTCCTTAGTGGTTTTTTTAATTGTTTCTAAATTTTCTTGAGAAATCATGCCTTAGAGGGTTTAAAGACGAGGTATTGTTGAAAGATAGAAAATAGGGCAGTAACGACCCAATAAAGAGAGATAGCGGCTGGCAGTTTCCAAAGAATGAATACAGTGAAAACTGGAAAAAAATAAAGCATCTGTTTTTGCATCATCCCGGAAACCTGAGCCATTTGTCCCCCTTCTTTCTCAACTTTTTTGGTTTTAGGGGTAATCATCTTTGTCTGAAGAAATTGAGTTACTCCAGCAAGGAGCACTAAAATTATATTTGACCAAAGTAATTGTTGAACGTCATTTACTTTGATTGTACACGATTGAGCAAGGTCTATTATTCCTAAAAAAGTAGGGGTAATTACGCCAGGATTGGAAACAAAACTATAGAGGTGGGCCATCGCCCCCGGCTGAAGCCCTTTCCAAAAGACCTGATAAAGAGCGATTAAAATTGGCAGCTGAATCAAAAGAGGCAGACATCCTCCAAAAGGATTTATTTTTTCTTTTTGGTATAACCCCATCGTCTCGCGGGCCTGTTTTTCTTTATCGCCTTTATATTTTTGTTGAATTTCTTGAATTTTTGGTTGAAGTTCACTTAGAACTTTCTGTGATTTAATTGACTGGACCATCAAAGGATAGAAAATTAATCTAATAAGAATTGTCAAAACAATTACCGCTATCCCAAAATCGTGACCCGGCAAGTGTTCGTATAATAAAACCAGGGCATTAAAAAGGGGCTGATACAAAACTATGTTAAAAGTATTAATAAGTAATCCCATGTTTTAGAAATTAGAAATTTTACGGCAGGTCTATTCCTCCCGGGTGCCAAGGATAACACTTCACTATTCTTTTAATTCCTTTCCAGAAACCTGCCAAGACGCCGTATTTTTTAATCGCCTGCTCGGTGTATTCTGAACAACTGGGATAAAATCGGCAGTTCTTCCCTAAGCTTGGGGAAATAAAATCTTGATAAACCTTTATAATTTTAAGCAATAAATATTTTAACATTTTATTTTTGGATTTTGCCTGCCTGCCGGTCAGGCAGGGATTTTGAAATTTGTTTGGAATTTGGATTTTGCCTGCCTGCCGGTCAGGCAGGGTTTTTGGATTTTTAAAATGTTTGCCTTGGCAAAAATTTTATTTATTACCTCGTCCATTTCCCAAAAATCTTTTATTGCAAAACCCGGGCGAACAATAACCAAAGCGTCTATCCCTTTTTTTAGCTTTTTTAATCTCGTTCCAACCGCCTCGCTTAATTTCCTTCTAATTCTATTACGAATGACAGCCTTTTGGGAAACCTTCTTGGAAATTATGAAAGCAAATCGGGTTTGAGACAATCTGTTTTTGGCTATTTTTAAAAACAAAAGGTCTTCTTTGAATCCTTCCCCTTTTTTAAAAACCCGCTCAATATCTTGCTTTTTTTTAAGCCGATTGACTTTCGGTAACATTGTTTTAGACCGACAACTTCCATCTCCCCTTTTCCCTCCTTCTCTTTAAAGTCAGCCTTCCTCCTTTAGTTTTGCTCCTTTTTCTGAAACCGTGGGTGCGTTTTCTCTTTTTCCTTTTAGGTTGATAAGTAATAGACATACCCCGTAGTGAAATTTCGAATGAAAAACCCGGAACCAGAGCGAAGCTCGGTTCTGGACTAGTCCCGCACTAAGCTTCGCTTTAGTGCGGGGTTTCTTCGAAATTTTCTTTTATCGCCCCGCAGGGGTTCGAAATTCTACTACGGGGCATATTCTTATCTTAAAAAATTTTAAGGACTAAGTCAATTAACAAGCTTCTATAATTATAGAAGCGCAGTTGGAAAAGAAGATTTATCTTCTTTGATTCCACAGCTTTTCCCCAGGTTATTAACAAAAATTTGTTTTCTATCTCAGTTTTAGATTTGCTTGACACGTGGTATAATAAACAAAGTCGATTGCAACCGTATAAACACAATAAGAAATTAAAAAATCGTGACTAAAGAGGAACTCTGGCAAACGGTCTTAGCCCAAATTCAATTAAGCATTTCCCAGGCTAATTTTGCTACCTGGTTTAAAAATACCGGGATTGTTTCACAGGAAGAAAACCAAATAGTTGTTTTTGTCCCCAATTCTTTTACCAAAGAGTGGCTTGAAAATAAATACGGCAAAACTATTTTTAAAATCTTGCACAGCTTAGATGAAGAAGTTAAGGGAGTTAAATACACAGTTGGGAAAACGGAGTTAAAATTTCTTAAAAAGGCGCCCACGAGCTCTCTTCCTGAAATCGGCCAACTCGAATTCCAGGAGTTTAAAATCGATAAAGAAACAAATCTTAATCCAAGATATACTTTCGAAAATTTTATAGTTGGCCCGTTTAATGAGCTGCCTCAGGCTGCTGGTTGGGCGGTTTCAAAAAATCCTGGCTTGGTTTATAACCCCCTTTTTATTTACGGAGGAGTAGGTCTAGGAAAGACTCATCTCCTCCAGGCAATTGGGAACGAAGTAACTAAGAACTCTTCTCAAAAGAAAATAAAATATCTTCCTTCAGAGAAATTTACGGCCGGGGTTGTCTCCTCAATCAAGAATCACGAGATGGAAGATTTTAAGGCAAAGTACCGGACTATTGACGTTCTAATTTTAGATGATGTTCAGTTTTTAGCTGGGAAGGAAAAAACCCAAGAAGAGTTTTTCCATACCTTTAATTATCTCTATGAAAAAAATAAACAAATAGTTCTCTCTTCCGACCGACCCCCGAAGGCAATTCCAGCCCTGGCCGAAAGA
>Ga0210009_1000923_pt1 | contig 28493 bp, 20 predicted proteins | sample CryGeyCG2114_065_FD_185457 | JGI IMG/M metagenome (GOLD analysis project Ga0210009, IMG submission 185457) | Groundwater microbial communities from aquifer - Crystal Geyser CG12_big_fil_rev_8/21/14_0.65 (SPAdes) (version 2) | ecosystem: Environmental > Aquatic > Deep subsurface > Groundwater ...
TTGAGTTCGTCTGCGATGGCAGACAGCGTTTTCTCGCCGCGCTCGTGCGCTTTGCGCAGTGCTTGTTCTTTGAATTCGGTTGGGTAGCTTTTTCGTTTCATTTGTGGTCGCCAGTTTGCGGATCATCTGCGGGTTTTTGGGGGCGACAACTATTCTGACTCAGGGGGCCATCGTGGATGCCTGCATCAAGGCCCGCGCAATCGCCCCCACACCGCGCACCCGCGCCATCGTCGTTTATCCGATGAACGCGCTGGCCAACAGCCAGTTGGAAGAGCTCAAGAAGTTTCTGGGTGCTGATGTCGCGTTGCTGGTGCGTCGTGTGCGCGAAGCCTTGGCCGACAAGCTCATCTGTATTGGCACTTCAGCCACGATGGCCACCGACGGCACCGAGATGGCGCGCAACGCCACTGTGGCCGGCGTCGCCACACGCCTGTTTGGTACCTCCATCCCGGCGCGCAATATCGTTACCGAGACGCTCAAGCGCACCACGCCTGAAACAGAAAATCAGCAATCTGTTGCACCCAAGTTGGCCGCAGCCATCGCGGCCGGTGTTCCAGAAAACCTGTCTTTTAATGACATGGCCAGGCACCAGGTTCCGGTGTGGGTCGAGCTGACTCTGGGCCTGACGTTCGAGAGCAACAAACCCAGGCGCACCAAACCCAAGACGCTAAAAGAGGCTGCCTCACTGTTGGCACACGATGCGGGCTTGCCGCTGGCACAGTGCACCGACTACCTCAAACGTTTTCTGCTGTGTGCCCATAACGTCACGGATGCCGATGGCAAGTCGCTTTTTGCCTTCAAGCTGCATCAGTTCATCTCTGGCGGCGGCAAGGTTTACGCCACGCTGGAGGCCCCAGGCAAACGCGCCATCACGCTCTTTGGCCAGCAATTTGTCGCGGGTGACCGCTCCCGGCACCTCTACAACGTCCACTTCTGTCGGGATTGCGGTCAGGAATACGTGCCCGTCTGGAACGCTGCGGGCCCCGCGCCGGTGCCGCCTTTGTGGGCCATGTGGACGTTAAAACCACGCTGCTGCTGCTGCGCCTGCGCCACCAGCTCAGCGTCACCCGTGGCACTCACGCTCAACTCATGTTGTGCGAAAAAACCATAGCAGTCAGCGCTGTATCTACGATGGCTGTCATCGTTTTAGAGTCTCAAAAAGTGCAAGCCCTGCTGGGCCTGGATGCCAACCGCAACATGCCCGGGGCGCTGCGCGACCGCCACGTGCAGCAGGCGCTGGCTGCACTGCCCGCTTGGCAGCCCCAGCTTGAAAGCATCGCCCGCGCCCTGCTGGCCGACCACCGCCGTGTGCGTGAGGCCGCTGACGCCAAAGGCAGCCACCAGGTTACGGCCAGCTTGCCGGTCGATGTGATGGGGGTTTACGTGCTGATACCGAGTCAGGTTGAGTTCTAAAACGTCTAAATAAGAACATTAAATAATGCTTAAAATGACATTTTTAGAAATTTATTGAAAAAATGTCCTCCAAACTCGACATCCCACTGCACGAAGTTCAGCGCCGATTCAACCTTGACAACCCATGGTGGCGCGCTGGGCAGGGCATCGATGCTGTCGAAGAGGCATGGCCGCGCCGCGCCTACTTTGAGCCCTTTGCAACGCTGGCACTACAAGCATCCGTCAAACGTGCGGTGGTGCTGATTGGCCCTCGGCGCGTTGGTAAAACGGTCATGCTCAAACACCTGGTGGCCAAGCTGCTGGGCACCCCAGGCATTGCGGGCACCCCAGGCATTGCGGGCACCCCAGGCATTGCGGGCACCCAAGTCATGTATGCGTCGCTGGATACGCCGCTGTACTCGGGGCGCTCGCTAGAGAGCTTGGTGCAGCAATTCATCGAGCTGCAAACGCACCCTGCCGATCAGCCCTTGTGGGTCATGTTTGACGAAGTGCAGTACCTCAAAGACTGGGAGGTTCACCTCAAGTCGCTGGTGGACAGTTACCCGCATATCCGCTTTCTGGCCAGTGGCTCGGCAGCGGCGGCCCTGCGCATGGCAAGCCGGGAGTCTGGTGCCGGGCGCTTCACCGAATTTATTCTGCCGCCACTCACCTTTGCCGAATACCTGCAATTTGCCGCAGTTGAGACCAGCCTCATTACCGAGCGCCCTGGCACCAGCGAACCAACCGGCGGTTTTTTTGCCCCTGACATCGAAGGCCTGAACGCCGAGTTTGTCAATTACCTCAACTACGGCGGCTTCCCAGAGGCCGTCATGAACCCGGCAGTGCGTGCCAACCCGGCGCGTTTCTTGCGCCAGGACATTGTGGACAAAGTGCTACTCAAAGACCTGCCCAGTCTGTATGGCATTGGCGACACCCAGGAGCTCAACCGTTTTTTCAACGTGCTGGCGTTCAACACCGGCAACGAGGTCAGCCTGGAAGAACTCAGCAAACACGCTGGCATCAGCAAAGCGCGGCTCTCAGACTACCTGGAATACATGGAAGCGGCCTACCTGATACGGCGCGTACACCGCCTTGACGACAACGCCCTGCGCCTGCTGCGAGCGCGCACCTTCAAGGTGTATTTGACCAACCCCTCAATGCGCGCGGCACTGTTTGGCATGGTGACCGCCAGCGACGAGGCCATGGGCCGGTTGGCAGAAACGGCTATCTGGAGCCAGTGGCTGCACAGTGCTTCAATGAGCCATGCGCTGCACTACGCCCGTTGGCGCGAAGGCCGTCAAGACCTGGAGGTGGACATGGTGGCACTCGATGAGCGAACCCAAAAACCCAGCTTTGCCGTTGAAGTCAAATGGTCTGACCGCACACCGCAGGCATTGTCTGAGTTGCGCGGCCTGCACACCCTGGCACTCAAACACCCCTTGACACGCACGCCGCTGGTCACCACCCGCAGTTACACCGGCCAAACCACCCTCAATGGCATGGTCATCAACTTCGTACCCGTGGCGCTGTACTGCTACGCCATCGCACGCCAGGTGCTGGCAGCGCCCACTGATCGCCTCAGCGAGTGGAGCCCATGTTGAGCCTCAGACATTGCTCTAACCCTATGATTTATCAGCATTTTTATCCTGAAATCAGTAACCATCCCACGGCAAAGCCGGGGGCTTTCAAAATGTGAGCCGCTCAAAGCGGCTAAACGGGGTCGCTAACGCGGCCCCAACTCTTGGTGCCACCGTGATGGTGGCCTTCTATCTCCACAGCTCAAGCTGATCCAATCTCTCGTCCTCTTTCTCCTGGTTCCGAATCTAGTTGCGAATCACCGTCTCATCTCGACCTACGCTCGACACAAAATACCCACGCGCCCAGAAGCTCTGTCCTGCAAAATTCCTCTTGCGCTCGCCGTACACCCTCGCCAAATAAATCGCACTCTTCCCTTTGATGTACCCCACCACATTGCTCACCGCGTACTTTGGCGGTATCGCAATCATCATGTGAACGTGATCGGGCATCAAATGCCCCTCTTCTATCCGGCTCTCTTTATGCTGCGCCAGCGTGCGGAACACTTCTCCAAGATGCACACGCAATTGTCCGTACAGCATTTTCCTTCGACCCTTCGGTATGAACACGACGTGATACTTGCAGTCCCACTTCGTGTGGTTTAGGCTCTCTATGTTGTCCATCCAGTTTCTCCTTTCGTTTGCTTGGCGGCTCACGATTGGTAGTTTCTGCGATGGACACCCATACCGACGCAAATGTCAAACTGCTACTGTCTCCCCGGCAAAGCCGGGGGATTACCTACTGGATTTAAAAACTGCCCCGATGATCGCTTGAGTATGAGCCTGAATGACGGCACACCAGGTGGTATGCCAAGCGTCACAACATACGCGACAGCCGTTCCAACAAATAAAAATCGCCAAAGCGCATCAGCACTTTGGCGATTTCATTCTTGTGGGTCAGCGCACGCGCGCGAGCGACGTGCTCTGACCCCAACACATTACAGTTTCTTCACATCATGGCAAGCCGCCCCGCACGCATTGGTGTAGGGGATCGGCATAGCCGCATTGGCCGCCACACCCTTGACACCCTTGTTGTCCTTGCGCGGCACGTCGTACAGGTGCGAGGTGATGTCGTTCATCCAGTAGTTCTTGCCGTCGGCCGCCACCAGTCCCTTGCCCAGGCCGGCACCGGTCTGCATGGTCTTGGTACCGTGGCAACTGTTGCAGGTGATCTGGCTCACATCGACCGTGCACTTGGCTTTTTCGGCCAGGTGCGCCTTCATGTCCACCTTATTGGCGTGGCAGGTGGTGCATGACGCAGCGGTCTTGGGGTCTAGCGTCAACTGATGGGCAAACTTGGCGCCCCCATGCGTGTTGTGGCAACTGGAGCAGGCCAGCAGTTGTGTGCCGTTGCGGTACTTGCTGGACTTGATGAAGTCGGTGCCTTGCTGGTGGTGCGACTTGGAATGCAAGCCGTCGGCCCAGTAGTCACCAGGAGCGGCGTCTTCCCGCGTAGTGAATTGCTTCAGAAAGTCGTTGCGTGAGGTGCCTGGCAACATCATCAGGTTGGCGGCGTTCACCGGTTGGTCGTTCTTCAGATGCCCTTGCGGACGGCTGTGGCACTGCACGCAAATCGTCACTTCACGCTCGGCCGCGAGCTTGTTCGGGCTGATGATGGTGGCAAACTGCTTCACGCCCTTGGTCACGGCGTGCACCGAGCCCGGGCCGTGGCAGGTTTCGCAGCCCATGTTCATTTCATTGAGCTTGCCGTCACCATCGACGTCCATCTCACCATGGTCGTCGGGGGCTGCACCGGCAACGTCGTTACCTGCGGCGTTTTTGGTCAGGGTGTAGCCGTTGTAGTGGCACGAGGCGCAGTTGCTCTCAAACGACTTGCTCTTGGCCGGGTTCACCAGTGTCTTGGTTTTTTCGTCAAACAGCCAGTCGGCATGGTAATCGCGCCAGGGTTTGCGACCGCGATCAGCAAAGCTGTCGTCACCCAATTGATTGAACTGGACAAACGGGAACAGGTTGGCACCCACGCGGTACAGATAGCGTTGCTTGTAAACGCCACCACCGTAAGCGGCTTCGACCGTATAGACGCGCGCCTTGTCGGCCGGATTGCGCAGGTTGTCGGTACGGAACTTGAGCTTGCCATCGCTGTCCTTGAAGAAGGTGGCGGTAAAGCTGGCGCTGGCCAAGTCGGCGGGAGCCTTGGTGCTGATCTGGTATTTGTCGAACTTGCGCTTGCCGTCATAGCTGTGGAACCAGAACGTGGTGCCAGCCATCAGCTTGTTCAGACCCTTGTTCACTTCCGGGAAACGCGAATAGTCTTGCAGGCCGCTGGGCTTGCCCACCACCTGGATGCCCAAGCGGTGCATGGTTTGCTTGAAATGCTCCTTGTCGTCGTGGCATTTCAGGCAGGCGGAGGTACCCACATAAGTGGCGTCTGGTGGCGTATTGCCCGAAAGCTTGACCGTCACTGGCTTGGCGGCCAATTCTGTGGTGCTCAAAGCCTTGCGTGCCAGCGAGCCACCGGGCAGGTGCGCGGCATCACCGGGTTCGGCATACACAAAGTAGTTGCCTGCGGGCACGCTGGAAAAATCAAATTCGCCCTGCGCGTTGGTCTTGGCGTGCAGATAACGGTCGCGGTGGGCGTTGAGGTTGTCCTCCAGCGGCTCGTCGTTGGCAGAATCTTTTTTGACCACCACCGGCGTTTTGGCCATGGCCGCCACATCGGCAGCCGGAATCAGCCAGACCGTGGCACCCGCAATCTTCTGGAAGCGCTCGGCGGTACCGTTTTCAACCACGCCCTTGACCGGCGCGCTGGCCGCGAGCTGTCCGCCGGGCTGCATACAGCCCGCCAGCAACAACCCGCCCGCCATCGCGATCAGGCTGGCTTTGAATTTCTGCATTTTCATCATGACCTCGTTTCATAGAAAGAACACGGGGCGTATCACGCATGATTTGTGCCATGCGCAATCCAACCGAAGACCGTCAAAAACAAAGGGATACAAAGCCACAATGATGAACAGGCCGTCATGAATCAATGACAACTGTCACATATTCATGACAACTCAAGAAAGCCTCAGAGCTTGACGTCAAGCCCCCAGCGCTTCATCCGCACGTACAGGTTTTGCCGGGGTGAACCGCTCAACCGAGCGGCTTCCGACATATTGCCCCTGCTGGCCACCAACAGACGTTTGAGGTAGTCACGCTCAAAGTCTGCGCGTGCATCCTGGTAGGCCAGGCTGCCGGGGTCTGGCGCTTGCTCCGTGGCACCCACGGCATCCGCTGCCTGCGCTGCAGGCAGATTCAGATGCGCCGCATCGATCGGACCATCGGCCTGCATGGCCACCACGCGCTCCATGCAGTGCTGCAACTCACGCACATTGCCAGGCCAGACTTGCGCGTCCAGCGCCTGCGCCGCCGCAGCGGTCAACGGGCCGCAATGCTTGCCAAACTTGGTGTTGTAATGCTCCAGAAAGTGCAGCGCCAGGCGCACCACGTCGCCCCTGCGCTCGCGCAGCGGCGGCAGCGTCAGCGCCACCACGTTGATGCGGTAAAACAGGTCTTCGCGAAAGCGCCCGCCCTTGACTTCACCCGCCAGGTCGCGGTTGGTGGCGCAGATCAGACGGAAGTCGGTGTTGCGCCTATGCGTGCTGCCCAGTCGGCAAAAGCTATGGTTTTGCAAGACCGTCAGCAAACTGCTTTGCAGCTTGGGGCTCATGTCGGCGATCTCGTCCAGAAACAGATTACCGCCATCGGCTTTTTCAAAATAACCGGCACTGGACTGGTTGGCGCCGGTAAACGCGCCTTTGTCGTAACCGAACAGCAGGCTTTCCAGCAGTGATTCGGGCAGACCACCGCAATTGACTTCCAGAAAAGGCTGGTTCGCACGCTGACTCCAATGGTGAATGAGGCGCGCGCACACGTCTTTTCCGGTGCCGCTTTCTCCCTGCAACAGCACGGTGGTATCGAGCCCCGCCACCTGGCGCAACTGGCTCAGCAGGCGCTCCATGACGCTGGACTGACCCACCAGCACCGGCGCGTCTTTTTCTGCACTCAAACGCTGGCGCAAGCTGTCAATTTCGCGGTAGGCCGCGTCAAATTCAAGCGCCTTGCCAATCACCGCCTCCAGCGCTTCCAGGTCTTCAAAAGGTTTGGTCAGGTAGTCAAACAGACCTTCGCGCACGGCGGCCACAGCATCGCGCACATCGGCATAACCGGTGATCAAAATCGCCAGCAAACGCGGCTTTTGAGCGCGAAATTCACGCAGCAACTCCAGGCCGTGTGCGTCGGGCAGGCGCTGGTCCATCAACACCAGGTTGTAGTCGTTGTCGGCAAACAGCCGCCGCGCCGCTGCACCACTGTCGGCCAGGTGCACCTGCGCCGTCTTGCGCATCAGTTGCTCGATCAGGGTACGGGTGTAGTGGTCGTCATCCACCACCAACAATTTAGGCGGCATGGTGGCCTGGGCTGGAAAGAAGGGATGGTGAATCGGGGTTTGATGTCATGGCAGGTGTCTCCGGTAACCACACCGCAAATTCTGTGCCATACCCCGGTTCGCTGCGCAGGGTAACGTAGCCCCCGTGCAGCAAAGCCACGTGCTGAACCACGGTCAGACCCAGCCCCGTGCCATCCTTGCGCGTGGTAAAAAAAGGCGTAAAGATTTTGTCCAGCACTTCAGGCGCAACGCCCGCCCCCAGGTCTGCCACTTTTAGCGCCCAGCCGGTTGCGCCCGTTTCCCGGTGCGGCGCTGCCTCCAGGCTGATGGTGATCGGGCTTTCCGGCGCGCTGGCCTGGGCCGCGTTCATCAGCAGGTTAAAGAGTGCGTGGCGGATCAGAATCGGATCCACCGTCAAGACCACCGGCTGCGCCGACAAGGTCAGTTGCACCGCATTCTGCCGCCGGTCGGTCTGGCGAAACAACAGCACCGTCTCTTCAATCACCTCTGCCATGTCGCTGGCATGGCTTTCAAAGCTCGACACCTTGGCAAAACGCAGCATCGACGTGATCAGCGCATGGCAGTCTGACCCGGCGCGGCGAATCTCGGTCAGCAGTTCACGCGTGCGCACCGGGTCGTCGGCCTCACGCGCAGCCAGTTGCGCCAGATTCACCACGCCCACCAGCGGGTTGTTGAGCTGGTGCGCAATCTCGCCCACCATGGTGCCCAGCGCCGACAGCTTTTCAAGTTGCACCACGCGCTGGTGCTCGTGCCCGATCAGCAGCAACTGCCGCTCCAGGTCATGCTGGCGCGCGTAGTCGCGCTCCACCCGGCCCAGCGCCACATAAAACAGTGCCAGCACACCCAGGCCTGCGGCCAGGCTCAGGCCAATCACCGACGCCATCGACTGCACAAAGGTTTGCTGCAGCGCGGTAATGTCACGCATCACCACCAGGTCGCCAATGCGCTGCCCTGCCACGTCGGACAGCGCCAACATCGCCAGATGCAACGCACGGCCTTCAGCGTCCACCACTTCGGTGGCACCAGCGCGCAGACGTTCCAGCACTGCAGCGCTCAACTCGGGCGGGAACTGCGCTGTGGTTTGCGCCACCAACACCCGGTTGTCAAACTGCTCCCACAAGCCCTGTCGTTTCAACAGCTCCTGGCCATATTGCCACTGCCGGTGCACGATGAAGCGCTTGTCCACCAGCACAAACGCGTCCACCGCCAGGCTGTCCTTGATCTCGTCAACCACGTAGCCAATCTCTTCACCCATTTCCAGATAACCGATCGCCTGTCCGTCCTCCAGCCACGGCATCACCAAACGCAACGTCAACGTGCCCAGCGGGCCCAGTTCCAGTCCATGCACCGGCGCGCGCGTGGTGCGCGCCATCGTGGCCGACAAGCGCCCGATCGTGTCGCCATGGTGTTGCGGGCTATGGACGCGTACCACGTTGACCATATCTGCATTGTTGAAATAGAGATGTGTCACCCGGTGCTGATCGCGTAGCGCTTCAAACAACCCGCTCACCTCGCGCAGCAGGGCCGGGCGGTCTTGCTGCAGCAAAGACTGACGCACCGCGTTGTTGGCCATCAGGGTGGACAACGACGCCTGCATCAGGTCGGCGTCTTTGGCAATTTTCTGCTGCAACGACGCGCGCACAGCCGCCACCCGCTCGGCCAGCGCCTGATCACGCACGCGCACCTCCAGCAGGTAGCTGGCCACGGCAAAGGCGGTCAAAATCGACGCCAGCACCATGGCAAACGGCCACATGAAGGCAGCACGCACACGGCGTGGATGTTGCCCAAGGGGGGTGGTATTCAATGCAAAGGCGTCCTCACGCGAATCAGGAGTTTGGTCATAATCACGGCGTGATTGTTGCATCAACCCAACCCGTGAACACCCCTGCCACCCACCTGCCAAACGGTCCACTTGCTGGGCCTGGGCGCAGCGCGGCCATTGCACAAGCGCGCGAACTGGTGCTGCGGCAGCATCTGCCCGCAGCCACCGGCCTGACCACGCCTTGGGTCGAGCGCTCGTGGCAGCGCTGCCTGGCGCTGGGTCTGGAGCCAGGCCAACCGGTGCAGTTTGACATCGTCACGCCCCACCAAAGGGCGCAAACACAAGAAGCCAACCAACGCCTGTTGCAGTCAGCCAGCAAAATCATGCAAGGCTTGGGCAAAGCCATTTCCAACACCGGCTACTTTGCCATTCTGACCAATGCGCAAGGCATTGTGCTTGACACCAGCGGCCCGATTGACCAGGGCGACCTGCGCGCCAGCCTGATCACGCGCATTGGCACCGACCTGTCCGAGCGCGCCATTGGTACCTCGGCCATTGGTACCGCGCTGGCCGAGTTGCAACCGGTGTGGTTGCACCGTGGCGAACATTTTTTTCTGGACAACACGCATTACACCTGCGCCGGTGCGCCGCTGTTTGACCCGCACGGCCAATGCATGGGCATGCTGGACCTGACCGGTGTAGACGTGCCCGAACGCACCGAGCTCAAGCACCTGGTGATGCAGTCGGCAGCCCAGATAGAAAATGCGCAGGTTCTAGCAACGCCACACCAACTCATGCTGCGCCTGAATTGGCCCGGCCACGGCCTGGGCAGCACCGCCGATGCCTTGCTGGGATTGGACGACGACGGCTTTGTCAGCGGCGCCAATTCAGTGGCGCGCCAGATCGTGCCGGGTGTCGCCACCGGTGTACACGCCAACGACTTGTTTGGGCTGCCGTTTCAGGCGCTGTTTGACGCCGCCCGACGCAGCGACACCACACTGGACGTTGCTTTGCGCAACGGATTGCGTCTGCGCGCGCTGGCCACGCGGCACAGCCACCCAACGACCTCCCTGCGCGCAGGCAGTGGGGTGCCAGAGGGTGTACCGATGCGCCAGATGCAAGCTTCCATGATCCGCCAAGCCATGGAGCAAACGGGCGGCAACGTGGCCGAGGCGGCGCAGGCTTTAGGCATCAGCCGTGCCACGCTGTACCGCAAACTTGGCCGCAAAGGCTGAGCGCGCCCACCAAATTACGTCAGGGCAATCACCAGCGCGCTGGCCGCCATGTGCGCCTGTGCCACCTGCCTCACCGCAGCGGCAAACGGATGCGGGGCAAAACCCACCCAGTAGCCGCCACCGCTCAGGGCTAGGGTGACCTCGTCACGCTCGTGGCCGCTGGCAATGCGCTCAACCACACCGTCGAGTTGGCAACGGGTGCCCTGTGCCACCGCTGTGGTTGCGGCCGACGTTGTTTCCGCACGGTCATCGACGGGGCCGTCCTGGGCCGCAATGGACACCGCTGTGGCCTTGCACAACACCAGCACCGCCAGCCCCGGCGTCAGCCCCAGCAAGTCGGCGCTTTCACGCGTGATGCTCGACTGCAACAGTACGCCACCTGGGGTTTGCAGCGTGATCGTGACCATCGGGTCAAGCGGGGTCAGCGCCTCGCAGCGCAACACGGTGCAAGGCAACTGGTTGCGCATGCTGGTGCGCAAGCCCAGGCCACTGGCCAGCGCTGCGCCACCGGCAAAACGTGACAGCACTTGCCGACGTGCGTTGGCCAATTCATCGGCCAGCGCCAGCAGTGTCAGCCCTTGCGTGGTGATGCGCGCGCCACCGCCGCCACTGCCGCCCACGGTACGGTCAACCAGCGCCACACCGCTCAAGTTGGTCAGTGTGTCGATGGCCTGCCAGGCCGCCTTGTAGCTGATGCCCACCTGACGCGCGGCCTCGCTGATCGAGCCCGACTGCCCCACCAGCCGCAGCACTTCCAGACGCCGGTCGCTGGCGGGGTCGCCCAGGGCGGCGGTCAGGGTGGTGTTGAATTCAGGGGTCATGCAGAAATTGTGGCACATCAAAATCGATAGCTGCTCGCCCTTTTTATAAAAGGGCTAGAGGCCAAAAACCTCTCAACCTTGTGGCAATCGCAGCAGCAAGGTCAACGGGTGGACGGGCGAAGCCTGAAAACCGTAGTGTTCATAAAACTGTTTGGCCCGGTCATGCAGCGCGTGCACCAGCATGGCGCGAATGCCTGCATGTTGCGACACCAAGGCACAGCGTTTGACAGCATCTTGCAGCAGCGAAGCGCCCAGCTTGTGGCCTTGGGCGCGCTGGTCAACGGCCAGCCTGGCCAGCACCATCACCGGCACGGGGTCTGGCATATTGCGTCGCACTGCCGAGGTTGCTACTTGATGCGATACCGCACCGGCCGCCAGTGCGTAGTAGCCCATCACGATGTCCTGTGCATCGACCACCACAAAGGTGCGGCTGGCACCACTGGGTTGATTGGCATAGGCACGACGCACCAGCCAGCCATCAAGCTCAGGCTCTGAGCTAGAAAAACCGTCGCAGCGGTGGGTTGGTCGCAGCGGCTGCGGTGCCTGCACATCCAAATTCATGCCGTTTGCCAAACCGGCTTGACAGACATCAGCCGTTCCAGCCCAACATTGGGGACAACGGGCGCATCAAGCATCTGAACAAAGCTTTGATACTTGGCATCGTCCAGGCTGAAAAACACTTGATCCAGCAAAACGCTGCGGGCTCTGTCACACGCTGCCTCCAGCATGAAGTCAGAGCGGTTTTTGCCCAGCAACTGTGCGGCGTGGTCAATCAGATCACGTTGCACTGGTCTGGCGCGCAGATTTATGGCGGCGTCACGCATGAAATTTTTCCTTGGAAATGGCGTTAGAGATGCGTTGATGCTAGTTGGCTGTATAGCTATTGTCAATACATTTGATTTCTGAGCGCATTGCAAATATGCAGCTCAGACCTGCAAAATGCACTGCCAATGGGCAACCACGCCGTCTTCAGTACCAATTTGTTACCATCGCTATTCCAAATGAGAATAGCGAGCTCATGCCCTCTTGCCCCCTCCATTCACCCAAAGGAAACCCATGAAACCCTTGACCCGACTGATTCCCGCCTTGCTTCTGGCTGCTTTGGCACACACCCATGTGCTGGCAGACCAAGCCCAAGTTGCCGTGGCCGCCAACTTTGCCGAGCCCATCAAAGCCGTGGCCGCCGTGCTGGAAAAGACCACCGGCCACACCCTCAGTGTCACGCTAGGCTCCACCGGCAAGCTGTACGCCCAGATCAAGAACGGTGCGCCGTTTGACGTGTTTCTGGCGGCCAACACCGCCGCGCCAGCCGCCTTGGAAAAAGACGGCCTGGCCCCGGTGGGCGGCAGCTTTACCTACGCCAATGGCAAGCTGGTGTTGTGGTCTTCAGACGCGGCCAAGGTCGATGCCAAGGGCGACGTGCTCAAAGGCACGGGCTTTCACAAGCTGGCCTACGCCAACCCGAAAACCGCACCCTATGGCGAAGCCGCCGTGCAAACGCTGGACAAACTGGGCCTAACCGCTGCCTTGACCCCAAAACTGGTGCAAGGTGAAAGCATTGGCCAGGCGTTCAACTTTATCCACACCGGCAACGCCGAGTTGGGCTTTGTGGCCATGGCGCAAGTGCTGCAAGGCGGCAAGCTCAAAAGCGGCTCGATGTGGGTGGTGCCGCAAGCGCTGTACAGTCCGATCCAGCAAAACGCGGTGCTGCTCAACCGTGGCAGCAACAACCCGGCAGCGGTGGCACTGATCAAACTGCTGCAAAGCACCAACATCAAAGACCTGATCCGCTCTTACGGTTACGACATCTAATACCCTCTGACTCTGACTCTGACCCTACCCATGCTGACCGACGACGACCTGCAAGCCATTGGCCTGACGCTGCAAGTGGCCGCGCTCACCACGCTGATCTTGCTGCTGCTGGGCACGCCGCTGGCCTGGTGGCTGGCGCGCACCCGGTGGTGGGTCAAGAAGCCCGTGGCCGCAGTGGTGTCATTGCCCTTGGTGCTGCCACCCTCGGTGCTCGGGTTTTACCTGCTGGTGCTGATGGGTCCCAACGGCACAGTGGGTCACTGGACACAGGCGCTGGGCCTGGGCGTGCTGCCGTTTACCTTTGCCGGGCTGGTGCTGGCCTCCTGCTTATATTCACTGCCGTTCATGGTGCAGCCGATTCAAAACGCCTTTGAGGCCATGGGCAACCGTGCGCTAGAGGTGGCCGCCAGCCTGCGCGCCTCCAAGCTAGATGCGTTCTTCAGCGTTGCCGTGCCGCTGTGCAAGCCCGGTTTTTTTACCGGGGCGGTGATGTGCTTTGCCCACACCGTGGGTGAATTTGGCGTGGTGCTGATGGTGGGTGGCAACATCCCCGGCGTAACGCGCGTGGTGTCGGTGCAAATTTACGACCATGTCGAAGCGCTGGAATATGCGGATGCCCACCGGCTGGCCGCCGTGATGCTGGGCTTTAGCTTTTTGGTGCTGCTGGCGCTGCACCTGTACAACGGTGCGCGGCGCAAAGGGCGCAGCGCATGAACGCCATGACCGCAAGCCCCCCTGAACCCGCAAGCGATGACTCCGGCTTGCACATCGCGTCGGTATTGCAGCGCCCGGGCTTCACGCTGGACATCGCTCTGAAGTTGCCTGCCAGCGGCATCACGGCGCTGTTTGGCGCATCGGGCTCGGGCAAAACCACGGCCTTGCGCGTGCTGGCCGGGCTGGAGCCCCAGGCACAAGGGCGTGTCTGCGTGCAGGGTGAGGTCTGGCAAGACAGCGCGCAAGGCATCTTCAAGCCGGTGCACCAGCGCGCCTTGGGCTACGTGTTTCAGGAAGCCAGTCTGTTTGAACACCTGAACGTGCAGGGCAACCTGCAATACGGCTTCAAGCGCACGCCCGCAGCGCAACGCAGCCAAGGCTGGAACGACACGCTGGAGCTGCTGGGCATTGCACATTTGCTGCAACGCTGGCCGGGCGAACTCTCCGGCGGCGAGCGCCAGCGCGTGGCCATCGCCCGTGCACTGGCCACCAGCCCGCGCCTGCTGCTGCTGGACGAACCGCTGGCCGCCCTTGACGCGCCGCGCAAGCGCGAGATCTTGCCCTATCTGGAACGGCTGCAAACCGAGCTGTGTTTGCCGGTGATCTACGTCAGCCACGCCATCGACGAAGTGGCGCGCCTGGCCGACCATCTGGTGCTGCTGGACCGCGGGCGCGTCACAGCCCAGGGCCCCACGGCCGAGCTGCTGACGCAGCTGGACTTGGCGCTGACGCAAGACGACAGCGCCGGAGCCGTACTGCGCTGCCAGGTGCTCTCACACGACGATGCTGATCACCTGACGCTGGCGCGTTTTGCGGGCGGCGAGCTGCTGCTGCCACGCCAACAATGCGCCATCGGCCACACGCTGCGTGTGCGCGTGGCCGCGCGCGATGTCAGCCTGACCTTGCAGCACCAAAGCGGCACCAGCATCCTGAACATCCTGCCCTGCACCGTCACCGCGCTGGCCGCGCAGGGCAACGGCCAGATGATGGTGGCACTCAGCGCACAGGGCACGCCGCTGCTGGCCAAAGTCACGCGCCGCTCCAGCCAGGCGCTGGAGCTTGCGCCCGGTCAAGCGCTGTTTGCGCAGATCAAAGGGGTGGCGATACTGGGTCCGGCTTAGCCGCTTTTTGACGGGTTGCTGCGCATTGGGTGCTGAAAGGCTACCATTGGCAAACACAGACCGTTTGGTGCTGGTTCATTTTTACTGACATCAAGAAAGTAAATTTATGCAACGACTCAAAAAAATTCATGTTTGCCCCGGCGTTTTTTGGGTTGAAGTTGCGCAGGCCGACGTTTATGTGTTGTGCGGCTGCCCGTCTGACAGCGTCAAACACATGATCCGACGCGGCTTGATCGTTCCAACCGAAGCCAGTGGCGTGGTGTTTGAGTCCGGGCCCAACGTGATTTTGCTGTCAGATTTGATGTTGCAAAACGGTATGTTTTGCAACATGGCCGAATTTCCTGTTTTGCAAATGCTGTATCGCCAGGGCATGGGCATTCCCGGGCACGCCAACAACAAAGGTCATAAACCGCTGATCATGGGTTCAAGCCAACAAGTGCTGGCCCAGCTTGAGTACATTTACCGCGGAAACTACGGTCTGGTTTCTGCCGCTGAGCTACAGCAAGCGGGTGCCTCAGAGGCTCAGGCGGCCGAGCTGATGCAAATGAAGTTGAAATTTGCGTTCGGCAAAATCCACGACAGCAGCGACTTTCTGGACACTTGCGTGATCGATGACGAACGCGTCGAAATTCGCAATGGTGTTGGCATTCGACGACTCAAAGTCAACGTTTTTGAGTTTGACTACCAAAGTGAAAGGCTCACCATCGATCTCAACCTTCAAACCGGCGACACCTACCGCTCGCCGATTTCACTGGGTTACCACCATGTCAAGCGTGAGTATTTTGCGGTGATTCATACCGGCGAGGGTGACGGTTGGGACACCGAACGCCCGTCGATGTCATCGATACTGATGTTCCAGGGGAAAATTTACCTGATCGACGCCGGGCCGACCATTATTCAAAGCCTGGAGGCGCTGGGTATCTCGGTCAATGAAGTTGAAGGCATCTTTCACACCCACTCGCATGACGACCACTTTGCCGGGTTGCCAGCCTTGATGCGTACCGATCGTCGGCTCAAATACTACGCAACACCGATGGTGCGCGCATCGGTGGCCAAAAAAATGTGCGCCTTGCTGTCGATGCAGGAAGCCGACCTGGATCATTATTTTGAAATTTGCAGCCTTGAATTTGACAAGTGGAACGACGTGGAAGGGTTGGGGGTGCGACCCATTTTGTCACCCCACCCGGTAGAAACTTCGATTTTTCAATTTCGTGCGCTCTGGAAAGACGGTTACAAAGTCTATGCGCATTACGCCGACATTGCCTCTTTTGCCGTGATTGATAGCATGGTCAAAAAAAATCCCGACGACGCGGGCGTTTCGTTGGAATTTGCCGAGCGTGCCAAATATGCTTATCTGGAGCCGGTTGACCTGAAAAAGCTCGACATCGGTGGCGGCATGATTCATGGGTCCGCCGAAGATTTTCGGGGGGATAGCACCAAAAAAATCGTTTTAGCGCACACCTCCAACAGTTGCATGACCGATGATCAAAAAGAAATTGGCTCAGAAGCCGCTTTTGGTACGGTTGATGTATTGATTCCTTCGTTTCAGGACTACGGCTTGCGTGCTGCTTTTGGCTATTTAAAAGCAGATTTTTTAAACGTTACAAGCGATCAATTCCGCATGATCCTGAACAATGAAACCCCGGTACTGAACCCCGGCACAATCATTATTCGCGAAGGCGAAGTGACCGACTACATCTATTTGTTGCTCAGTGGCTATGTTGAAATGATCCACGCCAACAGAAGCGTCAAACGGCAACTGTTGGCCGGTACGATGGTCGGGGAAATATCGGCCTTGCGGGAAAAGCCTTCGCGCCACACTTACCGTACCGTCTCTTATGTGCATGCGCTGAAGATTTCGGCTAAGCTGTATCGCAATTTCATCCGCATCAACAATCTGTACACCCAGATTGAACGTTTGCAACATGGCTGGAATTTTCTGGCTGAAACATGGCTGTTTGGCGACGGCATTTCCTACATTACCTTGAACCTGTTGGCGCAGGGATTGGTTGCAAAACCCTACCCGGTTGGCCACAGTTTTGACCTGCACCACTGCAAGCACCTGCACATGATCAAAAGTGGCTTCGTTGATCGGTACAGCGCTGGCAAACTGGTAGAAAAATTACAGGCAGGCGATTTTTTTGCCGAAGAATCGGTGATTGGCGGCGAATCGCCTGGCGTGAGCTTCTGCGTTGCAGCAGACGCCGAGATTTATCACATCGGCGCAGAGTTGCTGATCACTATGCCGATTTGTCGCTGGAAAATGCTTGAAGTCAACCGTCGGCGCGCGCTGACAACGTCCATTGTGAATTGAACCTAAGCTTATGCGGATCAAAACCCGACACCCCCTCTTTGCCTTGATCGCGTTCGCATTGGCAGCCAATGCCAGTGCCCAACCAGCAGTTGACGCCGGCGCCTTGCAGCAGCAACTAGAGCGCGATCGCTCAAAGGCCTTGCCTGAATTGCCCAAACCGCCCCAACCAGACGCCACCCAACCCCCGGCAGCGGTCGGTCCAAACTTTAAGGTGTCAGAATTTGTCTTTGTTGGCAACACACTGTTGAGCCAGGCTCAGTTACAGACGGTGGTAGCCAAATACCTGGGGCAGAACCTGAGCTATGCCCAATTGCAGATGGTTGCCGCAGCGGTTGCAGAGGCTTACCGCCAAGCGGGTTGGGTGGTGCGCAGCTATCTGCCACAGCAGGAAGTGAGCAACGGTGTTGTCAGCATCCAGATTGTTGAAGCGCAATTTGGCCAGGTAGTGCTGCAAAACACCGACCCTGCTGCTGCCTTGAGGGTAACGCCTGAACTCCTTACCAGCCGGGTGCTGGCAGCCCAGCGCCCCGGCGAGCCGGTCAACACCCGGCAACTTGACCGGGCGCTTTTGTTGCTGGAACAACTACCGGGTGTCGTCGTCAAGGGCAAACTCACGCCAGGTCAAAAAGACCGAGAAACCGACCTGGTGCTGCAAACCACTCCCACCGCTTTGGTCTCGGGCGACGTGCGGCTTGACAACACGGGCGCGCGCGCCACCGGCAGCAACCGTATCAGCGGCGCTCTCAGTTTGGCCAGCCCGACCCTGGTTGGCGATGCGCTTGACTTGAACCTGATCCACACCCAAGGCAGTGATTACGTCCGTATGGCTTACCGGCGCCCGTTGGGGCTCGATGGTGCCGTGCTGGATGTCAATGGCTCGTATTTGAGCTACCAGGTGATTGCCTCCAATCTGCCGGGGCTGCAAGCCACTGGCAGTGCCAGCACCGTGGGCTTGAATGTCGGCTACCCGTTGTTGCTCACTGGCTCTGCCAGCCTGACTGCTGCACTGGGCGCAGAGCACAAAAACTACGTCAACGACGCGGGCAACATCCCCGTATCAAACTATCGCATCAACACCGTTGGCTTGAGTTTGCGTGGACACCACCGCGCTGGCGGTGCCGGCGTGACCAGCGCCAGCCTGAATTTGACCACTGGCAACGTTGACCTAGCCGGGTCGGCCAACGCCGCCGCCGACGCGCTGACCACGCGCACGCAAGGTCAGTTCAGCAAGTTGGGCTATCGCCTCAGCCGCCAGCAACCCATCAATGAGCGCCTGTCGCTGCTGGCCTCACTGCAAGGTCAGATGGCCAGCAAAAACCTGGATTCGGCAGAAAAGTTTTATCTGGGTGGGGCCAGCGACGTGCGGGCCTATGCGTCAAGCGAAGCTGCGGGCAGCGCCGGGCAGTTAGTCACTATCGAGCTGCAACAGCGCTTGTCACCGGCTTTCAGCCTGATTGGCTTTTATGACTGGGGCCGCGCCCAGGTCAACATCGACAACGCCTTTGCCGCTGCCGCCACGCCCAATGACGTCATCCTGCGCGGTGCTGGTCTGAGCCTGATCTGGTCCAACCAAAAAAATGCCGACGTCCGTCTGACCTGGGCGCAGCGCGTGGGCAGCAACCCCAATGCGCTGGCCAACGGCAGCGATTCCGACGGCACACGGATCAAAAATCGTTTCTGGCTGAGCGCCAGTCTGTCCTACTAACACCTCTTAAGCACCATGAACAAAACCTATCGCTTGGTCTGGAATGCCAGTACAAACGCTTTTGTTGCCGTGGCTGAATGTAGCCGTGCCAAAGGTAAAAGTGGCGCTGGTTGCAGCGCTCTGGTGCTGGCGGGTGTTGCCAGCGCTCTGCTGGCAGGCGCTTCAGCGCTGGCCGCACCCGGCTTGACCGAGCTGCCGACAGGTGCAAACTTAGTAGCAGGCAGTGCAACCCTCACAAGTGCTAGAGGCCATTTAAGCATCCAACAAAGCACACCGCGAGCGGCTATTGACTGGCAAAGCTTTAACGTCGGAGCGCAAGCGCAGGTCAATTTCATACAGCCCAGCGCAGCGTCTGTCACCCTGAACCGGGTGCTCGGCGGTCAACCCAGTGAAATTTTGGGGCGCATCCAGGCCAACGGGCAAGTTTTTCTGGTCAACCCCGGCGGCGTGTATTTCGGCCGGGATGCGGTGGTCAATGTGGGGGCGCTGGTGGCTACCACCCACAGCATCAGCAACGACGACTTCATGGCCGGTAAAAATACCTTTGCACGCCTTGGCAGCAGCGGCGCGGTGGTCAACGAGGGCCAGCTCAGGGCAGCGCTGGACGCCGGGCTGGGCGGCTATATCGCCCTGCTGGCACCCGAGGTGCGCAACCAGGGCGTGATCGTGGCACAACTGGGCAGCGTTGCCCTGGCCGCTGGCGAAAGCCTCACGCTAGACATCGGCGGCAGCCATACGCTGGCCGGGCTGACAGTGTCGCCATCGCAGATCAAGTCACTGGTGGACAACCGGCAGTTGATCGAAGCACCAGGCGGCCTGATCATCTTGAGCGCGCAGGCGGCCAACGCGCTGCAGGGGGGGGTGGTTAATAACTCCGGCCGTCTTGAATCCACCGCACTGGTCGAGCGCGGCGGCAAAATCGTGCTGGAGTCGTCTGGCTTGGTCAGCAACACCGGCGCGATCACGGCCAACGCTACGGCTGGCATGGGTGGCTCCGTTACCCTGACGGGTGCGCAAGTGGCCGTGCTCGATGCCAGCCGCATCGAGGCTGTTGGCGCCCAGGGCGGTGGTTTGATTCAAGTGGGTGGCAGTTGGCAAAACAGCAACCCACTGGTGCGCCAGGCCAGCAGCGTGTTGGTCAGCCAAGACGCTGTGCTGGATGCCTCTGCCAGCCAGACGGGCAATGGTGGCACCGTGGTGGTGTGGTCGGACACCCACGACCCGGCCTCGCAAACCCGGGTTCATGGTCAACTGCTGGCGCGCGGTGGCGCACAAGGCGGCAAGGGTGGACGGATTGAAACCTCTGGGCATTGGCTGGATGTGGGTGGCATCTCGGTCAGCGCGTCGGCGGCACAGGGCAAGGCGGGGGTCTGGTTGCTGGATCCGTCGGATCTGGTGGTCAGTGGGGCGGCTACTAACACCCCATTTGACCCGTTTGCCCCACCAGGATTTTTTGTTTCAGATACCGGTTTCACCAATGTACAAAACACGGATATCGAGGCGGCCTTGAACGCGGGTACAGCGGTTGTCCTGCAAACGGGCGGCCCGTTGAGCATTGGCAATGGCGACATCTTGATCAATGCCAATATTGCCAAAACGGCGGGTGCTGATACCTCGCTGACTTTGGTTGCGGATCGTCATATTGTGTTGAATAACAACATCGCGATTTCATCGTCGTCTGGTCAGCTCAACACCTTGCTACAGGCCATGACGGGCAGCATTACCTTGAATGCAGGGTCGAGCATCGCCAGCAACGGCAGCATCAACCTGCTGGCGGCAACTCAAGTCACCCTGGACGCCACCGCGACTTTATCGGGCACCGGCTCTCTTGGTATTGCCCCCAGCACCCCTGGCACCACGATCGGCATCGCCGGTGGTGCCGGAACACTGCAAGTGCCAGCCAGTTATTTTTCAACCAACTTTGTTGCCGGTTTTACCAATGTGGGTATTGGTGACGGTACTTCCGGCACCATCACGGTGGGTGCTGCCATCACCCCCAATGATTCCCTGACCCTGACCAGTGCCGGCAATATCCAGATCGATGCTGCTATCAATGCCGCCGCAAAGACCGTGACGCTCAGTGGCACCACAGGGTCGGTAATCAGCGGCAATGGCAACATCACCGCCAGTGGGCTGATGCTCGACGGCACCGGTGCCAGCTTTGACCTGAGCACCGCGCCAAACAACCTGGTGACGACCTTGGCCGTCGGCGACGCAGGGCTAGGCAGTCAACTGGCCAGTGTTGCCTTTGCCAACAACCAGGCATTGACCATTGGCACCGTCGATGTGTTCAATGGTGTTAATGCTTCCGGCCCGGTCAGTATCTGGACCAACGCGGGCGACTTGACGCTGGCCAAAAGTGTGACCACGACCGACGCCACCAGCAGTGCCGTGACGCTCAATGCTGGCAAGAGTGCTGCTGCTGGCACTGCGGCCGGAGGCAATCTTGTTTTTACCGGTGGCTCTGTGGTCACCACGGGCGCCGGCGGCACTGCCACCCTGTACAGTGGCTCAGTTGCGAATAGTACCGGTCTGACCGCCTTGGTTGGCTCTGGCAGCGGCAGGTTCCGCTACAGCAGCGACGAGACCACCACCAATTTCAGTACCGGCTTGTCAACGGGAATCAACGCGATTTACCGTGAGTCTGCGGCTGTCACCGTGCAGCAGATGGCTGTTGTCAGCACTTATGGCACGGCCTTTGTCCCTGTGGGTTACGAAGTCGTGGTTCCAGGAACAGGAACCCTGCAAAACGGCGACACCCATGTTGGCACTATCGGCGCAACCTTCGGCTCGAGCGGGTCCGCTGCCAGCCCGGTCGGTGCCTACGACTTATCCATCACCGGGTTGTTTCCCTACAGCAGCCTGGGCTATGCGCTTACAGGTGCCACCAACACGGGTGGTCACACCATCAACAAAGCGCCGCTGACGGTCACGGCTGACAACCAGACACGACTTTACGGCGCGGCCAACCCGACTTTCACCACCACAGTCACTGGTTTTGTTAACGGTGAAACTGCGGGTACGGCAGCAGGCTTTAGCGGCTCAGGCAGCGCCAGCAGCACCGCCACACCTGCCACGAGTGTTGGCAGCGCCACCATCAGCGCCAGCGCGGGCACGCTGGCGGCGACCAATTACGACTTCACGAACCTGGTCAACGGCACACTGACGATCAACAAAGCGCACTTGACGGTCACGGCTAACAACCAGACACGTCTGTACGGCCAGACCAACCCGACACTGACCACCACCGTGAGTGGCTTTGTTAACAGTGAGACGCTGGGCACTTCCGGCGTGAGCGGTACAGGCAGTGCCACCACCTTGGCTAACACCGGCACAGGTGTCGGCAGCGCCGCCATCACGGCAGCGGTTGGCACACTGGCAGCGAGCAACTATGACTTTGCCACGCTCACCGACGGCACACTAACGATCAACAAAGCGCCGCTGACGGTGACAGCCGACAACCAGACACGACTTTACGGCGCGGCCAACCCGACCTTCACCACCACCGTGACTGGATTCGTCAACGGTGAAAACGCAGGCAGCGCAGCAGGCTACAGCGGCGCGGGCAGCGCCAGCAGCACCGCCACACCTGCCACCCCTGTCGGCAACGCAACCATCAGCGCCAGCGCGGGCACGCTGGCGGCAACCAATTACGACTTCACGAACCTGGTCAACGGCACACTGACGATCAACAAAGCGCACTTGACGGTCACGGCTGACAACCAGGCTCGTCTGTACGGCCAGACCAACCCGACACTGACCACCACCGTGAGTGGCTTTGTTAACAGTGAGACGCTGGGCACTTCCGGCGTGAGCGGTACAGGCAGTGCCACCACCTTGGCTAACACCGGCACAGGTGTCGGCAGCGCCGCCATCACGGCAGCGGTTGGCACACTGGCAGCGAGCAACTATGACTTTGCCACGCTCACCGACGGCACACTAACGATCAACAAAGCGCCGCTGACGGTGACAGCCGACAACCAGACACGACTTTACGGCGCGGCCAACCCGACCTTCACCACCACCGTGACTGGATTCGTCAACGGTGAAAACGCTGGTACCGCAGGCTTGACCGGCTCAGGCAGCGCCAGCACCACCGCCACGCCCAGCACCGGTGTCGGCAGCGCCACCATCAGCGCCAGCGCGGGCACGCTGGCGGCGACCAATTACGACTTCACGAATCTGGTCAATGGCACACTGACCATCACCAAAGCGCCGCTGACGGTGACAGCTAATGACGCGAATTTTGTGGAAACTGGCATCGCCTATTCTGGCGGCAACGGGGTGGCCTACAGCGGCTTTGTCAATGATGAGCTCAGTAACGTACTGGGTGGAACCCTGAGCTACAGCGGTACCAGTCAAGGCGCTATCAACCCGGGCAGCTACATCATCACTCCTGGCGGATTGACCAGTGGCAATTATTCGTTAACCTTTGTTGACGGCACGTTAACGATCGTGCCGACCTTTGCGCCAGTGCCAATGACCGTGCCGCCACCGGTGCCGCCCCCATCAACCGGTAGTCCGAGCCCAAGCCTGCTGGCCAGCGGCCCTGCTGATTCGGTGCCGATGGCCATTTCAAGTCAGTCGACGGCAACTAACACAAGCAGCACAACCGGCAGCACCAGCACCACCAAATCCTCCAGCACGACCGGCAGCACAGCCGCACCGGATACCCGTGCGCCGACCGTCAGCGTCACACCGAACAGCCTGGCGCGCCTGACCCCGGCCCAAATTCGACAGATCACGACAGCCCAAATCGCCAGTTTGGACACGCTCGCCTTGCAGGCCTTGCAGCCGGGTCAGTTATCAGCTTTCACCAAGGCGCAGGTGCAGGCTTTGCGCACCGAGCAAGTTCAGCAATTGAACTTGCCCCAGCTTCAGGCCATGATTCCACAAAACTTTGCCAACCTGTCGTTGGCACAAGCCACGGCACTGTTGCCAGCGGCCAAGCGTGACTTGCTGCGGCTAGCCGCCGTGGCACGCGAGTCTGGTAGCAACCCACAGATGGACTTTCGCCAGGCGAACGATTTTGCCCAAAGTCTGGCGCCATTCGTACGGCAGTTACAACTGTCAGAAGAATTTGGCCAACGTGTTGCGGCCATGCCCTGGAACCCGGCCCTGGCCAAGTTGCGCTACGGCGCATGGCCAACTTTCCCTGGGATGCAAGTTGCCATGCTCAGGGTCTCACACGCAGCAGACCACACCGACCCGCTGGTTCGTCTGGCAACAGAAATTGGCAGTTATTTTTCGACCAAGACGGCTGAGACACTGTTTCGTGGCGCAGAGCATCTGATTCCGGTGCGGCGTCTGATGCAAGGCAAGGCCGTGCGCACCCTGCTCGATGTCAGCCCGATGGTTGGCAACCTGTTGTCGCTTTACACCGTCACCACCGGCAAAGATGCGCTGTCCGGTGAAACGGTTAGCCAAATTGAGCGTGCGCTGGCGGTGCTAGGCACTGTGCCAGGGGGCGGTGCCTTGCTCAAGGTGGCCGGTAAATCCAGTGTCAGTCTGGTGCAAAAGCTATTGATCAAGGCCAATCAAGGCAAACTGACCGAGCTCCAAGACGTGGGGCAGTTGGCGCTCAAAATGGTTGATATTTTCCAATCTGAAGCCGCCAACGGCAACGCGTCTGCCAGTCCGGAAATAACCGCTAAAGCTCAAGAGCTTTTCAGACAATTGATGCTGACACCTTGAATTGGATGAAAAAGAAAAGCGGTAACTGCGCTGCATCCCAACCCGATCGGAGTCAAGCAAGTTATCGCAAAAAAAATGGTCAATCTAAGGGTCGATACTTATGCCCAAACTCACCCGCACTGCGCACACATCCAAAGTCAAAAAGTCAAAACCAGCCCAGCCGACCGAGCCACGCCTGTCGCGCACGCGCCGACCGCCGGAACTGGCGGTGGCTGACTGGCAAACGGCACTGCGCCGTCAGTTTGGCCGCGAACAAAATTTTGGCCTGAAAAACCTGGGGCCAGACCCCGTGTTCTCTGACTTTGCCGTCAGCAATCCAGAGAGTCGCAGCCACTACCGGGTGACGATTCGCGGCCAGGCCGTCGGACAAAACCATTGCACCTGTTTTGACTTTGCCACCAATGACCTGGGCACCTGCAAACACATCGAATTCACGCTGGGCAAGTTGCTGGCCAAGCGCGGTGGCAAGGCGGCCCTGGTGCGTGGTTTTCAGCCCGCTTTCAGTGAGGTGTGGCTGGACTACGCCGGTCAGCGCCAGGTGCGCCTGCGGCTTGGGGCCAGCTGCCCGTCCACCTGGCTCAAGCAAGCGCGCCAGTTGTTTGACGCCAATGCCGGGTGGGCGCTGCGCCCGGATGGCGCCCAGGAGCTACCGGCGTTGCTACAAGCCGCGCAAGACGGCCAACACGAGCTGCGCTGCGACGACGATGTCTGGCGCTTTGTGGCGCAGCAGCGTGATGCCGTGCAACGTGCTGCGCTGCTGACCCGGGCCTATCCCCAGGGCGCTGAGGACAAAGGCTTGACCAAGCTGCTCAAGTCCAGACTGTACCCCTACCAGATGCAAGGCGCGCTGTTTGCCGCGCGCGCCGGACGCTGCCTGATTGGTGACGAGATGGGGCTGGGCAAGACGGTGCAGGCGATCGCCGCGGCCGAGCTGTTGGCGCGCCACTTTGGCGTGCTGCGTGTGCTGGTGGTGTGTCCCACGTCGCTCAAACACCAATGGAAGAACGAGTTCGCGCGCTTTACCGGGCGCACCGTGCAGGTTATCAGTGGCTTGCGCGCAACACGTCAAAAACTGTATGACGAGGACGTGTTTTGCAAGATCACCCATTACGAAACGCTGGCGCGCGATGCCGATCTGATAGCCGCCTGGGCGCCCGACCTGGTGATTGCCGATGAAGCACAGCGCATCAAAAACTGGAACACCATCGCCGCGCGCGCCTTGAAGCGCGTCGTCAGCCCGTATGCCATCGTGTTGACCGGCACGCCGCTGGAAAACCGGCTGGAAGAATTGATTTCGATTGTCCAGTTTGTCGATCAACATCGCCTGGGCCCGACCTGGCGCTTGCTCGACGAGCACCAGCAGCGCGACGACGCGGGCCGGGTGGTGGGCTACCGCGCGCTGGACCGCATCGGCCAGACGCTGGCACCGGTGCTGCTGCGCCGGCGCAAAGCCGAGGTGCTGACGCAGTTGCCCGAGCGTGTCGATAACCGCATCTTTGTCGCCCTGACGCCCGAGCAGCGCCTGCACCATGATGAGAACGGTGCGACCGTGACGCGCATCGTGGCGCGCTGGCGCCAGACCGGCTTTTTGTCAGACACCGATCAGCGCCGCCTGCACTGCGCCTTGCAAAACATGCGCATGGCGTGCAACAGCACTTTTTTGCTCGACCACGAAACCGACTTTGGCAACAAGGTCGATGAGCTGATGACGCTGCTCGACGAGTTGCTGCAAGACCCGGCCACCAAAGCGGTGGTGTTCAGCCAGTGGCTGGGCACGCACGAGCTGATCCGGCGCCGCCTGGCCAGCCGTGGCTGGGGTCATGTGCTGTTTAGCGGCAGCGTGCCCGGCGACAAGCGTGGTGCCCTGGTGGACACGTTTCACAACGACGCCAATTGCCGCCTGTTCTTATCGACGGATGCGGGCGGTGTCGGGCTCAACCTGCAACACGCCGCTGCCGTGGTGGTCAACATGGACATGCCGTGGAACCCGGCGGTGCTGGAGCAGCGCATTGGCCGGGTGCACCGCATGGGCCAGTCACGCGGCGTGCAGGTGATCAATTTTGTTGGCCAGGGCAGCATTGAAGAAGGCATTCTGGGCGTGCTGGCGTTCAAAAAATCACTTTTTGCCGGGGTGCTGGACGGCGGCGCCAACGAGGTCTTCATGCAGGGCACGCGCTTGTCCAAATTCATGGAAAGCGTCGAAAAAGTCGCGGCTGCGGTGGGCGAAGTGGAAGCCGACACCGACGACGCCGCAAGCGCCGACCGGGCGGCTCAGCCACAGTCTGCGCCAGCGCCAGCAGAGCTGGCCGATGCGGCAAATATGACCGGTACGGCGCAAAGTGCGCTACCAGCGCCTGCGTCCGTCATGCCCCCGCACAGCAAGGATGCGCCGACGCAGCCGCGCCAGACTGAACTCGACACCGCTGGCCCGCAACCCGTCCTTGCGAGCAGCAGCAATGTCAACCCTAACGCCAGCGCGGGCGCCGACGCAGACCCCTGGGCGGCCATTTTGCAAGCCGGTGCAGCCCTGTTGCAAGGCCTGGCGCAGGCACGCGGCGCGCCAGGTGGCCAGGGCACACCCCAGCCACCGATTCAGATCGAGCGCGATCCCATCACAGGCCAGCCCAGCGTACGCTTGCCGCTGCCTGACTCGGCCGTGCTGCAACAACTGGCCAAGGCGTTTGCACCCTGGTTGCACTAGCGAACTAAAGTGGCCAAAATTTCGGCTATATTAAGCCAACCCACTACAAACGAGATCACTATGTCCTTAGCCGCACAGATCAAGCCCATCTCATACCTCAAGTCCAATGCAGCCGATATGGTTAAGCAATTTTTGCTCAATCCAGAATCAATCATCATCACCCAAAATGGTGAAGCAAAAATGGTAGTCATGGACATTGGAGCCTACGAACGACAACAAGAAACGATGGCACTGCTCAAACTTTTGAGTCTTGGCAGGAAAGAACTCCAAGAGGGCCATTTTCAATCTGCAGACGATTTCTTCAAGGAAATGGACGCACAGGCATGACTCGCCATGCAGTCATCCTGAATGGTGCCAAAGCAGATTTCCGTGAAATCAGAAGCTATGTCAAGAAGCAATTTGGCGACTTGGTGTGGGGGCAAGTGAATCAAGAATTCAAAGATGCCATTAAACTCATCACAGCCAATCCCCTGCTGGGTACGCGCATCGATGAACTGAGCGCACTGGGCTACGACAACTACCGTAAAACCCTGGTAAGGCAGACGCGGGTTGTTTATGAATTCAACAGCCAGCAGCTCATCGTTCACATGTTTATCCACACAAAAAGAGACTTCAAAACTCATTTAGAGCAAAGGCTTCTGCTGCCCACTTAGTCACTAACAAGTCAAGTCTTTGCAAATCGTGCGAAGAATTCAGGTGCTGTGGAGGTATTGCTCCTTCCCCTTTTGAGGGAAGGTTGGGATGGGGGCTTGCCTTGGTTCGATGCCAGTGGCAAGTCGACTCCAGCCCCCACCCCTGCCCCCCAGTGAGGGAGCAAAACCGGGGTCATCTGTTCCGGATCGTCCGGCTTAGGTATTGAGCCTGGTTTGCTGCAAGGCCGGTCAAACCAGACACTGGTGAGGTCGGGTGATTGGGTCAGGGGAACGGGCTTTTGTGACCGCCGACCCGAAACTGCCGGATTTCAGCCGGAATGAACGTGCATTTTCTTCGGCTCCTGTTTTCTTCTAAAAATAGTTTCTAACGCGTCTTCTTCGGCTGTCCTTTCGTCTTCTTCACACTACGTGCGTATTCCGGCGATCGTGACCGCCCATTCCGGTCGATCGTGACCGGTTGCGCAGCGTGCAAAAGTTGCGCTGCGCACATTGTAGGGAGTGGGTTGCGCATTGCTCCAAAGAGTGGGCACAGGTTGGCCGGATTTGGCTGTTTTGGATGTTTGGGATGTTTGGGATGTTCAAAAAGG
>Ga0210009_1000925_pt1 | contig 28453 bp, 28 predicted proteins | sample CryGeyCG2114_065_FD_185457 | JGI IMG/M metagenome (GOLD analysis project Ga0210009, IMG submission 185457) | Groundwater microbial communities from aquifer - Crystal Geyser CG12_big_fil_rev_8/21/14_0.65 (SPAdes) (version 2) | ecosystem: Environmental > Aquatic > Deep subsurface > Groundwater ...
GAGCCGATAAACGCCAGTGGCCAGCGCAATTTCATCAGCAATACCAGCTCCGCCGTGGCAGCAAAGCCAACCAGGGCCAGAAGCCGCTCAAACCACGGAGAAGCTGCATGAAAGTACCAGCCCCAAACCAGCACAACCAACAACAGGGCAGTAATGATCCGCTTGCCTAATTCACTCATAACACTTGTTCACTGGTCCGGCCGAAGCGACGCTCACGACCGGCATACTCAAGCAGCGCTGCCTGCAGATCCTGCTTGCAGAATGCAGGCCACAGTACATCGGTAAAGTAGAGTTCGGCATAAGCCGCATCCCACAAATGGAAGTTGGATATGCGTTTTTCGCCGCCCGTTCTGATCATCAGATCCAGAGGAGCCACGTCATGGCGCCACATCATGGCGCGAAACAGCTCGGGGTTCAGCGAATCCAGTGCCTGATCGTAATCCGGCTGCTGCATGGCCCAGCGAGCGGCATGCTTCACCGCAGCGAGGATCTCCTGCTGTCCCCCATAGTTCAGACAGAGGATCAGATCCAGCCCTGTATTCGTCGCGGTTTCAGCACAAGCCTTCTCTACTGCACGTCTGGCACTGCCCGGAAGCGGTGCAATATCGCCCAGCACACGAAAGCGGATATCGTTCTGCTGCATGTCGGGCAGACTGCGGGGAAGCATCATGGCCAGCAGACTCATCAGGCCACGTACTTCCAGCTTCGGCCTGTCCCAGTTTTCGGTAGAAAAAGCATAGAGCGAGAGCTGCCTGATACCCAGATCCTTTGCCCATTTGACCACATCGCGCGCAACTTCGGCACCCTTCTGGTGCCCTTCCAGACGCACACTGCCCTGAGCTTTTGCCCAGCGACCATTTCCGTCCATGATAATGCCGACATGTGTTGGCAAAACCGGCTTACCCATCGGTGTGAAATCAGCCATCAAACAGTCAATATATCGTGTTCTTTGTGCTCGACAACCTGATCGACTTCTGCAATGTATTTATCGGTAATTTTCTGAATTCTATCCTGCAATCGCTTGCTTTCATCTTCGGAGAGACTCGCATCCTTCACCTGATTCTTCACATCATCATTGGCGTCACGGCGAATGTTGCGGACAGAGACACGGGCTTTTTCACCAATGGTTCTGGCTTTCTTGACCAGCTCCTTGCGTCTGTCTTCAGTCAGCTCAGGCAGAATAATGCGCACCACTTCACCGTCACTGGTTGGATTCAGTCCCAGATCGGACTTCATGATCGCCTTCTCGATATCGCCGATAATGGCCTTTTCCCACGGCGTAATCATCAGAATACGCGGTTCAGGCACGGAGATACTGCCCACCTGATTAAACGGCACTTCAGAGCCATAATAGGAGACCGTGACATGATCGAGCAGCGCTGCATTGGCGCGTCCCGTACGTATGGTTGCCAATTCCGACCTGAGTGCCGCAATCGACTTCTTCATTCTCTCTTCCAAGGCATCAAACATCATCAACTCTCCTGAACCAGTGTACCAACTGCTTCACCGGATATTGCCTTTAACAACTGGCCCGGCGTGGTAACATCAAAGACTACAATCGGCATATGATTATCGCGACATAAAGACATCGCCGTCGCATCCATAACGCCAAGGCGTTTGCTCAATGCTTCGGTGAAGGTCAATGTATCATAGCGTTTTGCAGCAGGATCTTTTGCAGGGTCGGCTGTATATACCCCGTCCACTTTCGTGCCCTTCAGCACGACGTCCGCCTGAATCTCCATCGCCCGGAGGCTGGCAGCTGTATCGGTGGTAAAGTAAGGATTACCCGTACCTGCTGCAAACACCAGAATACGTCCCTTTTCCAGATGACGTACAGCACGGCGGCGAATGTAGGGCTCGGCGATCTCCTTGATATGCAGTGCGGATATAACCCGCACGGTCGCACCATGACGTTCAATGGCATCCTGCAGGGCAATCGAATTCATCATCGTGGCCAGCATACCCATATAATCGGCACTGGCCCGATCCATGCCGGAGGCGGTACCGCTCATACCGCGGAAGATATTGCCGCCGCCAATGACAATCGCCAACTCTATACCGCTCTGCTGGACTTCAATAAGCTCAATAGCCAGGCGGTCGATGGTGCTGGTATCGATACCAAACGCCTTGTCACCAACCAGCACTTCACCGGAAAGCTTGAGCAGCACCCGCTTGTACGGGCGCTGCTCCTGTTCAGTTACAACTGCATTCCCGGCAACAGCATCACCAGCGGAGGGCGTCATAGCTTCAACCGCCCTTGACCTGAGCAGCTACTTCTGCGGCAAAATCCTCTGCCTTCTTCTCAAGACCTTCGCCCAACTGGAAGCGCGCCATACTGACGACAGTAGCGTCACCCAGCGATTTACCCACTTTCTTGTCGGTGTCCATGACAAAATCCTGCTCCAGCAGACATACATCGGAGTAGAACTTGTTCAGCTGACCGCTGACGATCTTGTCAACAATCGCTTCCGGCTTGCCGCTGGCTATAGCACGATCTGTCAGCACAGCCCGCTCACGCTCCACACTGTCCGCATCGACATCACTGCGGCCGATAAACAGCGGATTTGCTGCTGCCACATGCATGGCTACACCACGCGCCAGCGCATCATCCACAACCTTGTCGAAACCAACCAGTACGCCGATCTTACCGGCACCGTGAACATAAGTTGCCACCGTACCACCCTCAACTTCAGCACGCACAAAACGACGAATACTCATATTCTCGCCGATCGTAGCAATCAGCTGCGACAACGCCTGCTCAACAGTGAATGTATCATCGAATGCCATGGCATTCAGGGCTGCGACATCAGCAGGGTTCTGACTGATAATCATTGCCGCCAGTTTGTTAACAAAGCCGACAAACTGATCATTCTTACTGACGAAGTCCGTTTCCGAGTTGACTTCCAGCACAACGCCAACATTGCCTTCGCCGACAGCGACAACTACGCCTTCAGCAGCAATACGACCGGCTTTCTTGGAAGCGGCCGACAGCCCCTTTTTGCGCAGGTAATCCACTGCGCCATCCATGTCACCAGCGGTTTCAGTCAGTGCTTTTTTGCAATCCATCATGCCTGCGCCGCTAAGCTCACGCAGTTTTTTTACATCTGCAGCCGTAATCTGGCTCATTCCACTCTCCGTATCTGTATTATTAGTCAGTTGTCTGCCTGCAGAACCCACGAGCAGCGATCACTCGCTCACACTCCTGAGTCCTGCAGGAGACTAAGTCATCAGGCTGCTTCTTCTGCAGGTGTTTCGGCAACTGCCATGGCTTCAACCAGGTCAGCGCCATCTTCGGCATTTTCAATCTGCCATGCTTCGGCACCTTCCATCAATGCATCCGCAATCTTGCTGCAGAACAGACGAACGGCACGAATCGCATCATCATTACCAGGGATGATATAATCAATACCTGTCGGGTTGCAGTTGGAATCCACTACAGCCACAACCGGAATACCCAGTTTCTGGGCTTCCTTGATTGCCAGCTCTTCCTTGCGTACATCCACGACAAACAGACAGTCAGGCAGGCTTACCATGTCCTTGATACCGCCAAGAGAGCGTTCCAGCTTTTCCAGTTCACGCTGCATCTGCAGTGCTTCCTTCTTGGTCAACAGCTCGAACACACCCTCTTCCTGCTGGCGCTGCAGATCTTTCATCTTGCGAACGGACTGCTGCACGGTGGCAAAGTTGGTCAGTGTGCCGCCCAACCAGCGGTGATTAATATAGAACTGACCTGCACGGCATGACTCTTCCTTGACTGCATCACGCGCCTGACGCTTGGTGCCGACAAACAGTACGCGGCCGCCGGCAGTCGCCAGCTCCTGCATGAATGTGTAGGCCTCGTTGGCCATACGCAGGGTTTTCTGCAGATCGATAATATGAATGCCATTGCGCTTGCCGAAGATGTACGGTGCCATCTTTGGATTCCAGCGACGGGTCTGGTGACCGAAATGAACGCCTGCTTCCAGCAGTTGTTTCATGGTAAATTGGGACATATGTACTCCAGTTGTTTTATTTCTTCCACGGTCTGTCACCCCTTATCGTTATTCAATAAATCGGGGCACAATGGATCAGTCCGTGTGCGAATTTGCCCTTGCGAGCGGCGCGCTTTCTAGCTAAACAGAGAGATAATAGCAAGTAATAAAGCCCTCAAAGCATCCCGTTGACACACTCAGCCGGGCTTTATCAGCGCTTGCACGGTGCGGGAGAGGAGGTCGAAATCAAATGGCTTATTGAGCACCCGGCAACAGGAAGTCTGCATCTCTCCGCCCAGAACATGATTTTTGTCATAGCCGGTAATCAGAATAACCGGCAGCGTCGCATCACTTTGCCGGATCAATTTTAGCAGCTGAACCCCTCCCAGCCTTGGCATGATGACATCCGAGATAATCAGGTCGATCTGATCACGTCTGGCCCTCAACAACGCCAGTGCCTCCTCCCCGTCACAGGCCGTCAGCACATGATATCCCATCGTGTCCAACACCTCTCTGGTGGTATGACGCAAATCCTCATCGTCATCAACCAGCAGTATGGTTTCGCCACGCCCCGCCGGACCCGGTGACACCTGTTTCTGCTGGGGCTCGGGCGCCTCCAGGCTCAGCGGCAGGTAAATCTTGAAGACACTCCCTCTGCCCGGCTCACTCTCAACCTCGACCGCACCGCCGTGGGTCTGTACTGCCCCATAGAGCATAGCCAGGCCAAGACCGGTCCCCTTGCCGACCTCCTTGGTGGTAAAAAACGGTTCGAAAATCTTATCCAGCTGCTCACGCGGAATACCGCAACCATTATCCCTGACACTGATACAGGCAAAGCCATCACCCGTAACCTCAGGGTGTCTCTGCCTGAATGCACTGTCAGCCCGAAACAACATGAGGCTGCAGCGGATGATCGGCTCAGACACGCCTGCAACGGCATCGGCGGCGTTGTTTAGCAGGTTCATCAGCACCTGCTGCAACTGGGTGACATCGCCTTTGATACACAACTCATCGCTACAGACCGATGTCTGGTGATCAATACTGGCCGGTATGGCGGCTCCGGCCAGCCTGTAGCCCTCATGCATGAATGCATTGAGACTGAATATGCGCATGCTGACGCTGTCCTTACGGGCAAAGGTCAACAGTTGCTGCACCATCTCTGTAGCACGGTTTCCCAGCTGTTCAATATTGGTCAGCCTGTCGACAACCACCGGGTGCTCCTGCATCTGCATGCGGGCCAGGTAGAGATTACCCTGCATGGCGGCCAGCATATTATTGAAATCATGGGCAATGCCGCCAACGAGCGTGCCAACCGCTTCCATTTTCTGCGACTGCCGCAACCGCTCCTCAAACTGCCTGCGCTCGCTGACATCGCGAACCACACTGAAAATAACCTGTTCACCATCCAGCTCTATACTGCTCGCACTGATCTCAACCGGCATGACCGACCCGTCTTTACGATAGTGCGCGGAATCGAATGTCGCTTCTCCGTGCGTTTTTATCAGGGCAAGACGCTCGGGCACACGCGCTGCAAATTCAGGTGAATCGAGCGCATTCAACTTCATGGCCAGCATCTCCTGCTTGCTGTAACCCAGTCGCCTGTATGCTGTTCGGTTGATATCGATAAAATTACCGTGCATATCGATAATAAACATGCCGTCACTCGATGAATTAAACAGCGTGACAAACCGTTTTCGTTCCGCCTCCAACAGGGAGAGGTTCTGCTTCTGTTCACTGATATCCGTCTGGATGCCGATCATACGCAGCGGAGTGCCGTCACCATCCCGCTCGACCACCTTGCCAATTGAACTGATCCACGCCCAACCACCATCTTTTCTGCGTCGCCTGTACTCCATCGTCTCCGGCCCTGATGTACACAAACAGCGCTGGAAGACTGTAAATACTGCATCACGATCATCCGGATGAATATTGTCGAGCCAGTTTTGCAGGCTGGTGTGAAACGCCTCCGGCTCATAACCGATCAGCCTGGCATATTCCGGACTGACGATAATGCTCCCGCTGCTGATATCGAGGTCGAACCAGGCCTGACTGGCAGCCTCGAGCGCCAGACGCAGACGCGCCTCACTTTCTTGCAGGCGGGCCTCATCCGCCTTGCGCCGGGAGATATCACGGATAAAGGCAACATTGTATTCAGCGTTGCCAAAACTGACAAAGTTGGCCGACACCTCGACAGGAAAAAGAGAGCCGTCCTTGCGCCGCTTTTTTGTTTCAAAACAGAGATGCACCTTCTGCTGCAACTCCTGCCAGTGACCGGGCCACGCGGCGGCGGTGAAATCAGGGTCGACATCGGGGATAGTCATCGCCACCAGCTCCGCCTGCACGTAACCAAGGGCCTTGCAGGCTGCCGCATTGGCATAGCCGATATTGGCCTGTTCATCAATCCACAGGATCATGTCAGGGGCATGATCCGATACAAACTGCGTCAGGCGAAGCTGCTCTTCCAGCGCTTTCTGCGCGGTAATGTCCCGGATAGTTCCCTCTATACCGGTGACATCTCCACACTCATCACGCACATAGTGAGCATTTGTCGAAACCCAGATGATTTCGCCATCCACTCTGCTGATTTCGGCCTCATAGTGGTTAACCGTGCCACCGCCTTCACGCAACGCGTTCAGGAATAGGTCGCGGCCGTCCTCACGCACGTAATAGCCCGCAATCATTTTGCCCTGCAACTCACCCGCCGGGCAAGCCATCAACGTTCCGGCCGACGGTGAAACCTTGACTATTCGCCCTTCAATATCGGTACGGTAATAGGCTTCCTGCAGACTGTTGAAAATATTACTCAGTTCCCGTTCCGAGCTGGCAAGTACGGCCTGCTGCTCTTTCTCGCGGCTGATATCTTCGTATACGCCTACCATACCGATCACATGCCGGGTATCATCAAACAGGGGTACTTTGGAGGTACGTAACCAGATGGTGCTACCATCCGGCGTGGTTTGCGGCTCCTCAAAAGCGAGTCTGGATTCACCCGACTGCATCACGGCAACATCATCGGCGCGGTAAGCTTCGGCCTGCTCATGCCATGGCATATCAAAATCGCTTTTGCCGATCAACGCATCCGGGTGTGCAACGCCTGCATCCCTGGCAAACAAGGTATTGCAGCCGAGGTAGCGGCACTCCCGGTCTTTCCAGAAGACACGGATCGGTACGCCTTCTATGATCTCCTGCAACAGGTCATGGGAAGCCAGCTGTTTGATTATCTCTTTCATGCACAGCCCTCATCGCGCAACAGTTCTGATACCAGACAGAAAACAGTGAGGGCCAGCACGTCCAGCTTTCACATTCACCTGAATCAATCACCATGCAAGCATAAGGATTACCCACTGTTACGCAAGCGCCTGCCCTGCCCTCAACGGGCGACAAGTAGCGGATAACAAAAGCGCAGCCCGGCTCTGCGCCCCCTGATCCTGCGCACCTGTGCCGTCGATATGGCCTGACCACCAAAACGGCGGTTGATGGCATTCACCGTCAGCATCAGTTGCTGCTGACGCAGGTCGCCCCGCATCAGGCCGAACAGGTCCGGCTGCGCCTGCCTCTCGCGCTGCAGCCCTGTTGCCACCACCCCGCAGCCGCGGTAGGCCTCACCGGCAACAAACAGCTCCGCAAACGCCTGATGCACTGCGGCATTGATGCGTTTCAGACTGTTGGTCGGCAGATCCAGATGCAGCGCCAGCCCCCGCCGCTCAAAGGATTCCAGCGTCAGAAACAGATAGAGGCGGCTGGCCAACAGCTGCTTTGCCACCAGATCGGCAACCAGACGCAGTGCATGGTAACCCAGGTAGGCGGCGATGATGCGCCGTTTATCGCTGGCATGCCCCATTGATGCGGTTTTGGCCATACTTTTGGGTAGCGGCGGCTCACTTTCCAGCTTCAGCACCGCACGCCCGCGCAGCTCGTGCTGGAGAAGTTGGCCGTGGCGACCGAGCAGCTGCTGAATCAAAGCTTCATCGGCACGGGCAAACTGCAAGGCCGTGCCGATACCCCTGTTACACAGCAGCGCAGCGCGATTGCGTCCGATACCGGGAATATCGACCACTGCCAATGCCGCCAGAAAGGCGCTGATACCCGTAAAAGACACCACCGTCGTGCCATCGGGCTTGCGGCACTCGGAGGCCATTTTGGCCAGCGTGCGGCTGACACTCACACCGACCGAAACCGTAATCCCCAGCTCCTGCCAGACCGCATGGCGGATCGCATCGGCCAACTCCTCGTACGATTGATGCCACAACAAGCGGATCCCGTTAAAGTCGATAAAACCCTCATCAATCGAGTAGACCTCAACGACCGGACTGTAACGCCGCAGTATCGAAAACAGCTGTGCAGAAAGCTGACCGTAATAGCGAAAATCGGGCGACAGAAAAGCGCCATGCGGCGCCAGACGGCGAGCTTCCCACACCGGCGTACCGGTGCGAATCCCCAGCACTCTGGCGTCATAGCTTCTGGCCACAACCATGGCATCATGATTGGAAAGCACACAGATCGGCCGGCCGCGCAATTCAGGGTGTCGGGCCGCTTCACAGGAGGCATAAAATGCATCGCAATCGACATGCGCAATGGCATTCGGCCAGTCAGCTACAGGCATCTATTAAAACCCCTTTCACCGCAGAGGAGCAAGCGCCGGCGTTCCCGGCGCGCGATAGCGATTATTTGATATAGTTACGCAGAAGAAAATGACCGGGGTACAGATGATACCTTGTGCATGGAGCATACGTGTGAACCCCGGCAGGCAAAGATGGCAGCTATTACTCTTTCTACTATGCCTTTTCCCTGCGTCCTTCGCCTCCTCTGTGGTAAAATGCTTCTAGAACTTACGGAACTGGCCGACAACTTCGCCGTAGATATCCAGCGACTGCGTCGGATATATGCATGGATAATCGGCGTTGGCCGGTTCCAGATAGGGACCGCGACTGTCGCCGCGCAGGTATTTGATGGTAAAATCACCGTCGACAATGGCCACAACGATTTTGCCGATCGAGGGATTCTGCTTGCGCTCAACCACGAGAAAGTCGCCATCGTGGATGCCGGCACCGATCATCGAATCACCGGTAACCGCCACCAGCACCGTGCTGGACGGATGCTCCACCAGATATTCATCAATGGTAATAACATCACCCAGCGCCTCGGTAGCCGGACTGGCAAAACCGGCTGGCGCCTGCCCCACATGCGGACGGGCAAAAAACATATTGGCAGGCCCGACACGGCCGCCGGGCGCCTTCTGCAGATAGCCGGAAAAAATCATACGGTCGACAAATTTCACCGCCCCCTGCTTGCTGACACCGACGAGTGCCGCAATATCCGCATAGGATGGAATCAGTCGGTACAGGGCATAATAGTCCTGCAACCGCCCCAGATAGATATGATCTTTATTCACCATGGGGCAGAGTATGGTAGACGAACGTACACTGCGCAAGCAGATATTACGGCCGCGTGCATACCCGCAACACGAAACACACAGCCCGCATATGAAAAAGCCTCTCAGCCGACATCACTGCACGTACGCCGGCCAGCCAGATAAGCATCTTCTGCCTTGCCATTCATCCGACTGTCGGCAAATCCCCCGCTACGCCCCGTGCAGAGCAAGCGGAAAAAACTCCCCGATGCGGCGGCAGAAAATGCCACCGGCAGCATAAACATTTCTTCCCGTACAATATAAGATATTGATATACATGGCTTTTTATAAGACAATCAGTTGGCCGCATTCTTGCGATAGTGAAGCTGTGAAAGGAAAAACAGGCAGGAGTGACGGATGAATCTTGGTTATTATATCTCAGGCGTAGCAAGTCAGATGTCCCAGAACAAGATGGATGGCATTGCGCATAATCTGGCCAATGTAAACTCTGTCGGTTACATGGAAGATCGCACATCGTTCTCCTCCATGTTTTCGGGGAAAATGGGCCGTGAAGGCGCGCCAGACAAGACATCTGCAGCCTTTCTCTCCACCAACACCCAGTATGTCAGCACCCAGGCAGGCACCATTCGTCAGACGGGTAATGACCTCGATTTCTCTGTCCACGGCGACGGCTATTTCAGGATTCAGATGAAAGATGGTACGGAAGCGTTAACACGCGCCGGCAATTTCAAGCTGGATGCCGAAGGAAAGCTGTTAACCCAGGGCGGCCTGGCTGTTCTGGACAAGAACGGCAGCCCTGTGCAACTGGGACTCGGTAAAATCAGCGCGACCGAGAATGGCGCGCTCTATGTTAACGGTCAGCCGGTCGCCGAGCTCGGCATCGCCATGATTCAGGACAGCAGAACCATCCAGAAAATTGCCGGCACCCTGATTCGCACCGGACAGGATAACATCCGCCCGGCTGACGGCAGCGTAAGCGTACATCAGGCTGAGCTGGAAGAGGCCAATGTGAATTCCGTACTGGCCATGACCCAGATCGTGGACACGATGCGTACCTACCAGTCGATGATGAAAGTAGTCGAACAATATAACCAACTCTCCGGCCAGCTGAGCGATCGCGTCGGCGTGGTACAGGGTTAAATTTATATGCCAACAGACATGAAACAGATAACAGATAAGGGAGTTTTATCATGATGCGATCACTATGGACGGCCTCTACCGGCATGGCCGCACAAAGCCTCAATGTGGATGTTATTTCCAATAATATTGCCAACGTCAACACCAATGGATTCAAACGCGGCCGTGCCAACTTTCAGGATCTGATGTATCAGCAGATCAAGTCACCCGGTGCCGAAGCAAGCGCCGCCGGCACGCAGCTACCAACCGGTATTCAGGTCGGACTCGGCGTACGCACGGCCAGTGTCGACAGCATCTTCTCTGAAGGCAGCTTCCAGCAGACCAACAACCCGCTCGATCTGACTATTCAGGGGCGTGGCTTCTTCCAGATTCAGATGGCCAACGGCGATTCAGCCTATACCCGTGCCGGCTCCTTCAGCCTCGACTCCACCGGTCAAATCGTCACCCAGAACGGTGACCTGCTGCAACCGGGCATCACCATCCCTACCGATGCACAGTCCATTCAGATCGCACAGGACGGCACCGTATCGGTGACTCAACCTGCCGGCATCCAGACCGTACTGGGTCAGATCCAGATTGCCGACTTCCTCAACCCGGCCGGTCTGAGCAAGCTGGGCGGCAACCTGTTTCAGCCCAGCAATGCCTCCGGCACCGCTGTCATCGGCAACCCGACCGAGAACGGCCTGGGCTCCATGACACAGGGAACACTTGAGATGTCCAATGTCAGCATGGTTGAGGAGATGGTTAATCTGATTGCCGGCCAGCGGGCATATGAGATGAACTCCAAGGCGATCCAGGCATCCGATGAGATGCTGCAGACCGCCAATCAGATCAAGAGGTAAGTGATGCGCCACCTGAATCCCCACGCACTGATGTTGTTGATCGCTCTTGTGCTGCCTGCACTGCCCCTGCCCATGCAGGCGAGTGCTGCCACCGACGCTGCCATGCAGCAGTCGCTGAAGAGCTTTTTCAATCAAGGCGTGGTACTGCAGGGGGCGACAGCCGAACTGATCACGGTACAGCACTGGCCCAATGCCAGCGGCAGTATGCGCTGGTCGCTGCCCGCCTCACTACGCAATCATCCGGGCCGCTTCTCACTGATCGCCGAGCAGGGTAATCGTCGCTGGTATGTACCGGTGCTGGTACGCTGGATGGCCACCGCCATTGTCATGCGTCAGCAGGTTTCGGCACGAAGCTTGCTCACACAAAGTATGATGAAAAAAACACGCACCGATATTGCCGGCCATCATGGTCCATGGTGGCAAAACAGCGAAACACTGGTCGGCATGCGCCTGACCCGCCCGCTGGCAAGCGGCGAAGTTATTCTGGCCAGCCATGTCAAACGTCCGCCAATGATCAAACGCGGCGATCTCGTCGCCATCATGCTTGATGTCGGCGGGGTGCATATCCGCACTGAAGGCAAAGCCATGCGCACGGCAGGCAGGGGCGAACGCATTATGGTCAGAAATTTACGCAGCAAGGAAGTGATTCAGGCTGTAGTCGAAAATACAGGTTTGGTACGCGTATCGCTTCATGGAGGCCGCGGATGAACATCAGAACTACACTCTGCCTGATCAGCATCGCCCCGATTATTCTCGGCGGCTGCATGCCACGGGTCGACAAGGCAACCGAAACAGAGCAAAAACAGATTGTGGATCAGGCTCTGGCCACACCAACCGAAGACACATCACATAACGGCTCATTATGGGGCGGTGGTGGTGTAGGCCTGTTGTCCGACTCCAAAGCCTCCCGTGTCGGCGATCTGGTCACAGTACTGGTATCGGAAAGCGCCAAGGCCACGCGATCGCTCGGCAGCAAGCAGAGTAAAAAATCCGCACGCGATACCGGCCTTAGCGCCAATATCGCTTATGGCGGCGCACTCGGTAATGCCGATGTACAACCATCCGGCAGTGTCGGCATGACCAACTCCAAGAGCTTTGATGGCACAGGCTCTACCAACAGCTCCGACACGCTGACTGCCAGCGTCACCTCGGTTGTTACCATGGTCTATCCCAACGGCAATATGCGCATCGTTGGCAAGCGCCAACTGGTGATTAATCATGAACCACAGCAGATCACCTTCACGGGTGTCATTCGTCCGGTCGATATCGCACCGGATAACACCATCACCTCGGCCAAAGTGGCGCAGGCGGATATCAGCTACGGCGGCACCGGCGCACTGGCCAACGCTGCGCACGAAGGCTGGGTATCCAGATCGCTGGATTATATATGGCCATTCTGATGCACTCCCGTCCCCTTTCCCGGCTTGCTGCCGTGCTCTGCCTGCTGCTGATGATCCCCGTCACTGCCCAGGCGGAACGTATCAAGGAGCTGGCTGATATCGAAGGCGTGCGCGGCAACGCACTGGTTGGTTATGGCCTGGTGGTCGGCCTTAACGGCACAGGCGACTCCGGTACATCATCGCCATTCACCATCAACAGCATCACCGCCATGCTGGAGCGGCTGGGCGTCAATGTACGTGCCGATATCACCAAGATGAAACCCAAAAACATTGCTGCTGTCATGGTAACTTCGGAGCTGCCGGCATTTGCACGTCCCGGACAACAACTGGACGTCACCGTATCCAGCATCGGCGATGCCAAGGATCTGCGCGGCGGTACCCTGCTGATAACCCCACTACTCGGCGGTGACGGACGTCCCTATGCGATTGCTCAGGGCGGCCTCTCTACCGGCGGCTTCAGTGTCAGCGGCAAAGGCGCCAGCAGCACCAAGGGCCACCCTACGGCAGCCCGCGTACCCAACGGTGCCCGCGTCGAACGTGCAGCCCCGCGCGGCCTCTCCGCCGATCAGGAGAAGATCACGCTGAATCTGCATAACCCCGATTTCACCACCGCCAAGAACATGCAGGACGCCATCAACGCCGATCTGGGCAAAGGCATGGCACGCGCAATCGACTCGGGCACAGTGCAGGTATGGAACCCGAACAGTAATGCGGTTGAGCTGATTGCCCGCCTGGAGCAGCTTGATATTGGTCTGGATCATGCCGCCGTTGTCATCGTGGATGAACGCACCGGCACCATCGTGATGGGCCAGGAGGTGCGCATCGATACCGTAGCTGTCGCCCACGGCAGCATCAGCGTCAACATCACGGAGAATCCGGAAGTTTCACAACCCAATGCCTTTGCAGGCGGCAAAACCACCAAGGTGGATCGCACCAAGGTAAGCGTGGAAGAGGAAGAAGCCAAACTCGTCGTGCTGCCCAGACAGGTATCGCTGGCCACACTGGTCACGGCTCTCAATGCCGTCGGCGCCACACCGAGCGACCTGATTGCAGTACTGCAGGCTATCAAGGCGGCAGGCGCCCTGCACGCCGAGCTCAGGACCATGTAATGCGTGATCTCGTCGAAACCGTCATCGGCGACATCATGCAGCGCGAGCGCATGCAGAAGTCGACCGCCGCCCACAAGCAAACCGCCATGCGGCCGGCACCAACTCCGGGGCATGCACCGTTGCACAGCGTCGGCAAACAGGTGCCCGTGCCCGAATCCGCACAAAAAGATCCCGCGTTATGGAAGGCCAGCAAACAGTTTGAGGCTATCTTCCTGCAGCAGATGATGAGCGAGATGCGCAGCACCGTAAGCAAATCCGAATTCATGCCGCATGGCTTTGCCGAAGATATGCATGCATCGATGATGGATGAGGCCATCGCTCAGGCCAGCACCAAACACGGAAGCATCGGCATAGCCAATGCCGTCTACCGCCAACTTGAGGCCGGCAGCCGGACTCAAGCAATTCCGAATCCTGCCGATAAAGAGAATATGACCAGTGATTTGATGATGGAGGCGATCCGACATGCGCGTTAACAGTTCCGGTGCGGCAACCGGCATTCACAAAAGTAGCAGTGCTGCAGGCTCTGCCAAGGGCAAGCAGACATCTGCCGGCAAGGGACGCGATTCGGTACAGGTTTCCGACTCGGCCAGCTTGCGTGAAAAAGCGCAAATCATGCTCGCCGACATGTCGCCGGTACGTATGGAACGGATCGAGGAGATTCGCGACGCACTGGAAAAGGGTACCTATGCACAGGACAGCCACAAGGTTGCCACCCAGATTGTTGCCAATGCACTGGCGGAGCATCCATGGTCATAACATCCCTGCCCCCTCACACCATGTCCGAGCTGCGCCAGCTGTTTGCTCAGATGGACGCCTGCGCTCGCGAGCTGGAAGTGGTTGCCAATGCGGAATATGAAGCGATCAGATCACTGGATGCTGAACAGATCATGGCGCTGACCGACCGGCGTGTTGTCGTGCACCAGTGCCTTGCCAAACTCGAGCAGGATGGCAGGGCGTTGCGCGCCCGCGCCCGCATTCCTGATGAGATGACCATGGAAGTGCTGATCGACATGTTCGGTGGCAGCAACACGGCCGAATTTCAGGCACTCAGGCGCAACCTGTATGAACGCATGCTTCACATTGACCGACAGAGCCAGGAAAACAGCCTGCGCCTGCGTGCAGCCTATAATGTATCTTCAACCATCCTGCAGCACCTGGGCCTGGTAGAGAAGGAACAGTCCTACGGCAGGACGGCTACCCGATGATTTTCGATACCCTGAATATCGCCGCCTCCAGCCTGAGGACGCAGCAAAAAGCCATTGATGTGGTGTCGCACAATATTGCCAACGCCAATACCGCCGGCTACTCCAAGCAGGCCTCCAACATCTCTGCGCTGACACCGGAGAGGATTGGCAACCTGAGTTTCGGGCGCGGTGTGGATCTGACCAGCGTGAGCCGTACAATCGACCCGATTGTCGACAAGGCACTGACCAATAACGGTAGTCAACTGAACTACTGGACCACGCTCAACAACGGCCTCTATAGCGTGGAGAATGTATTCGGCAGCCTGCAAAGCACGGGGCTGGCATCCGCCCTGGATAACTTTTTCCTCTCCTGGCAGCAGCTGGCCAACAACCCGCAGGATAGTGCCCAGCAATTCAATGTCCGCGCCAAAAGTGAATCAGTGGTCAGCAGCCTGAACAGTATGAGCCAGCAGCTGGTCAGCACCCAGACCAGTGCCGACAGCCAGATCAGCAGCCAGATTGACCAGGCGAACCAGTTGCTCGATACCATCGCCTCACTCACCACGCTGATCAGCAAGCAGGAAAACGGTCAGAAGGGTATGGCCGGTAGCGCCAATGACCTGCGCGACCAGCGCGATGTGGCCGTTCGCTCGCTGGCCAATCTGCTGCCCGTACAACAGATCAGCGACCAGAATGGCGGCCTGCTGCTGCAGACAACCAGCGGTGACTTGCTGGCGCAGGATGGCATCTCCCGTCATCTGGCACGTGGCACAGCGGTCGGCGGCGGCTTTAGCGGTATTGTCATGGCTCAGACAGGCGCAACAGTGAATGTCGGGCAGAACGGCAGTATCGGCGGTCTGATTGAGTTGCGTGACAACAAACTCGGAGCCTATGTACAGCAGATAGACAGCCTGGCTGCCAACCTTGCCTTTTCGGTCAACCAGATCCATGCCAGTGCCACCGCTGGTACTGCCGCCACCACGATGACATCCGGCCAGCCGAGCAATACGGCGCTGTCGCTGGATAATGTTGGCCAGGCCACCATCTTTGCCGGGCAGGTGCAAACAGGCAGCTTTACCATTCACACCTACGATGCCGCCGGCACCCCCGCCCCGGCCGGTGGTACCGCCATCAATATCACAGCCGGCGTCACGACCATGACGGATGTGGTCAACAGCCTGAACCTCGTCGCCGGTGTTACGGCCAGTCTGGACACCTCCAACCGCCTGACTGTTACAGCGACGGCCGGCACCAGTTTCGCCCTCTCCGATGATACCAGCAATGTGCTGGCAGCCTATGAGATAAACAGCTTTTTCACCGGCTCCAGTTCCGGCACACTAAGCCTGTCGACAGCGATTCAGACCGATCCTGCCAGCATACATACCGGCCGTGTTGACCCGCTCACATCACTGATCTCGAGCGCGGATAACAGTGCTGCAACCGCTATTATGCAGCTGCAGAATCAGGCAGTGGCATTCGATGGCACGGTTAGCAGCAGCCTGCATGCCCGCACCACAACGGTATCCACCCAATATGGCAACGATGTCGCCATATCACTCCAGCAACAGCAGTACAGCACAGCTGAAGCTGATTCACTGAATAACCAGCGTCAGGCTATTTCCGGCGTCAATACGGACGAAGAACTGGTCGCAATGATTAAATTTCAGCGTGCCTATGAAGCGTCGGCCAAGGTTATTTCGACAACAAATACGATGATGGATTCCCTACTAGGACTGATCCGATGAGAGTTACTACCGCCCAGATGTATAACACCCTGCTTAGCGGGGTAAAACAGCAGCAGACCATCCAGGATCAGGGTAATGCCCAGATTGCTTCCGGCACCAAATTTCAGACGCCGGCGCAGGCGGGCACGGCCTACAAGACCTCACTGGACATCAGACATGCCCAGGTCGGCTTGCAGGGTGACCTGGAATCCGTTACCACGGCCGAGTCACGCCTCTCCAGCAGCATGACCATGCTTAATGATATGGTTAACGTCATGAAACGGGCCCAGACCGTGGCCGTTCAGATGTCCAGTGCCAACGTAAGTGCTACCGAGCGACTGAGTGCGGCACAGGAGGCGACCCAACTGCTTAATCAGGTCATCAGCGATGCCAACCAGCAGTGGCAGGGTCAGTCCCTGTTCGCAGGTACCGCTGTAGACAAAACGGCATTTATACCCGATGCGCTGGGCAACATGGTCTATAACGGTAATGCCCAGGATCGGGCCGTCACCACCAACGATGGTCAGCAGATCATCAGCAATATCCGCGGAGACAATCCGGCCTTCGCCGCAGCATTCTCCGCACTGGAAGGATTCAAGACCGCGCTGTTAACCAACGATGCCGCAGGTGTACAGAGTGCACTGGGTGCATTAACCAGCGCCGGTGATGGCGTCATCGGCATGACCAGTGATGTAGGTGCAAGACTGTCTGGCGTACGCCTGAATCAAGCTGCCATCGGGGATCGACAACTGAACCTGCAGATACAGCTGAATACGCATGAAGCTGTCGATATCCCGGCCGTTGTGGCCAGCATGCAACAGTCCAGCATCGCCCTGCAGGCTGCATATAAACAGATCTCCCAGCTTCAGTCCCTCAGCCTGACCAACTTTCTGAGATAAGCCGGTGCTCGTCTTACGTAGAAAAATCGGCGAAGTTATTCAGATCAATGACAACATCCGTATTATTATACAGGACGTGCAAAATGAGCACATTGTACGCATCGGTATTGAAGCGCCGCCCGAAATTCCGGTGCACCGGATGGAAATTTACAACCTGATCCAGCAGGAAAACAAGGCTGCTGCCGGTGCCAATGCACTGCAATGGCTTAAAGGAGTAACTCATGAGCGCAGTAGCAGTGACAAGGATGCCGGAGATGAGTGACACCCTGCCAAACACCAAAGAGGCTTTTTATTTCCCTCAGGGCATGGTCGGCTTTGGCGATGCGCATGAATTCGGCCTGATCTATGAGGGTGTGGGCAACATTGCCTGCCTGCAATCCATAGACCAGCCCGAGGCTGCATTCCTGTTAACCCCGTGGAATCAGTCACGTCTGGGCGCACAACCCAAACTGAACAGGGAACAGGCCCAGTGTATTGAAGTGCAGGATGAGCAGGATGTCATGTGGTTGATCGTCCTCAACCCGTTTGCAGACAAAAAGTGGGTTACCGCCAACCTGAAGGCGCCGATTGCCATCAATACGGAAAAACGTATCGGTCTGCAGTGCATACGCCCGGAACCTGAGCTGGAGCTGCGCTTCCAGTGGATGGCTCAGCCGGGCAGCTGATCAGCGCCGCTTATCGGCAACGACACACCCCGCATGACAGCAGCATGCGATATCAACATGCGCTGCTGAGCTCGTAACCAACCACGGCCTTCCCCTTTCCATTAGCCGGATTGGCTCCTACACTGCATAAATCAGTCGCAACACTCATCAGGAGCAAGCTTGAGCAAGAAGAGCAACCCGTCGTGGACAGAGCAACTCTCCCACCTGCTGGAAATGGATGTGGCAGATATTGCCAGCCTGCCGGCACTTTACCGCCATGCCACCCATCTGCTGCGCTTTGGTTTTCGTGTCATCGAGCGCTTTATTTTCGACAAATGTATTCAACGCGCATCGGCCCTGGCATTCGCCTCGCTACTGGCCATTGTACCGATGGTGGCGCTCGGCTTTTCCATTTTCACCAGCTTTCAGGCCTTTGATGCGGTATCCGGCCATGTACGGGACCTGCTACTGGAATACCTGATCCCCGCCAGCCAACAGGCCGTTGAGGAGTATCTGGGCTCGGTGGCCGACAAAACCGCGGCCATCTCCGTCTTCGGGGTGCTGGCCCTGCTGTTCACGGCCACCGCCCTGCTCAACACGGCAGAAGAGGCATTCAATGATATATGGCGCATCACCCGCGCCCGCGCATGGCTCTCCAAGTTCGTCACCTTCTGGGCCACATTGACGCTGGCACCGATCCTGATCGGTGCCTCACTGAGCATCACCTCATACTTTACCGCCATGCCGATACTCAGGCATGTAGCAGAGGGGGCCGGCTACCTCAGCCATCTGCCCTTTCTGCTGCCATGGGTGATGTCTTCACTGGCACTGACAACACTCTATGTCGTACTGCCAAATACCACGGTCCCCTTCCGCTATGCCTTTGTCGGCGGCCTGATCGGCGGTGCCATGTTTGAATGGACCAAGATCGGTTTCGCCTTCTACATCACCGAGATTGCCAACTACGAAAAACTGTATGGCGCCCTCTCAACACTGCCCATTTTCCTGATATGGCTCTATCTGGCTTGGGTCGTGGTACTACTGGGCTCGGAAATAGCCTTCTGCATGCAGCATCCTGAACAGTCGACCAGGCAACGAAACCGTTTTATCAAGCCGGGACTGCGCCAGTTCTATTCGCATCTGATCCTGCTGCGTGCAGCCCAGGCACTGGAGCGCGGAGAAACCCTCTCACTGGCCGATCTGCTCGAAGAGACAGAGGTACCGGAAAACATCCTGCAGGAGTGGCTGGACCGGCTGACCGAGCTGGAGCTGCTGCGGCGCACCGATGCTACCGGCAAACAGGCATGGGTACTGGCACAGGATCCGGACAGGCTGAATCTGATGACGGTCTTCGAACGCCTCAACGAGGCTCCGATGCAGGTACCCGAAGAGTGGACCGAGAGTACGATCGGCCGCCAGCTTCTCGGCCTCTATTTCCGCATGCAGCGCGAGCATGGCGATATCCTGCAACAGAGCAGCCTCAAGCAGCTGATGGCACGCAGTAAAGAAGAGGGCGACGATGCCGTAAGGTAGTGACAGCATGGGCAGATGAAAAATGCCCGCCTGATTATTGCCGATTCCGAACACAATGCCGATATGCTCTATGCCAGTGGCATGTTTGTACCCGATCCGTTTATTGCCATTGAGCTGGACGGCCGATGGCACGGCCTGCTTTCACCGCTGGAGGTGGATCGTGCCACCAAAGTTTCGCGGCTGGCTGAGGTACATCTGGACACTCCGTGGCGCAACGCAGCAGAAATCCGGGACTGGCCGGGACTGGCCGGCTGTGCCGCCGCGTTTCTCGCCGCCCACAATGTACAGGGGATCAGCGTGCCGCCGTCATTCCCGCTGCGCTACGCCGATCAACTGCGCGGCTGGGGTTTTGAGCTGGCAGCCTCCACCGATGCCTTCTTTCCCGAGCGGCCGGTAAAAACCGAGATCGAAATCAAATATCTGGCACAGGCCGAACGCCTGACGCGCCAGTCGATGCAACAGGGTGAGCAGTATCTGGGCCGTTGCAGCATCGGTAACGATAACATCCTGCGCGATCCCGACAGTGGCAAAAAAGTCACATCGGATGATGTAAGGCGAGCCATCGAAACATTCCTGATCGGCAAGGGTGCGATGCCCGCCCATACCATTGTGGCCTGCGGCCGGCACTCATCCGATCCGCATAATACCGGCAGCGGCTACATCCGTGCACATGAACTGATTATTATCGACATCTTTCCACGCGTTCTCACTACCGGCTACTGGGGTGACATGACACGCACCTATGTCAAAGGCAAAGCAACCACTGAGCAGAAGAAGATGTACAACACCGTGCGTGAAGGTCAGGACATCGGCCTGGCCATGATGGCTGCAGGCGTGGACAGCAGGCACATCCACGCCGCCATTACCGCTCACTTTGATGCGCAGGGCTTTAAAACAGGTACGGTACGCGGCAAACAGGGTGGTTTTTTTCACGGCACCGGCCACGGTGTTGGTCTGGAGATTCACGAGGGACCACGGGTCTCTACGCGTGGCGAAATACTCAAGGCAGGCCACGTAGTCACCTGTGAACCCGGCCTCTACTACCCCCATATCGGCGGCGTACGCCTGGAAGATATGGTCGTCATCCGTGACGGCGGCTGCGACAACCTCACCCGCTACAAACGCAATCTGGAAATCGCCTGACTTCTGCCCCACTGCAGATGGTTCTAACTACGGACATCGCAGCATTCTATTGCGGCTAAAACGCTCATAAAGGCACGGCAAAACGAACAGTGTTAATAGTGTGGATGATACAAGACCTCCCACCACTACCGTTGCCAGAGGTCTCTGGATTTCAGAACCAATACCTGTAGCCAGCAGCAATGGAATCAGGCCCAGCGCCGCGATCATGGCAGTCATCAGCACCGGTCTTAAGCGACTCTCCGCGCCATGTCGAATAGCATCGGCTAACTCGTGTTCACCCAGATGACGGTTGATTGCATCAACCAGTACCACGCCATTGAGTACGGCTACGCCAAACAGTGCGATAAAGCCGATACTGGATGGTACTGAGAGATATTGACCGGAAACCAACAACGCCAGAATACCTCCAATCAGTGCCATCGGCACATTGAGCATGATCAATGCTGCCTGTCCGACTGAATGGAATGCAAAATAGAGCAGCAGAAAGATCAGCAGCAGCGACAATGGTACCACGACCATCAACCTGGCCTGTGCCCGCTGCTGATTCTCAAACTGGCCACCAAACACCACTGTATAGCCCGGCGGCAGATCGACCTCACTTTGAATACGCTGATCCAGTTCAGCCACAAGACTACCCATATCACGCCCTTCAACGTTGCTCTGAATCACGACGCGGCGTTGCACATCATCCCGATTAATCATCGGGGGGCCTTGCTCTACGCCAATGGTGGCTACATCTTCAAGGCGCACCCATGCTCCACTCGGAGAGCGTAAGATTAGACTGCCAATCGATTCAATGTCATGACGATAATCTTTTGCCAGTCGCACATAGATATCATACCGCTCATTGCCCTGAATGACCTGCCCGGCAGATGCACCGCCAATAGCATCCGAAACCAGACTCATCACATCATCTACAGGGATACCATATTGATCCAGCTTGCTGCGGTCAGGACGAATCACCAACTGCCCTTCACCCTCAATCTGTTCCATCTCCACATCGCGCGTGCCTTTAACACTTTTCGCTACTGTCTCGATTCTTTTGCCCATTTCCGCCAGTACTTTAAGATCAGGGCCAAACAGTTTAATTGCCAAGGCAGCTTTTACACCGGAAAGAAGCTCATCCACTCGCATGGCAATCGGCTGGGTGAATGAAATGAGGATTCCAGGAACGACTTCCATCTTCTTCCGCATAAGGCTCTGTAGCTCTTTTCTGTTACTGGCACTTGTCCACTCGTCTACAGGCTTCAGCCCGACATAAAACTCAATATTAGATGCTGGCTCCGGATCACCGCCAATTTCTGCCCTACCGGTGCGCGCTGATGCATAGGTAACTTCGGGGAATTCACTAAGTAATACATGCTCTAACTTTTCTCCTACACCTCTGGCATAAGCAAGTGAAGCGGATGGGGCCAGTGTAATGCGAATAGCCAACGTTCCTTCTTCCAGTTCCGGCACAAACTCAGTTCCCAGAAAAGGAACCGTAGCAAGGGTAAGTACAAAAGCCGCAGCCGCACCACCAATCACGGCTTTACGTGCCTTTAGAGCAGCTTTAAGCAGCCCATGATAAGCACGCGAAACCGGTGCTAACAGAGGGCTCTCTTTGTGAACCACACCTTTGGTGAAGGCATAGGTTGCCAATACAGGCATCACAAACAAGGCCACCAGCAGTGAAGCAAACATGGCAAAGCAGATCGAGAGTGCCATCGGCGTAAACATCTTGCCTTCCACACCCTCAAGAGCAAACAGAGGTGTGAATACCAGCAGAATAATAAGTACCGCAAACAGCACCGGACGCGCTACTTCTTTCGAGGCCTCAGTAATACACAAAGGGATTCCCTGGTGATTGATCAGGCCATGATCTCCTGCCGGCGTTTTCTCCAGATGTTTAAAGATATTTTCCACCATGACAACAGATCCATCAACCATCATACCGATGGCAATGGCTAAACCACCCAGACTCATCAGGTTGGCTGAAATGCCGTAATGTTGCATAACGCCTAATGCCGTCAGGATTGAAACCGGAACAGATAACAATACCAGTGTCGCTGCTCGCATATTCATCAGGAACAGGAATAGCACGATGATGATCAAAACAAAGGCTTCCAACAACGCTTTTTCAACTGTCCATACAGCTTTGTTAATCAAATCAGACTGATCGTAAAAGGGCTGAATGGTAACACCTTTGGGTAGCGCCTTCTGAACGATCTCCAGCCTTGATTTAACGTCATCAATGGTGTTCTTCGTATTGGCCCCAAAGCGTTTCAGTACAATGCCAACGACAACTTCACCAAGTGAAGTAACCTTCCCATCATCATCTCGCTCAGTCATGGTCACTGCGCCCTGACGAATCTCACCACCAAAGCCCACCGTCGCAACATCAGAAACGCGAACAGATGTGCCATCTACAGTCTTGACCGGTATCGCCGCAATGCCTTTCAAACCCTCTGTACCACCGGCAACCCAGCCCACACCGCGAATCACCAACTGCTCATCACCCTGGGCCAGATACCAGCCACCAGCATTGCGATTATTCGCTTTAATGGCTTTTACCACGTCATCTATATGAAGATTGTAGGAGAGCAGCTGTTCAGGATTTAGTTGCACCTGATACTGCCTGACTTCGCCACCGTAAGAGAGAATGTCAGTGACACCTTCAACCGGCATCAGCATTAATTTCACTACCCAGTCGTTCAATGATCTGAGCATCATCGCATCAAAACCGGCGTCCGGATCCGACTTGATAATATACTGGAACACCTGACCAAGCCCAGATGAGTTCGGCCCTATTTTGGCTGTCCCCGCCCATATCGGAACGGTTTGACTGGCATCCTGCAGTTTCTGAAATACCAGTTGTCTGGCAAAGTAGATATCAGTCCCTTCCTTGAACACCACGGTAATCACAGACAGGCCCGTCTTGGAAATCGAGCGCACCTCTTCAACATCCGGCAGTGCATACATCACCGCTTCAATCGGATAGGTGATTAATTGCTCTACCTCTTCCGAGGCCAGACCTTGCGCTTCAGTATTAATCTGCACCTGCACATTGGTGACATCCGGAAATGCATCCAGATTCAATTTAGGCACAACAAACAGTGCATAAGCCATTGAACCCAGCAGTAACAACAGGATCAGAAGGCGGTTATTGACAGCGGCATCAATCAGTTTCGAAAACATATGCCCTCACCTCAATGGTTGTGCACTTCAAAACCGGACTTCGCCAGTTCCGAAGCAAGGGCAAATGCACCCTTAAAAACAATTTTCTCACCCTCGTTCAGACCTTTCAGTACCGGGACAAATCCCATACTGGCTTTACCAACACGCACCTCTCTACGCTCAAAGTGGCCTGGTTCTTCCTCAACAAACACAATCAACTCACTACCTTGTCGCTGGACAGCCGCTTCCGGTAAAAACAATCCACCTTCACCGCTGCCCGATTCAATCGCTGCATTTACAAACATGCCGGGATGCAGGCCATCTTCAGGGTTCTGTACTTCAATGCGCACACCAACCGTGCGTGTCGTTTGGTCAAGCTGGTGATGAATATTGATGACCCGGCCTTTATACTGGCTATTACTGTTTCTCAATGAAATAACAGCATGATGACCAACCTGAATGCCATCCATCTGGGTCCGGGATAACTTCACTTCAACCCAGACGGTTGATTCATCAACAACCTGCATCAACCGGGTGCCGGCAGCAATGTGCTGACCTATACGAAAATCATCTGCCACAATCGTCCCTGAACTTGGGGCATAAAGGGTTAACTGACCATATTGGCCCGAGCTTATCAGGGCATCTATTTTCCTGTCGGATAGACCATACGAGGATAATGAGGCACGCGCTGCTGCAAGGTTTGCATGAGCGGCCTGATGAACGCTTATTGCTTGCTGCAGCCGCGCTTGCGATACAATTTTTTGCTTTGCCAAACCTTCGATGCGTTTCAGGCCCAGCTTACTTTTACGATGCTCAGCTTCTGCTCTCAGATAATCGGCTTCTGACTGTGCCAAAGCTGAACTGGTGAGGCTCACCAGCTTCTGCCCTTTTTTAACCACATCACCCAATCGCACATGGCGAGCATGGATAGCACCATCAAGCAGGGTCGTAATATCTGCTAATTTATACGCATCAAAACCCACACTTCCCGGTGCATTGATGGACTGAACATGTGGGCGGAACTGAATCACTTCTATTTCTATACCCGCCTGTTTGATCTGAGCTGGCGTTAACTGTATCGCGCCTACATGGGCATCGGAGTGTTCATCGCCATGGACATTTTCATGATGTCCATGATCTTCTGCGATGGCAGGAACACTCATAAATATAAGTGTCGTGATTAACGCTATTAATATTTTCATTATTTATTTCCTTCCAGAATATATTCCGGGTGACCGAGCACTTCTGCGAGACGGATTCGTGCCATCCAACCTTGTTTGAGAATGGCTGCAGCAGTGATGCGTGATTCAAGCATCTGGTTAATGTGTACAACAAGCTCTTCGATATTCAACTCTCCGGCATCGAATGCAGCCTTGGCCAAGGCAATTTTATCCTTTGAGATGTCCACTCTTTCTACTTCATTGACCGCGAAGATAGCCCGCATGGCTGTGCCATGATTGTATGTCGCCTCCTGCACTTCGAGCTTCACACGCTGCTCAAGCCACTCCAGTTCAGCTTGCTGTGCAGTGGCTTGAGACATGGCCGTCCTGTAAGCCCCCTCATGGCTGTTGAGCACAGGAATAGGCATCGTAAAGGCCAACGAAACAAGCTGGTCTCCAGCTTCTCGTCCTGCCATCAACCCAACAGTCAGGTCAGGCACTTTATTGGCCCTGGCAAGCTCAGCCTGGGCCGAAGATTGTGTCAGATATTGACGTTTAACAACGATATCCGGCCGGGAGTTCAAAGCGATATCGACCGGATCGGAGAGAGCTTCCCATGCAGGTAAAAGCTTGGGTAGTTCAACCTGAATATCATTGGCCGGGCTGGATTCACCTGTTGCCATAAGGTATTTGGACACGTTCATTGCGTGCTGCTGTTTTGCCACTACTTCAGCATTGATAGATTGAATCAAAGAAGACTTGGCGAGATTCACATCCAGCTGGTTCGCCTCGCCAACCGCCATCTGTCTGCTCACAGCCTTATTTAACTGCAATAGTGTTAATGTTTGCTGCTTTCGCCACAACAGTTCTCGTTTTGAAAAATAAAGGGCAACCAGTGCTCTCGCTGCATCGGCCATAATACGCTGGCGACCTGCTCCGATTTCGAGCTTTGTGGCCTCCAATGCAGCTTGAGCGGATTTTTCCCGATAACTCTGCTTGCCACCCAGTTCAACACCCTGAGACAGGGTAATGTAATAATCATTGGTTGAACCACCACCATTTAGCCTGCGTCGTTGAGGCTGCACTGAAAGTTCAGGGTTGTATGCATAAGCACGCTGCTCCTGCAGCTCGCCTTGTGCACCTTCTACTAGCGTATTTGAAATCCTTAACATGGGGTGCTGCTCAAGGGCAGTCTCCATTGCTTCGCTCAACGTTACTGCATTCGCATGTAACGGAAAAATGCATAACAGTATTCCTGTTATAAAAAAACGTCTTCGCACCATTTCCTCCAGTGTTCTTATCGAATTGATTGGGGAAGGCTGATCTCAAACAGCATGAAGCAGGCTCAGTGTATAAGTACCATCCTGCTAATCTTTGGTGTCAGAAAATCAGCTGTACAGTGACTTTGGAGGGTGCTCTATTAAGGATGGCAGCTTCTTCAAATATAACTCTGCCAATACAAAGTGTTGAGGCGGAAAAGTTACAGATACAGAATCGACCTGTTTATCCTCAGAGACAGTAAATGTGTGCGATGCATGAACATGGCATCCATGATCATGTGAACCTTTCTCATGATCAGCATCGCTATCATGGATATGCTCCGCAATATGCCCATCATCAATACCCGCCGCATGCACATGGATATCAAATCCACATGTGAATACAGATAGCTGCAGGGCAAAAAAAGCCACCAGGACCAATGAGCGCATACAGGCAGGGTAATGGTTGATGTTAACGAAGGCAAGAGTACCCGGGTTTATGGTCAGTATTATTTAACTTTTATTGTTGGGTAAGTATGGTTCATAATTTTTTAAATATAACGACCAAGCTCACCCGACGAAAACCGCATCGCGGTTTTTGGTCGGGTGTAGCGCTTGGTTAGGCGCATGTGCACACACCAAATATTTGCCTGACAAACTCCCATTTGCTTGCTTGAATGCCGAAAGCAAATGCCGCACCCAGAAGCCCTACAAGCCAGAACCAAAATGAAACAGGAACATTATGAACCAGCCAACCCAAGGTGACTCTTTCAGGCATCTCTAGTTGTTTGTATACCATCCGCTCATGGGGCTCGCCGCCAGCTTGTGTTTCTGGGATTAGTTCTCCTGCACGCAATACACCAACCGACTGCTGCAACATATCCCTTATGCTTGGGATGAACGACATTCCATAAAAACGCTCAAAAATTGTATCGAAGGGATCCATGTTCTGTATTACGGCACCTCCAATAGCAGGAGGGGGAGCAATATTCATTAGCTTGAAACATTTTGTTTCAATAACAATTTGGCGAGCCAGGGGAACAATCTCATTGATTTCCTTTCTGATGCTTGCTGCATCACTTTCTTCATACTCTCCATTGAACTTGCGCTCGAGAAGCTCATCAAGCTTATTGAGTATATCGATTTTTTCTTCTGGTGCTTGAGTCATAACTAATTCCAGCGCCTAACGACCAAGCTCACCCGAGAGGAGCCGCGTAGCGGTGACGAATCGGGTGGAGCGCATGGTTATACGCTTGACGATATAGCATATACACCCATAACCTTAGAAAAGGCTAATGCAATAAATCCAATCATTAAAGCCCAATTCCTTACCGTGAATGACAAACTCGAGTATCTAGTGTATTTATCGATATTAGCTACCACCTTAGGCGTATTTTCATTGATAAGTTGAACAATATAAGCTGCTTCAGTTTTATTAAGGCTTTCTCCTGTATCAATATTTAGAACAGGTCCTGGAATTGACAATGCCTTGTGAATTGTCCCTTTCCTTTCACCCATATCAAGCTTTTGAAAGTTCAGCTTCATAACTGAAATATTAAAATCTAGGCGCATAAATCCTGAAAGGATTGAAATAAAAAACAAGCCAAGTGCGATCAACTCAACGGTATTCTGTGAAAAGCTTATTGGCATTGGTTTATATTGCCCGCCAATATACGCAAATAGAGCAGATGCTAAGCCAAGCAAGAAGTAGTCAAGCTTCAGTTGCGCTTCTCTAACTCCCTTTAACTCTTCAAGGCTTCGTACTGTATCCGACATTCAATCTCCTTTGCGGTATAACGCTTTGCTCAGTTGCGTTTTGGTTGAAGTGGAGTTTTGGGGTAAAGTGGCGAAGCCACCCCAAAACGGAGCGTAGACCAAAACGTCAACTGGAGCAATTTGTTAGGGCTTGAGCGTTTTGAGT
>Ga0210009_1000926_pt1 | contig 28448 bp, 26 predicted proteins | sample CryGeyCG2114_065_FD_185457 | JGI IMG/M metagenome (GOLD analysis project Ga0210009, IMG submission 185457) | Groundwater microbial communities from aquifer - Crystal Geyser CG12_big_fil_rev_8/21/14_0.65 (SPAdes) (version 2) | ecosystem: Environmental > Aquatic > Deep subsurface > Groundwater ...
ACATGTGGCTCAACACGGTGGGCCGGTTCTGTCCCTGGTCGTCCAGGATTGTGGCGAGGGAAGAGTAGCATGCGCGCTCCCGAGCCAGCTCTCCGCACCCTTGTTCTGGCTGGCGGTTTCAGCCGCCGCATGGGCCGCGACAAATGGGCCATGGAATACGTCCCCGGCGTGACGCAGCTTGAGCGCGTGACCGCGCTCGTCAGGAGCGTGTGCCGCGACGTGGCCATTTCGGTGCGGGAGGGTCAGGACGTTCCGCGGCCACCCGGCACGCACTTTCTGGTGGATGCGGCGGGCGTGCGTGGCCCCATCGCCGGGATCATGGCGGCCTTCGAAGCCGACCCGGACGCTGCCTGGCTTGTGGCGGCGTGCGATCTGCCGCTCCTGGATCATGAGACCGCCGACTTCCTGGTGGCGCAGAGGGATGCGACGCGAATGGCGACCGCCTTCCGCAGCCGGTTCGACGGCCTTCCTGAACCGCTTTTTGCCATCTGGGAGCCAGCTGCTGCGGATCATGTCCGCGAATCGATTGCACGGGACGTGCGCTGCCCGCGACGAATACTCCGCTCGGGTGGTGTCCTCTTACTCGATTTGCCCGTTACGGCCGCGCTCGACAACGTGAATACGCCGGAGGAGGCAGACGAAGCCCGGAAAATAATTTTGGAAAGTATGTAACCTTTGGGTATCATTACGTAACCTATGACTCCCGTAATGGGAATCAGGTTACTCGTAATCACATCCAAAGGAGACATTCATGTCACACACATCGACCGCCGACAGGGCCGATCGGCACAGGCAGCTTTTTGCGCTGTCACTGCTCGGCGTTGGCCTCATCCAACTGATCAAAGCCGCCGAGCAGGTGGCAGTGACCGAACTGGCCGTTTTACTGGACTATTCGGTAATCGGCCTCGCCGTGCTCGTCGTGGGCCTTCTGCTTCCGGCCGTTGTTGCCAAATTCCGCCTGCCTGCTGACCAGAAAATCGTCTACTTCAGTGAAGACGGCTATGCGGCGCAGCTCCTCAGGCGCGCCTTCAGGGTGTCCTGGGCAGCGACGTTCATTTCGCTGCTGGTGCTTGAGTTCGTGGCCCGGGACAATGCATTCGACCTGGAACCATCGTTTTACATCCAGATCGGTCTGTTCATCATGCTCGCTGCCATGAGCGGCACATTTCTGGTGCTCAATTGGAGCGCCGGCAGGGATGCCCTTGGAGATGACGCATGACAGACAACATCACACTCTCCAATCGCATCCGCGTCTATCGCGCCGAGCACAGAATGAGCCAGGACGACCTGGCCAAAGCCATCGGTGTCTCGCGCAAGACCATCAGCACCATCGAAGTGGGACGCTTCGTCCCATCCACCATCATTGCCATGCTCATTGCCAGACATTTTGGCGTGGCCGTGGAAGACATTTTTACCATTGAACCATGAAACGTATTCTTTTTCTGGCAGGCCTCGTTGTGGCCGCCGCAACGCTCTTTCTGACCTCCACATCGGCCCTTGCACAGGATGCCGGGAAATCCACCGTGCATCAGATCGCATCGGAGGCCCTTTCCGGGTCGCGGACCGTCACCGTGCAGGTACCTGACTCGTACGCGGCGTACGCATCTACCCGCTTTCCCGTACTCTACCTGCTCGATGGCGAAACCAATCTGGCGCACGCCGGCCCGGTCGTCGATTTTCTGGCCGATAATGGGCGCATACCCGAAATGATCATCGTCGCCGTGCATGCCGGTGCGACGCGCGCACAGGATTTCACGCCGCCGGTGGAGGGCCAGGAGGGGGCTGGCGCTGGGAGCGCTGCCTACCTGGCGTTCCTCGAAGACGAGCTGGTGCCGTTCATTGAAGATCGGTACCGGACAGCGCCGCTTCGTCTGCTTTCCGGCCATTCCATGGGGGGGCTGTTCGCGACCTGGGCCATGGCATCGGAGAGTCATCTGATGGATGCATGGCTCGCGCAGAGTCCGTACCTGGTGGATGGTGCGGGGCCGGGCGTTGTTGACGCGCTTGCGGCGGGTGTTACGGCTACCGGCTCGGCAACAGATACGCCCTATTATTACGCAAACCTCGGCGATGAACCCGACCTGGAAGCTGGTTTCGGCCTTTTGGAAAAGCACCTCGGTACGCTGGAGCCGGCCGCAATCGACTGGACGCTGGAGCGCATGCCCGCGGAATCGCACATGTCGACATCGCTCAAAGGACTGTACAACGGCCTTACGGGATATTTTGTCGATCTCTGGCCGATGGCGGCGGCGGCGCTTGAGGAGGGCGGCGTAGAGGGCCTTTCCGCGCATATCGCGGGACTGTCCGAGCACTACGGCTACGACGTACTGTTCAGCGAGCAGCCCTTCCAGGATGTGACACAGCGCTTCATGATGCAGCGGGACATGGCATCGGCGCGCGAGGCGGCAGCGCTCTACGTGGAGCACCACGATCCGTCCGTCGTGGCCCATTTCCTGCACGGCGTGACGTTGGCTTCGACCGGCGCGGCCGCCGACGGGCTGAAGGAGATTGAGCGGGCTATTGCGCTCTACGAGGCCGCGCCGGACCCAGCGCTGGCACCCGTCTATGGTCAGCTCAAACAGCTTCGGCAGCAACTTGGAGGCGGCCAGTGACGCGCGATGGGGAAAAGCATGTCGCACTCGGCGCCGGCCGGACTGGTCCTGGTCGGACCGCGTGGCAGTGATTCATGAGCGCCCAGGTTTGCTCTTTGTCATACTCTGGGGCGTCACCACAGCGTATACACCTGAAACACCCACGCGCCATGCTCCGCCTCATTTTTGCATCCGCCTGCCTCCTGTTTACCACCAGCGCCCTGGCCCAGCCTGCCGGCTCCGACGCCTGGCCTCGTGCCGCACCGGAGGACGTAGCGACGATCGATGCCATCATAACCGCCTATTATGATGTCATTTCCGGCCCGGCAGCGGAGCGGGCCGATGTCGAGCGCGACCGCTCGCTGCATCACGAGGACGCTTGGGTGGCCATTGCCGGAAGCGGCGCAGACGGGCGGCGAACCGTTCGATACGGGCGTGAACAGCATTACGCTCTTCCACGACGGCAGCCGCTGGTACATCATGGAGTGGATGTTCGATCGGGACGCGGACTGAGCACCCGGATGGACCTGCACGATGCGGACAATCGCGCCGGAACCCGCGGGGCTTGACCCGATGGATATTGTGTTAACAGGTTCTAGGTGAGACCCGTTGACTTTGGAGAAAACAGGCAGGAACCCTCGTCCGGGGCCGATCACAGACTGAGCGAAATGTTGGGAGTGGCCAGAACACTTCCCAATCCGCTGAGAAGTATCTCCATACCGACACAGCCTACCCTCCGCTCGTGCGCATGGCCCTCATTCACTATCATTTTGAGGCCATGCATCCATTTTTGGATGGAAACGGATGCGTTGGTCGACTCCTCATCTCTCCGTTGCTCTGTTCCGAGGGATTGCTGGCCAAACCCATGCTCTACCTCAGCGCCTACTTCGAACAGCACAGAAGCGAGTATTATCGACTCCTGTTGGACGTCAGTCAGAATGGTCAATGGATGCCGGGATACTCGAAGAGGTAACAGGACAAAAAAGAAACCGTATTTACATGGCTCGTGAAATCGCTTCTGTGATTGCGGCAGATTGAACAGCAGTACGTACAGTGAACTTCTGGTAGATGCGAAGCGGGTGCTCATCCTGATGGGCCGCGGTCATGGGACCCGGGATCATGCGGCACGTGACCTCGAGGCTGCGGATCTGCTCCACGAGGCGCTTCTCGTTGCCGCGCCACAAACTGGTTGCAGAGGCTGAAAGGGCCGAACAGGTGGCAAGCGCCCATCCGGATGCCCCCGCGGGTCGGTTCATATGGGCTCAGGAGGTCGGGGCTCAGCATGTGCTCGGACTGCTTTCTCCAGCCAGCCACCAGGTCGCCGCATTGCTGCTTTTCGATCTGGATCGGGCCGAAATTGCCTGGATCCTGGGAATTTCACCGGCTGCCCTCCGCCAGCGCATTCGCCTGCTGCGCACGCAGCTGGCTCGTCTGGGCGGGCTGGATCGCCAGCACCTGCTGTCTGTCGTGCGGCGGCACGCCGGTCTGGCAACGACCGATCCCGACGGCCATAGGCTGAGCCTGTACCAGGCTCCATGAACCAAATTGCATTCGTCTGCGTTTTTGGCGTATGCATTCGGTGACATCAACAAACGAGTTCACGTATATCGTGGACGAGGACGACCGGATTGTCAGTATTTCTGACAACTGGGATTCGTTTGCCCTGGAGAACAAGGCGCCAGATCTGACCGCACAAGTCGTTGTTGGACAATCGCTCTTTACGTTCGTAGCCGACGAGGCCACGCAGCACATCTACCGGATTATTCTGGAACAGGTCAGACGAACGGGCCGGACCATCGTATTTTCCTATCGATGCGACTCCCCGTCCGTGCGTCGCTTCATGGAGCTCAGGATATCGCGCTCCGACGAGGGCAACGTCCAGTTCGACAGCCGGATTATGCGCGAAGAGCCCCGCGATCCGGTTTTACTGCTGGATGAAGCGCTCGAACGATCGGACGATTTTCTGTCCATCTGCGGCTGGTGCAAGAAGGTCCATGTGTCGGGCGAGTGGATGGAGGTCGAGCTGGCGCTTGAGCGTCTCGACCTGTTCGGACAGAGCCCGCTTCCCCGGCTCACACACGGTATTTGTCCCGCCTGCACGGAGCGCATGATGCAGGAAATAGCGTCATGACCGGGTACACGGCGCCCTCACCGCCGATTTCCTCGACCCGGACGGCCACACGCTGAACCTGTATCAGGCAGCTTGGTCTCGCTGATCGGCAAGCCGTACATTGGAGTTTCCCCACCCCATTGATATTGTCGTACATGACGGGCGAGACGAAGATCAAGGTCCTGCTGATTGAAGGGAATCGCCTTGTAAGGGAGGGGATCGCCTCGGTACTGCGTGAATATGGCGATTTTCATGTTGTCGCACAGTCCGAGGGTCTGGATGCCGTGAGGCAGGTGAAGGAATTGCAGGCGGCACCAGACGTTGTTCTGATGGACCTTGGGCTTACAACAGTTCGAAGCCTGAAACTCATGTCCGTGCTACGGTCGGAATTGCCCCAGTCGAGGGTTATTGCCATGGACATCCTTCCCGACGAAGTGGATATAGTTGAATTCGTGAAGGCCGGTGGCAGTGGTTTCATACTGAAAGATGCCACGTTGAATGATTATGTGACGACCATCAAGGCTGTTTCGACAGGAGAAAAAGTACTCCCGTCCGTTCTGACGAAGTCGCTTTTCACGCAGATCATAGAGACGTCAATCAGGAACGGCGTCATACCTGCCGGATTGATCGATTTGACAACGCGTGAACGTGAGGTGGTGGAGTTGATCTCAGAGGGCCTCACGAACAAGGAAATAGCCAGGCGACTGAACATTGCTGTCGACACCGTCAAGAGCCACGTCCATAATGTCCTGGAAAAGCTGGCTCTGTCGACGCGACTTCAGATCGCAGCCTTTGCACATCGAGAAAAGGAATAGGGTCAAACGGGGTGCGTTCCCCGAAGTCCACCCTTTGGGCTAGCTCTCTTTTCAATCTCCTGGGGGAGTTCTATTGACTCGGGATTGAGGTTACTTGTTGTCGATGTGATCCCGACTCGTCTGTTGCCTTTGCCCACGTCATATCCAAGGCGGAGCCGTGTCCGATGGCTCTGCCAATCCTACAGGCTCCATTGCGAGATTCGCAGCCTGAACTCCCACGTCTATTGAAAATGTACGGACGGACCAAGACCAGCTTTATGAAAAACCCTACTTCAAACCTCATCGTCACACACTTCCTTCTCATGTTCTTCGTTCTTCTGTCAGGGTGCCGGGAGGATCTGACGGGAGGCATGGTGGAGGCATGCGGACCACCTCTGGCCGGCTCCATACTGCCTGTCTGCGGGGCGACGGAGGTTCCCCTGAACCAGGTTATGTCAGCTACCTTTGCCGACAATCTGAGTGCGTCAAGCGTCAACGTCAACTCCGTTCTATTGACCGGACCAGGCGGTACGCAGGTGACGGGTGCAGTTGCCTATGACCAGGCAACCAGAATCGTCACATTTACCCCAGCCATTCTTCTCTCACCATCTACAGCGTATACGTATACGATTAAAAGTGGCGAGAATGGAATTCAGAATCAATCCGGAAACGGGCTCCTGAGTGACTTCGTCTGCACCTTCACGACTGGTCTCACGCCCGATACGACGGCACCCACGGTTACTGCCACGAATCCAGAAGACAATGAAACCGGTGTGTCGCTGAACAGCGTGGTAACGGCCACTTTCAATGAGGCGATGGATCCGCTGAAAATAAACGCCACGTCATTTCTTGTTCGCGGACCAGGCTCTACGGCAGTCAGCGGACTGGTGACGTATGCAGGACCAAGTTTCACGGCGGTCTTCTCTCCAAGCGGCAATTTCGAGCCGAATACAACCTACACGGCGACCATCACGACGGACGCCATCGATGGAGCGGGTAACGCGCTAGCCGCAGACTTCGTATGGAGCTTCACGACCGGTGAAGGCATGGATATGACCAGGCCGGAAGTGATCTCGACCAATCCCGGGAATGCGGAAACAGCCGTGGCGGTGGGTACGGATGTGACCGCCGTCTTCAGCGAGCCGATGGCCCTGTCATCCATTTCCAACGACTCGTTCATCCTGGCAGATGGAACGACGGTGATTGCAGGTACCGTTTCTTATGCGGGCGTCACGGCCACTTTCAATCCAACAAGTGCCCTCCTGCCGAACACCACATATACGGGCACGATTACGACAGGAGCAACAGACGCATCAGGCAACGCTCTCGGCACGAACTTCGTGTGGAGCTTTACGACGGCCGCGGAAGTGGTCACGACAGCGCCTGAAGTGACGTCCACCGATCCCCAGGACCTGGAGACGGACGTGGCTGTGGATACGGACGTGAGCGCGACTTTCAGCGAAATCATGGACGAGCTGACCATTACGGACACGTCGTTCACGCTCGCCGACGGCGCATCGCCAGTAGACGGCTCGGTCTCGTACACAGGTACGACGGCGACCTTCAACCCGACAAGTGACCTCAATGCGGGCACGACCTACACGGCGACCATCACGACGGAGGCCACCGACCTGGACGGCAACCCGCTCGAAAACGACTTCGTGTGGAGCTTTACGACGGCCGCGGAAGTGGTCACGACAGCGCCTGAAGTGACGTCCACCGATCCCCAGGACCTGGAGACGGACGTGGCTGTGGATACGGACGTGAGCGCGACTTTCAGCGAAATCATGGACGAGCTGACCATTACGGACACGTCGTTCACGCTCGCCGACGGCGCATCGCCAGTAGACGGCTCGGTCTCGTACACAGGTACGACGGCGACCTTCAACCCGACAAGTGACCTCAATGCGGGCACGACCTACACGGCGACCATCACGACGGAGGCCACCGACCTGGACGGCAACCCGCTCGAAAACGACTTCGTGTGGAGCTTTACGACAGCTGCTGTCGTGGTAGCGGGGCCATTGGCCGTCGACCTGACGTGCGCCGAAGGCTTTGCCGTTATTGCTGGCTCCACCATAACCAGCACAGGACCCAGCATTATCAACGGTGATGTGGCCATGAGCCCGGGAAGCGCCCTGATTGGCTTCCCACCCGGTGTCATCAACGGTACCGTTCACGTCAATGATACCATTGCGAACGATTCGAAGGGCTGCCTTACAGCGGCCTTCAACGATGCGGCAGGACGGGCTCCCGGCACCTCCGTTTCGGGAAACATCGGTGGGCAGACCCTCACTCCCGGTGTCTACACGGCCGGGTCCGGCCTGGCTGTCTCGTCCGGCAACCTCACTCTCGATGCACAGGGAGATGCCAACGGCGTTTTCATCTTCCAGATTCCCACCACCTTCACCATGACGTCCGGTCTGCAGGTCGTTCTTTCTGGCAATGCCCAGGCCAAAAACGTTTTCTGGCAGGTAGGCTCCTCTGCGACCATTGGGACGACGGCGATCATGATGGGCATCATCATGGCTGATCAGTCCATTACGCTGGAGACGGGTGCGGTGCTCAACGGTGCCGTCCTGGCCCGAATTGCGGCTGTATCGCTCGATTCCAGCACGATCAATGTGCAGTAGACCGGCGCAGAACGCCTGTCTGTAGCCACCAACCCATTCGAATAAGAGAATTACATGTTCAAGTTTCACACATATGTCCGATGGGGTGTTCTCACCCTGCTGTTGGCACTCATAGGTGGTCCGACCACGCTTCTGGCACAGGAGCGTGTCCACTCGGCACCCACATGGTGGTTTGGTCTGGCGGGCGCCGCAGACTTCAACTACCATCGCGGTACAACCCAGGTGCTGAATGCATCTGTCAAGACACCGGCACCGTTTCACCGGGGGTATGGCGTCGGGTACTACGCCGGCATACTGGCCGAATATCGACCGGGACCCGTGTGGGGTGCCATGCTCAATGTGGGGTATGACGACAGGGAGGGCATCTATGACACCGTAACCGATGCCTGCGGCTGTGCCGGCAACCTGAAGACGTCGTTGACCTACATCACCATCGCTCCCAGCCTGAGGGTAGCCCCCTTTTCGTCCGGATTCCATCTGTTCGCGGGTCCACGTCTGGGCTTCAACCTGTCTGATGATTTCCGATTCAAACGGGACGGAAAACCGGGGATCAAGGTAGAGGGCGAATACAGCGACATCCGTTCCACGATCATTTCGGGTGAAGTGGGCGCGGGATATGACATCAACCTGTCATCTGCGACCTCATCCACCAAGGTATCGTTCTCACCGTTTGTCTCTTTCCATCCCTATTTCGGTCAGGATCCACGCTCAATTGAGACCTGGAACATCACCACACTACGGGTTGGAGCCGCCATCAAGTTTGGTCGTGGCAAAGTAGTACCCGTGGCAGAAGTCCTGGCTGTGCTGCCTCCACTTGTCCTGCCGGATGTCGTCTTCACCGTTCGGGCGCCTCTGTCCGTTCCGGTCACGAAACGCGTAAGGGAGACCTTTCCCCTTGGCAATTACGTCTTCTTTGACGCTGGATCGCAGCGTATTCCGGATAGATACGTCCGGTTGAGCGTAGCCCAGGCAACGGACTTCCGTGAGAGCCAGTTGCAGGACGTCACGCCGGAGAACCTGGATGGCCGGTCAGCCCGCCAAATGGCCGTGTACTCCAATGTACTGAATATTCTGGGGGACCGGATGCGGAGCAATCCGGGTGCGTCGGTGACGCTCGTCGGCGCATCGGGCAGAGGTGCGACCGATGGCACAGCCCTGGCCGAATCCGCGAAGCAATATCTGGTCGACGTGTTCGGAGTTGACGCGGGGTCCATTGCAACAACGGGACGCGTACAACCCGTTGTGTCGTCCGATCAGCCCGGCTCGACGAGCGATCAAGCCATGCGGCGCGCCGAGAATCGCCGTGTCGACATAGAAAGCACCTCGCCCGCGTTATTGTCCCAGGTCGGTGGCCCGCCCAACATGCTGAGGCCGGTACTCATCATCTCCGAACAGCAGGATCCGCTCGACAGCCACGCCATTTTCACCGTGAATGGTGCGGATGAGCTGCTGGCCTCCTGGACGCTTGAGTTGACAGACCCGCAATTGCGCGTTCAAACTTTTGGGCCCTTCACCCAGGACGTGGAAGCCATCCCGGCCGCAACCATTCTGGGCAACAACACCCAGGGCAGCTTCGACGTGGTCATGCTCGGAACAACAAACAACGGCGCGACTACCCGGAAAGTGGGCACGTTGCAATTGGTCGTTCCAGCAGCCGCTGAACCGGAAGTGTTACGCTTCAGCGTACTGTTTGCCTTTGACAGCTCCACGAGCGTGGAGAAGTACAACACATTTTTGACCGACGTCGTAGCGCCACTCGTACCTGCTGGCAGCAATGTCATTATCAGGGGCCATACCGACAGCGTTGGAGATGCGGCGTACAACCATACACTCGCGTATGAGCGCGCGCTCCATGCCGAGCGGATTCTGAAGGCGGCACTGGCATCGGCGGGAACGCGTCGTGTCACATTCGAGACATTCGGGTTCGGTGAAGACCCGGTTCTTGCACCGTTCGAGAACACGCGACCAGAACAGCGTTTCTACAATCGCACGGTGATCATCGACGTGGTGCAACAGAGGTAGGTGATTTCTCCTAGGGCCTGTTAACACTACGTCTGAGCCCGCTGTAGCTATCAGAAATGGCGTTTATCAAGGCGTGAGGAGTGATGTTTGGCAGCGTCATTTGGCGAAGTATTTCGCCAGAGTGACGAGCAACACAGAGAAACGCCATTTCCGACGCTACCCGAAGGGACGGGGCCAATTTGGCACCCACCGGCGTTGTCCTCACCTCGAGTAACGCTGCTACACTTCGGTTCGTCCGCCTTGGCGGACACCATATTGGCCTCCGTCAGCGGGCTCAGACGTAGTGTTAACAGGCCCTAGCGTGACCCGGTATCCTCCGTCGTGATGGCCGATCGAAGACAAGCATCTTCCCCCAGGATCCGGTCGAGCGTCATGACCAGGTACTCGGCGTTCTGCTCGGTGAAGACCATGGGTGGCTTGATCTTGATGACGTTGCCGTCGGGACCGTCGGTGCTCGTGAACACGCCTTCGTCGGCGAGGCGATCCACGGCGTAGCGGGCGGCGGCCCGGAGGGGGGCGAGCGAGCCGCCGGGGCGCACGAGTTCCACGCCGATGAAAAGGCCCGTGCCGCGCACGTCGCCCATGATTTCGTGCCGCGGAGCGAGCCCCCGTAGATCCGCCAAAAGCTTGCCGCCCACGATGCGGGCATGCTCCTGCAGTCCTTTCGACTCGAGTTCGTCCAGTACGGCCAGCCCGGCGGCGGCGCTCACCGGGTTGCCGCCGAACGTATTGAAATACTCCATGCCGTTATCGAACGCATCGGCAATGGCGCGTGTTGTCACAACCGCCGCCAGCGGCTGCCCGTTGCCAATGGGTTTGCCGACGACGACAATGTCCGGTACCACGTCCTGCAGCTCGAACCCCCAGAAGGCAGTACCCGCGCGGCCGAGCCCGATCTGCACCTCATCGGCGATGAAAAGGCCCCCGGCCCGGCGGACATGCGCCGCGGCCGCTTTGAAATATCCCGGTGGCGGCACGATCTGCCCGCCGCATCCCGGCACCGATTCGGCGATGAACGCGGCAATGCGCCCTTCACCAGCCCGCTCATCGCCCTTTGCCGCCTGCTCCAGCGCATCGCGGATCGTGTCCGCATACGCCGCCCCGGTCTCCGCCGTCATGCCGCGGAACGGACCCCGGAAGGCATCGGGCATGGGCACGACATGGGTGCCAGGCGGGCGCCCGCTTCCCCCCGGACCATCGAACTTGTACGGACTGATCCCGATGAGCGAGGTCAAATGCCCGTGATAGGCGCCGTCGAGCACCATCGTGTCCTGCCGCCCGGTCGCCGTGCGCGCCATGCGCAGCGCCAGGTCATTCGCTTCGCTTCCGGAATTGACCACGTAGACTACGTCGAGCCCATCGGGCAGCGTCGCCGCCAAGCGCTCCGCGAAATCCAGTACCGTCGTGTGCAAATACCGCGTGTTCGTGTTCAGCGCCCGGTACTGCCGCGTGACCGCCTCCACCACGCGGTCATTCTGATGCCCCACGTGCGGCACGTTGTTTACCGCATCCAGATACGCGCGCCCGGTCGGCTCGTACAGATACTGCATGTACCCCCGCACGATATGCCGCGGCACATCGTAGGCCAGGCTCAGATTGGGCCCGAGCACGCGGCGCCGCCTTTCGAGCAGTTTTCCTGTAGATACGGGGCTCGGCGCGGAGAAATCCCGCCCTGCGCCCGTTTTGACCGCGCCCGCCCGGGCTCCCGCTCCTGTCAACAGCGATGGATCCGGGCACAGGCTGCGCCAGACATTTTCCCGGCTTGGCGGCGCGACGCCCGGAAACGTGGCGTGCCGTTCCAGCATGTCGGTAATCAACTGCATGTGCAGATGGGGCACCCAGCCGCCGTTCTCGTCAAACGCCCCGAGCGCCGCAAACGCTTCGCCTGCAGTAACTTCCTGTCCGACCTCGCAGGCCAGCACCGACTCATGGGATAAATGTCCGTAGAGCGTCCAGAATCGCTGGCCGCCGGTTTTGTCACCGCCTGCAATTTCGGACCCACCCGTTTCGTGCTCCAGGATGATCACGCCCCCGTAATCGAAGGCCTCCTCATGGATGCGTTTCGAGTGGATGCGTCCGCCAAGCGGCGCATGCACCGGCGTACCCGCAGGCCGGAAGAGGTCGATTCCCACGTGCAGCGTCCGCATCTCCCCCCAGTCGGTGGCGAACTGCACGCCCGTGTAGGCCAGGCGGTATTCGCCGTATCTCCCGATACCCACGGCGTCCCCCGCGCGGCGCCAGATTTCGTCTTCGGCAAGGCCTGGGACGGTGAGGTCGCGCGGCCTGAACTCGAGGCTCCCCACCGAGAAGTCGAAAACGACAGGGGGCAGGCCGGGCACGGCGGGCCGGATGACGGGATGAATGTGGCCCTTCTCGCTGCATTCCCGCACAAACCTGCGGACGGTGTCGGCACCTGGAACGGGCTCCAGGCCGCAGGCTCCCCGCATCACGAAGATATTCAGTGCGGCCGGTTCACCGCCGAGTTGCCGAAGCAGCGTCCAAGCCGGCCGCTCACTCACGCTCAGATATTCATTTTCAGGCTCCAGGCTGCGCTGGTAGGCGGACATCACGACGCTGACTGCGAGGCGCGTCCGGACAATCCAGGGAATGAGCTCGATTTCCTCTTCGGTGAGCGGCCATTCGCGGTGCCAGGCGGCTGCCACTTCGCGGACGGCGGCAACCGGATCGGTCCGGCCCAGCGCCAGATAGGCGGCGGCGACAGCGAGGTCCACGACGCGCGGCCCAATCACGCAGTCGCCAAAATCGATCAGACCCGCGACGGGCGCCATGCCATCTGCACCCGGCTCGCCCACCAGGATATTGTGATCGTTCGCATCGTTGTGGATGATCTGCCTGGGGAGCGATGCGAGCCGGGACTGCGTGTGAGTCCTGTAGGCCGCGAGCACTTCTTCTATGGTTTTCCGCGCCTCGTCGTCCTCGATCAGGTGCAGGTGCCGCTCGAGCGTTCGGTCCGCGTGGAGCAGGTTCCAGGCGAAGGGATTGGCGGTCTGGCCTTCCGCGCTCGACAGCGCCCGCGTGACCCGCGCCATGAGGCGCCCCACCTGCTGCGCGTGCTCGGCCAGGATGGGCCTGGCATGCGCAAGTTTGCGGCCCTCGATCCAGGAGGTGGCCACGACGCGCCTCTCGGCACCTCCGATTGTCACGCGCCGCGGCGATGGCCGGAGTACTTCCGGTACGGGCAGGTCCGCCTTTCGTACGGCCTGGAGCGCCATAACCATTCGTTGCACGTCATCGTCGGAGGACTGCGGCGAGCAGACCTTGAGCATGGCAACGGGCCCCTTTCGTTCGCCGTCGAGGCGCCAGTTCGAGTCCCGATCGCCCTCGATGGGCCGCGCCGACTCGATGTGGCTCCAGCCCCATCGGCGCACGAGCTCCATGACCTGTCGCTCTGTGACCTGGGGCCGCTGGCTTTGCGTCGTGTATTGCGTCATGGCGCGTAAACTACCCCAGCGCTGCACATCTTCAAAAAAAGTTATGACTTGCAACGTAATTTGTCATGATGTAGTCTTAGGCGTAATAAACGAGAAATTATCACACAAAATGCCATGATTGGTGGCTAATATGCTTGTCAGGCTGTCCATAGGTAACATATTGTCCTTCAGGGATGAAGTTGAGCTGTCGCTCGTTGCCTCGTCCGAGAAGAGTCATGCCCATCACAAGCGTACGGTGGGTAGTGGCAAGAGTCACGATCTTCTGAGGCTGGCACTTTTGTACGGTCCGAATGCAGCTGGGAAGTCCAACTTTGTACATGCGATTGGCCTTTTTCAGACGCTTTTTCGCCATGGTACGGACCCGGACGAGCCGACGGGCCTCAGCCCATTCAAGCTGGATGACGCAAGCCAAAAGTTGCCATCCCGTTTCGAGTGCACGTTCGTGGTCCGAGACACCATGTTCACGTACGGTATTGTAGCCGACGGTGAATCCGTCCACGAAGAGTGGCTTTTTGCCGAACAACTTCAGCGCGGCAAGAGAGAGCGCATGGTGTTCGAACGACTCAGGGAGGCCGAGGAGAGTCGCGTCACCTTGGGCCGATTGCTTGTCGATGAAACGAAACAGGGTCGTCAGTTTCTGATGCACGTAGCAGAGGGGACGCGGAGTAATCAGCCGTTCCTCACGGAACTCGTTCTTAGAAATGTGGCGTTCGTCGACGCCGCCTGGCGGTGGCTCACAGAGTCTCTGATTCTCATCGGCCCCTCCTCATCCTACGGACCACTGATCCATCGGGCGGTCGGAGACGACCATTTTGTCAGTTTCCTCAGCGATTCGCTCCGTTCCATGAACACAGGAATTTCCCGGCTGGATGTTGAGACCAATGTTGTATCGGAATCCGTTCTGCCAGCAGGAATGTCGTCTGATGAATTTCGCAAGGTGATGGATGCGCTTGGTGAAGGCGAGTCCATCATCCGGCATGGCATGGACGGCTCCCGTACCCTTTTTCGCAAAACAGAGGACGACAAACTCGCCGTGGAGACCATCGAGTCGGTTCACAAGGGTAGTGCCGGGGAGGACGTCAAGTTTGATTTCTCAGAGGAGTCCGATGGAACCAGGCGCATGATTGACCTGCTGCCTGTTCTGCTCGAACAGCACTCAGGAGGACGTGTGTTTGTCATTGATGAGCTGGACAGAAGTCTACACACGCACCTCGTGCGGTGGTTCATCAAGCAATTCCTGACAGAAGGTGCGTCTGATGCACAAATCGTCGCTACGGTACATGACACGAACATTCTGGATCAGAGCCTGATTCGTCGCGATGAGACGTGGCTCATTGAGAAAGACAAGCATGAATCCTCAGATCTCTACTCCCTCGCGGACTTCAACATCCGGAATGATCTTGCGCTTGAAGGAGCCTATCTGAACGGACGATTCGGCGCTTTGCCGTTTTCGACCAACCTGCCGCTGTTCGTAAATGAACCGCCGCCGAAATGACTTCGAGGAGAAGACGGCCCATAAAGCGAGAGCAGGGGAAACTGCGGGATGCGCGCTTATTCTTGATCGTATCAGAAGGCTCTGACCCGGAGCAATCCTATTTTGAATTGTTCGATACGTCGCCAAGGCGCCAGTTTCTGTTCATTGGGCCCAGGAAAGACCGTTCGGCACCCCCGCACCTTGGAAGGAGGTTACGAGAAGAGAAGAAGAAATTGGACTGGCAACCAGGCGACGTATGTGCGTTCGTTTTGGATAAGGACAGATGGCCAGATAAGACACTGAGCCGTCTCGCACAGGAAGCAGTGGACAACGATGCTATCCTGGCATTGAGCCATCCCTGCTTTGAGTACTGGATCCTGCTTCATTTCAGCGGGGAAGCGGACATTCCTGTCGATCGCAAGGCTCTGAAATCGATGGTCCGCAGCAGGAGAGATCAGATGTCAACACGAAATTTTGAAAAGACTCTGATCGAGAACGTCCATCACGCAATGGATCGGGCCGAGGCGCTGGACGTCGATCTGGATGCGAGGTGGCCTACCACGTGTGGAAGCCGCGTTTATCGCCTTATGAGAAGGATGTTGATGATCCAGCCCGTGGAGAAAATGAAATCTGAATACGCCCTGAAAGCGCGGTGAAAATCCATTGCACGCCTTCATATGGCGGCGGCATGACAACATCTTCTGTGTTGCCCAGGTCTCACCGCGACGGGTAAAAACGAGTCCCTTCCTTGAAGACGTATGGACCGGACCATTTGCAGCCAACTTTATAGACGTCCACAACAACGAACTTTACCTTGCAACATACGCTGCCGATGCCACCCGGATTGCCGATATGACACTCCTCCTGAACGCGCCGTCATCGCATTTTTTCGTGGGTAAGTTTGACCTGAATACACGGGTGGCGAGCGAGGAGCGCGCCTGCTTCCGCGCACGGCCCGCCTCCTCGCGCCGCATCCCAATCCGATGGCGAGCCGCGGCGTGGTTCCATTCGAAACGGACACGGCATCACCCGTCGATATCCGCGTATATGACGTTCTCGGCCGCGAAGTATCTGTCCTGATGGATGCGACCGTTCCGGCTGGGCGCCACGAAGTGCCCTTCGAACCGGTAGCGCATCATCGTCACGAGGCTCCGCGTCGGGGATGCGCCTGAGCGCCTCCTCGAACAGCTCCCGGCTGCCCCGTGCCCCACGCTCAGACAGATACTCATAACGGTCCTCAGATAAACCGACTTGGCAGCAGGGGTCGGGGATCCAGTATGGGGGTGCGTTCCGACAGAATATCGGCAATCAGGTGGCCGGTAATGGGGGCCTGCGTAACGCCGAGCATGCCGTGCCCGCTGGCGAGAAGAAAGCGCTCTGCGCCGGGAACGGGACCTATGATCGGAAGTCCATCGGGGGATGCGGGCCTGAAGCCCGCCCAGACGCCAGGTTTCTCGATGGTAAGCGATGGTCCGGCATAGAGCTGGGCGAGGTGGCGCACGCTTTCTACGCGGCGCGCCTCGACGCGCGTGTTGAAGCCGGACAGTGTAAGCGTTCCGGAAAAGCGGATTTCGCCGGCCATGGGGGTGACCGTAATCCGCTCATCCATCAGGACGCTGGGAATGCGGATGGCGGCGTCGTGTGTCTTGACAGTGATACTGTAACCGCGGGCGGGCTCGACGGGCAGGCGGAGTCCGGTGCCGAGCGTGCGAATGAGGCCGGGGGTCCAGGCGCCGGCCGCGACCACGACGAAGTCGCCGTCGATGGACCGGCGCCCGTCCTCGGCCGTGCCATCGAGAACCACACCCACCTGGCGGTCAAGGCGGAGCGCCGAGGCATCCACGAATTCAACGCCCCGGGCGCGGAGAGCGGTTTCCATGGCCGCGAGGAACCGTTCCGGGTGGATGGCGGCGTCGGTGGCGTAGAAGACGCCGCCCGTGATGTTGGTGCGGATGTCGGGTTCGAGGGCGCGGGCTTCCGCTTCGGAGAGCCGGCGCAGGTCGAGCCCCGCGCCCTCGGCCAGGTCCGCTTCGTGCAGGTTGTCCCGCCGGGCCACGTCGCCACGGTGCAGCATGAGCAGGCCCGTCCGGCTGTAGCCCGTTCCGGGAAGGGGAGGGGTCGATGCGGTGCCCGGCGACGCGCCTGGACCGTCCCCTCCGCAGAGCGTATCGAACAGTCGCAGACTTTCCATGGACAGGTCCCGCAGGATCGGGATGCCGTAGGCGACGTGTTTGGGGTTGGCGTGCCGGGCAAAGATCCAGAGCCAGCGCAGGAAGTCCAGGTTCAGGCGCGGAGAAATATGGAACGGGCTGCTGGAGCTCAGCATCCACCGGAGACCCTTCGAAATCACCCCGGGAGCCGACAGGGGAATGACATGGCTCGGCACGAGCATGCCCGCGTTGCCGGTCGATGCTTTGTCGCCTGCCGACATCCGGTCAATGACGGTGACCCGCGCTCCGGCCTCCACCAGGTACCAGGCGGTTGACAGGCCGACGGCCCCGCCACCCAGGACGACGACGTCCGCGCGGCCTGACGTCCGGCCAGCTTCAGAGGACCTGGAATCCGTGTGCATAGGGGTCGTCATTGTCAATAATGATGTCGTTGTAGCCGGTAATGCGCGCCCAGCCACCAATGCTCGGCACGATAGCGTCGAACTCCCCGACGCGGGCCAGGCGTTCCACCCGCCCTTCGAAGAGCGATCCAATAATGCTCTCATGGATGAACATATCGCCTACGCCCAGTTTCCCGAGCGCCGCCCACTGGGCCATGCGGCTCGATGTGCCCGTGCCACAAGGGCTGCGGTCAATGGCCTTGTCTCCGTAGAACACCGCATTGCGGGCCGTTGCGCCCTTCACCGTGGGCTTGCCCGCCCACAGGATGTGGCTGCACCCGTTGATCCGCTTGTCGAGCGGATGCACGAACTCACACGCGGCGTTGAGCCGCTCCCGGATGACGCGGCTCATGCGCACCAGATCGCCGGCCGTGAAGTACGCCATGTCCTGGAAATTCTCCTGGGCATCGATTATGGCGTAGAAATTGCCGCCGTAGGCGACATCAATGGAGAGCATCCCCAGGTCAGGGCTTTCAATCGGGATACCGCTTTTGTATAGGAAGGAGGGGACGTTGACGAGTCGCACGCTCGCGACGCGCTCGCCGTCCATCTCGTAGAAGGCATCGACCCGACCGGCCGGTGTTTCGAGCCGCAGCAACCCGGCTTCGGCGGGCCGGGCCAGATGCTCTTCGATGAGCACGGTCACTGTCCCGATCGTGCCATGACCGCACATGGGAAGACAGCCGCTCGTTTCAATGAAGAGGATGCCGATGTCGCAGTCATCCCGCGTCGGCTCGTAGAGGATGCTCCCGGACATCATGTCGTGCCCACGCGGCTCGAACATGAGGCCACACCGGATCCAGTCGTATTCGGCCAGGAAATGCGCGCGGCGCTCGAGCATGGATGCGCCCTCAAGCTTCGGACCGCCCTCCACCACAACCCGCACGGGGTTGCCGCAGGTGTGCGCATCTATACACGAGAACCGGCTCCTCATTCGCGTATGCCCGGGAAAGGAAAGTGTGACTTCAGAAATCGAGTGCTCGACGGGTGAATTCGTCGAGGTAATGGGACAGGTCACGGCTTGCGCGCTCTGCCGCGCCTTCGTCGCCGTCGGCTACAGCGAGCAGCATGGCAGCGTGGAGCACGGCGCTCTCGAGCGCATCGTCCGCGTGGCGGTGACGGAACCAGAACCGCCGACTGTGGGCATGGAGCGGCCGCACGGCATCCATCGCAAACACGTTCCGGGCCGCGCGCCCAAGCGCTTCATCGCACGCCCGGTCGAGCGCCATGAAACGCTCCGTATCGCCCCCGGCCACGGCCTGCTGCATGAGGGCGGCGCACTCGCGCAGCTCGCGGCGGTCGTCGGGCGTGGCGCGCCGGGCGGCCAGCGCCGCAATAAGTTCATCGAGCACCGTCCGCGTGTCGAGCGCATCGAGGTACGCGAGGCCGTCGATCTCCGTAATAAGGATGCCAACGCGCGGCACAATCCGGACCAGCCGGTCCGCTTCGAGCCTGTGCAGCGCCTCGCGGACGGGGGTTCGCCCAATACCTGTCCTGGCCGCCAGGTCCTGCTCGCTGTGCGTCGACCCCGGCTCCAGCTCGAGCGTCACGATGAGCGCCTCCAGGCAGTCGTAGGCGCTGTCGGTTTTGGTAAGCGTGTTGTCGCGGGTAGATGCGTCGGTTGCGGAAGATTTCATGTCTCGGCTGAATATGGGCTCAGACGTAGTCCGATACGTCCGGGCGGTTGTCAAGTGCTGTGCGGATGACCTTTTCGACATGCGCACGCTCTTCGCCTGCGAGTGGAAGCCGCGGCGGACGGACGTACTCCGTGCCGAGGCCCGCCATTTTCTCGGCCAGTTTGATGTTCTGCACGAGCTTGGCGTGCACGTCGAGGTCCAGGAGCGGCTTGAACCAGCGGTAGATGTCCCGCGCTTCGGCAAGCCGTCCGGCCTGGACCAGGTTGTAGATGGCGACCGTTTCGCGCGGGAACGCGCACACGAGGCCCGCCACCCAACCAACGGCACCGGCCGCGAGGCTTTCGAGCGCGATGTTGTCAACGCCCGTGAAAATCTGGTACCGCTCGCCACAGGCATTGTAGATGTCGGTCACGCGGCGCACGTCGTCCGAACTCTCCTTGATGGCCACGAACATGTCCTCCTCGGCGAGCTGGGCAAACATGTCGGGCGTCGTATCGACCTTGTAGAGCACCGGGTTGTTGTAGATCATGATGGGCTTGCCGCTTGCGCGCGCCACCGTGCGGAAGTGGGTCATGGTCTCGCGCGGATCGCTCGCGTAGAGCATGGCGGGCAGCACCATGAACCCATCGGCGCCATTGACCATGCCGTCTTCGACCGCCTGGCAGGCGCGCCGCGTCGTGGTTTCGGCAACGCCCATGAGGACGGGCACGCGGCCGCTTACCGTTTCGGCTACAATGCGCAGCACCTCCTGCTTTTCCTCAAACGAGAGCGATCCGTTCTCGCCAAGCGTACCCGTGACAACAATACCGTGGACGCCGCCGTCGAGCTGCGCCTCCACGTGTTTTTCAATGGCTCCGTAGTCGAGCGAAAGATCTTCCTTGAATTTGGTCGTGATGGCGGGGAAAACCCCCTTCCAGGGTGTAGACATGTGTTTCTTTTGCGAAATGGCTGGTTCCGGGTGAATTCGTTCTGATATATCATAGATATATCTTTAATATATCAGTGGCCAGCGGCAAACGCAATCCTGCCTGTGGCTGTCTTGGGCCCCGGATGTTCAGTGGTCCCGGATGTTCAGTGGTCCCGGGCGTACCAGGCTTCGATCTCCGCCAGGCGGGCGTCGATCTCTGCGCGTGGCATCCAGCGGCCACGAAGCATGACGCCTTCGATTTCGTCAATGGCGCGGATATCCTCCAATGGGTTTGCCGTGAGCAGGACCAGATCGGCGCGGTGACCTTCGGCGACGAGCCCGAAAGTGTCCTTGTCGGCGAAATAACGGCCCACGTTCCGGGTCCCCGAGACCAGTACCTCATAGGGCGTCATGCCGGCCTGGACCATATAGGCGACCTCGCGGTGGAGCGAAAAGCCGGGGATGGAGAACTGCTGCGGGGCATCGGTTCCCATCAGGATGGGAACGCCGCCGTCGGAGAGTGCCTTGAGGATGATTTTCCTGTTCTTGGCCATCCGGGGACCATCCGGGGGTGCATTTTCGAGCCGCGTGCGGTAGGCGCGCGTCCAGGAGGCCACGTTCTGCGCCGACGTATATTTCAACTCGGGCCGCGAGGTCAGTTCCTGGATGTCGGCTACGCCCAGGAAGAGCTCCCAGAGGACGCTCGTCGGGACAATCCAGGCGCCCGCCTGCCGGGTCCGCTCGACAATTGCCTGGAGGTCCTCCGGGTCGGGCGCACGGTCTGTACCGAGGTGTGCGTTGTATCCATCCATGTGATCGAAGGTCAACTGGCCCATTTCGAGGGCGTGTTCGAGGCCGACGTCAGCGGGGACGTGCCCTCCGAACGTGATGCCGAGGCGGCGGGCCTCATTGGCCATGGCGTCGTACGTGGCGCGGTCCAGTCCGGGATGCACCTTGAGCAGGTCCCACCCTTCGGCCACCTGCCTCCGGGCGCGCTCGCGGGCCTCTTCGGGGGTCCCAACGGTCTGCCCCGAAAAGCTGGGTCCCGCCAGATACAGCGTGGGGGAGAGGATTTGGCCCGTCAGGGCGCCTTCCCTCAGGTCGAGTTGTCCGGGCCACCCGAGCATGCCGCGGACCGTTGTGATCCCGTTGGCCGCATAGAGAAACAGCACGGCCTCGATCTCCTCCCGGGGCTGGGTCCGGGGTGGAATGTGCCCATGCATCTCGGCCAGCCCCGGCATGAGCCACATTCCGGTACCATCGACGACCGTGGCACGGTCGGGCACAGCGACCGCATCTACAGGACCCACCGCCACAATCCGGTCCCCGTCGACGAGGACCGTGTGGCGCTCGAGCACGCGCTCCGAATCCATGGGCAGCACGTTCACGTTCACGAAGGCCGTCGTGTCGGCGGCGGTCACGTTCGCCAGGGCCACAAAAAAGGTCAGCACGAGAAGCATCATGATGTTATTGCAATGTGTTACATTCGGGTAGCAACCTGGGTAGCAATATCATGCTTCTGGACGAACTGCGCGCGCAGCGCAGCCAACTTTCTGCCACGCCCATGCGACATGACGTTACCTGAGCGCGTCTCGGTCATTGACGCCCATACGGAGGGCGAGCCGCTGCGGGTTATCACGGCGGGGTATCCACAGCCTGGCGGCCGTACGGTCCTCGCGCGGCGCCGCTACGCCCGCGAACATCTGGATCGCTACCGCACGGCGCTGATGTACGAACCCCGGGGCCACGCCGACATGTACGGGTGCCTGCTCATGCCGCCGGTGTCGGAAAGTGCCCACTTTGCAGTGCTCTTTCTGCACAACGAGGGGTATTCAACCATGTGCGGCCACGGCATTCTGGGCGTGACGCGGGTCGTGCTGGAAGCCGTTCTGCCGCGGGCATCGCTGTCGGGCGCATCGCAGGCCGTTTCCAACAGTCCGCCCGAGGCTGCGGGCTTCATCCGCGGGCTCCGGTGCGCCGCAGACAGTCCCGATGGTGATGTGGAGGTTCGGATAGATACGCCGGCCGGGCTCGTGACGGCCGCCGCGACCTTGGCCAGCGGGCGCGTAACCAGCGTCAGGTTCCGGAATGTGCCGTCGTGGGCCGTAGCGCTCCACGCCGAGGTGGACGTTCCGGGACTCGGCCGCGTAGGGTACGACATCGGATATGGCGGCGCGTACTACGCCTTTGTCGATGCCGACATGCTGGGACTCGAACTCACGCCACCACACACGCGGGAGCTGACGGAGATCGGCATGCAGATCAAGCGGGCGGTAACGAAGGCGCACCCGATTACGCATCCGGGAACGCATCCGGCAGCGGATCCGGGAACGCTTCGCGAAGACCGGGCTTCCGGGGAAGAAGAGGACCTCGCTTTTCTCTACGGTACTATTTTCACGGGTCCCGCTGCGCGCAGCGAAAACCACTCGCGCCACGTCTGCGTGTTCGCCGAGGGCGAGGTGGACCGCAGTCCAACGGGCACCGGCGTGAGCGCGCGGGCGGCGCTGCTCTCCGCGCGCGGAGAGTTGGAGGCCGGACAGAAGATTGTCATTGAGAGTATCCTGGGCACCACATTCAGTGTCGAAGGGGTCGACAACGTGCGCATCGGGGAGTTCGACGCCATCATTCCGGAAGTCGGTGGGCGCGCGTACATTACGGGTCATGCGACGCTGCTGCTGGACCCGGACGATCCACTTCGGGACGGGTTTCTGATGAGATGACGACACGTTCCTCATGACCATGCGTTACTCATGACAACGCTCGATGCACTCGATATCGTGGGCACATTCGTGTTTGCCGTCGCCGGGGGGTTCCGGGCTACCCGCCACGACCTGGATCTGCTCGGCCCCACCATCCAGATCTGGACTGCCATCACGGTCACGTCCGGGCTCCGTTTCTACGCCATGTTCCACGATGTGGATCTTCCCCATGCGCGTGGATCGGCCTTGAATCCGTAGCATCTATCATCACAACCATGCTCAATCCCGACTCCGTCATTCTTGTTGAAGCCTGCGTCACGTCGCTCGAGGAGGCCGAAGCGGCCGCCAAGGCGGGCGTGCATCGTTTGGAGCTGTGCCGTCGCCTCGATACGGGCGGCCTGTCTCCCTATGTGGAGCAGTTCAACGACATCCTCAACACGGTTGATCTTCCGATCGGCGTGCTCATCCGTCCGACCGACGGAAATTTCCGCGCCGATACAGCCCACCTTGGACGCCTTATCCGGGAGGTGGAGCGATTCTGTGATGCGGGAGCGGACGCCATTGTGGTGGGCGTGCTGGGCACTGACAACCAGCCCGACCAGGAAGCCATGACGGAAATCGTGAACGCCGCGCTTCCTGTTCCGGTGGTATTCCACAGGGCGTTCGACCTGTGTCCAAAGCCACTCGATGCCCTCGAAATTCTTTTCGATGCCGGCGTGGATCGGATTCTCACATCAGGTGGTGAAGGAACGGCGTGGGACAACAGGGATCGCCTGAAGGAGCTTGCAGCGGCGGCCGAGGGGCGCATGACCATCATGGCGGCGGGCGGTGTGCGCGCCGACCACGTACAGGCGCTCCTCGAGCACACAGGTATCCTGGATGTGCACGCGCGGGCATCGGCCATTCCGGATATCATGGAAAAAATAGGGGAACCTTTGTAGACTTATCGTAATTATACGATGAAACAGTCGAGGCCGACCCTGCCAACAGGCCTACCCCTTCTTGAAAACGATCGACCCGATACCCGGTATTACTTCCTTTGATGAGGAGACCGTGGCTGTGGCCCGAATGCTCAAGGCACTCGGGCATCCTGCCCGGCTTGAAATCCTGCGCCTCCTGGCGGAGCGCGCCGAGTGCGTGTGCGGCGATCTGGTAAGCGAACTGCCGCTTGCGCAGGCGACGGTGTCCCAGCATTTGAAGGTGCTCCGCTCGGCCGGACTCATCCAGGGTGAAACAGATGGGCCGAGCACGTGCTACTGTCTGGATCCGGACGGCGTGAAATGGCTGGTGGACCGGTTTGCGGCTGCTGTAGTGTTACCATCCACAACATGCTGTTGACTCGCATGAATCCTGTACACGACGAACTTCGCGAGACGGTCCGCGAAAAATATGCGGCCGTGGCCCGCGGCACCTCACTCACCTGCTGCTCGCCCTGTGGCGACACGGAAATAAACATGATTGGCGATGCCTACGACGGCGTTGAGGGCTATGTGGCCGATGCCGACCTGGGTCTTGGATGCGGCCTCCCGGTGGAGCACGCCGGGCTCAGAGAGGGCCAGACTGTCCTGGATCTCGGTTCCGGGGCGGGACTCGACGCGTTTGTGGCGCGCCGCATTGTTGGCGCATCGGGACGCGTTGTGGGCGTGGATTTTACGCCCGACATGGCCAGGAAGGCGCGCGAGAATGCCGAAAAGCTGGGGTACACAAACGTCGAGTTCATGGAGGGCGACATTGAGGCGTTGCCGCTTGAGGCGCAGAGCGTCGATGTGATCATCTCGAACTGCGTGCTCAATCTGGTACCAGACAAAGCACGTGCGTTTGCCGAGATGGCCCGTGTACTGCGGCCGGGTGGACACTTCTGCATATCGGATATCGTTGTGCGCGGTGAGCTGCCGGACGACATCAGGAAGTCGGCCGAAATGTATGCGGGCTGCGTAGCGGGAGCGCTCGACGAGGTGGCGTACCTGGATCTGCTGCGCGGCGCCGGGTTCAGCCACGTCCATGTCGTCCGGGAGCGGCCCATTGAGACATCCCTCACCACCGCTCTTTGGAGCATTACGGTGTGCGGCTCCCGCTGATGCCGTATACTGTGCGCGTAACGCCCATATACCGCGATGAGGCTACTTCCGGCCGCCATACTGTCCCTCCTGCTCATGTCTGCAACGGCGTGGGCGGAAGGAACGTCTGTGGGCACGACCGGAGTGGCGTCCCAGGCGGCGTCAACGAAGTTGGTTCGGGCCGGAATCTACCAGAACAAGCCCAAGTTGTTCATGGATGCGGAGGGCACGCCGTCCGGGCTCTTCGTGGACGTACTGGAAGCCATAGCGGAGCGTGCCGACTGGCAGGTGGAGTGGGTAGAGTGCACCTGGTCGGAGTGCCTTGAAGCGCTGCGCCGGGGAGACCTGGATCTGATGCCGGACATGGCTTGGTCGCGGGAGCGGGATGCGTGGATGGATTTTCATGCCGAGGAGGTTCTGGAAAGCTGGTCCCAGGTGTTCACGGCACGAGGTGCGGACATCGCATCCTGGTCGGACCTCGATGGAAAGCGACTGGCTGTGCTGCGCGGATCAATCCAGGAAGCGTCGATTGGCAGCCTGATCCGGGGCTTCGGTTACGACACCGAGCTCGTACTGGCCGACAGCTGGGAAGACGCGTTCGACATGGTCCGTTCCGGCCATGCCGACGCGGCGGCGCCCAATCATTTTTTTGGCAACTATTTCTACCGCGAGTACGGTCTGAAGCGGTCCGCCATCGTGGTTGAGTCCCAGGCGCTTTACTTTGCAGCGGCGGCGAGCGCCAATCCACTGTTGCTCCGTGCCATTGATGAACATTTGGCGGCGCTCAAGTCCGAGCCGGGGTCGGCATATTATGCCTCCCTGACGCGTTGGCTCGAACGGCCAGCACCACGGGGCTTCCCGTCCTACCTGCTCTGGGCGCTGGTCATTGCCGGCGGCCTGTTGCTCCTGTCGGGGAGTGCCATTTTCGTGCTGCGCAGCCGCGTGAGAGTCCGGACGCGGCACCTCGCCGAGGCCAATCGCTCGCTTGCGGCGAGCGAAGAGAAGTTCAGGAGCTTGTTTGAGAACACGTCGGTTGTCAAGTTGCTGGTCAGGCCAGACAGTGGGCAGATCCTGGAGGCCAATCAGGCTGCGGTGTCATTCTACGGGTGGACGCATACGGAGCTGCTTTCGATGACATACCAGGACTTGTTGGGCAGCAGCACAGCACCCTTCGAGTTTGAAGACCTGCTGCGCTCTGGAAGCCGCAGGTTCGAGCAGCAACACTGCGCAGCGAACGGTTCAGGGAGGGATGTGGACGTGTTTGCAGCGACCGTGCGCATCCGTGATGAGGTGTGTATCCATCTGATCGCATATGACATTACAGAGTACCGCTCCATGCAGGAGCAGCTTCGTCATGCGCAGAAGATGGAGGCCGTGGGGCGCCTGGCAGGTGGCGTCGCGCACGATTTCAATAATTTCCTCGGAGTCATCATCGGGCATACGGAACTGGCGCTTCACAGCCTGGGGTCCATCCGGGCGGAGGACGCCTCACTCCGGAATCACCTGGACGAAATCCTGGTTGCTGCCAACAAATCGAAGGCCGTGTCGCAGCAACTCACGGCGTTCGCGCGCAAAAGCGTAACGCGCCCCGTCCTGTTTGACGTGAACGTTCGGGTCGAAGGCATGCTCAGGACGCTGCAGCGTATGGTGGGTGAGGACATCTCGGTGGAGTGGTCGCCGGCCGAAGATCCGTGTACGGTACGGATGGATCCCTCCCTGCTGGACCAGGTGCTTGCCAATCTGTGTGTAAATGCCCGCGACGCCATCGAGGACACGGGAACGGTTTCCATTTCGACGCGGTGCACAGACACGGATGTTCATCTTTCGGTCCAGGACGACGGTTGCGGCATGGATCAGGAGACGGTAGTGAACGTATTTGAGCCGTTTTTTTCCACCAAAGGTGTAGGGCATGCCACCGGTCTGGGACTCGCGACCGCACATGGCATCGTCGAGCAGGCCGGGGGCCGGATAGAAGTGCGGAGCGCACCGGACGCGGGCACGCTGTTCCGCGTTGTATTGCCACACGAGATTGCCTCGCCGGATGTGAGAGACGGGGAGCAGGCAGACCATATTCCGGGTGAGCACCATGAGGGCGCGACGATTCTCCTCGTGGACGACGAGCCGGCGATTGTCGAAATGACAAAACTGGCACTGGAGACACTGGGGCATCGTGTCCTGGCGGTCCACTCTCCCGGTGAGGCCCTGGAATGCATGGAAGAGCACGGCGCTAACGTGCGTCTCGTTATGACGGATGTGGTCATGCCTGAAATGAACGGGCGGGAGCTTGCCCGGCGTCTGAAAGCCCGGTGGCCGAGCGTCGAAATCCTCTACATGTCAGGCTACACGAACCGGACTGTCGAGGAGAAGGGTGTTCCAAGTGACGACGTGCAACTCATCCAGAAGCCCTTTTCGATGGCAGATTTGTCGGAGGCGATCAAAAAAACCCTTCAAAATGGGAGTTGACAGAACGTTGCCGTAGTCGTGACGTACCAAGAGGTCCGATCCACCCGATTCCCGGTGCAATCCCTTGAACTCGCACGTTGCGTCCCCGTCGACCCGGAAAATTCGTTTCAACAACAAAAATGTCCAGGACTTTGTGCCGGAAGTCAGGCGTCGTGTCCAGGCGTATTTTGAGGAGACGGGGCGTGGCCAGAAGGCGAATGCGGCCATGGTGGCGAAGACCATCGTACTCCTTGGAGGCACGGCCACCGTCTACGGTCTCATCCTGACCGGCCACTTCACGCCCGCGCAGATGTTCTGGATGGCCGTGCTGCTCGGGATGGGTATGGCGGGCATCGGGTTTTCCGTGGCGCACGACGCGTTGCACGGTGCCTACTCGTCAAATCCGTTTGTAAACCGGATGCTCGGCTACACGTTCGACATCCTGGGTGCGAACGGCTACATGTGGAAAATCACGCACAACGTGATCCACCACACGTATACAAATATCACGGGAGTCGATGAGGATCTGACCGTCTCGCCCATTCTTCGGCTATCGCCCGATGCGCCACGCCGTTGGTACCACCGGTTCCAGTCCTGGTACTGCTTTCTGGCATACAGCTTTGCGACGCTGAACTGGCTTTTCGTGAAGGATTTTCAGCAGTTCACAAAGCGTACCATCGGGCCGTACACTGACAAAAAGCATCCGCCCGCTGAGTGGGCGACGCTCGTGGTGGGCAAACTGGTGGCACTTGGCCTTGTGCTGCTCCCGTATTTCGTACTGGACATTGCGGTCTGGCAGTACGTGGTCGGCGTGCTCGCTGCGCACCTGACGGCGGGTATGATTCTGGGCGTGATTTTCCAGCTCGCGCATGTGGTCGAGGGACCCGAGTTCTTGATGCCCGATGAGGACGGACGCATGGAGCACGCCTGGATTATACACGAAATGCACACGACGGCCGACTTCGCGGCCGACAACCATGTGTTGTCCTGGTATATCGGAGGGCTCAACTATCAGATAG
>Ga0210009_1000928_pt1 | contig 28416 bp, 25 predicted proteins | sample CryGeyCG2114_065_FD_185457 | JGI IMG/M metagenome (GOLD analysis project Ga0210009, IMG submission 185457) | Groundwater microbial communities from aquifer - Crystal Geyser CG12_big_fil_rev_8/21/14_0.65 (SPAdes) (version 2) | ecosystem: Environmental > Aquatic > Deep subsurface > Groundwater ...
TTCTTTTTTCAAGTATCTTATTTTCAAATGGATATTTTGCTGAAGATCTTCGTATTGAACTTCATAGACTTCCCATTCTTCCGGGAGATGTAATAAACGCGTAAATAATTCTTTTGTTTCCATATCCTAATTTATCATTTTCACACTATTAACGGTAGAACCGAAACAATTAAGTTTGCCGGAGGCGAAATTACTTTGCTGATGGTAAATACATTATCGCTCTTATCCGTAAGATCAGAATTTGAAGCATCGGAAATTCTTACTTTGCAATTTGTTGATGAGACACCCGGAACTGTCCACGCATAATTTCCGCTTCCGGCTGAAGCGCTTGCAATTACTGTCGTCCAAGTACTTCCATTGTCTTTTGAGTATTCAAGTTTTACGTTTGTTACGTTCGAGCTTGTCCATGTTATATTTTGTGTTGAACCGGCTTGCCAGGTTTCACCACTATTTGGAGAAAGAAGCGAGAGAGTTTTTGAAACAGTTGTACCGGCTTTTAATACTGCAACGCCGCCTGCATTTGTCCCGAACCATTTATTACCGGAGCCGTCAATCGCAATTGCATTAATTCTGCTATCGGGTAAACCGGAGTTTGTTGTACTGTAGGAAGTCCAATTTGTTCCGTCAAAAACCCCAACACCGCCCATTGAACCCGTCCATTTATTTCCCGAATTATCAATCGCTGTTGCAAAGACCCAATTATCTAAATAGTCTGCCGATCTATCATAAACGTTCCAGTTTGAGCCATCATACCTGGCAAAGCCGCCGGTTGTGCCTAACCATTTATTTCCATATCTGCTGATTGCAATTGCATGAACCTGGTTATTTGGTATTTGAGAGTTTGCAGTTTTGTAAACAGTCCAGTTAGTTCCGTCAAATTTAACGAGACCGCTGTCCAATGTTCCGATCCATTTATTCCCTTGTTCGTCAATAGCAATAGATTGAACCGCTTTATATGGCAAACCGGAATTTGAAGGAGTATAAATTGTTCCCGTTGTACCGTCGAATTTTGCAAGTCCTTCGCTTGTTCCGATCCACTTATTTCCGGAAGCGTCTATTGCGATTGCTTGAATCGCGCCGAGAGGTAAGCCCCAATCATTTGTGTTGTAAACAGTCCAATTAACATTATCGAACTTGGCAAGGTATCTGCTAAAAGTCCCGACCCATTTATTTCCCGCAGCGTCTATCGCAATTGAACTAACATAATTATAAGGCAAACTTGAATTTGATGTGGTGTAGATAGTCCAGTTTGTGCCGTCAAATTTTGCAAGTCCGTTCTCTGTGCCTATCCATTTTGTCCCGGCGTTATCTACTGCTATCGCTTTGATGGAGTTGTGCAGTAAACTTGAATTGGAAGTATTATACACAGTCCAATTTCCGTCTGAGATCGTGAACGTTGTATCGCTAACATCAAACAATGCCGCGTTGTTTACATCTGTTGCTCTAACTTTACATTGTGTTGATGGAGCGTTAGGAATTGTCCAGGCATAACTGCCACTGCTTGCAGAAGTGCTTGCAATTATTGTACTCCAGTTCGTTCCGCTGTCAGTTGAGTATTCAAGTTTTACATTTGTAATGTTGGTGCTTGTCCATTTGATTGAATCAATGGTTCCAGAAACAAAACTTTCTCCTCCGTTGGGGGAGACGATTTGAATAGATGCTATGGGGTTTTCATCCTTAAGGCAGCGGATACTAAAACCGTAGGCCTTAGGATCATAGTAGAAGTAGATACCGCTATCATTGTTGCGCAGGTGCAAGTAATATGAGTATGTTGCATTGAACTCAGTAGCCTCTGTTGAGCTCCAAATGTAACCGAGTCCTAAACCGAGGAAGTTATTATAGTTGTTTCGGTAGCCCGCAAGCAACCCAGAAAATCCGCTGGTGTTTGTTCCACTACCAATACCATTTCCCTGACCTATTGCTTTCAATGCATTCCCATCATTGTTTACAGCAACTTTTAGAGTTTCAAATTCTGTCTTTGTTGGTACATGCCACCCAGTTGGACAAATACCTTGCGTACCCGGTGTTGTTGTATAAGCCATTGCTTCATTCCATTGATATAGACCACCATAAGTATCGCAGTTCGCAGAAATATTATCATAACAATATTTTTCTATCGTAACGTTATTAGTTGCGTTTGCATTTCCTTGAATCATCGTACCAATATCAAGGTTTTCTTTTAGCCAGGTTTGTGTTCCGATTTTTACGGTGTGGTAAACTTTTCCTCCGTAGGTTATACTATCCATTCCAATAATTGTAAATACATTATCACTTACATCTGAAGTTGCTGAATTATCTACATCGCTAATTTTAACTTTACAATTCATTGATTCCGTATTTGGGATTGTCCAAGCATAACTGCCACTGCTTGCCGGAGTGCTTGCAATTATTGTTGCCCAATTTGTTCCGCTGTTGGTTGTGTATTCGAGTTTTACGTTTGTAACGTTGGTGCTTGTCCAGGTAATATTTTGTGTTGTACCGGCTTGCCAGGTTTCGGAACCGTTGGGGGAATTTAATAAGATTGTGCGAGGTGTCAATGATGCGGTTAAACCATCGTCGTAAGAATAATAAAGATTTCCTGGATAAACTTCTGTCATGAATTCATCATATTTTTCTAAAAAAAACACTTCATAAGTATCGCCAGATTCAAATTGAATAATTTTATTCGATACTTGAGGTAATGTTGACCAGTGTTGACCCGAATCAGTTGATCTAAAAGTTCCATTATCACCACAAACTAACAAACTTCCCAAACCTGTGACACCTACCGATCTTGTTGTACCCAAACTACTAACTTTCTCCCAGGTCTCACCATCATCTTTTGAGACAAACAACATGCTGCCATCTGATGTTGTAATAACTGTATTCATTGAATTAGAAGCTATTGTACCGAAATAAAATGTTGTATACGGATCAGTAAGTCCTTGAGTTTTTGTCGACCATGTACTTCCATCATCTATGGAGATGAAAATCTGACAATCCCCACCAACAAAAATTTTATCATTTTTATCAATAAAAATTGAGCGTGCATCAGATGGTAAACTAGAGCTAATCCATGTCATTCCGTCATCAGTAGATTTATAAATTGCCGACTGGCTTATTCCAAAGACATGCCCTTTACTATTTTCTTTAAATGCAAAAATCCCAGCTCCAACATTCAAAACGTTTATCCAAGTACTACCTAAATTCGTACTTCTAAAAATACTATTGGTTTGATCCTTGTAACCACAGATCAACAAGTCGCCAGTTTCAGTTTTCAAAATTGCTTTTCTAGCCTGTATTAAACCAGCATTTATAGATACCCAAGAGTTCCCATTGTTTGTAGAATATCCAAGACCTCCCCGACCTCCCACACGATAAAGTATTTTATTCGTTTTATCATAAGAAATTGATCCAGACGGAATATCTTGCGGCTCTACTGTTTGTAGCGAGATTAAAACCAAAAAACTTACTAATGAAATTAATTTAGAGATTTTCACATTTCCTCCATTATTAAATACTGTATCATAAAACAACTTCCGTTTTTAATTTTTCGCATTACTAAAAAAATAAAACAGTTTACTTTTTTTGTGCCTTTGCGTCTCTGTGGCAATTGTTTTTTCGCCGCGGCGGAACGGAGACACTAAGATTTTTTATTTCTATCAAACACGCATTACCCTGAAGGGTAATGCTGCACGAACAAAGCATCTTAAAAGATGCTGTGGACTTTCTTTGTGCCCCGGTGGCTTTGTGGCAATTAATTTCTTTCGCCATAGAAGCACAGAGACATAAAGGTTTATAATGTCATTTCATAATGTTCTTCGAGATAAGTTTTGATTTTATTGAAAAACATTTCAGCACTATTAAACTGTGTAATTGCTTCATCTTTAGATACAACATAAAAATCCTGGTAATCGCCTTTATTTCTTTCTCTTTCGGCAGTTCTAATTATTACGCCAAGTTCATTATCAAAAATAGTTGTGTTAATGTATGCTTTAATAAAATGAGAAATAACACCGGAATGTTTTTTGAAATCAAGGTTTTCAATAGCAAGTAGAGCGCGGGCGGAATGAAATATTGCGTAATAGGAGCAATTTAAAGACTTAGAAAATTTATGAACCTCAATACAATACTGTGCAAGTTCTAATTCATCGGCTGCTTTTTCAATTCTATATTTTACAAGATTTGCGCTAAAATTATCCATAGATCAAAACCCCTTCCTCATTTACATTTTTGAAAAAAGGTAACCTTGCAGCGTTGATAACAAAATAATTTTCATTTTCGGTAATGATTGAAAAAAGCAAATTGTATTTACTAAAAAACTCAAGTTCAATTTGAGAGAGTAATGTGTTATAGCTGCTTAACTGCTCTTCGTCTATAACCATTAAAATATCTACATCCGATTCATTATTGTAATCCCCTCTTGCGTAAGAACCATAAAGAATGATCTTCTTTAATTTCAGACCAAAAATTGTAATCAATCTTTGTTCAAGTATTTTAAGAATGTTTGCAAGATTAGTGTCAACTATATTTGCCATGTCTTATTTACCTTAATTTATCTGTACTAAAAATAATAAAAGCGATTTACTTTTTTTGGTGTCTTGTGGCAATTGTTTTTACCGCGGAGGCACGGAGGCACAAAGGAGGTTAGTAAACCATCTATGTATCTCTAAGTTCAAGTTTAATCTTTTGCAGTTCATTCGTTAATCTTGGTAATTCATTTTTGCATATTTGAAATACAATTTCGTAATCAATGTCTTCATAATCAATGTCTTCATAATGGTGAGAAATTAAATCTCTTAGCCTCATTATTTTATTCCATTCAACACTTGGGAATTTGGGCAGCAAGAGTTTATCGAGTTTATCAATGCCTTTGGTCTGTTCTCCGATAATTTGCAGCCGTATAACGATAGAATCCAGCAGCATTATTCCGAACGGAGAAGATACGAATTGATCGGCTGAATTTATCTTACTCATTCTTTCATGGATGATAGAAATGGATTCAAGAATTAAATCGATCTTTTCCGCAATGATTTCTTTAGACATAGATGGCTTCCTTTTCAATTCTATCAACCAGCGATTTACGCATCTTGCTGTGCTTTCTAACTAAATCTACTTTTTTGCCTAAAACTTTTTCAAGTAAAATAAGTGTTCCCGCAAAAGTGCTAAAATCGGGTTCGGAAGTTTCGATGATAATATCAATGTCACTATCGTTCTTTTGTTCATCACGAGCAAAAGAACCAAAGAGTCCTATCCGTTTCAAACCATATTCTTTAATAAGCGTAGGTTTAACTTCCTGCAATTTATTTAGCACTTCATCTTTTGTACTCATAATATTAAATCCCTTATACTTTTCTTGCAAATTACTTATTTAATTTTAGAGATACCATCTGTTAAAGAGAGAGTATCTTTTTTTAATACGATATAAAAAAACATTGAATCCCGACCTGTCTACCGCCAGGTAGATGGGATTCTTCTTTGAGTTTTATTCTTTTGTTACAAATATTAAATCCCTATGGGATTTCAACAACCCGTCTCTGACGGGTTGAATCATTGTAACAGAGAAATCCACCAACAACCAGCCTTCCCTTCGGGAATGAATGTTATTTATCTCCAAACAATCCCTTCTGTTAGCAACTCGCCTGTGGCGGTGGTTGCCGGCTTCGCCACGCTATGTTTGAATGGTTGTATGTTTGGATGAAAAACATTCATCTTCATTCAGTCATTCTCTTGTTTTATTTATCTCATTAATATTCTGCCATACAATCCGTATGATTCCATTATTCGTAAATTTTAATTCGTGACTCAGTGCGTCACGAATTGTATTTTATCCGAATAAAAACTTCTTTTAACTTTCAGAACTTTTTCCATCAATAAGTCTCTTCAAAAAGCGGGGGACATAAATTGTCATCATTGTATTTTTATAGCTCAAGTATAAATTTGCAAACATTATATACGACACCATCGTATGTTTTACAATATAATCGTCCGATGCCATCATATACTATTTTTTCTTCACAAAAATGAACTGTCCTCCTTCATCGCCGATATTCTTTATCGGTTGGAAGATGGGTGTTTGTTCTGAATTATTCGCTACGGGAATTTGGAGTTCGTTAAATAATTGTCCCGCAGTTAAATATTGCGATGCATTTTCTCTTAAACCTTTTAACAGGTAGTATGTAAAGACAGAATGTCCGTCTCGCCCGCCATCCATAACCGGTTCATTTCCGCCCGAGGTTAAAGCACAACGAGAAGCACGCCGGTAAACTTCTTTAAAATATCTATCAGAGTTTTCAAAAGGAACTTCTTCCGTTCTTCCGCGTAAAATATCGCCGCTGAAACAGGCATCGGATATTAAGAGTGTATGGCGAGAACGTATTCCATTTAAATAGGTTTGCAGATCGGGATTTGAAATGTATCCGCTTGTAGATTTTGTAGTTGCGTTCGCCGGAACCCAATAACCGCGGTTGTATTGCTGATTGAATTCACCATGTCCCGAATAATAAACCAACACATTATCATCTTTGGCTGCTTTCGATGCAAGCGCTTCAAGTTTTTGGATGATATTATCGCGTGAGGCATCTTCGTTATAAAGCGTAATTATTTCATCAAAGCGGTAATCAGTTCTTAAAACTTCCGAAACAGTTTTAGCGTCATTCACGGCGTTGTTAAGTTTGGGCCAATCTCCTTTGTAATTATCAATACCAATTACTAAAGCGTAATATTTTCCGACGGTTACTAATTCTTCTGTTTGGCGGGTAATATAGAAAGTATCAACTGCACTATTAAATTTAGTATCAAGCGCTTTAACGATGAGGATGTTTTCACCCATCGCCAAATTCATATTGATAGTAAAATCACCATTCGGCTGGACGATAGCTCTTCGTTCGTTCACCGTGATTTCATAAATGCCGCTTTCGTCGAAAGCATTTCCTTTAATTGAAACTACTTCACTCTTTTTAATTATTTTAAGTCCACGCGATACTGCTGGTTCTATAATTGCAATTACAGGGGGATAAGCATCGGTTTTACACATTACTTTTACAATCGACTTTGAAGTTAATCCATTTATATCTTTTGCTGAAACCATTATTTCATTCAGACCGTCTGACAAAACTACATTTGCGAAAAACATTCCGTTACTAAGAAGCGCAGCCTTCTCTCCATTAATGGTGATCTCAGAAAGACCGGATTCACTTGCGGCATTTCCTCTAACGGTTATCATTCCTTCGTGGTGAACATAATCTTTTGCATCAAGAAATTTTGGCTCAACGATTGCGATCTTTGGTGGTGTTTGTTTCTTCGCTACCAGACTTCCGGTTTGCGTTGTTCCGGTTATCTGTGCAAATAGTGAGACAAACAGACCCGATAAAACGAAAAGCAATAATATTTTTTTCATAACGATCTCCTTTTAAAAATTGTCTTCATTCCTCATTCCTCATTCCACATTCCTAATTCGTAATTAATTTTTACGGTCTTGCCGGCGGCATTGCGGTTGTCGTTTCCGGTTTATCTTCTGTTTTCTTTTTCAACAGAAGAACCGCCGCTGCACCTCCGCCAACCACCGCTGTACCAACATAATAATACCAGGGGATTCCGCCTTTTACTTCAATAGCGGTAATTTCAAAGAAGTAATCGGTATCAGTAAGCGTCTCTGCTTCTTTGTTTGTAAGATTCCAAATGATCAGATTCTTTCTGTTGGCATATTTCCCTTTCCCAACATTACCGGATAATGATACCGGGCTATATTTAAAAGTTGACAACGAAGACCGCTTTAAGCTTACTTTGATCTCGTATTCTTTATCAGTTTCACCCTGGAATTCATAAGTGATCTGAATTTTATTCTCAAGCGATTCAAATGAAGCGGACAACTTCTGCTGTGCAAATATTGGTGCAGATATAAATAAGCCTAGCAAGAGAAGTAATAAGTTTTTCATGTCTTTACCTTTCGTATACAATTTTATAATCTGAATGAACAGGAATAGAATAATATGAGATAAGAAAAAGCATGGTATTCTCGATCAAATTCTTGTTTTTTAATAAAGATAGTATTGTCTGATTTTTTGTTTTCACTTTTCATACTGTATGTATAATTAAAAAATATTGAATCCTGATGGGATTCCCTTTCAAGTTTTGTTTCTTGTTACAAATATTCAATCCCAAAGGGATTGACTTTATCGAATTTTCAAACATTGAATAAATTATTCCAATCAAGTAACGTTCAGCAAATTTTTCATAACACCGTAGGCGTTAAATCTTTGTAACTGGTAATCCATTTAATAGTTCTCATTCCCATCGGGAATGAATATTTTTTTATCGCATAATTACTTTTGATCGTTTGCATAAAATATATTTTTCAACTACCTAATCTACTTGTGGTTTATTTTAACAATTACCGGTACAACTTTTTTCTCCGAAGTGTATAGAGATCGAAATTTGAGTTTTTCCAACTTATCAAATGAGATATTCTTCGGCTCAATGCTCATCTTGCCAAACACTGATTCGAATCGCTTTGAAAAACCGCCGCTGCTCAATTCAAAATCTTTAACAAGTTTGTCAAATTCTAATTTCTCTTTTGAATATAGAAAAACGTAATACGTTACCCCTTTAGTATCATCAAGCATCGCATAACTATCTTCATCCGGAATAGCGATATTGTTTTTCTTGTATGGCAGATATGCGGAAACGTTTGCTTCCGAAGGGAAAATTTTCGTTACTGTTAGAGTTATATCAGTTGCAAAAGCATAAACATAAGCCGGTTCATCGTTTGAGATCCGAAGTTCAAAGAGCGTTCCGGTTGGATAATTCTTGACTGTTTCAAACACACCACCCGATTGAATCAGCTTCATCTCATCACCGTTGTCTTCCCTAAAAAGCAGCGAACCGGAAAGGATCGGCTGTCTGTTTTCCGGTTCCGGATCAATAAGTTCAAACGCGTACCTACAGAAAAAGTCAAAGTCAGAATAACGGATCCACGTAAAACCTTCTTTCCCCCATGCAGTTCCCCAGCTGTTCAATACCTCAAAAGCGCCGCCAAGTTTTTTATCGTCATAACCGACAATGGTTATTCCATGCCCTTGGAACCAGTTTTTATACTCGGAAGAATCGGGCTGCCATAAATCTTTTGCACTCCTAAAAGAATTTGGACAATCAATTGCTGCGATAATGGGCTTATTCTCTGAGAGACTCTTCTTAATAAAAGACGATTTATGCTCTAACTTATAATCAGCAATAGTTCTGTATTCTAAAATCTTAAACGATTTAGCTGCATCTTTTTCGGTGGGTTTTACTTCTCTCTCACATTCAAATCCAAAGTCGGAATATTTAACGACTCCATTCTCTTTTAAGAAATCCAGAACACTAATAAGCGAAACACCCTGGCTGCATCCATCAGATTTTCTTACTTGATTATAAACGAACGATGGAGAGAAACAGTTATCGTTAATCTCTTTGCTTGTCCATCTGTTTTTTATAGCCTCCAGAATTGTCTTCCCGCCATAAACTGCTGACCAAGCGGCGCAGGTACCGGAAGCACCTTGATAACCCGGTGTAGGCGCATATTCTTTCAAAGAAAAAGATGCTGGAAGATTTGCATAATCTCCGCGCATCAGTTTTACTGAGAGTGGACGGCTTGCATAAAGCGTATCATCAAGAAGCAGTCCCATCCCAAATTCTTGAGAGAATAGATGAACTGATAAAAGCAAAAAGAAAAGTATAACTCTGTTCATCAATTCATCTCTGACAGCTGTTTTTGTTTAATTAGCATCCCGGCTTTTGAATTCATCCCGTTCGATTGTAAGAAATTGATGTAGGCGAAAAAATAATCATCAACTTCCGGCGCAGCTGCAATTGACTTTTCATAATATTTTAGTGCGTTTGCGTTGAGTTTATTCTGTTCATAATACTTTGCAATGATCAAATAGTTCAATGCAGTTTCATCATAATTCAACTCTTTCAATAATTGGCTAAACTCAGCCTGGAACGTTTGTCTTTCTCTTGAAGGCAACAGTTCAAGAACAGCGGTATCAGAAAGCATATCATCGTTTGTCGTTGAGAAAACTTTCCATTGATACGGTTTTCCTTTTTCAAGTTGTAATGCATTTGCGTTGACAGCAATGAAAGGCTCTTTCACTTCTTGCATAAAGACAGTATTCTTGGCGTTATTCATGATCTGAAAAATATACGATTCGCCAGATTGATTGGGGAACCATGAAAATTGAATTGTTGAATCAATGATGAGTGTGTTACCCGGGAAATCCAGTTCAATTCTCTCAACTCCTTGGCGTACAACAGCGCCAAGATTTTCCATCTCTTTTTTTGTATCATCCTTGTTCATGAATTCTTGCAGCAAGTACCCGGCAAACTTAGAAGAGACCGTTGCTTTCTGAGAATCAAAAGAACCTGCGATATCGGCAACATTATAAGTTCCTTCGTTCTTCAACTCTTTCGTTTTACCGGTACTGTGAAGCAGTCCCAAGTAATTGTTTTTGTTCAACTTTATTGTTTCTCCTTTATAGAGTATTACCCCAATGGATAAAGGCTGCCAGCTATTGTTTAAACGCTTTACTTGTACATCACCTTTGCTGGTTAGGACGGTGAATACTTGTTCCTGGCACCAAACCACCTGAGTTAGGAATAACAAAAAGAATATAACTGTTTTCATATCTGCTCCCTTTTTTTGTTAAAAGGATTAATTTTTTGAATGATCGCTATTAAATGTTCGTCATAAATTTCAAGAGAAGTTGGGATGAGAAATATCGAGAATAAGGTAAACGTAAGATTCATCTTAAAGTTGTAGAGGTAAAAAATATATACTGCTATAAAAAAGTAAAGTATCATCACTGAGAGAATAACAACTTTGGATATTCCGGCGTAAAGATTTCTGAAAGACTGTTTGATGCTTTCGAGTGAGTAAGCGGTTAGATAACAAAGAAGAAATGCAATGAGGAGAGTTACTGCAAACGGCATTTCGTTTATGTAGTCATTACTTAGAATCATTGAAATAATATTCGCATGGATAACCACACCATACATATCAGGGAAGGATTTGCCCGCATAATTTTGATTCAGCGGCGTAAAGAAAATGTCTTCAAATGTTTTTGTTTGTAAGTCAATTCCGGTAAACCCCAACAATACAATTTTATCTTTGCAGACGGAGAGATTGATGGAAGTATCCAGCACTTGATCGTAGTTAATAAAATAATAACCTAATTCGGAAATGTTTCTTCTGAAGTTTATCGGTTCGAGTTTCTGATCTCTATCTCTAATCCCTTTAATAGTACCCGGGTTGGAGAGTTCAGCTATCCGTGTAGCGAATGATTGCAAAGTATCTCCCCTCGCTAATGCAAACGGAATAAAAGACCTTACCGTTCTTCGCGATTCATCGCCCGAAGTTGGTAGATTAGCAAAACCATACTTTATTTTATTTTTAAGATGAAGGTCGGGTAAAGCTAAAGAGTCAAATCTCTCTGTAGATTCATTAAATGCCGACATCTGATTGACAAGGATACAGTTATCATACCTTGCGATCACCGATGTTAAGAGTGAATCATCTTCATTATTTTCCGTCTCTGAAAAAAGAAGATCAATCCCAATTACTTTCGGATTTTCTTTTTCAATTCTTTCAATCTGTTTCGCAATTTGTCGCCGTGATAAAAAACCGGCATTAACAATTACTATTGAAGTGTCAGGAACAACCGACGGGCGCATTTTGGAAAAGACAATATCGTAGGTGTCGAAATCGGTTAGCGCATTACTCACCGGATCATTAAGTTGAAGATTATAAGGTAATGCGAAGAGTATCCAGATGAAGAGGAAAATGAGGATTGGAATCACAAAGAATTTGAATTGAAAGAGATTATATTTTATATTCGGCGCCCTCACAGTTTACCTGCGTATACTCCAAATAAACTTTGGAATAATCGTTATCTGAATATTACTAATAAAACGAACAGCTCTAAAAAAACAAAATCTTCTCTTAAAAAGGATTTTATCCTTCATAACACTCCCTATTATTTTTTCTATCGCGGGTAAATTAAAGAATATTCTGAATAAATGAAAGGATAATTTTTGCAGCACGCGGGTTCATCAAACAGCAATTTGATGCGGGTAGGCTGATTCAACTGAAGTTCCAGTTTCTTTCTTACGCTCATTTTCTTTTCTCTTTTCTTTTCGTTTGTAGGTAAATTCTTCTTAGCCTTCTGTTACCGTTACTCCTTTAGATACTTAGAAAATCACTATCACTAACATGTTAACGATAATTAAATATCGAAGTGAATGCAGATTGTCTTCCAACTTCATCATTCGAAATTCCTTGTTCGATATTCATTAATTGTTTTTTCCTTTAGCTTTTTTCCCAGGCAGAGTCGTGCGGAAAATGCAGAATCCATTGATTTATTAAGCTGCAAAGTTTTGAGAACATGAGCTGGAAAAATGTTTTTATTTTGTTTCAGAGTCAGATGGAATTGGGATTTTTAAGTTGCACAATAATGGGCGATGTATTATTTTAAAACACATAAATGAGGATTTATAGTTCATTAGAAACGAAATGATCAAATGAAAAAAATCTCAATATTACTTATTGAAGATAATCGTCTTCTGCGTGATGGTATCGCGGCATTACTCAAAAAGCAGCCTGATATGAATGTTACCGCTTCTTTCGGGAATGGCGAAAACATTCTCATTGCAGTTGAAAAGTATAAACCAAATATCGTCTCCTCGATCTTGGCTTACGAAGCCAAAGCAGCCTGCAAATTGTAAAGTTGGTCAAGAAGCAATATGAGTCCATTAAGATTATAGTGATGGACCTTGTTCCCTTGCAAAGTGATGTTTTTGAATTTATTCAGGCGGGAGTTTCGGGATTTATCCTTAAAGACGCAAACATCGCTGAATTTTATAAAACGATCCGATCAGTTTTTGAAGGGGCACAAGTTTTACCACCCCATCTAACCGGCTCACTCTTTAGTCAAATAGTTGAACATGCTCTAAACGGATATCCGCCTTCCTTGATCGTCGAATCTGTCCGTATGACAAAACGAGAACGGCAGGTAATCGAATTGATTGCTGATGGTTTTGCCAATAAAGAAATCGCCCAAAAACTCCATCTTTCAACCTATACGGTTAAAAGTCACGTGCACAACATCCTCGAAAAATTATCACTTCATACGCGTGTCCAGGTGGCAAACTATGCGCATATTTCTGATTCCTATAAAACAGCCGGCGACACCACTTCATTAATCAGTGAATAATTTCTTCTCTTGCTTCCCCCCAAAAGATGTAGTTCCTTTTTCATCCTCTCGACCTATTGATTCTACATCCCGAATAATTGCACATTGGTCTTGCAAAAAGTAAAGAACTGCTCAAGTTGAGTGTAGCTGTGTCTATCAAGTATAACGTTAAATAATATAATACTTACCCGATCAGATCAGCAGCATACTTTAGCAATGCGATTACTTCGGCTTCTCGAGCAGTTTAGTCGTTTTAACACTATTTATTATCAATATTGCTTTCGGCACCGGACACTCATTTAAGTGAATGTGTTCTTAAGCTTGATTTTTTTTCTACCTTAATTTGAGATTATACTATGAACAAAATCAGATTATTAGTTATCGAAGATAATCGGCTGCTGCGTAATGGAATTCTGGCACTTCTTGAACCTTATAAGGATATCTGTGTCATTGCCGCCGTGGGAGACGGAAAGAATACGAGACTCAAAATTCAACAATTAAAACCGAATGTTGTTCTTTTAGACCTTGGTTTGCGAAGCCAAAGCAGTTTGCATATTGTGGAATTTGTAAAGAGGGATTTTCCGAATGCAAAAATAATTATTATGGATCTTGCCCCTATACAAGCCGATATCTTGCAATATGTTAAAGTCGGTGCAAATGGTTTCATTCTAAAAGATGCCTCCATTAATGATTTTTTAATAACGATCCGGAAAGTAGCCGAAGGGTCCACTGTGCTTCCTCCTCTTTTAGTAGATTCCCTTTTTTCCCGAATTGTTGACCACGCGGTGAAAGATGGTAAATCCAAACTGAACGATGCGGTACGGATGACAAAGCAGGAAAGGGATGTGGTGATGTTACTTAGTGAAGGTATGAACGACAGAGAGATCGGTCAAAAAATCCATATCTCCACCTATACGGTTAAAAGTCATATCCATGATATTATGGAGAAATTTGCATTACATAGAAGACTCGAAACTGCAAACTATTCTTACACGGAAGAAGCACTTAAGTCTGTCTCCAAGAGTATTTCAATGATTGACAATTAGGCTCTTAGATTCTTGTTAGCGCTAACATGTTAACGATAATTGAATAACGAATAATGAACAAGAAATAATGAATTTCGAAGTGAATGCAATCCGTATTTTAACTTCATCATTCGAAATTCCTTGTTCGATATTCATTATTCATTTTTTCCTTTAGCTTTTTTCCCAGGCAGCGTCATGGGAAAAACGTAGTACCTTATCAGTAAAGTTCGCGTAATATTGGGCAGAATAGTAACATGGTAAATAAAGCGATAGAATGACTGAATGAAAATGAATGGATGGATGTTTTTCATTCTACCATACAGCCATTCAATCATTCTAATGTGATAAATTGGTTCTGGCTTGTCCAGGTTAGGCAAACACGATTTATGCTAAGTACAGCAAGCCACAAGTTGAAAGTTGAAAGTTGAAAGTTGAAAGTTGAAAGTTGAAAGTTGAAAGTTGAAAGTTGAAAGTTGAATGGAAAAACAATAAAAAATATCTTGACACGAAAAATAAAAAAGTTAAACACAGTGCTATAAGAAGAACTTAATACTTCAGTAACAAAAGGAAAACAAATGAAAAATATAGTAATTGGTATGCTCGGTTTGGCGATTATCGTTGCCATGATTGGTTGTTCCTCCGAAGCAGACCCCAAAATCCGCATCAAGAATGAGCAGTCGGACAAAGCCAATGTTCAAATACAGACAACCGGAGGCAACACGATTAACATTAACGATGTTGAGGCAGGTCAGGTAACTGCTTATCAAACGGCTGCCGAAGGATATATCACCGTTGTCGCGGTTATTCAGAAAGAATCATTCTCACCCACACTTTCTTTCTATGCAACCAAAGACTCGCGTTACACTATCGTAGTTGAAGCTGGCAATATACCGGCGCTGCGGGTTGATAGAGAATAGAAGAAGTTGTAAAGGGAAGCGTGTCGGATTATTAAGGGTAATTCGACCGTAGTTAATGACCCGGCAATAAATACCGTTTCCGGTTTGATAATTTACTCATCCAAAAGAGTTAGTTCGTTTTTCATCCCTTTGCCCGATTGAACTTAGAAATGTGCAAAACTAAATTGTTTCAACTTAAAAAGAGTTTTCCGATTCTTGAAATACAGGAATTGGAAAGGAACGTTACATAACAACTTAAAAGGAGTATTAAATGAAAAAGATGAACATGGCGATATTAGCCGGATGTGTTCTTTTCGTCGTTGCGATTGCAGGCTGCGGAAGCAGCGATGTGGTGCTAAACAAAGAGGCATCCACCTCAGCAATTCGTGCTGCTGAAGAAGTAGGCGCGTCCGGCATTTCCAGTGCATCACTCTATTTGCAGTTGGCAAAAGAGGAATTGGAGAATGCACAGGGGCTTGCAGAAAAAGGTGAAAAGGAAGAAGCCGAATCAATGCTCTTGCGCGCTCAAGCTGATGGAGAACTTGCAGTTGCTCTCTCCCGAAGCGATACTGACAAGAAGGATGCCGCGAAAGCTATAGAGCGCGTACAACTTCTCCGAAAAGAAAACCAATTATCTAAAGAAAGGAAGTAGTTTATGAAATCCATAATATATCTTATCACAATAACATTTGCAGGCTTGTTAGTTGGTTGTGGTGCAAGTATCCCTCCAACAGAACTTGTTAATGCACGGCAGGCTTACCAGCATGCGAGCTCAGGACAAGCGGCAAAATTAGTTCCTGCAGAGTTACATAAAGCAGAAGCGGCACTTGCTATCGCCGAGAAATCTTTCCAGGATGAGCCTAAATCGTTTCATACCCGTGACCTCGCCTACATTGCGGATCGCAAAGCCAAGATGGCAGAAGCACTTGCTATTACAGCCGCCGAAAACGCCACCAAGGCAAAAGCTAATACTGATTACCAGGCTACCCAGACCGAGATCGTGAAGAGCGCCAAAGAAGACTTGGCTGCTTCGGAACGCGAAGCCGCACTTAAAACACAACAACTTGCCGCTGCTGAGAAAAGAACAGCGGATGCTCAAGCTGCTCTTGCCAAACTCGCGGCGGTTAAAGAGGAAGCCCGCGGACTTGTAATTACCCTTTCGGGCAGTGTCCTCTTTGCTTCAGGCAAATCGGCACTCTTACCGGCTGCACAGGAACGGTTAAACAGTGTTGCAGATGCACTTCTCGCGAATAAGGAGAGAAAATTAGTAGTTGAAGGTCACACAGACGCGCAAGGTTCGAACAGTTCTAATCAAGTGCTGTCGCAGAAGCGTGCGGAAGTCGTACGTTCGTACTTAATTTCACGCGGTTATTCGAGTGAACTTATTCAAGCCCAGGGAATCGGTGAAGATAGACCGGTTGCAGATAATACCAGCGCCGAAGGTAGAGCTAACAATCGCAGAGTAGAGATCGTGGTGGATCGTTCGGCAAAATAGTGAACAAGTAATTGCAAATGGTTTAAGAAAATAGACCCGGAAATTAGCCGGGTCTTTTAAACCTTTTCTTGCTGCAAAATTCTTTTTCGCTTTTCTTGAAAATCTATTAGTCATGCACAAGTTTGAAATTCGTCAGACAGCATTTTTTTACGAATAGTTTTTTTCATGAATCTTATGTTCAGACGATCTCCTAATTGAGGAAGACCGCTTTATAAACAAACACCATTATGGTTTTTAAATGATCAAATAATTTCTTATCAACTTTAAAAAAGGAACAACAATGAAAGCACAAATAACTCTTGGAATTATCGTTATGATGTTCGTTCTTGCCATACCGGCAAATGCGGGCGGAAAAGGCGAAATTCAAAAATACTTCAACGATGCAGCGAACAAAGTGAAAGCCACAGAGAATGCAACAGAGAAGCGGACAATTCTCGACGAATCTTTGAAAGGCATGGCAAAAGTCTTAAACATGGTTCAAAGTTCGCCATTCATTTCAAATGAAGACGGCACAGCCATAGCTCGTATCAAAGCTTCGCTTCAAGAAAAGCAAAATGAACTTACAGGAAATAATGGCTATCAACGCGTACCGGATACCCAGCTCAATAATTTCTCTAATTACGTCGTACAGAGTATGGAGCAAGCCGAGTCAATAAACATAAGCCTGGTAGCGTTACTCTTAATTATTATTTTGGTCGTCCTCTTAGTATAATAGTTTTTCTGAGAGTGAACATTTATCTGACTTGCCGATTGGTGAAGGAATTTTTATGCTCGAGTATCGTTATGTGTGTTTGTTGCGGTATACTCTTGGGATCGCTTTCTTCGTGCAGCGCCAACCTTCCCATTCAGGGGGAAGTTTTATACTCGGAAGATAGTGCCTCTAAAGTACAGTACTCAATCGTATGTGTAATTCATGGAGATGGTGATTACATTTACCACGATGCAAGTGGAAATGAATTCAAAGCAGATGAGGAAGCTGCGGCAAGTGCGAAAAAAGTTGCCCGGCAAAATCCCAACGCAGAAGTGTTTATTTTTCACCAGAGACCGAGGCAGCACTTCTTACTTTTTTTTCCTCTTCGTGACGGAGAATTTTTTTATTACCGCAACGGACAGCTCATCGCGAATGAATTGTACTGGCGCGATAATAAACAATCACATTTCACCAATGAAGTTGAATTCTATCGCCGCTTCCATGTTGGTAATAAGTTTGATATGGTGAGCATGTTCCTTTACTATGGTCACGAAATTCCCGAGTCCGGCGGTGTGGGCTACGATATGTCTTATCCGGATAGGGCATTCACTGTAGATGATCTCGTAAGCGGGCTGAAAGGTTTCACAACTGTTTCCGCGAAGTATGATCTCATGATACTTTCCACTTGCTTTGGAGGTACACCTTATACTATTGGTGCGCTTGGATCGTTTGCAAGAACTATTATCGCATCTCCCGACAATCTTCATTTGTCTTATCTCGATATGAATTCCCTTGAGCAGTTAAATCTCAATTTGCGGGATGGAGATGTGCCTTCTTTTGCAAAAAGATTCGCCCGCAAAACATTCGACCGGTTGACAAAAGATATCCAAACGGAAGTTAGCGTTGCCGTGTATGATATGGCTCTTGTGCAGGAATTCTTACACGCTGTACAAACGGTTTATTCAAATACATTGAACACATTGAAAGGAGAGGAACAATTCTCCTTGACAACGATCGAGCACTGCGATTGCGCCGACTTGACCTCGTATCAGCTGCCAACGATTAATGCAGGAGTAGAGGTATTTTACCGCCCGGCGCACTTTGGGCGGTCAAAGATCAAACAAAATCACTCAGGCTGGGAATGTTGGAGGAACACAGTACCATAGCGCGTTGAACCGTACATAAAATGGTTGATCTCTAACGGCACATGTAAAATGAATCTTCAAATGGATAGCACCAACCCGGTAAGTGATGCAACATTTTGGAAAATCGCTGTTGAGACCATGATAGCGATCATTGCATATCAAAGTGAATGTAATTCGTTTTTAACTTCATCAATCGAAATTTCCTGCTCACTATTTATTCTTCATTTTCTACTTTTACCTGTCATTCTACCGACAATAAGGCGGGCAGGAAGTTTTCCCCCATGCAGCGTTTTGGAAAAATTGTTGGTGAGTAACGTTTCCTTTCCGGCTTTTAATTTACCAAGAAGACGATCACACATCCCCAGACCACAACTGCCGTGGTAATCCTTGCATAGAGCGGAAATTTTACTTTGAAGAGATGCCAATTCCTGGCGACAAACATCATCGCAATAATAAAGATGAGCGTTATGGCAACAGCTTCAATTAAGCTTAACGATTGACCTACAACATTCTGCAAACTCCAGTCGTTAAAAACTTTTCTAAAAATAATTTGTAAGTGCAGCCAGTAAACGAGGAGCGACTCGCGGCTGACATCTAAAATATAATTCTCTTTCAAACCAATGCTGATTTCGTAAAACCAGCAGGCGGAAAAAATCAGAAAAACATATCCAAGCCGTAAAAGAAAAAAAAGATAATTCGGCGCCGGCATTTTCACTTGAAGAAAAAATCCTTCTATCATTGAAAGATGTCCAACAAACATAAGCGCTAAACCGGTAAGAGATAAATTCTTAAAAAATATTTTAGTTGTCCCCATTTCCTGCGCTTTTATAAAAGAAGAACTGGTGACGGCTCCCAAAAACATAAACCCAAGCCAGGGCAAAAGAGGGAAGAAGGAACCGTCTCGTTTGGTTAGAAAGTTTGAGAGAAATGTCGGAAGCGATTGAGCCGCATCGGTATTCCAAAAGTATGGAGCGATCCAAACAGAAAAAGCTCCAAGGGAAAAAATTAGCCAGATGAAGAGGCGATCCTTATTTATAAGTAAGCGTAGAATAAAAAGAACCAACAAACCGAATGCTATACACTGTAACACATCAACATTTAAAAAACTGTTAATTTCTGACGGCGTGGCTTCATGCAGCATTTTTTGAAGAGACAAAAAAGGAAGATGCAGGCTATAACCGACTAAAAATATTAACCCGATTCTTCCGATCTGCCGCCAAAATGTAAATTTGAATTTCCTGAAGTCTGCAAGTTTCTTTTTCCCCGCTAACACAAACGCAAAACCAGAGATGAATAAAAAAGAAGGAGCAACCAATCCGTTCATAAAATTTAAATAAGGAAACCACCACTCAGTTTTCATCTGCGGAAGAAGCATCGCATTAAAAACATGAACTTCGATCATTAACAGCAATACTAATCCGCGGTGCAGATCAACAAACAACAGTCTCTGATTTTTTCCCATAACTTTTATAATTGGGTTATTAATGAATTGTATGTAATTTTAGTAGTGAAAATACTATTTCCTAAAAACGAAACAAAAGAAATTTATTGAAAAAAATTGTAATTACCGGCGCAACCGGATTGATCGGTAGAGAACTTTGTAAATCTTTATTTACACGCAGAGATGAACTGACGATCTTTTCGACAAGTGTCGAAAAAGCAAAAGCGGTTCTCCCATTTGCTAAAGAAGTTGTAGAATGGAAGAATTACGATAAGGATTATTCAGTTTACTTAGAAGGAAAAGATGCCGTCATTCACCTTGCCGGGGCAAGTGTTGCGGGCAAACGCTGGAACCAAAGTTATAAAAAAGAAATCTACGACAGCCGCATCAATACAACGCGAAATCTTGTTTCTTCGATTGAGAAGTGTGAACAAAAGCCGGAAGTTTTTATTTCGGCTTCTGCAATCGGATTCTATGGTGAAAGAAAAGATTCGATTTTGTCTGAAACGAGTTCAGCCGGAAATGATTTCCTTTCTCACGTTTGTATTGATTGGGAAAAAACTTCCGAACAATTAGAAATGCTAAATGTGCGAAGAGCAATTGTACGAACCGGAATTGTGTTAAGCACCGATGACGGAGCGTTGAAGAAAATGCTGCTTCCTTTTCAACTGTATGTTGGTGGACAGTTGGGAAACGGCAAACAGGGGTTTAGCTGGATTCATCTTGCGGATATTATTTCGCTCTATCTTTTTCTACTTGATAATAAAAATCTAAAAGGAATTTTTAACGCAGTTTCTCCTCAACCGGTACAGATGAAAATTTTTGCGAAGACACTCGGAAAAGTTTTGCACAAACCATCGCTTTTCCCCGTACCAAAATTTATTTTGAAATTGGTGATGGGAGAAAGCGCCTCCGCAATTTTAGCGAGTCAAAAAGTTAAACCGGAAGCGTTGCTGAAAGCAGGATTTAAATTCAACTACGAAGATCTTGAGTTGGCATTGATTGATCTTTTGAAGAAATAAAGTGTAACACAGAATAGTATTCTGTGTTACAGGCTTAATCTTTATTTTTCAAGAGCAAGGACTTTTTCAAGTCTTCTTTTATGCCGGTCTTCGTTTGAGAATTTTGCGTTTGCAAAAGCGTGCACGATTTCTTTTGCAGTTTCAATTCCGATGATCCTTCCGCCGAGACAGAGAACATTCATGTCATCATGCTCAACGCCTTGATGCGCCGAATAAACATCATGGCAAACGCACGCGCGAACACTTTTAACTTTGTTGGCGGCGATGCAAGCTCCAACACCGCTTCCGCAAACGATGATTCCTTTTTCTGCTTCGCCTGCTGAAATTCTTATTGCAACGGCAATAGCAAAGTCGGGATAATCGTCTTTTGCATCGTAAACAAGATTTCCCGCATCGATAACTTCAAAATTGTTGGCGAGAAGATATTCTTTTATTTTTTCTTTTGTTTCAAATCCGCCGTGGTCGGCGCCGAGTATAATTTTCATTTTATTTTCTTTCTGATTTTAATTTTCAATTAATTTGCAAACTGCCACATTATACCGAAACGGATTCCCCGCCACGGCATCGGGTAGTATGGAGTAACGTAATAAGTATTTCCAAAAAGATTTTCCCATGAAAAATAGATCATCGCCGATCTTTGTATTTCACCGGAAAGATAAAAATCAAGGGTGAAGGATGCAGTAACAGTTTTCAGCGTATCGTAATAAACATAGGGATCGTAAAAATCATATTGAGCGAACGCTTGTTTGCTTGAAAATTTCGCTTCAAATCCGGTTCGTAAACGCAGACTTGAATTAAATAGGGTATCGCGGTATTCAACTTTCCAATTTAAGATAACATTTGGAACTAATGGATCGGAAGGAACACTACTTCTACCTTTTTTGAGTAAAGAGTTTTGAATTGTTGAATTTGTTAGTGCGTGTATTTTCCAATAAACGTAATTAAAAGTTAATCCAACTCCATAAGTTGCTTCGTTTGGTAATGTCCAAATACCATATTTCCCCGAGTATTTTTGATCTGAAATGGCAATGAATTCATTTTTTCTTTCATTATAAAATAGATTTACTGCAATCAATATTTCGTCTTTGGTCATCTTATAACCGAACTCTGATATAAAAGTTGTTGGAAATGGAATACGAGATGAAAATAGCCTACCGGGATGCACATCTTTAGCTTCTTCAAAATATGATAAACCAGAATAAAAAGATGAATTATCAGAAAGCAGAAAATTTATATCTGTCCCAACTCCATTAAAATTCGTTCCATTTTTTAAAATTACTTTACCGTACAAGGATGGGATTATTCTCTCATCTAAAAGTTTGCATGATAGAATGCCATTAATTGAGAGAGACTTGGCTAATCCTACATAATCAGGATTAAATCGTTCAAAATAATCCATGTACTCGTAATTCCCCTTTAGCGATAAATTAAAAATGCTGAAATTTGTTTGGTGACTTATAATTCCACCAAGCGTCTTGGTTTTTCTATCGGAAAGAAGAGTCGGAATATTGTACTGTCTTCCAAATTCATTTTGCCGGTATTCATCCAAATTAAAACGATAGTAAAAGGAAAGTTCGGACGTACTTTCTTCGTACAGATGCGTAAGCATCCGCAAAGAAAAATTGTGCTGTTTAACTTTTTGGTAACTTTCGCGGTCGACTACGGGAGAAGTCCGTTCGTTATACAAATAGAGCCACGGTTCCGTGGTTAACGTCGCAAGAGTATCATAATTTATTCCGCCGTTCAAACCGATATCCGATTTCACAAAATTGTAATTCAAAAAGAAGTTTAGTGAATTTGAATATAAATACTTTAGTTTCACTTTCGCCTGCCACAAACTGTAATCGGTATTTACAAATCCTGCATCCATTTTCCGGTTGGAAACATCAAAAGAGAAAATATATTTTTTTGAAAAAAGGGAATTGAACTGCGCGTCAACATAACCTTCTCCCATCGGAGATTCGATATATTTTATGCGTGTGTAAGGCGGCATGGCAACAAAGTCTTTTGTAATAAAATTTACCGTCGCCAGATTGTTAAAAACTCCGTGCAAAAATCCGCGTGGGGAAGGAACAACTTCAATCGAATCAACATCTTCGGTTTGATACAAGTTCAGATCGTAAACGTTTCGCATTCTGTCGTTCAGCAGAATGCCATTTTCAAAATAACTGACGTTTCCGAAACCCGCTCCGTAAAAATTCATTTCCTCCGGAAGCCCGCTAAAACCGAGACTTCTTTTATAACTTACCGGAATCAGCGAGAAAAGATCGCCCGCATAACGGAGATTCATTCTTCTAATTTCTTCTTGCGGAATGATCGCGCTGAAAGGATATTCCGCAGAAAAAGTAATGGGAACAACCGTGTCACGAACCGCTTCAGCATTGAGCGAATCGGCTGCCGACGAATCAGCGATTCCTAAATGAGTAGTTCTTAACGAATCGAAAACAGTAACAGAATCGGAGGTAGACCCGCCATGAATGGAAAGCGAATCACCCATCGAAAAAGTTTGTGTTGCAAGAAAGAAAAATAGTAAGCCGAAGAATTTCATTATCTTTTTAATTGATTGATTATCTATTGGCAAATTAATAATTAAATTTGTAGTGAAAAAATTAAACAATAAAGGCGCACTGTGAAGCTTTCACTATTATTGCCGGGGATGGATGATCAATTCCTCTGGTTTAACAATTTATATGACGTTACGGGAAAGACCGTTTTGGTGGTTGGAGAAAGCTCCGACGAACTGGCAAAGTTTATCGAAGAGAATTTTCAAGCGAAAGTTTATTTCATTGTGCATGACGAAGATGCGCTATTCCGAAGCCGTTTGAAACTCGGCGCGAATAAAAATATTTCCGTCCGGCTGATGGAATTTTCCAATACCGATTTTAAGAATGACTTTTTTGATGCAGTATATGCGCAGGCATCGGTAACGGTTAAAGAAAGAAGAAAGATCGCAAAAGAATTTTTCCGCATTACAAAACCGGGGGGAGTTTTATGTGTAGGCGAAATGTGCAACTTGAAAAAAGAAGTTCCGCAAGTTATAACCGACGTTTGGAACCGCTCTACGCTTTCCCCGCTCTTTGTTGATGAGCTTGTTCCGTTTTATGAATCGGTGCAATGGAAACATAAAGAATCAAAAGATCTTTCTGAAACGCTCGATGTTTTTTACGTTCAATTTGAAAAGAAAGCCGCGAGAAATCTTCCTAATGTACCGGAAGGGGAAAGGAAACTGCACAAGAAATTTATTCACAAAATTAGTCATGAAGCGAATGTTTTTTTAAGACATGGTGGTTACAAAAATATCGGATTCTCTGCAATGCTGTTTGAAAAGGAAACTAAATGAAACGAAATGAAATTCTTGAATTAACTATTCAAAGTTACGCGTATGAAGGTTTGGGAGTTGCAAAAATTCCGGTTGAAAAGGATGGAGTGACAAAAGATTTTGTCATCTTCGTGCAGCATGCGTATCCGGGTGATACGGTTAAAGCGGAAATTAGGAAAATTAAAAAGTCCTACGCCGAAGCCAAACTTGTTGAAGTGATCTCTCCATCGGCAGAGCGGATAAAAGCCCGATGTAATTTTTTTGGTACATGCGGCGGCTGCAAGCAGCAAGACCTTTTGTATCCGGCTCAGGCGCGCTACAAACAGGAACAAGTGAAAGATATTTTTAACTGGCTGGGAGGTTTTACCGATTTTGCACTCGAAGAGATCATCTCTGCGGAACAGAACTTTTACTACAGGAACAAAATGGAGTTTTCTTTTGCGGAACAGCGCTGGCTTACGTTGGAAGAAATTAATTCAAACGAAGTGATAGATAGAAATTTTGCACTTGGACTTCACATTCCAAACGTCTTCGACAAAGTTTTGGACCTTGACGAATGTTTTTTGCAATCTGAAACCAGTAATAAAATTCTCAACTTCACACGTAAGTTCTTTAAAGATAAAAACACTTCGATCTACACAACCAAAACACATACCGGTTATTTGCGCAACCTGATTATTAAAGAGTCGAAGCATTTTCCGGAGCTGATGGTGAATCTTGTTACCCTTGATGAAAATGATGAACTGATGGATGAATACACACACAGCTTAAAGAAAGCAATTCCCGCCGTAACCACGATCATCAACAATATCAGTACGAAGAAGGCGCTTGTCGCGATAGGCGAATATGAAAAAGTTTTTTACGGGAATGGAATTATTCACGACTCAATCGGTGACTATAAATTTAGAATAAGCGCCAACTCATTTTTCCAAACGAACACATTGCAAGCGGTAAATCTTTATCAAACCGCTTTAGATTACGCCGGTTTATCCGGTAACGAAGTTGTGTATGATCTATATTGCGGCGCCGGAACGATCTCAATTTTTGTTTCAAAGTTTGCTAAAGAAATTTATGGCTTTGAAGTTGTGCAATCAGCGATAAACGATGCGGAAGTGAACAAGAAACTTAATCACACGGAAAATGTAAAATTCTTTCTCGCCGATCTGTATGATTCTTTCTTAAATGTAATTGAAAGTCAGAATATTCCTCAGCCCGATGTAATCATTGCCGATCCTCCGCGAAACGGAATGCACAAAAACACCGTCGCCGATATTATAAAACTTTCCCCGCAGAAAATTGTGTATGTAAGCTGCAATCCTACAACTCAAGTCCGCGATTTAAAACTTTTCTGTGAAGCGGGATATAAATTGATCAAAGCTAAACCGGCAGATATGTTTCCGCAGACTTACCACATAGAGAATGTAATCCTTATGGAAAAATCCTAACAAGTGGTTGTATGAAAGCGAAAATTCAAAACAAAATTGAAGAATTTCTAAAAATTGGTTTTGCTAAAAGCAAAAATTCAGATTACACCGGAGCCATTCAAGATTTTACCAGAGTATTAGAAATCAAGCCTGATTACGCTAAGGCTTATTATTTTCGCGGGAATGTCAGAATTAAACTTTCAGATTATTCCGGTGCTATTTTGGATTACACCAAAGCAATCGAACTTGACCATGAATATGCCGAGGCTTATAATAATCGGGGCATTGCTAACGCTAACCTCTCAGCCTACACTTTAGCAATTCAAGACTTTAACCGGGCAATTGAGATCAACCCTACTTACGTTGAAGCCTATATTGGTCGTGGTCTTGCTAAGTATAACCTTTCTGATTATAGCGCCGCTATACAAGATTTAAATAAATCTATAAAAATTAATCCCGGTGACGGTGAGGCATACAATAAACGTGGCTGCGTTAAAGAAGAATTATTAGATTACAGCGGTGCGATAATAGATTACTCCACGGCAATAATGATTAATCCCAACGATGCTGAAGCTTATCATAATCGTGGGAATGCTAAAGCGAAACTTTCGGATTTTAAGGGAGCCATTAAAGATTGCAACAAAGCGATTGAAATTAATCCAGATGATGCCGAAGCTTATCATTCTCGTGGAAATATTGAAACAGAACTCTCAAACTATAGAGCAGCTATCAACGATTTTACGAAGGCTTTGGAGATTAACCAGAAATTTACAGATGCCTATTATGCCCGCGGCATCGCTAAAGCTAATTTGGGAGACTTCAGAGGGGCAATTCAAGATTTTGACACAGCAATAGCGACAAATCCGGAGTATGCAAAGGCATACCATAATCGCGGTAATGTTAAGACACAACTCTTAGACTTTAGAGGAGCTGTTCAAGACTTTAACAAATCAATCGAGATCAATCCTTACGATGCTGCGGCTTATTACAACCGTGGTAATGGGAAAACAAAACTCTCGGATTACAAGGGAGCGGTTCAAGATTATACTAAAGCAATAGATATTAACCCGAAGTTTGCTGCGGCTTATTATAATCGGGGAAATGATAAAGCAAAACTCTTAGACTTCAAAGGAGCGGTTCAAGACTATACCAAAGTAATTGAATTAAACCCTCAGGATGCTCAAGCTTATAATAATTGTGCCGGTGCAAAAAGCAAATTAAATGACTTTGCCGGAGCCATCCAAGATTTTGATAAAGCAATTCAAATTAATCCAAACGATGAAGTGGCTTATACCAGACGCGGCAGCGCAAAAAGTAAACTAACGAACTATATCGGAGCAATTCAGGATTTTACCAAAGCTATAGAAATAAATCCTACGTTTACGGAGGCTTATTCAAATCGAGCTGCGGCTAAAGGTAATTTAAAAGATTTTCCCGGCGCCATCCAGGATTATACAAAAGCTATTGAAATTAACCCTGATCTTGCAGGGGCTTATGCTGAACGCGGTGTAGCTAAATATTTCTTTGGCGACAAAACCGGAGCCTGTTTTGATTGGAGAAAAGCAGCTGCGCTTGGTTATTCGAAAGCCAACGATCTCTTAAAACAGTATTGTAAATAGTTGGTTCACGGATCTCCCTACATTTATTGTTTCTCTTTTTTTAGACCTGATCAGTCGTATAAAATATTATTGGGTCTATATCCTATTTCGTCGGTTATCGAGCAAGAGAACAAATTCTCCTTTCAGATTTTTTGCTTCAACTTCTTTTAGAATTTCCTGTGCGGAATCGCGGAAAAACCTTTCGGTTGGGAGTGTGAGATCGAATGCAATTACCACTCTACAATATTTCCCGAAAACTCTTACAATATCACTTAACAGTGCTTTTAAACGATATGGAGTATCAAGCAGCACGATCAACTCTTTTCTATTTTTTAAGTTGAACAATTCCTTCTGCCGGATTTCTTTCTTTGGAGAAAGCCATCCGTAATAATAAAATTTTTCAAAGTCCAACCCGGAACCGGTTAACGCCGGAAGCAGTGAATTAGCGCCTGGAACCGGTATAATTTCAATGCTGTAGCTGATACAGAGATCAACCAACTTATGTCCGGGATCAGAAAAAAGGGGAGTGCCGCAATCGGAAATTAACGCCGCGGTTTCTCCTTGGACAATCCGGAGCGCTATCTCATCTGCAAATTCTTTTTCATTATGTTCATTAATGGAGACAAGCGGTTTCTCAATTTTGAAATGTGAAAGAAGTCTACGTGCTTCTTTATATTCTTCGCAGATTATAAAATCGACTTCGGCTAATATCTTTAACGCTCGAAGAGTTATATCATCATAGTTGCCGATGGGAGTTGAGACAAGATAAAGTTGTTTTTTCATGGCGCTAAATTACGGTTATCGTTTGTAGAAAAAAAGATTGAAATAGAAATCAGAAGTGAGAATTCAGAATTCAGAATTTAGAATGAAATTTCCTCTGACTATTGCCTTCTGAGACAACCGGCTTTTAGTTTTTGGGTTCCGACTCTGCCGGGTTATGAATTAATGAAAATCTAAAAAGCCGGTAAACTCACTTACCGGCTTTTTTATGCTACTGTTGTAAATCGAAACTCTGTTTCGACAAAACTCAACCTAATTAAGACTATCTCCATATTTAACTGCACCGATAATTTCTTTTACAACTGATTCATCATAGAACAGCGCGAGAAAACCTCTATGACTTACATGACGAACCGCATCAAGATCGTTCTTTGT
>Ga0210009_1000929_pt1 | contig 28367 bp, 20 predicted proteins | sample CryGeyCG2114_065_FD_185457 | JGI IMG/M metagenome (GOLD analysis project Ga0210009, IMG submission 185457) | Groundwater microbial communities from aquifer - Crystal Geyser CG12_big_fil_rev_8/21/14_0.65 (SPAdes) (version 2) | ecosystem: Environmental > Aquatic > Deep subsurface > Groundwater ...
TACATCCCGGCAACAAGCCCCAGATGATTTAATTCTTTGCTTTCGATGCTCGACATCATTGATCCGGTTGATACTTCCATGGCCATTTACCACCTCCTGAGAAACAGTAAATATATCATATATATCAGTAGTTTAACATCATTTTAATAGTATTATTTCGACCTATTTCCATAAATAAAAAACATGCTTTTAAGGGTGCGGAATGTCGGCACTAGCATTCGCGCTGGTGTTGATCTAATCCGATGAGTGTTGGTAACTCAAGTAATTTATCATGTCCTTGATCCAGAACCCTTGCCACACTTTCAATGCTTTGTTCGATAGCAGATAGCACCGACATGGTACCACGTGGCATCTGTATATCGGCATTGAGCAATGCTACCAGTTCCACCTTATCGATTGGCAGCAGGTCAGCTGTGTCTTCGCTACGATGAGTGGCAACGTGTAAATCAATTACGGGGCGGAATGGTTCAATGATGTCGTCGGCTAGATTGAACGCGTTTTGTTCGCTGGAATGAAAAAGTCCAATAGATGGGAAAAATCCGTGTGCAACAAGCCCTCGTGCAATGGCTCCACGTAAGATTGCATAACCGTAATTCAGCGCAGCATTTGTCCAGGTCAACTGACTGCGACCGAATTTACAACCAAAGAGCCGGGCAAAGTGGAATGCCGCTGCCTGACTCTCCATCATGGTTGAATCGCCGGAGCGAACCTGTAGGGCAAACGATGCCATTTGTTCGCCGCCTGCTGATGCGGTCAGTTCAAGGCAAAGGCCTTGATTGATAATCTTCTGCCGAATAATGGCTGCCCATGTCTGTTTGATCAAGGGCTTGGGAGCGGCAAGTTGCTTGCGCAGCATCCGTGTTGCCCGTGAGTGCTGGAGATAAGGGGGAAACACCCCATTGGGATGATGTGTATCGCCTGTGGCAAACATGCTGATGCCATATTCGCCGCAGGCTGAGAGCACCGGATGCGTCAAGGTGATCTCACGATGATTGAGTACAATGATGGCAATATCCTCGAAAGGAACCCGCGCCGATTGCTCCTGCTCAATCAGCAGCGAAAACTTGTCGCGCTGCAACCGTGCAGGGCGCGAGATGACAACGCTACGCCAGCTCACGCCGAGTCTCTGGCAGTGCCGGATAAATATTGCCAAGAACATCGACATTAAACTTCTCAACATTCTGAGCTGTCTTGATTCCAATGCCTCGAATTAAACCATCTTTACCAACCTGCTGGTTACGATCATGTGACCAAACAGCTAAATTCCCTGTTGCTCGATCACAGCCTGAGTAATATCCCATTATTGATTCTTTCTTCTTTTGACTGATCTGCACCAAATCATTGGGATGAAGCGAATAGAGAAACTCGAAATTATCATCCATCTCTGTCCACTCCTCTTCATCCTTTGATTGCACTATTGCCCGATTAGGCAGTAATTTCGAAACGGTATGATGAACATAGACAGGAACCAGATGAAATTTACCGTTGGTTTTATGACGGAACAGATCCACGCGAAGCATGGAGTCATTCTTGGCAATGCCGCCACGTACCGGAATACCGGAGAGCTTACCAATCACCATTGTGACAGTGCGAACAATCGGGCCGGTGGGGTTCCCCTGCTTATCCGGCTTGCGTGGCAGGGCGCGTAGCTTCTCAATTTCTGACTTCTCTTCCGCTGTTAGCTCGCGCCTCTCTTTTCCTCTTCCTGCACTTGCCTCAATGGCTTTGGCCTGCTTCTCCCGTTCTTCTTTGCCTTCCAACCATTTGCGCAGATAGCTATAAAGTTTCACGTTGCGTTCAGGATCAACCAGCTTATCCACATCGGCAGGCTTCAGATTGGTCACAGCCACTTTTTGTGTAACGCTTCCCTTCTCCTTCAGTGCTTCGGGCTGTGCGTAGATAGTCTCTTTATGCGCCGCCCCACTATTACGCCGTTGCGGAGCACGGGAGACAAAGAGCGGTTTAATACTTTCCAGTGCTTCGGGAGGATAGGTTTCCAGTCTTTCCACTGCTGCGTGCAGTGCGGCTGGATCATCAAGGTTCAATCTTGATAAAAGCTCATCGCGGAAGTGCGGCCATGGGCTTGGAAAATGATCAAGAATTTCTCCGGTTTTGGTATCGACCTTTTCGATACGATCACGAACCTGTCCAAGCTCCTTTCGTTGAGCATAATCTGACATGCGCTTAACCATGCCATGACTACATGCCGCAACCACTGCTGCATCCAGCGCATGATGACGGTCACTATCACCTCGTACTTTGAGCAAGCCCCAGCGGACGCGAAGCAGCGTGGTGAGCTGACCACTGACCACCACACACCGTTTGGCATCACTCTCTTCATGCAGTTGCAGATATTGCTCCACATAGTTCTTGAAGAAGCGGCAGATATAGCGGGTGTCGTTCAGATTTCGCTCTCGGAAATCGCGCGTCTCTTTCTCGCCAAAATCCTTTTTCAACAAGCGATTTTGTTTGGCCTGCCTGTATGCTTTGTTTGTTTTAACAAAACTCTCGAACTGCAACCATCGGTCACTATTGCCCTTGCCATCAAGATATTCATATGGGGTTTGATTGCCTTTATTGCGGTTTTCGCGTGTCAGCACCAGCACACGATTGTTCTTGCTATCGTCAAAGCTGCGCGAGTAGGGGAGGGCGTGGTCAACTTCGACATAGCCTTTCTCAAGCAGGCGATTCAGATCAATCGGATCGAGCGAATAAGCGCATTTGCCTTGTTGTTCCCGATAGAGTTGCCACTTCTCAAAGTCTCGGCCTTTGGGGCGTCCCATGATATTAAAGTGACCAGCAAAGGTTGCTCTATCAGATTCGTTTCGAGAGCGATATTCAAGTTGATCACGCTCAATCTTTCTCCGCTCATCAAACGGCTTCGATAAATCCCGAGCCATTTCGATATGAACAGAGTGCGGCGAGCCGAACTTGTGGATCAACGCATTGACCACCTTTCTTGTTTGATTCAAAGCGCGCAGCACCACGGGGTTCCGTGGAATATCCATCTCCTCGTTGAATATCAGGCGACCTTCTTTATCACGTCCGGCATAGAAGGAGGGGAGATATTTTTCCTTCGCTTTATCATCTTCCAAATCCGGCAGACTGTGGTGGTAGCCCGCTTCCACACATGCCTCGTCGTAGCGCATGCCGTTTTCCATGTGGGGGATGATTTTGCGAAGAGCTGCGAGTGAAAGGTTGCTAAACTTATCGAATCGAACGGTTTGCAGTGCTTCGACAACTTGTGTTGAAAGCTGAAGTTTGCCCAGCTCGCGTTCGACCTCATCCTCCTCTTTGTACACAGAAAGCACCCAACCGATCTGATCAAGAAGATCAGGCTTACCATTGAGCGCGTGGTCTGCCATCTCCTGCCAATCACTCTCCAATCCGGCATCTTTCAATGTTTTCTTGAGCATCTGCCATGCAGGGAGTTTTACCAGTACCGTATCTTCAGGGTCTTTGGCTTTTTCAGCTTTCTGGACTTCACTGGGATAGGCGAGACCTGCGAATTTATATCCGTCTTTGACAAGGTATCCGGCTTTAACCAAGGCGCTGCCAAGCTGTTTATATTTGAAATCTCCGGCTTGTTGGTACGGTTGCCAAAGCGCGATGCGCTGCTCATCGGCAGTCAGACCGCGAATCTTTCCATCCTCGACAATGCGCAGGTTATTGATGCGCGTTAGCAGCACATGGCGCTCGACTGTAAAACTGGCTTTGGCTGCTCGGTATTCATTTTTTTCAAAGGTGCATTTGCCGAGCATTTTGAGTAGAGCTTCACCGGAGAGCGATGGCTTCTGCGCCCAGAACAGACCGCTCTTTTTATCGCTATTTCCGAGAATGGCTGCTTCCAGCTTTTCGTCTGCATGGGCATTACCGAATGCGCGCTGTTGCTTGAACAACTCTTTCATCTCTTCGCAAAGCAGTTCACGGGAAAGCGCTTTACTATATTCACCCTGCTTATTACGCTGTGCATCAGGAAATTCAGCCAATACCATCTCAGCAGCAGTGCGGTAGCTTTTCTCTTGCATCAGCCGCTTCGTGCCAGCCAATCCCTGTTTGACCTTGCCACCCTCCTTATCACTATCTGCTGCTTTGGCTTCGGCCTTGCTGATCCAGTGAAAACCACGATGTTTGCACAGGTGATAAATAACCCGTGCCCATTCTTCATTGCCCAGCTTTCGATCCAATCCGTTAACCCTTAGCTGCCAGAGATTCGGTGTCTGAAATCCTTTGAAGGGTTGCTGCTTGAGTACATTCACATCTTCAATCAAGCCTTCACGCTTCAGTAGATTGACCAGCTTGGTCAGCCGCCAAGCCCTTCGTCGCAAGCGGCGGCGCATCAGTCTTGCCATGCGACGGGAGAGGTTGAGAGATTCGCCTTCTTTGGCTGTTTCCGCCTTATCAAAACAGCGCACGCCCAGATCAATGATCCTGTTTTCACCAAGGACTGCCCAGCCCACCGAGGCTATGCCAATATCAAGGCCAAATGTAATGGGGTTTTCTTTGTTAATGTTTTCAGGCTTGACGGTCATCATCTTCCCCTCCATATTTTCGCTTCTTTGTAGCTATCCGGGGTGAGAACCGTTACTACAATAAAGAGTCGAAAGACTCTGTATCCGCCCGGCAGGCATACCTGCCGGGCTTTTTTATTAATGATTTCAATAGTCTTTCTACGACAAGGACAATACCAAGCAATTTGCTTAAGCTCAAACTTATTCCAATGTTATTTTACACCTGAACTTTTCGGGTTAGCTGAATATGGATTAGCCCTTTGCCTGCTGATAGGCTCGCCAGCATGATGAATCACCCGGAAAACCCGTTTGGTCAAATGGACCTGGATGCCTTGCGCGAGGCTATTGATGCAGTGGATGATGAAATATTGGCTCTGATTCATCGCCGGGCTGCGCTGGCCTCGACAGTAGGTGAGCGTAAAATTTCCAACGGCGATTCACCTTTTTATGTGCCGAGCAGAGAAGCAAAAATCATTCGAAGATTACTCGTGCGTAATACAGCAGAAGCGCAACGTTCGCATATGTCTAAAATTCCTGATGCAGCTATTCATGGTATTTACAGAGAGATTATCGGTGCCTGTCTGGCTCTGGAACATCCGATGATGATTGCTTATCTGGGCCCTGAAGGAACATTTTCACATACAGCGGCAACTCGCCAGTTCGGTGCAACGGCGCAATACCTGCCATGCAAGAATTTTGAACAGGTTTTTGATGCTGTGGAGTCCGGTCGGGCGACTTATGCCGTGGTACCGGTTGAAAATGCCTATGAAGGTGCTGTGGCACCGGCGCTGGATTTGCTGGCTGAGATGGATCGGGATATTCAGATTTGTGCGGAAGTGCAATTGTCGATCCAGCATCATTTATTCAGTTATGCCAATGCATTGAATGATATTCGTTTGGTGGTGTCACATCCGCAACCCTTGGGGCAATGCCGGAATTGGCTGCAAAATAATTTACCGGACGCCACATTGCTGGAAGCTACTTCCACCGTGCATGCCGCTGAAATGATCAAGCAGGCAAAAGATGAGCAAATCGGTACGCTCGACTGGCAACACGCGGCTGCCATTGGTCCCTACACCATTGTAGATCATGTCGATATTCCATTAATGCTGCGAAATATCGAAGACCATCACCAGAATACGACACGCTTTTATGTTATTGGCAAACACGATTCGCCAGCTTCTGGCGAGGATAAAACAGCTCTGGTGCTGTTGGTCAAAGATGAGCCGGGGGCACTGAATCGCTTGCTTGCTGCTTTTGCCGAGCGTCAGATCGGATTAACCCGTATTGAGTCCCGTCCTTCCAAGAAGAAGCTTTGGGAATACTTGTTTTTTATTGATATTCTTGGCCATCGGGATGAAAGTCATGTGGCCGAAGCACTGTCTGAATTAGAGAAGTTTGGTGCGACAGTTAAAATTCTCGGTTCCTATCCTGTATCCAAAAAATTATAAATCATTGTTCATCGAGGCATCACTGTGACGGATTGTTCAAATCTTTCAGATAAAATTGACTGGCAGGCTCAGGCGGTCGTTCAATCGGCCCGTTTACACCCCTATATTCCGGGTAAACCCATTGAACAATTGTTGCGCGAGAAAGGCATCAGTACAGCGGTTAAACTTGCTTCGAATGAAAATCCTTATGGCGTTCCGCCAAAAGCGGTGGCTGCGATGCAAAAAGCCGCGACGCAGGCTCACCGTTATCCGGATGGCAATTGCAGTAAACTTAGAAAAGCGCTGGCAACATTTCATCAGGTGAATGAAAACACGCTGGTGCTGGGTAATGGCTCAAATGAAGTGCTTGAGTTGATCATTCGCACCTTTGCCGGGGCGGGTGATGATGTTGTATTCAGTCAGCGTGGCTTTATTGTCTATGCATTGGCAGCTCAGGCGGCGGGAGCCAATCCGGTGGCGGTAGCTGAGGCTGATGGACTGACACACGATTTGCAGGCTATGGCAGCGGCTGTGAATGAGTGTACAAAGCTGGTGTGTATCGCCAATCCGAACAATCCAACCGGAACTATGCATGATACGGCTTCATTGCAGGCCTTTCTCGATCAGTTACCACGTCAGGTGATTGTGCTGCTCGATGAGGCTTATTATGAATTTGTTTCAGATATTCTGGGAGATACGGTGCATGTTTTACAGCATCCGGGACTGATTATTTCGCGTACTTTCTCCAAGGCCTATGGTTTGGCTGGTCTGCGTTTGGGATATGCCGTGATGGCACCGGAGATTGCATCGCTGGTAAACCGTTTTCGTGAGCCATTTAATGTGAATCTGCTGGCTCAGGAGGCTGCATTGGCGGCTCTGGACGATCAAAGTTGGGTGATGCAGCACGTGCAGCTGATGAATGAACAACGAGCGGTGCTTGAAAAGGCTTTGCAGCAGCGGGGAGTTTTGGGTGGTGTCAGTTGCGGGAATTTTGTCTTGCTGAAACACGAAGCAGCCAAAGAGCTTACCGAGTGGCTAGAGAGCAGAGGCGTGATCCCCCGTCCACTGGCTCCATATGGGATGCCGGATGTGCTGCGGATCAGTGTCGGGCTGGATTCGGAAAATGAAGTGTTCCTCAAGACGCTGGATGCGTTTCTGGTGGCAGTTGCAGCGTGAAAAAACTGTCTGAAATGACGCTGGCGGTGATTGGTGTCGGACTGATTGGCGGTTCGCTGGCCAGAGTGCTACGGGCTAAGGGATCTATTGGCAGGGTTATTGGTGTCGGTCGAGGTGAAGCTAATCTGAAACGTGCTTTGGAACTGGGTGTGGTTGACAGTTGGACGCAGCACATTGAAGAGGCTGTGAAAGAGGCCGATCTGGTATGTGTGGCGGTGCCGATGGGAGCGTATGCCGGCGTATTCTCGGCCATGAAAACGGTTCTTTCTGAGCAGATTGTATTTGATGCGGGAAGCACTAAACAATCAGCTATTCAGGTGGCGCGGCAACAGTTGGCTGGTTTTCAACGCTTTGTTCCTGCTCATCCGCTGGCAGGTACGGAGCAGTCCGGGGTTGATGCATCATTTGAAAGCCTGTTTGAGAACCGCTTGTGTATATTAACACCGGAAGAACACACTGACCCTCAAGCATTGGATGTGGTAGAGCATATCTGGCAAGTGGCGGGAAGCCGGGTGCTGAAAATGGATGCCAGTCAACATGATGCATTTTTGGCCGGTGTCAGCCATTTGCCGCATGTGGCGGCTTATGCTTTGGTCTATGCTATCAGTCGGGAAGCCGAAAAGCAGAAAGGGGCATATGATCCGTTTGATTTTGCCGCCGGTGGATTTCGAGATTTTACCCGCATTGCATCATCATCGCCGGAAATGTGGCGTGATATTGCATTGAATAACCGGGAAGCTGTTCTTAATAAAATGGATGCTTACCAGGGGGCGCTTCAGGAAATCCGTCATTCCCTTGAAACGGGTGATGGAGAAGCTCTGCTGAAGATATTTTCAGATGCTAAAACCCGCAGAGATGCGTGGGTTAAATCGAGTCAAATGTAAAACAAGGGTAACTATTCAGATTGCTCGTAATTTATTCACAGGCAAGGAAAAAGCGTGCAGTATATTTCCTGCATGTGAGCAATATGCAGCAATATGCAGCAATATGCAGCAATATGCAGCAATATGCAGCAATATGCAGCAATATGCAGCCAAAAGACGGGTAAGATGAATAGTTACAAATAAGGATATATTGTGGATATTGGTGGAACACTCATTGCCGGACCTGCACAAGGGCCGTTATCAGGTGAATTGACGATTCCGGGTGATAAATCGATGTCGCATCGCTCGGTGATGCTGGCTTCGCTTGCCGATGGAATAACCCATATTGAAGGTTTTTTGCCCGGTGAAGATAATCTGGCAACGGTAGCCATGTTTGAGCAGATGGGAGCAAAAGTTCTGTGGAAGAATGCCGAAAAAACGGCCTTGCAGATTGAAGGCGTGGGATTGTATGGTTTAACACAGCCTGAGCAGATGCTCGATGCAGGTAATTCCGGAACATGCGCAAGATTGATGCTGGGTATTCTGGCTGGTCAGTCCTTTTCCAGTACCTTAACGGGTGATGAATCGCTGAAGAATCGACCGATGAAACGTGTGGTTGATCCGATGCTTCGCATGGGAGCAACGATTGCGGGCGAACAAGAGGGAGATTGCCTGCCACTGACGGTGAAGGGTGGAGATTTGCAGGGAATTGCGCATGTCTCAGCTGTTGCCAGTGCTCAGATTAAATCGTGTGTGTTGCTGGCCGGATTGTTTGCAAAAGGTGAGACAACTGTACAGGAGCCACGTCCGACCCGTGACCATACCGAACGAATGATGCCGTTATTCGGTCAGGAAGTAGAAGTGGATGCGGATGGTGTGATTCATCTGAAACCTGCCGGAATACTGACTGCACCAGAGAAGACGGTTCATATCCCGGCTGATCCGTCGTCGGCGATGTTTTTTGCTGTAGCAGCTTCTTTGGTGAAAGGGTCAAAGATTAGTATGAAGAACATCGGCATGAATGTTCGACGCGATGGAGGATTCCGCATTCTGGAACAGATGCAGGCAGGCATCCAAAAACAGAGCCAGAGGCATGTGGGGCAGGAGCCTGTAGCGGATGTCGAGATTGCATATCGCCCACTCAGTGGTACCCATGTGAATCCGGCAGATGTGCCTGATGCGATTGATGAGTTTCCGGTGTTGTTTGCTGCTGCCGCACTTTCATGTGGTGATTTCGTATTGACTGAAGCTGAAGAGCTGCGGGTTAAGGAATCCGATCGAATCGCTGTGATGTCTGAGGCGTTGAGAAGTGCTGGTGCCAGTATTGAAGAGTCTGCTGACGGAGCAAAAATTACTGGTGGAAGACTGAAGGGCGGTTGCGTGATAGATGCCCGGGGTGATCATCGCATTGCCATGGCGATGGCTGTGGCAGCGCAATGTGCTGAACAGCCGATAGAGATTCGCAATGCGGCCGCTATTGCCACCTCGTTTCCTGATTTTGTCGAATTGGCACAAGGTATTGGTATGAATGTGGCCTGGCTGGAAAGCTGATGCTTGACTGGCAACCAATTTCTCAACTGAAAATTGCTATTGACGGACCATCCGGCTCCGGCAAAGGAACGATTGCCAAACGCCTGGGTGAAGAGCTCGGGCTCCCTGTTCTGGATACTGGTCTCCTGTATCGTTTTGTCGGTTGGCGGGCAAGCAGGGAACATGTTCTGTTGAGTGATGAGCCGGCGGTAATAGCCGCTTTGCCCGGTCTGATGTCAGATATGCAGTGGTGTGTTGATGGTATTCATTATGAAGGCCAGCTTTGCACCAGCGAATTACGCTCCGAAGAAGTTGGTGCAATGGCATCTCAGGTGGCAAGTTTGCCTGCCGTTCGCTCTGCTTTACTCGATGTTCAGCGCAATGTTGCAAGTCAGGGCGCTATCATGGATGGGCGCGATATTGGTACGGTGGTGTTACCGGATGCGCAGGCTAAGTTTTTTCTGACAGCTTCAGTGCGGGAGCGGGCGCGACGGCGTTGGGCGCAGTTGAGCAATAAGGATAAAATGGATGTGCGTGATAAGGATTCCATGGCGCAGGTGCAGTTTGATCTGGAGCAGCGGGATAAGCGGGATGCAGAGCGAAGTTGCGCGCCATTGCTGGCAGCTGATGATGCTCTGGTCGTGGATTCAACTGTGCTTAACGTTGATCAGGTCGTGGACAGGTTGCTGGCGATTCTACATCGACGGCAGTTGATCAGGCCCACTTAACAGAATAAAAACAGTTTTTTTTACTTTGGTGCTGATGGATGCTTGGCAGTATGAAGTGACCCGAATAGGGTACGCCTTCAAATAATTTTAAAATACTCTTTATATAAACTAAACAGGTGAAACTATGACCATGGAACATGTGAATGAAGCTGCTGCTGCAGAAGAAAATTTTGCGGAAATGTTTGAGGCTTCTTTAGCCAATCAATCGCAAATGAAAAAAGGCGAATCCGTTCGCTGTGTTGTTGTTGCTGTAGGCGAACAGGATGTTGTTGTGGATGTGGGTACAAAGAATGAATGCCTTATTCCAACGCTGGAATTCAAGACAGCTCATCAGGATTTACCTTCAATCGGCGATGAAGTTGAAGCACTTGTGGTTTCAACCGATGGTCAGATTCGCTTGTCTGTTCTTGAAGGTCGTCGCCTTCAGCTTTGGCAGGATATTGAAGAAGCCCAGGCGTCAGAGCTGATACTTCAGGCGACAGTAACTGGCGAAGTCAAAGGTGGTTATAAAGTTGACCTGAACGGTTTGGGTGCATTTATGCCTCGCTCCGAAGCAGATGTTTCTTCGCATGTGAGTTATGAGTTATTGGCTAGTGAGCCGTTTGACGTTGTTGTGCTGGAGAGTAATCGCAGACAAAATAACATTGTGGTATCACGCAAGAAGCCATTGTTGGTGAACCTGCAGGAATTGCGCCACGCTTTTTTTGAGAAAACAAAGGTGAACCAGAAGGTTACAGGTAAAGTTAAGCGTCTTTCTGATTTTGGCGCATTTATTGATTTGGGTGGCGTTGACGCACTGCTGCACGTCTCTGACGTGGCCTGGAGACGGATAGAACATCCTTCTGAAATGTTACATGTGGGGCAGGTCGTTCATGCTCAGGTGATTAAGCTGAATGAAGAAAAGGGCAAGGTTTCGATTTCCATGAAAGCCTTGCAGGAAGACCCATGGGGTAATGTGGCAGCTACGTATGAAGCTGGTATGCGCGTGACAGGTACAGTGAGAAAAATTCTTGATTTTGGTGCTGTGATTGAGTTGGAACCCGGCGTGGAGGGCTTGATTCATCGCTCTGAAATGAGTTGGACTCGTCATGATATTCGGCCCGCAGAAGTGCTTACGGAAGGAGATGTGGTGGACGTGACCGTATTGGAGATGTCCGAGGGGGAGCGCCGCATTCGTCTGAGCTTGAAAGACGTTATCGACAATCCATGGGAGTCCTGGCTTTCTGAGCACCCTGTTGGTTCAAAAATCAAGGGTGAAATCAAGAACATGACTGAATTCGGCTTCTTTGTGCAGTTGACGGACGAGCTGGATGGTTTGGTTCATATCGGTAATATCTCATGGAGCGAGTCCGGCGATGAGGCTATTAAGCATTTTGAGAAGAATCAGGAAGTGGAATGTCTTGTGCTTGGTGTGGATATAGCCAAACAACGAGTGTCTCTTGGTATCAAACAACTGGAAAACGATCCGTTCGATGTTTTCCTGGAAGGGGTCCGGTTGGGCGCATCTGTTAAAGGAAAGGTGGTTTCTGTCCAGTCCGGTGCATTAATGGTTGAAGTTGCTGAAGGTGTGGAAGCCCGTCTGGCAAAAAGAGAGCTGCCGAGAGAACAGGATGAACCTAAGGTTGGCGATGAAATTGAAGCAAAAGTGATTAATGCCAACAAAAAACGTCGACAGGTGGAGTTGTCGGTCAAACAATTGCAACATGATGAAGAGCGTAATGCAGTAAAACAGTATGCATCGCAACTGAAGCAAGAAGAGGCTCCTTCGGCATTGGCTATTGAATTACAGAAGAAATTCTTCGGGAAGAAATAGGGTGGGGCAGTTTGGTTAACAGACCAACTGCAAAAGGAGGTTCCATGACAAAATCTGAACTGGTTGAAAAAGTGGTTGCTAACCACAAGCATATGACATCGAAAGAGGCAGAGTATGTGATTAATGAATTCTTTCATGCCATCAGCCTGGCTTTGTCAGAAGGAGAACGTGTGGAGCTTCGTGGCTTTGGAAGTTTTACCACTAAAAAACGCGAAGCTCGCGTTGGTCGTAATCCAAAAACTGGTGAGGCTGTCCAGGTTCCGGCTAAAGTAGTACCACACTTTAAACCAGGTAAGGAATTACGGGAAAAAGTGGATGGTAACTGCTAATACGATCTGGCTGGTGCGCCATGGCGGGTAGCTATAAAGCGCGTTTGTTACGTATGAGTCATCCCGGGATGATTAATTGGATTAATCTCATCGCCCTTTTTTTGCTAACCTCTTTTTCATTGACCTTTGCTCTGGCCAATGAATCAAAGGTTCGGTTGTTTTTTCTGGGGTTTTCGAGTCGTGAGTTACCCTTGTATATGCCTATGTTCGTGGCCTTTTTTGTCGGATTTTTAGGCGGGTTAATGGCCTTGAGTTTTTCCAGACGTAAACATAAACGTGAAATTGCTTATTTGCGTGTTGAAAATGATCGATTATCGAGGGAAGTTGAGAACCTGCGAAATATCCCCCTGCAAGATGATGTTTGATGCTTTTATAAAGCTCTCGCCACCCTATATATGAATACCTTATTACTTATCCTGATCGGATTCCTGTTGCTGGTGCTGGTGGTATTCTACTGGCTACAGTTCCGGGCGCAGGAAGAGTCAGATGTTTCGGAAGATCGCCGCGTGTATCCGTTGCTTCGCGGTATTAATTTCCTGCTCTCTGAAGAGCCCGATCGAGCTTTGCAGGAAATGGTGAAAGTCGCCCGGCTTAATTCGGAAGCTGTTGATGTGTATATGTCGCTGGGCGAAATGTTTCGTAAGAACGGCGAGATAGGCAGAGCCGTGCGTATTCATCAAAATATACTGGCTCGTCCGGATGCTTCTGAAAAAGTTTATATTCAAGCTCAATATGCTTTGGCCAAGGACTTTCAAACCGGAGGTCTGTTAGACAGGGCATTAAAGCATTATCAAAAGGTTCTTGATGTTGATTCAGCTCATATTCCTGCACTGAAAGCGGCATTGCGTATACGCGAAATAAGTCATGAGTGGTTGGAAGCAGAAGCTTTACTCTCCAGAATTGAACGAATCCAGAGTGATGATGAATGCCTGCATCGATCCTATCTTATCGCTGAAACGGCTGAGCTTGCACTGAATAGCTCTGATTTGGAGCAGGCAAAAAAGTTGGCCGGAGAAGCTCTGAATGTGAATCGGACATGTATTCATGCCTATGATATTTTACTTAGAATCGCGGTGTTGGATCAGGACAAAGAGACTGTTCAAACATTCGGCAAGGAAATAGCTGAAAGAATCGGAGAATTCTGTGCGGTTTTTGTGCCAGTACTGATCAACGATCAATTTAATTGCCAGGATGTTTTGGTCGGGATCTGGAATAATCATCATGATGAAGAATTGGCTTTGACGATGATTGAACATGTTGCAGTTGCACATGGCGCGGATGCAGCAAAACATCTGAAAAATGATGTGTTAAATTATTCGACAGAAAATCTCCGCTCCTTACTGCGTTTGGCCGCTGTAGGGATAAGCGAGGATCAGTCTATAAAGTCAGCGGCTAAACCATGGCGTCTGGCGATGAAGCGATATACTTGTGGCCACTGTGGTGTAAAAGTGGTGGATATGCGCTGGCAATGCCCACAATGCCATGAGTGGGGTACCATGTCGTTTGTTCGAGAATCTTCATAATATCTCAGTGTAAGAAAAATGGCAGTTCAGGAAAATATATGAAAAACCGACTTATGATAGCTTTGGATGTTGAAAATGCGCAACTGGCATTGGATGTCAGTCAAAATCTCTCTTCACATGTGGGCTGGTTTAAGGTTGGACTGCGTTTGTTTGTTGCTGAAGGTCCGGTTTTGATAAAAAAACTAAGCGAGCAAAATAAGATTTTTCTCGATCTGAAATTTCATGATATCCCGAATACGGTTGCGCAGGCTGTGCAGAGCGCCGGTGGTTTAGGGGTTCAAATGCTTAATGTCCACGCTGCCGGAGGACCGGATATGCTGAAGCGGGCAGCGGATGCTGCTTCAATGTTTCCGGATATGAAGTTGATTGCAGTTACGGTGCTCACCAGCGAAGCTTTACCTGAGGATCTGGCTGAAGAGCTGGTAGTGACTCGCGCTTTGTTATCCAAAGAATGTGGTTTGGATGGTGTGGTTTGCAGTGTGCAGGAGGCAAAGGCAGTTAAACATGCCTGTGGTCATGATTTTATTACTGTAACCCCTGGAATTCGTTGGGGTGAGCAAGATGTTCAGGATCAGAAAAGAATTGCAGACCCGACAACAGCCATTACATCGGGAGCAGATTTTCTGGTGGTTGGTCGTCCGATTCTTGGGGCAAAGAATCCATTGGATGCAGTGAACGAAGCCCTTGAAATGATGCACAAAGCCGCTTCAATTAAATGATTATTAAACAGAGCCACTACGAGGATAATCTCGCCTCTTATGCTTGTAAGTCGATTCTTTCATATGGAAAAGAACATGATGAAACGGAATCGAAGTCGAGAAATATTTACCAGCGGGACAGAGACAGAATTGTTCACTCTACGGCTTTTCGTCGGCTGGAATACAAAACTCAGGTGTTTGTAAATCATGAGGGTGATTATTATCGAACACGATTGACACATTCCATTGAAGTGGCGCAAATTGCACGTTCAATTTGCAGGGCGATGTGCTTGCATGAGGATTTAGCCGAGGCTGTAGCGCTGGCACATGATCTGGGGCATACGCCTTTTGGGCATTCAGGACAGGATGCCTTGAATGATGTTATGAAGCCGTATGGTGGCTTTGAACATAATCGTCAGTCATTAAGAATTGTCGAAAAGCTAGAAGATAAATACTTTCAATTTGCAGGCCTTAACCTGAGCTACGAGACGAGGGAAGGTATTGTTAAGCATAAATCACCGCATGATTTACCCAAAAATGATGATTTGAATCAATATCGTCTGGCTGAACAGGCAACGCTTGAGGCGCAGATTGCTAATCTGGCCGACGAAATTGCGTATAATAATCATGATATTGATGATGGATTTCGTGCGGGCATGCTAAAGCTGAGTGATCTGAAGAGGACGCAATTGTTTGGTATGCATTTTGATGAAGTGAATTCGCTTTATATGGATTTAGATGAGAGGCATGCTGTATCAGAAACGATACGAAGAATGATTGATCATATGATCAATGACGTGATTGAAGCCAGTTGCAAGCGAATTGAAAACAGAAATATTCTCACGTTAGCCGATGTCCGGAACTCACCAAAACCTCTGATCGCATTTTCGCGACCGCTAAGGCATATGAATGGTGAGTTGAAAAAATATTTATATCGAAATATGTATCATCACTATCGCGTGGTTCGGATGGCATCCAAGGCAGAGCGGGTTATTAAGGATATTTTTCTGGCATACTTTGAACGACCTGAAATGTTGCCCGATGGACCACGAGAAAGAGTTGAAGCTCAGTCCAAAGGGATGCCGGATAAAAAGGCCCGGGTCATTGCTGACTATATCGCCAGCATGACTGACCGGTTTGCTTTGGATGAATATGAGCGATTGTTTTCAGTTCATGCTAAGACGTAAACCGATCAGCCTTCTTTTATAAAGAACTCCATCTTCATATCACCCAATTCGATGATATCGCCATCTTTTAAGGTTTGCGGTTGACTGTCGACAGTCTCGCCATTGAGTTTTGGCTTTGACATGCCTTCAATGTAAGCAAAATGATAACCATTGGGACGCCGGGTGATTGCAGCTGCCTGTTTACCGATCAGAAATCCATTCACTTTAATGCGACAGTTATCACCTTTGCCGATACTTGTCAGTGATGCAGTAAGGTCCATAGCCTTGCCTGCTTCGGGTCCGGCGATAACCTGAATAGCACCGAGTGGCATCTCATTGGAAGAGGCTGAATTGGCACCTACACCAGCTTTAGCCATCATTTCCGCACGCGCCTTAGGAGAGATGATCATGGTCTTTTCAGATTCTTGTTCATGAACCTCTTCTTTGGTCGGTATCTCAGGCCCATCAGGGTCGATCAGTGTAATCGAATGCTCACCAATTTGAATGCAGTCTCCATGTTTCAGGAGTAATTTGGTGGCAGTCTGACCATTAACGATCGTACCATTGGTACTTTTGAGGTCTTCAAAAATAATTTTCGTACCAATTTTTATGATTCGGGCATGTTTACCACTAACAACCGGATTGTCGACAACGACATCACTGTCCGTTTTCCGGCCAATCACAGTTTGCTCCTTTTGCAGTGGTATTTCAGATACAACTGCATCATTGTGTTTTAATACAAGTTTATAACTCATGGAGATCCCTCCGAATTAATTGCCAATTCATTATGTTTATTGCCCAAATAATCTGGCGAAAAAACCCTTCTTGCGATTAAATTTTTTCTTTGTATATATCATGATAATGGAAATATTATCCGGTCCGCCCGCATCGTTTGCTAGCTGAATTAAGGCTTCGCAAGTTTGTTTTAAATCGCTGGCCTTTTCAATTATTGTCTGACGTATTGCTTCATCAGGAACCACGTCTGTGAGTCCATCTGAACAGATCATATAATAATCACCTGGCTGGAAAATATCTTCAACCACATCAGGTTCAACTCTGGCTTCAATTCCCAGGGCTTTGGTAACAAGATTCTTAATGGAAGAGTTTCTCGCATCTTCTTCAGTCAGCAAGCCTCTTCGAACCTGCTCCTGGATCAGGGAATGATCTTGCGTGACATGGGTCAAAGTTTCGTCACGCAGACGGTACATTCTGGAATCACCAACGTGAATAGCGGTAATGTACTCCTGGTAGAATATGGCAGTGACCACCGTTGTTCCCATGCCGGCACATTCCTGATTTTTGTTGGCTGTCTCAAATATGGCACTGTTTGCAATGTCGATCACTTCTTCGGCTAAAATAGATTCACCATTAAAGCCCGTGTTTTCATCCATTTTGGCTTCAGGAAGATCTTTTAAGCGGTCTTTCAAATATCTGGAAATGATATCCACCGCCATGGCGCTGGCAACTTCACCGGCATTGTGCCCACCCATTCCATCTGCCAGTACAGCAACACCCATTTCTGGTGTGATACCAACTGCATCTTCATTGTGGTCACGTTTCATGCCAACATCGGTTAAGGCGTACATTTCAATAGCAGCACTCATTCTATTTCCCTCCCGCTTTCTGGGCTGCCTGATAATCCTTCAGACACATAATGATTCCCTTTACTACTTCAGCACCATTGGCAACGCGACTGTTTAAATCTTTAGCTAACATCTTATCGATCAATTTAGCCACACTTTCCGGAACATCACAATATTCGCGTATGTCCGGATGTGGCTCGTTGGCAATCTGGAACATGAGAGTTGCCATGGAATCGCCATTAAACGGACGAGTTCCACACAACATCTCATACATCATTACGCCTAGAGAAAATAAATCGGATCGGCCATCAACATGTTTGCCTGATAACTGTTCAGGAGACATGTACGAAGGTGTGCCCAATACTACACCGGTTTTTGTTTTGCTTGAAGCGGTAAGTCTGGCAATACCAAAGTCTGTCACTTTGATGGTTTTGTCTTTCAGCAACATGATGTTAGCTGGCTTGATGTCCCGGTGAACAACTTTATTGGAATTTGCATAATGTAATGCTTCAGCAACTTTCCCGCATATTTTCAGAACCGCCTGAGGCGGCAGGAGTTTTCCTTTTTTGGTGTAAGGTGATAAGTCGACACCGTCAAGAAATTCCATGGCAATGTATGCAAGATCATGTTCTTCACCCGCATCAAACATAGTTACGATGTTCGGGTGATTAAGCATACCTGCTGTTTCTGCCTCGCGGAAGAATCGCTCTTTAACGTCTTCAAGCTCATCTTCTTCGAACTCTTGAGAAAGGGCCATGGTTTTGATTGCAACTTCTCGATTGATTTTCGGGTCTTTACCCAGATAAACAACACCCATGGCGCCTTTACCCAGTTCTTTGATGATTTCGTAGCGGCCCAGTGTTGGTTTTTCGCCACCTGAAATCAACAGTGTTGCCATAGGGCCACCCATGGTAGAGCCACCAAAGATCATGGTTTCACCCGCATCTCTCATGCGGTCTTTGCGAGTAGCAATATCTTTGTAGTTTGGATCTGCTTCGCTGATGTATTCATAAACCGAGGAGGCTTTATTGAATTGACGCTTTCGCTCGAAATCAAGAGCCAGATTGTATAGGCATTGTTTCACATCATCTGTCGGAGGGCATTTGCGGAATTTATCAAAAGCCATATCCAGCATACCCTGACTTTGGAAGGATAGGCCTAACATGCGATTGCTTTCAGCTGAGTCGGCTGAGATTTTGCCTTGTGCTTCTTCAGTGGCAAAATGATGCTTACTTGAAAGTAGTATGTGTCCCAGAATCAATAATATGGCTGGTGTAACAGTCTGGAGCCACATGGCAGATAAGGTGAGCATTAAAAAGCCGGTCGCAAGCAAGCCGGCAAACAGCAGGCCGGAAACGATAGCAGCGGAAAGTGCTCCCATCCTTGGCAGCGCTAAGCACAGATAAACTGCGACCAGAATAATTAACAGTAATTCAACCAGGCTGGTCCATGTCGGTTGGACAAAGAAGGCTTCATCCAGAATGCTTTGAATAACATTGGCATGATATTCGACACCGGACATGTAGTTTTCAACCGGTGTGATTGACGTTTCTCCCAGTCCTGTTCCGGTAACGCCGATGAGTACAATTTTGTCTTTGAAATTACTTGCTGGAATTTCGCCCGAAAGAACTTCGTGAAAAGGAAAATGTTTGTATGAAGAGCCCGGTATTTCGTGAAATGCCGGAAAAAGGCGCATCTGTGAGTCGGTGATAATATCCAGGCCACCCAGCTCAACACTGCGTCCGATATTTAACCGAATATCATTCATATTCAGATTCAGATCTTTTGCAGCCATGGATAAGGACATGGAGGGTAGAAATTTCCCGAAGTAACCGACGACAAGAGGCTCTGTTCGTAACACGCCATCAGCGTCAAAAACGACATTCAGAAAGCCAAGGCCAGCGGCAGCTTTGGCCAGATCATCAAATGGAGCATGAATCTTTAAGGCGCTTAATGGTCCTGCGCCCTCAACCGGATCATCACCGATAGATTCGATACTCATTCTTGAAATGTAAGCAGGCAGTTCAGAGTCGGGTCGCCCTAAAGGAACACCAGCATCAAAAAACATGGGCATGAAAACATTGCCGCTGTTAGTGGTGGCATGAACCAGGCGAGCGTCTTCATCATTTTCAGCCATCTCTGCTTCAAGGGCGGCTGCTTCATCAAGTTTTCCCTGACTCTTTAGTATGTCGATAAGTTTTGTTGCTGATTTGGCATTTTTGGTGGTCAGCTGTTTTTCACTGAAGAAAATATCCACACCAACCATGCGAGCTTTGCCTTCTTGTAATACATCGATCATATCAGCAATGACAGAGCGTGGCCAGGGCCAGCGGCCGATATGATCAATCGACACATCGTCAATATCAATGATAACGATTCGGTCATCGGATGGGACCTGGCTTGCAGCTACGCCAGCATCGTATAAAACAAACTCAAGTGATTTCAGTGGTCCGAATGATGTGGCGTAAGCAAAGAGAAAGAGCAGGGATACGATAAGCCCAACAAGCCAATCTGATTTTAAAAAGCTGCGTATATTCAATGGGGTGTCTCTCCTCAACTCTTGTACCGTATCATTTAAGTCACGTAAATTATAGTGGTGATTCGAATAATGCTTATTTTATGTTTGCGAAACAAGTCTTAAATGTTGCCGTCAGTTAATGTCTCTGAGAATAATGATTAATGGAGGTTGACAGGGTGGGGGACGATTCGTACCTTTCGCCGCGCTGAAGTTATTCCCCGATAGCTCAGTTGGTAGAGCAGTAGACTGTTAATCTATTTGTCGCAGGTTCGAGTCCTGCTCGGGGAGCCATATGCGGCTTAGTTTATAAGCCTTGAAAGCCAGTAAGCATTTGCTTGCTGGCTTTTTTGTTTATGCCATGTTTAATTCGTGCCGATTCGTTGATTGATTACAGTTTGCATTCTATGATGCAGGCCAAATCGGGGTGTGGCGCAGCCTGGTAGCGCGTACCGTTCGGGACGGTAAGGCCGGAGGTTCGAATCCTCTCACCCCGACCATGTTTCTGTTTTGATGAGAATTGATTTAGTCCGGATTATTCATGAATCGTTGTGATGATTGTGTTGAACGTTTGTACGTAACGAATTCTGTAGAAGAAGTTCGTAGCAGTACACACGGACAGCTGATGAAGGATTTGTTGCGGGCAAAGGGGCAATGATCAAGTCCCAAGGGCGCAACAGAATATTATGAATAATCCGGGTTGATCGTCAGCGGGGAAAATTGATTGAAAATTTTACTGAAGCAATGTTCACCGCGTGTCGGTGATATTGCTGCCAATACCAAGCTTATTCTTGATGCTCTGTATGAAGCTGAGAGCAGTCAGTGTGATTTTATTGTTTTTCCGGAATTAACAATTACCGGTTATCCGCCTGAGGATTTGCTTTTCAGGCCTGCTTTTATGCGCGAAGTGAATGAAGCTGTAGAGCGTGTGGTTAAAGCATCAACTTCAAGCTGCGTTGTTTTTGGTGCTCCCAGAAATAACGGCAAGTCTCTCCGTAATTCAGTGATACTTTGTCAACAGGGTCGTTTAATCGGCCAATATGATAAAGTCTGCCTTCCCAATCATGGTGTTTTTGATGAGCGTAGATATTTTGAGCCCGGTGATTCGGATGCTTTGTTTGTTGTGAATGGCTATCGGGTAGGTATCGGGATTTGTGAGGATCTTTGGCATGACAATTGGGCTGATAAATTGTCAGGCTACGCTTGTGATGTGTGGCTGAATTTAAATGCCTCGCCATTTCATGAAAATAAACAGGAAGTGAGGGAGCGCTTAACTGCACGCCGCGCCCGGCAGTTTCAGGCGCCGTTGGTTTATCTGAATGCAGTCGGAGGTCAGGATGAGGTTGTCTTCGATGGTGGCTCTCATGTTATGACTGCCGAAGGTACATTAATGGTCAGGCTTCCTATGTTTGAGACAAGTTCCTTTGTGTTGGAGTTGCCGCAGGCGGAAAAAAATATTGCTCCTCTGGCTGAATCGATTGCTCAGATTCATGATGCGCTGGTGATGGGTATCAGGGATTATGTGTTAAGAAATGCTTGCCAGCAGGTTGTGTTGGGCCTCTCTGGTGGTATTGATTCAGCTGTTACAGCAGCCCTGGCCGTGGAAGCTCTGGGTTCAGAGAATGTTCTGGGTGTGTTGCTGCCATCACAATATTCCAGCGATCACTCTGTTCAGGATGCATTGTCCTTGGCGGACAGCTTAAGTATTCAAACTATTACATTGCCAATATCTGAGTCTGTTCTGTCGGTTGAACAGACACTTTCTGAAACATTTAACAGATGGGGGAAGTCGACTGCTGATGTGACAGAAGAGAATATTCAGGCGCGTATTCGTGGTGTGTTGTTGATGGCTGTTTCAAATAAAACCGGACGTATGTTGTTAACCACAGGCAATAAATCTGAAATGGCAGTGGGTTATGCGACGCTGTATGGGGATATGGCTGGTGGCTTTGCCGTTTTGAAAGATGTTTATAAAACGCAAGTCTATGCCTTGACCCGCTACATGAATCGTAAGCGCGAAATCATCCCTAAGAATACGATTGATAAGCCGCCTTCAGCTGAGCTCAGGCCTGATCAAAAGGATTCGGACTCGCTGCCGGATTATGATGTTCTGGATGCTATATTGCAGGCCATGATTGAGCAGCGTTTGGGTGTTGAGGCGATTGTGGAGCTTGGCTTTGATAAAGATGTGGTGGCTCGTGTCATGCGTTTGTTGCAAGCATCTGAATACAAACGCAGGCAGTCTCCTCCAGGGGTAAAAATCACCGAGCGGGCATTTGGTCGAGATCGTCGTTATCCAATTACCCATGCGTTTTGGAAATGAAAGCGTTTCATATTTCTTACCATTGATTTTTGTCGGGGGTTATGGAAAAGTGCATCCGTGAGATTTCGGGCGGGATCTTTTGTTGAATTTGTGAATATCAAATCATCGGGCTTAGGCTCGAATATTAAGAAGGAGTTTTTCTGTGAGTGATGCAATCAAAAAAGTCTTTGAAATGATCGAAGAAAACGAGTGCGAATTTGTTGATGTGCGTTTTACCGACACACGCGGCAAATGGCAGCACGTAACATATCCAATCCACCAATTGAGCGAAGATAGCTTTGAAGATGGCTTTGCTTTCGACGGTTCATCAGTTGCCGGATGGTGTGACATTAACAATTCAGACATGGCTCTGATTCCGGATCCAACAAGTGCAAATATCGATCCGTTCTTTGAAGCCTCTACGCTGGTTCTGATTGCTCAGGTGATCGATCCGATCTCCGGTCAGGACTATAACCGTTGCCCACGGCAGGTGGCACAACGCGCCCTGAGCTACATCCGTTCAGCTGGTATCGCGGACACTGCATACTTCGGCCCTGAGCTGGAGTTCTTTATTTTTGACGGCGTAAGATTCAATAACGATATGGGTGGCTGTGGTTACCAGATTGAGTCCGAAGAGGCTGCCTGGAATTCCAACAAGAACTTTGCTGACGCTTCTGAAGGCATGATGCGCAACTCGGGTCACCGTCCACGCGTGAAGGGTGGTTACTTCCCGGTTCCCCCTGTTGATTCCCTGCATGAAATCCGTAGTGATATGTCACTGGTTCTGACTGATATCGGCATCCACATGGAAGCTCATCATCACGAAGTGGCCACTGCCGGTCAGTGCGAGCTGGCGATGAAATTCGCTGAGTTGATCCAGAAGGCTGACGAAGTTCAGTGGTACAAGTATGTGGTGCACAACGTTGCACACGCACACGGCAAGACTGCAACCTTCATGCCTAAGCCAATCTACGGCGACAACGGTACTGCGATGCACTGCCATCAGTCACTGTGGCTGAAGGGCAAGAATCTGTTCGCAGGTGATAAATACGCCAACCTGTCACAGGAAGCCCTGTGGTACATCGGTGGTATCATCAAGCATGCCAAGGCACTGAATGCGATCACCAATGCTTCTACCAACTCCTACAAGCGTCTGGTTCCGGGCTTTGAGGCTCCGGTCATGCTGGCTTACTCAAACCGTAACCGTTCAGCTTCGATCCGTATCCCTGTTGTGAATTCCGATCCGGCTCGCCGTATCGAAGTTCGCTTCCCTGACTGCACTGCCAACCCATACCTGGCATTCACTGCCATGATGCTGGCTGGTCTTGACGGTATCGCCAACAAGATGGATCCGGGCGAAGCAGCGGATAAGAATCTGTACGACCTGCCACCGGAAGAGGGTAAGAAGATTCCAACCGTTTGTGGCGGTCTGGAAGAGGCTCTGAAAGCACTGGATGCGGACCGTGACTTCCTGAAAGTCGGCGGTGTGATGGATGACGATATGATTGATGCTTACATCGAACTGAAGATGGAAGAGCTCAATGAAGTTCGTATGCGCCCACATCCAAAAGAGTTCGAACTCTACTACTCAGTATAAGTTCCTTACTTTTGCGAAGTAAAAAAGGCCGTCACGTAAGTGGCGGCCTTTTTATTTATTGGCGGAATCGTTAAGCTTTCCCCATGACAAAATCCTGGTTGGACTTCGTTCCTGAAACAGTGTTAGCGCAGGCGCAACGCCTTGCAGCAATATCGCCTCTTTTCAACATGCTTATGCGTCGCTGTGATGAAGTGTCGTGTCAAAACCTGTTTCTTGAGAAAGGCAGTGCTAAATTACCTTTAAACAATCCTGACTGGATTCCACTGTGCGAGCATTCTGACCTGACCAGTTGTATGACTCACCTGCGACAAATTAAACACCGGGGTATGCGTCATATCATCTGGTGGGAGATGGGGGTGCGTGGTGATATTGAAACTTCTTACCATGCCATCAGCGAACTTGCTTCAGGTCTGCTTTCTCAGGCTGTGAGAATGGCGGAGGTGCTCATTGCACCACGATTCGGGCGTCTGCAAGATGGACGATTTTGTGTGATCGGCCTGGGTAAACATGGTGGTAATGAACTCAATCTGGGTTCAGATATCGACCCTCTGTTTATCTGGCAAGGGCAAGGTGATACAAGCGATGGCCGCAATAGTGTGCCCGCCAATGAGTATTTTATGCATTTCTCCAAAATGGTGATCAGGCTAATGTCTGAAGCCACAGGGGAAGGTGTGGTATGGCCGATGGATATGCGCCTTCGTCCGGGTGGAGATGGATCTTCCATCTGTTTAAATATTGAGGCAACACTGGATTTTTATCAAAATTACGGACAGACGTGGGAACGGGCCATGCTTATCAAGGCGCGTCCTGTTGCCGGAGATTTGGCGTTGGGTGAGGCATTCGTCAAGGGGCTGGCCCCTTTTATCTACCGCCGATATCTTGATTATACCACTGTTGCAGCACTGGCTGAAATGAAGCGACGCATTGACAGGCAATCCGGGGCGCAGGCATTTGTAGCGGGTTTCGACGTAAAGCGAGGGCAGGGGGGGATTCGAGAGATCGAATTTATCATCCAGTCGATGCAACTGTTGCACGGCGGTGTCCATCCGGACCTGCGTGTGACGCCGAGTATGCTTGCGCTGAAGAGGTTGACGGATTTTGGTGTGTTGGATGGGCAGGAAAGCGAGCGATTGCGTGATGCTTACCGCTTTTGGCGCAGTGTCGAACATGCGGTGCAGGCGAGGGTGGGTGAGCAAACACAGAAATTGCCGGAAGGTTTTGAAAACTATTTAACACTGGCGCTTGGTGATGAAGACCCCAAAGCATCCATGCGGCAACATGCCGACTATGTTCAGCGTGCATTTGCCCGACATGTGTTGCCCTTGCATGCGGAATCAACTGAATCCTGGTTGTTAGGTGGCTATGGTCACATGTTCAATGAGTTTTGCCAGGATGATCAGCAACGTATTCGCAACGCCATGGCACGTATTGATACGCAACTTATGCGGGGGATTTTACCGGAGCGGAGTCGCAAATCGATTGAGACTATTTTATCCTATGCTATGCCAAAATGGCTTGATGATGCTAACGCTCTGGTGGCTATCGACTCGTTTGCGGATTTGATTTATGCCATCGCAGGCCGTGCTACATGGATTGATTTGCTGGCAACCCATCAGGGGGCAAGAGAGTGGTTAATCGGGGTGCTTTCAGCCAGTCGTTATCTGGCTGATTATCTGGTGAAAACGCCTTCTTTATTAGAGTGGCCATTGTCTGAAGAGCGCGGTGATGCAGAAATTCAACGCATCAAAGAAGATATTCTGCAGCTTTCTATTGAGGATGAAGAGGTGTTTCTTTCATCCTTGGGGCGCCTGGTTGATTTTGCCCGAATGCAATGCGCATTGCAGATTGATGCACATCAGGCCGACCCTCTTGAAATTGGCAGTTGGATGTCGGATATTGCTGATGCAGCGGTACAGATGTGTTTGCGCTCAAGCCTGCATCAATTGAAGCTCCCGGATAATTTCCCTCTGGTTGCACTGGCCATGGGTAAACACGGCAGCAGAGAAATGGGACTGGTCTCCGATCTGGATATGGTGCTGGTGCTGGCCGATGACGGACTTCAGCAGATGCAGGGCAGGAGTGTTGGTGAGTGGGCTCAGCGCGTCGGCAGGCGTGTGATTCGTCAGCTATCCGGTCAGAATCCTTTTGGTGCGGGATATGAATTTGATGCCAGACTTCGTCCCTCGGGTAATAGTGGTATTCTGGTGATTGCAATGAATGGTTTCAGGCAATATCAATTGCATGAGGCGCAAACCTGGGAACATCAGGCTCTATGCCGGGCTCGTGCGGTGGCCGGGCCCGAGTCAGCATGTCGGGAAGTGATGATGGTCGTCAGGGAAGTATTGTCGCTGCCCAGAAATGCGGCTTTACTGGCTACAGAAGTCGTGGCGATGCGAGAAAAGATGTTTGAACATCTGGGTAGTCATTCTGATGAGACCATCAATCTGAAGTTGGACCATGGTGGTTTGGTAGATGTTGAATTTATTGCTCAGACAGCACGATTGCTGTTCGACGTGGAGGCGACCGGAACAGTTGCCATACTTCGCTCCCTTCCAATATCAGCATCTCAGCAGTGGCATGATACGGGCCGGCAATTGGCCGATACGTATGTGAAGTATCGGCAGATGGAAAATATTTTACGTGTAGAGTTGTGGCTTTCGATAAAAGCATTACCGGCTAATGATCTGGCCAGTGAATGGGAAACATTTCGACGCCATGCAGCTATTGTTTCGGTGGAGCAATTGCGTAAGACAATGGGAGATGTGCATCGTTGCTATCAATATTTAATGGAAATGTTAGTAAGCTCAAATTAAGTTGGTGATACCTTATTTTCTAATTCAAAGTGCTAAGCGCACTATTTTGGAGGAGTTTCATGATTGCGATTGATGTGAAGGCAGGCCATGCACATAAACAGCGTGATGATGCCGTGGTTTTGGCGCTTTTAGACGGGCGAAAGTTAACGGAGTCGGGGAAAGCTCTTCAACAGGAGACGGGAAAGCAAATTCCTTCTTTTTTGCGAAAGTTTGATCACTCCGGAGATTTTGGCGTATCGGGTACTTTGTATGATCTTGAAGGAACTTTTACCCAACGGGTGGTGTTCTTTGGTGCGGGCGATGAAAAAAAACTTACGCTGCAAAAGCTGCGTCAGCTGGCAAGTAAAGCCGCTCGATCTTTACAACAAAGCGGTGCTCGCGATGTGTCATTCTATTTTTCGGAATTGGGGGTCCGTGGCGCTACGGTAGCCGAAAAAGTTCAGGCACTTGCAGAAGGTGTCTGGTTGGGACTTTATACTTTTGATAAATATCAGACTAAGAAAAAAGAGAATAATCGGGATCTTCGTTCGATTACATTGATGGTGCCTTCACGCCGGGATCTGGATGAATGTGAAGCAGCCGTGGCAAGAGCCAAAGCGATTGCTTCGGGTACCAACTTTGCCCGTGATCTGGCTAATGAGCCGGGTAATGTTTGCACGCCGGAGTTTCTCGGTGATCAGGCGGCGGCCCTGGTGCATGATAAATTAAAAGTCACAGTGATGGATAAAGCGGCTATTGAAAAGGCTGGATTCACAGCGCTTTTGGCGGTTAATCAGGGCTCAGCCAAGGAGCCACGTTTTATTGTTCTGGATTATCAGGGTGGTCAACAGGCTGATGCGCCAGTCGCACTGGTTGGCAAAGGTCTGACCTTTGATGCTGGTGGAATTTCCATTAAACCTGCGGCTCAAATGGATGAAATGAAATTTGATATGTGTGGTTCGGCGGCTGTGCTGGGTATTTTTAAAGCAGCCATTGAAATGAATCTTCCGATTAATTTGCTGGGCGTGATTGCTTCTACCGAAAATCTACTGGGCGCAGCTGCATATAAGCCGGGTGATATTGTGACCAGTTACAAGGGGGTCACCATTGAGGTGCTGAATACCGATGCGGAAGGGCGCATTATTTTATCTGATGCACTGGCCTATGCGGCTGAACAAAAACCGGCAGAGATTATTGATTTTGCGACCCTGACAGGTGCTTGCGTGATTGCTCTGGGGGCGCAGGCATCGGGTCTGCTGGGTACGGGTGAAGATGTGATCAAAGGACTTGAAAAATCAGGTGAATACACATATGACCGTGTCTGGAGACTGCCGCTGTTCGAAGAGTATCAGGAGCAGATAAAGTCCCAGATTGCCGACATTAAAAACACCGGTGGCCGTGAAGCCGGAACTATTACCGCAGCATGCTTTTTGTCGCGCTTTGTTGATGATATTCCGTGGGCACATCTGGATATCGCCGGTACAGCCTGGGATATGAAGGGTACAGATATTTCACCTGTTGGTGCAACCGGGGCTGGCGTACGCTTGCTGATTGATTACCTGTGCCGCAAGCTGTGAGTGTTGTAGCAGATCGAAGGGCGGTTTGTTAACTGGGGGGTTGAATATTTCACAAATGACTGGCAAAGACTTAAGCTAGTGTTAACCTGTGCTTAATCTAAAACGTATGTTGGACGAACCCGCTATCGCGGAGAAAAAGAATTCACGCACTCAAATACCCTCCCTCTCGCCAAATCATCTAAAATGTAAGCTCATCTCCCTAATCGGGAGAAAATCCACACATATGAGGTTACA